>Ga0208248_1000055_pt1 | contig 50655 bp, 77 predicted proteins | sample CryBogmetaGMA5M_FD_184545 | JGI IMG/M metagenome (GOLD analysis project Ga0208248, IMG submission 184545) | Freshwater microbial communities from Crystal Bog, Wisconsin, USA - MA5M (SPAdes) | ecosystem: Environmental > Aquatic > Freshwater > Lake | place: Crystal Bog, Wisconsin, USA | collected...
CCTGACCAGCATGACAGACGTTTCTACGGGCGAAACCAATCAGGCTCAAGTGACATGGCAACTAGATTTTACGCAGCCTCTCATCACGTTTCCCAGCGGACTTGGCGCTTTGAATGATGTCATGACAGCTTTAACAGATGGCGCTACGAAGGTGCTTCCATGAACTACAGCATACCTCCTTCCATAAGCCAGTCACTAACTTATGAGTTGTCATTAGACGGTCAGGTCTATCAGTCAAGAGTCTATTGGAACGTCTTTGGGCAAAGGCTGTATATCAACATTTCTGATCAGTATGGCAATTCTGTATTGACGCTTCCCTTGATCGGCAGCGCACCTGACTACCCGCCTATTAACTTGCTTGCTGGTTACTTCACAACAAGCACTTTGTACTATTATCCAGTCGATCAGGTCATGACGGTGTTGCCATGACGGACTACAGCAGGAAGTTACTATTTCAGCAAAATCTTGCTGGGATTATTGATAACCAGATTTCTTCTGCAAAGCAGGGTGCTGGTTACGAACTTCCTTGTATTGTTAAAGAAGTTAGTGCTGATGGTTTGTTTGTAACGGTAGATTTTGCGGTAGCACAGGGCCAGTTCCCGTTGCCGACTATTAAGATCCCTATTGCTGAATCGGAATATGTTCGGTTGCCGATACAAGTTGGTACGGTAGGTGTTACGAAGAAGACAGACGTCAACATCCAGAACATTTCTGGTCAGGCTGATGGCGTGGCTGGCTACACCAATTACGGAAACTTGGATGCTGTCCTGTGTTTTGTTCCGATAACAAACTCTAAGTTGTTTCCGACGACACCAGATAAGAATGCTTTGTGGTTATACGGACCATCTGGAGTAAAGATACAAGACTTGCAGATAGATGAAAGTGGCAATCAAGTTAGTCATGCTTCAATCAATTTAACAACATCCAGTATTGTTATGGAGTTTGGCTCATTAGCTTTTATTGCAATGACGGAAGCATCAATTGTCATATCTTATGGGACAGATGCAATAATTACGTTAAATTCTGATGGTGTCCAGATTACTGGGACCACAAATATTGGTGGAATAACTTGGGATACTCATGTCCACCCTGACCCACAAGGCGGCAACACTGGCGCTCCAGTCAATCCATAAAGGTTACATATGCGTGTATATGGCAGAACTTACAATACAGATGGAACCTACACTTGGACTGAGGTAACTACAGATGCCAATGGCTACAATGACGCTGTTTATGTGACGGCGCTTTGTCAGGTTCTCCAGCTTCAGACAGGAGAAAGCCCTTTTTATGCTGACTACGGCATCCCTGCCCAGCCCTGTATTGTCAGTCAGATCTTTCCTGATTATTCTGTGTACATGACACAGCAGCGTTATGCGCCTTACTTTGCTTCATTAAAAGTAACAAAAGTTAACGCTAGAAATCAATATGATGTACCAACTCCTGTGTACAATATCCAAGTGATAACGCAGCAGGGAAGCGTCATCAACCTGAACGTACCTATTCCAACTTGAGGTTCCAATGACTCTCCCAACAGTAATGACAATTGATGGCCTGCAACCGCAAACGCCTGCGTCACTGCATACCCAGATTGTAAATGGAGCCATAGCACTTGATCCTGGTCTGACCGCCAATCTGCCTGGAACTCTAATTGAAGATATCGCTTCTACGGACACTGCGGCCCTTGTACTGATTGATCAAGCTAGAGTAGAGACTGTCAACAGCGTGACCCCCTATGGCGCTAATCTTTTCCTATTAAACCAATTAGGTCAGATTTATGGAGTTCAGCAGGGGATCGGTAGCAACACATCCGTCTATGTAACTTTTACTGGAACGGCAGGCTACGTCATTCCTAAAGGCGTTATTGTTTCTGATGGTACTTATCAGTATCTTACTCAGGATGCCGTCATCGTTGGGACTGGCGGCACAGTCACTAATGTTTATTGTATAGCTACATTGTCAGGGTCTTGGGCTGTTGGTGCGAACACGGTTACAACAATTGTTTCAAGTGTCCCATCAGGCGTAACATTAAGTGTTACAAATCCAGCGGCTGGTGTTCCTAGTACGGCAGATCAGACTCCTGAGCAATATCGGGCGCAAGTCCTTGCAGCAGGAACGATTGGCTGCACTGGCCTTGGATCAGCTATCAGAACTTATGTACAAAGGGTTCCTGGTGTTGTTGATAACAAAGTCAGCGTTATTCAGGACACTAGCAAATTTAAAGTTCTTGTTGTTGGTGGCGATACTTATGCTGTAGCCAATGCCATCTATCAATCTGTTGGTGATCCAAACATTCTTGAAGGCGCTACGGCTGGTGGCACAACGGTTACGGTTAGTATTGTTGACACTCCAGACACATATTCAATTAAATATGTTCAAGCTTTAGCGCAACAAGTTCGGGTTAATGTTTATTGGAATACGACATCAACTAATGTTGTTAGCAATGCGTCAATGCAATCAGCTTGTAATCAGCCTATTACGGATTACATCAACAGTCTTGGCCCAGGTCAGCCGATTAACAATTATGAGATTGAGTTCCTATTTCAGACCTCAACAGCCACTATCATTCCAACAGCATTGATTAGCTATATTCAGCCTGTAATATCTATTTACAATGGTTCTTCTTGGATTGTTACCGCTCCTGATTCTGGTACTGGATTGGTTTCTGGGAACGCTGAAGGTTATTGGGTTCCAGGCACAATATCAACTACAAAGGGAGCCGCTCCGTGAGTCTTCCTACCTCACCAACAACAGCAACTAAGACAATTCCGTCTTATTTATACTTCCAGTACATTGATGATCAAGATCTTCCTGCATTAATTCAGTCTTACAATGATTTAACTCAAGAATATGTTGACTGGTTTAACAATGTTAATTTACCTGTATACACAAAATTACAGGGTGATTTATTGGATTGGGTGGGAATGGGTGTTTATGGTCTTCCAAGGCCATCTTTGTCAACAACTGCTTTTGGTGGTGTTGTTGGTCAGATTGCATCAGTTCCTTATGTTGGACCAGCCGCCAGTGGACCTAGCCCAACCATTGTCAATGCGATTTCGACGACTCAGATTTATACAACATCAACAAGCTTTGATACGCCTGATGACATTTATCAGCGTGTATTAACTTGGTTCTTTTATAAGGGCGATGGATATGATTTTTCTATCCCTTGGTTTAAGAGAAGGATTGCTAGATTTTTATTTGGTAGTCACGGGACTGATGTGTTTAATGGGAACAATACGGCTTTTCCGTTTACTCCTACTATTAGCGTTACTTTTAATGATACAACTAGCCCATTGGCAACTTGTACAATAAACATCAGCAGCAGCGGTTCTTTGGGGCCTATTGCACCTTATTTTCAGGCAGCTATTGCAACAGGTGTTTTAGCAGCACCTTTTAGATTTCAATACACAGTAACCTTGAGTTAATACCATGACTGCACTCATTGAACTTTATGCCAACAATGCCTACAGCACTCTTGGTAGCCCAATTACTAGTTCCTCACAAACATCTATTACTGTAAGCAATGGATCTGTTTTCCCTAGTCCAACTGGAAATCAGTTTTTTAGACTCACCATCACGCTTGCCGCAACACCCAATACGTCAATTGAAATTGTTTGGGTAACAGCAAGATCAGGCAATACTTTAACTGTAATGAGAGGCCAAGAAGGCACTTCAGCAACGACTTGGATTGTCGGATCACTTATCGGAAATGAGGCTACAAAGGGAACGTACAATCAATTTGTTCAACCTTATACTGGAATTGATACTGGCGCTTCAAATGCTTATGCTGTTAGTACTCCTCAGCATGAAACTTCCTATTACACTGGAATGCCATGTACGTTCTATACAACAAATTCTAATACATCAACAACTCCAACATTAAATCTTAACGGGATTGGTGCTGCGACAATTAAGAACTTTGCTGGCGGCACATTGATTGTCGGTCAAGTTCAAGCCAATACGCCAATTAGCTTGCTATACAGCGATCATTTTAATGCTTGGTTAATGCAAACAGCTATTGCAATGCCAAATGGATTTAGTCCTTTATTGGCAATGACTTCATCAGCAGATGGATTTCTTGCTACCAGCAATACTACGGCCACTGAACTTGGTTATGTTCATAACGTCACAAGTCCTATTCAAACTCAGCTAAATAACAAAACAAATTATTCTGATTTTAATAGCAATGCAGTAACAAATGGTTATCAATATTTAGCCAATGGAATTATATTTCAATGGATGTATGGAGTTATAACATTTACTCCTGGCGGGATTGGACCTGGAGTTATAACGGCTACCTATCCAATTGCTTTTCCAAATTCCGCTCTTGGTTGGTCTGTATGTTCTGCTAACGGTGATGGACCCCCTTCAATTATGGGAATTGGTTATTCAGGATCAACAGCATCTCAAGTTCAAATTCAATATGGCGCTGGAAGCAAAGGTTATTATTTGACAGCAATAGGACACTGAAATGATTACATCAAAACAGTGCTATGCAAAATGGGGCGATCCTGGAGTTCGATCCAATGAAGCAAAGTACATGGTGATGTGGGACGTTCCAGGATCATTAGAGATTGGAATGATACCTAAAAAAATCTATTGCAACAGAGCAATGATTGAGCCATTGACCCATGCCTTCAACAACATCATCAGCAGGGGCCTAGTGGGGCAATTAAAAACATGGGATGGCTGCTTCAATGTCAGGAAGAAACGTGGCTCTACAAGCGCCTCATTGCATTCTTGGGGCATTGCTATTGACATCAACGCTGCTTGGAATGGTTTTGCCAAGAAGCCAACCATGACACCAGAACTGGTCAAGTGTTTTACTGATGCTGGATTTGACTGGGGCGGCGTTTGGACTAAACCAGATGGAATGCATTTTCAATTGGCCAAAATATGACCCAGATCTGCAATACATGTCTTGTTGAAAAGCCATTAGGAATGTTTGAAAAAACTGGCAAAAAAGACGGCAGACGTAAAACTTGCAGAAAATGTCGCAATAAAAGACCAAGAGACAAGTTAAAAATAAGGCATTGTAAAGAAAGGCTAAAATATGGAATTACTAAAGAAAAGATTGGACCAAATGTTTGCATGATTTGCGGATCTACAAAAAATATTTGCATAGATCATTGCCATGACACTGGAGTTGTCCGTGGGTTATTATGCAGGTCATGTAATCTTGGACTTGGAATGCTTGGAGATAACGTAGTTGGACTACGATTTGCTGTAAAATACTTGGAAACTTTCTTGGAGAAATCTAATGGGCGATAAATTTGGAATTGCTTTAAATGAAGCAAGTACTTGGCGCGGCATCGTATATTTAATGATGGCTGTTGGCATTAAAGTATCGCCTGAACTTCAAGGTGCTATTGTTAGCGCGGGCCTATCTGTCGCTGCTGCCATTTCAATCTTCACCAAACAAAAAGGTGCTGACAGTGCCAAATGATGATCTAAAGATCATTGACACTTCACAGGGCCTGACAAAGGAAGAACTTGTTGAACTGAAAAAACTGGCTGCTATGAGCAAGTCAGCAAAGTTCATGATCGGCATGGTTTTCTCCTTACTTTTATTTGTCGGGTTCGATCATTTGGTCGAATGGTTTCAGCATAAATAGGCACACCAATGAGTCAATTTTCTAACACGCTTATCGCGTCACGCGCAATTACAGCAACTGTTACCTCAACGACTGTAACGAATCAGCCTCCTCTCCCTTATGGACAAATTATTGTTAATGTTAGCGCATTCACTTCTGGGTCTATCACTCCTAGCATTGAAGCTTATGACATTGCTTCAAATTCTTGGTATGTGATCCTGACTGGTTCAGCTATTAGCGCAACTGGTACGACTGTGTTAAAAGTAGGGCCAGCCATTACTCCAGCAACCAATGTCGCCGTTTCTGACTTCTTGCCAACCTCTTGGCGTGTCAAACTGACTGCTGCTGGATCAACTGTGCTGACGGCTTCTGTAGGCTATAACTTGGCTATCTGATATGGCTTTACCCACACCATCCGTATTTGTAAAGCGTGGCGCTACATTCTCACTGGCGGGGTTTGTAACGCTGCCTGACGGAACGTGGGAAGCTACATCTGAACTTAAAAGCAACAATGGCGATTTGATTTCTGAGTTAGATGTAACTCTTGCTTTACAGCCACTGCCTGATACCCGCTGGGGAATCCTTCTTTTTAAGGATGCAACAGTGACCATTGATTGGCCTCTTGGCCCATTGTCTTGTGATATCAGATTCCAGTACAGCAATAGCGTTATCTATTCGCCTACATTTGTAGTCAATGTAGTGAAGGAAATTACTGATTCACAGCCAACTTTGATTTTGAGGGCTGGTTAATGGCCGATATAAAGATTGTTGAAAGACCTCAAGTCATTATTGAATTAGATAACATTCTTCAAGGCCCTATGGGGCCTACTGGTGCTACTGGGCCTCAGGGACCATCTGGTCCTAATGGTGCTACTGGCCTTAATGGTGCTACTGGTGTTACTGGTCCTACTGGTTTAGCTGGAGCCACTGGCCCTACCGGAATTGATGGTGCAACTGGCTCCCAAGGTGGGACAGGCCCAACAGGTCTTGAAGGCGCTACAGGCCCACAGGGAATCCAAGGCCCTACTGGTATTCAAGGTACAACAGGCCCTACGGGTTTGCAGGGAATCACTGGGCCAACTGGTTCTCAGGGCGCAACGGGGTCCATTGGTCCCCAAGGTACGACAGGCCCTACTGGCGCTCAAGGAACCACAGGACCCACTGGTCTACAAGGAATTTCAGGACCTACGGGTGTCACTGGTCCTACAGGACTACAAGGCATTACTGGCCCTACAGGAGTCACTGGCCCACAGGGAACAACAGGACCCACTGGTCTACAAGGAACGACAGGACCCACTGGCCTTCAGGGTACAACTGGTCCCACCGGCATACAGGGTCCTCAAGGATCTACAGGTCCACAAGGATCTACTGGACCAACCGGCATAGGCTCAACTGGACCAACCGGCATTGAAGGGCCTACAGGCGCAACTGGGCCTATCGGCGCTACGGGACCTCAAGGAACCAGCATTAACCTTTTAGGTACAGTCAATACTCCTGCCGATCTTCCAATGACTGGGAATCAGCCAAATGATGCATATGTCGTTTTATCTGATGGCGATTTGTATGTTTGGAATGGCTCCATGTGGAACAATGTTGGCCCTATTGTTGGCCCACAAGGTTCTACTGGTCCTACTGGTATCGAAGGTCCTACAGGTGTTACTGGTCCTCAAGGCGCAACTGGACTACAAGGCATTACTGGCCCAACCGGATTAACTGGCCCAATTGGTCCTACTGGACTTGAAGGAGCAACTGGACCAACAGGTATCCAAGGTCCACAAGGTTCTACAGGACCGACTGGTATACAGGGTCCACAAGGGTCTACAGGTCCAACTGGATTACAGGGAACCACAGGACCGACTGGTGTTGAAGGTCCAACTGGGCTACAAGGAACAACAGGGCCTACTGGATTAACCGGTTCAACTGGACCTACAGGTATTCAAGGTTTAACTGGATCTACTGGTCCTACAGGAATCCAAGGATTGACAGGCAGTACTGGTCCCACGGGCATCCAGGGTTTAACTGGTAGCACTGGTCCAACGGGACTTCAAGGAACCACGGGGCCTACAGGATTGCAAGGAACTACGGGACCTACTGGACCTCAAGGAACAACAGGACCTACTGGAATAACCGGTTCAACTGGACCAACAGGTTTAGATGGCCCTACTGGTCCACAAGGAGCCACAGGTCCAACTGGTATTCAGGGTTTAACAGGATCTACTGGCCCTACTGGTTTGACGGGTAGCACTGGTCCAACTGGTATTCAAGGAACCACGGGGCCTACAGGATTGCAGGGAACGACTGGACCTACAGGAATTCAGGGTCCAACGGGACTTCAAGGAACTACAGGCCCAACAGGACTTCAGGGTATTCAAGGCCCAACTGGCGTTACAGGTCCCACAGGACTTCAGGGAACCACTGGTCCTACAGGCGTAGGCGCAACGGGTGCAACTGGAGCCGCTGGTGCGGGTGGCGCTAATGGTTACTGGGGTTCGTTCTATGACATAACGAATCAGACGGCTGCCAGTACAACGGTTGCTTATGCTATAAACATAGGAAATACAGATCCTAATAGTAATGGCGTAAGCATTGTTTCTGGCACAAGGGTCAGCTTTACTTATGCTGGCGTATACAATATTCAGTACAGCATTCAGTTCCAAAACACAAGCACCGGAAACGCCAATTACAATGCTGATGTTTGGATCAGGGTCAATGGCGTTGATGTTGCCGATAGCAATAGTGTTTACTGGATTCCTGCTAAAAACGGTTCTACCAATGGCGAATTAATTGCTGCCATTAACTATGTTCTGAAATTAAATGCTGGTGATTACGTTGAGCTTATTTGGGCTGTAAATAATACTGGCATTTCAATTGCTACTTTTGCCGCACAAACTGGACCAACTGTTCCTGTAACACCTGGCGTTATTGTCACCGCCACCCAAGTTCTTTATACCCAACTTGGCCCAACTGGACCTACAGGTTTAACGGGATCTACTGGTCCAACAGGTGTTCAGGGTACAACAGGACCAACGGGCATTCAGGGTCCAACTGGTCTTCAAGGCACGACCGGACCTACTGGTATTCAAGGAATTACTGGTCCTACTGGATTGCAAGGTACGACAGGTCCGACTGGCCTTCAAGGGACCACTGGACCTACAGGATTACAAGGTTCTACGGGTCCTACTGGACTCCAAGGATCTACAGGACCCACTGGATTACAAGGAATCACTGGCCCGACAGGTCTAGGCTATTCAGGATTGACATCCGCTACATCAACTTTGATTGGAACAGGTTCAAAAACCTTTACGACAAATTTGGCTGCAACGGCAACAGCATTTACCGTTGGTGATCGTGTTCGTATTTCATATCCAATTACACCTTCTAATTATATGGAGGGTAGCATTACTTCGTTTTCAACGACATCACTTATTGTCAATGTTGATTACACGGGTGGATCTGGTACGTTTGCTTCATGGAATATAACTAGTTCTGGCGCAGTTGGATCTACAGGCCCTACCGGACTTCAAGGCACTACTGGTCCAACTGGATTACAAGGAACTATGGGACCAACGGGCTTACAAGGCACAACTGGACCTACGGGACTGCAAGGGACCACTGGCCCTACCGGACTTCAAGGCACAACAGGGCCTACAGGACTACAAGGAACCACGGGTCCGACTGGATTACAGGGTACTACTGGACCTACTGGCTTACAGGGTACAACTGGACCAACAGGTTTAGGCTATTCAGGGCTAACTTCAGCTACATCTACCCTGATTGGTACTGGCTCAAAAACATTTACAACAAACCTTGCAGCAACGGCAACGGCATTTACTGTTGGTAATCGTGTTCGTATAGCTTATACGGTTACGCCTTCTAACTTCATGGAAGGTAGCATTACTTCGTTTTCAACAACGTCTTTAGTTGTTACTGTTGATTACACGGGTGGTTCCGGTACTTTTACATCTTGGAATATAACGGATGCTGGCGCTGTTGGCTCCACGGGGCCAACCGGCCTTCAGGGAACCACGGGACCAACAGGGCCAACTGTTTATCCTGGCGCTGGTATTGCAAACTCAGTCAGTGTCACTGGACCTTGGGGTACAAGCTATACAACTAGCGGATCAGGCACTGTGCTTGCATTGGTTTCTGGGCCAACATTTATTGCTCCTGCTTTAGGTACTCCAGCATCAGGAAATCTGTCTAGCTGTACGGCAGATGGAACAAATAAAGTTGGTTATCTAAATCTTCCACAAAACTCACAGACAGCCGCTTATGTTCTTGCTGTTACGGATGTTGGAAAACATATTTCAATTACTACTGGTGGTGTGACTGTTAACATTTCTGTATTTTCTGCTGGTGATGCCGTTACTATTTACAACAATTCTGCAGCAAGTCAGACAATTACTCAGGGAACAAGTGTGACTATGTATCTTGCTGGAACGGCAACGACAGGTAATAGAACGCTTGCACAAAGAGGTGTCTGCACTTTGCTTTGTATTGTTGGCGGTGCTACTCCTACATTCGTAATCTCAGGTGGTGGCTTGACCTAATGACCGGAATTATGCAAATGTTTTTAGCTGCGCGTTCTTCTGCGCTTCCAGCAACCCCAACCGTCGATCTTACAATAGTCGCTGGAGGCGGTGGTGGTGGTGGTGGTTATTTTTCCGGTGGTGGGGCTGGTGGTGCTGGTGGCTATTTAGTCAGCAGTGCGGTAGCGATAACTTCTGGAACTCCTTATTCCATTACCGTTGGAGGGGGCGGTGGAGGGAGCTATAGTGGAACAAATACCGATGCGAGCAACGGCACTAATTCTAGTTTCGCCTCCTATGTATCGACCGGTGGCGGTCATGGGGAACTAAACTGGTGGGCAGTATCCTCTAACAAAAGGGCCAGTACTGGGGGTTCAGGCGGTGGTGGCGGGTATTTTGCCGCCGGTACTGGCACATCTGGGCAAGGCAATTCAGGGGGTGCTGGCGTTGGTTCGTTTTCCGCAAAAGGAATGGGTGGTGGCGGCGGCTCAAGTGCTGTTGGAAGCGCTGCTTCAGGGGCAAATGGTGGTAATGGTGGAGCGGGGACTTCCTTCACATGGACCGGGACAACAATAACTTCTTGTTATGGTGGTGGTGGCGGCGCATATCGATTCGGTGCGATTGTTGGCGTTCCTGGCACCGGTTCCGGTGGCGCTGGCTCAGGCGGTTTTGGTAGCAACAGTGGGGCATCTGCAACAGGCTCAGGATCAGGCGGTGGCGGTGGTGGCGCAACAGACCAAAACACGTTCACTAGAACAAACGGTGGAAACGGGGGCGGTGGTTTTGTCGCGCTTCGCTACGCTAATACTTATCCTGATGCGGCATCCACAACAGGGTCGCCATCATATATCAATACCGGTGGATTTAAAGTTTATAGATGGACGGGATCAGGAAGCATAACTTTCTAATGGATAAGCAATTTATATTTTTAAGTGGATTGCCAAGAACAGGATCTACTTTGTTATCGGCAATTTTGTCGCAGAATAAAGATATCCATGCCCCAGGAAATTCTCCTGTTTGCCAATTGATGTGGGACATGCACGTTTCTTGTCATAACCCTGCGTCTGAGCAAATACGGGCTAACAACAGAACAGATGCCATTGATGATCTCATTAGGTCAATTCCAGAAACTTACTACAAACACACAAAGAAGAGCTTTGTTGTTGATAAATGTAGATCATGGACTTTACCAGTCAACTTGGATTTGATTCAAAAGCATGTAACCAAAGATCCAAAGATCCTTGTTTTGCTTAGGCCCATTGATGAAATTTTAGTGTCAATGGCACAGCTTAGAAAAAAAAATGGATGGAAAAGTGATCTATTTACTGGCTTATTGGAGGAAGGGTCGGAACCCATTATGAGATCTCTTGCCGGTGTAATCAATGCAAAATCGTTGGATACTAATTGGTTTCATTTTGTGAACTACAAAGATATTGTTTATGAGCCATCCACAACGATGAATGGCATTTATGATTTCTTGAAGCTGCCTAGATTTGAACATGATTTTGAATCAATCACACAAGAATACCCAGAAAACGATTTTGTCTATGGAATGCTTGGGCAGCACGATATTAGACCTACTTTGAGTGAGTTGGAAAAAACCTTAAAATTACCAAAGAATTTAGTTAAAAAGTGTCACGTTATAAATCAATATATTTTTGAAGACTATGGCTCACTTCGCGCAGCTTGATGAAAACAATGTAGTACTACAAGTCATTGTGATACATAACAATGAAGTAGGAAATTTAGATTTTCCAGAATCTGAATCATTGGGTGTTGATTTTTGCAAAGCACATTACGGTGATGACACCATTTGGAAGCAGACAAGCTATAACAACAATTTCAGAAAAATATATGCTGGCATTGGTTGTATCTATGATCCTGTAGCCGATATTTTTGCAGCACCTAAAATTGAGAGTCCTTAATGGCTAATTCATACGTTTGGTCTATCAATCAATTAGATTCTATTCCACAAGTTGGTGATTTGACTGACTACGTTGTCATTTCTCATTGGATTTGCACTGGAACTGATGAGGCTGGTAACTTTGGCAATGAGTACGCAATAGCAGAATTTTCTGTAAATCCTGACAAGCCAGACTACACTCCTTATGATCAACTTACAGAAGCTGAGATCATTCAATGGACACAGGATTATTTAGGGCCTGAGCAGTTAGCTGACATTTACGCTAAAATTGACGCTAAGATTGAGGCTCAGGTTAATCCACCCATCATCACGCTTCCACTACCTTGGGTCGCCCAGACTTCATAAAGGATAATCATGGCTAAGATAGAAGTTATTACTACGACCCCTGAACTCCTAGTTGAGTTAGGCCCGATTCTTCAGGGCGCTCCTGGTGCTACGGGTGCTACTGGACCTCAAGGCACAGGTATTAACTTTAAAGGCGATGTTCCTTTTTATGCCAATCTTCCTGTTGATCCTCAAACAAATGACGCATGGCTTGTTTTAAGCAGTAATGATGTTTACGTTTGGAATGGTTCTGAGTGGATTAATCTTGGACAAATAACTGGCGCTACTGGTCCTACTGGTGCTACTGGTCTTGTTGGCAGAAATGGATCTACAGGTCCTGTTGGCGCTACTGGTGCAATAGGCCCTACTGGCCCTCAAGGTAGAGCGGGCAATGTTGGTCCAACTGGCCCCCAGGGTCTTAATGGCCCACAAGGCGTTCAAGGCGAACAAGGTATTCAGGGTCAAAGAGGTATTCAGGGCGTTCAAGGTGAACAAGGTGTTATTGGGCCGGTGGGATCATCTGGCCCTACAGGACCAATGGGGCATCAAGGCATCCAAGGATCTACAGGATTAATTGGCGCTACGGGAATAACCGGAGCAAGCGGTGTTCAAGGTTTAGTTGGTCCGAAAGGCGCTACCGGCTTGATAGGCCCTTCTGGTTATGGAATGACTGGCGCTACTGGCATTAATGGTTTAAACGGTCAAGATGGCGCTACTGGTGTTCAAGGCGCTACTGGCGCTACTGGAGTACGGGGTTCAACCGGACCTACTGGAATTCAAGGTCCCACTGGTTTAATTGGCCCCACTGGCATTACTGGCTCACAAGGCACAACAGGTCCTACAGGATTGATTGGCGCTATGGGTTCAACTGGCCCTCAAGGCGTGACAGGTGTTACTGGGCCTCAAGGAACTACTGGACCCACGGGTATTGCTGGGCCTACAGGCATCACTGGTTCCACAGGACTGCAGGGGATTACTGGGCCTACTGGGCTTAGAGGACCTACAGGTGCTACTGGACCTATTGGAGCCACTGGCCTTCAAGGCACAAGCATTAATTTCAAAGGATCTGTTGCGACAACAAGTGCGCTTCCTTCCACAGGAAATGCTGTTAACGATGCTTACATTGTTCAGGCTGACGGTGATTTATATATTTGGAACGGAACATCTTGGATCAATAGTGGGCCTATCGTCGGGCCTACTGGTCCCCAAGGTACGACAGGCCCTACTGGAGTTGCTGGCCCAACTGGAGCTAACGGAGCAACAGGTGTAACGGGTTCAACAGGTTTAACGGGATCACAAGGATCTACTGGTCTTCAAGGATCTACTGGCCCTACTGGCGTTATTGGTAATACAGGATCAACGGGTCCTGTTGGCCCTACGGGAATAACGGGTCCTCAAGGTACAACTGGACCTACAGGTTTAACTGGTACTCAAGGCGCTACTGGCATAACTGGATCAACTGGTCCGCAAGGAATTGCCGGATCTACTGGCTTAACAGGACCTATTGGCGCAACAGGTGTTACTGGCTCACAAGGTTCAACGGGTGTAACTGGTCTTCAAGGAACCACAGGACCAACCGGATTGACCGGAAACACTGGTATTCAGGGTCCTACGGGTGCTACAGGCATAGGCGCAACTGGATCAACGGGTGTCGCTGGTGTTTATGGATCAACTGGTCCTACTGGCTTGCAGGGTCCAAGCGGTTCACAAGGTCCACAAGGTCCTACTGGCGTACAAGGTATTCAAGGGGTACAGGGTGTTCAGGGTATTCAAGGCGTTATTGGTGCTACTGGTGTTACTGGACCTGCTGGTGCTACTGGACTTGGTTACTATGGGCTTACTTCTCTAACATCCAATACTATTGGATATGGCCCATTAACTTTTATTACCGTTCAATCTCAATCCCAAACAGCTTTTGCTAATGGAATGAGAGTTCGTATATCAAATACCTCAAGCAATTGGATTGAGGGAAATATCACCTCATTTGGCGCTAACACTCTAAATATTACAGTAGACACCATATATGGATCTGGAACGTATTCTGTTTGGTTAGTTTCTGCTGCTGGCGTACCTGGAGTCTCAGGACCTACAGGACCTCAAGGACCTTCTGGGACTGGCGCTGTAATTGTTACTTCAGCAACATCAAATACAATTCCTGTTTTAACTGGGATTTATTTTCAATCAGTCACATTCACTACAAGCGTAGCTAATACGTCCTCTCCTTTTGTTGTTAATCAAAGGGTTAGAGCAATTTACAATGCGTCTAATTTTATTGAAGGAACTATTACTTCTTTTAGCGGAACAACATTAGTCATTTATGCTGACAATTTTGCTGGCATTGGTACTTATAGTAATTGGACAATTGTCCCTGCTGAGGGTGGCGGCAGGTCTGGTGTTCTTGTTGCTGGTGGTCTTAATGCGCCCGTAAATGGCGGCGGTCAAGGCGGTATTCTTGTTGGCGGTGGCACAATTGCACAACCTAATGGAATTCTTTTGGATTGTGATGGAGCGGCAAACTGGTTAATTCATACTCCAACAAAATATCAAAATGCAATTGAATCAACTTTATATAGTACAGCATGTACTGGGTATGCAACTTGTGTTGCTGGCACTAACATAATCAATAGAAACACTGGTACTTCTGGTGATAATAATGGGTTTGACCAAAACTTCATGCTGGTTGGTCAACGTTATACCATTACTTCTGTTGGAACATCTAACTTTACTCTTTTTGGATCGCCATCCAATACAGTTGGTACAACTTTTTACGCTAATACTAGCGCACTTTATTTTACTGGAACAGGTAGAGTTACAACTTTTGTTGGCAACAATTTTTATTTCCTAAATAAAACATTTAAGGTTTTAAGTGTAGTTAATTCAAATCAATTAACTGTTACAGAAGTAAATGGGGCATCAGTTTCTTTTACAGGAAATTACACTGAAGCCTTTACTTATGTTTATACGACTGGAACTGGTATATGTAACACTGTATGGAATGGATCATATACAACAATTACTTTTGTTTCTGGTGATCCATTTATTCCTTTGTTTGGATCTGATCCTTTTGTTGCAGTTAACAATACTGATATATCCAGTACGGTAGCTTTTGTTAACCCAGGCACATATACAGTTCCTAGCAACCTTGGAAACAACAGTGGCGTTCCTTTCTGCTGGCGTACAAACATCAACAATCAGATTGTTTGTTATCGCGCTGAAACGCTTCAAGGTAATTATGAAGAAGCCCTTAACATATTAGGTCTTGCTTCTGAGCAAAATGGCGAAGGCAAATGCTATACGATTGAATCAGGTGGTTCTTGGATTTATATTTACAGCAACACATCAACCTCAATAGGATATGGTTCAAAAACATTTGCAACAACGCCCACCGCTGGAACTGTTTTTGCGGCAACTCAAACGGTTAGGGTCTATTATGGAGTAGTTGCTCAATATAACACCAACTATATGGATGGCGTTATTACCAGTGTCGGCGCAAATTCAATCACTGTTAATGTAACCAGCATTAGTGGATCTGCATCTGGGGCTAACTGGAATATCATCATAAGGGACATGACAACATCAAGGCCGATTTTTATTGGTGCTGGTGAATATGGCCCTGGTCAGAAAAAATATATGATTGGTGTATTTCCACCAAATCTTACAACAAATAACCCTGGATATATTTCGCTTGGCGGTATTAACGGAAAAGAATCACTTAGATGTTATGGTCCGTTAACCAGTACTCCATATCAATCATGGCTTGTTGCAAGAGGTGATTCTGGAGCTTCTGCAACTTTGACTGTTGAAGGATCTTCGTCTGATGTATTTTTGAATCTTTCTCCTAAAGGAATTGGTGGAATAAGATTTGGTAGTCAGCAAGCAAATTATGTAACTGCATATTCAAGTTCTGGATATACCCCTGGATTTGCTGCGGAAGGATCTGGAACAGATGTTGATATTGTCATTGCTCCTAAAAACTCTGGTGGTTTAAGCTTATATACTCAAAGCAACAGTCAATATATAGTTAAATCAACTGGTGGAGCAACAGATATTGGAATTAAATTTCAAACAAAAGGTTCTGGTTTTGTAGAATTTGATAATAATGTTTGCCTTGGTTATTATACGCCTTCAGGAGATGTTCCCATTTCTGGTTATATTCAAATAAGATATCCAGGCGGCGGTTACATCAAAATACCAACAATTGCTTAAAGGGAAAGGCATGGAAAAAGAACACAACGAATACATTGGCGATATTGTTAACGGCATTGCCAGGGAAGCAGCGTTTTATAAACACAAATGCGCCTCCCTTGAAGCTGAGGTACAATCACTTAAGCTGGCATTAGGCCAGATCAAGCCACAAGATCCTGATCATTACATCAATCAAGATCACATTCAGCGTTAACGTCAAAACTATTCAGGGAGATAGCTATGACAACTTTGCACCTTCTAGGGCTGTTTCACACAGTCCCTAAAGCATCTTTCAGCCATTGTGCGTTCACTGGTCGTGTTATCCGTTTCGGTAAAATGATGCGTCCCTTTGGCTATGAAGTCATTGAATACAGTAACGAAGGCACTGAAGCCGAATCTGATGAACACGTTCAGATCCTGTCTGAAGAAGAGTTCTTACCGTTACAGGCTAAAATGAAAGCGGCCCCGCCTCATGGGGAAGCATCAACTGACTCAGATATTTATCGCGCCTTTTGCGAAAAGTTAAATCCAGAACTTTTGAAAAGGGTTAAAAAGGGAGACATTGTTTGTCATCCCTTTGGCCATACTCACGGTTATCTGAAAGACCTTCTTCCACAGGCTTATCACGTTGAGATAGGCATTGGCTACCCCAGTTGTTTCTTTGATCTTCGTGTCTATGAAACTTATGCTTGGTGGCATTATCATCAGGGGAAAGAAAATAGAAACGGCAAGAATTATGAATGGGTGTGTCCTATGGGATATGACATTGATGATTGGGAGCCTTCTTATGACGCCGGTAAATACTTGCTTTACTTTGGTCGCGTCATTGAATGCAAAGGTCTTCAAATAGTTAAGGAAATTGCTGCCAATGTAGATATGCCCGTCATCATGGTTGGAGCAGGCGAACCAGAACTGTTTCTAAGCGACGATATTCCTAACCTAACCTACCAGGGGCCTGTCACTGGAAAAGCCCGTAGTGAGCTTCTAAGGGGCGCTTACGCCATGTTAATGCCCACAATCTACACTGAACCATTTGGTGGCGCTGGTGTGGAAGGAATGCTGTGTGGTACGCCATTGATTGCCAGTGACTATGGTGCGTTCACAGAAACTGTTTCTCATGGCTACAACGGATTCCGCTGTAAGACTCTTGGAGACTATTTGGAAGCAGTAAAGATGGCTGGAGGACTGAACCGCCGTGCTATCGCAAGTGAAGCAAGGGCTAAGTACAGCCTCCAGAATGTAGGGTCACAAATGGATAAGATCTTTAAACAGGTTAAAGCCCTTGACCATAAAGGCTGGTACAGCCTAGAAGCTACGGATGCTATTTGGCAGTAAACACGCCATAATAAGCCTTCCCAACCGCACTGTTCTCATTAACCTCTTCAACCGTTCCGACACCACCTAGCCACTCATTGAGCAGATGTTCTTTGAGTTCGCTAGGGTGGCCTGGATGTACGGGTACATCAATCCATTCAAAGATCCTGATGAGAGGTGCATGATCCCATGCGTTTTCTATGATGGCTTTTGGGTCATCAGTATGCTGTAAGCAATTATAAATCCAGACTTCATCAAAGTCATCACCTACATAAATGTCTCCAGGCTGCTGAATCCAATCAATATCAGCTTCAATATATCTTTGATTAACCCAACTAGGATAATCACAAGGATCTAGCACCACCAGATCATTACCGTTGATGCACTTCAACAGAAGTGATGATGGGCCACCACCAATGTCCATAATTGATTTTCCTTGCAAATCATAGACAGGCCAATGACCGCCAATTGGGGTGTTAACTAAACCCATTCTATGGGCATAGGTGAGTTGCTTAGTGTCTTCAGAATAGGTGTTGGCGCAGTTGCCCCACCATGCGGCTTCAAAGTCCTGATCGTTCATAAGTTCTCTCTATGTAAAGGGTTTTGGTTCCTTCAGGCAATAACTGCTCCTCCAGAGTGATAGAAAATCTATCGCCTCTAGATACTTTAATCTCACCAACTGGGACGTACTTTAAATGTCTACGGTTGTAAGAGATGCAATAAGTACTGCAAATAAGATCAGGAGTTCCATGTTCATTGTTCATTGTCCGACTGAACTCCATTTTTATACATTTCATAAAGTTTGTTCAGGGGCAGACTGTTTCTTTTAGAGAACCAATCTCCATTAAAACTCATTGATTGTATCAATTCATGATTCACTTTTATGATTTCTTTAGCGGTTCCACGCTGACGGGCTATAAACGATACTTCAGTCAAAAAAGAGTGTTTATCAATCAGTTCTTCACAAATTCCTTTTAGTGATTTAACGTCCCTTTTAACTTTTTCAATGTTCTTTAAGGTTTCAATGTTTTCATTGATTCCATCAACAGATTTTGTGATTTCCTTGTTAGCTTTGATTTTAAAATCATCGAACTTAGCGTCGATATATTTGTATATTAGGATCTCTAGTTCTCTATCCATCCTCATCTCCATGCTGGTAACTTGATTGTTTTTATTTCCTGCGAATAGGCAGGCCAGTGGTCCTTTTCCAAACAGTCTTTGTAAATGTTTAAAAGTTGAATGCATTCATCACTTCCTTTTTGAATGCTAAAAGCGTCTAGTTCATAAACCGCTACAGCGTAAGGTGGTTCTTTCTCAACACAGATAAAGTAAAAGTTATCGATATCCATGCCAGCCAATCTATACAAATCCATGTACCAGGCTGCTTGACGGTGATAATTGAACTTTGCTACTGAGTTAGAGAATTCATTTTCACTGGCTGATTGCGTTGTCTTGAGATCAACAATGATTCCATCTTTACGCAGATAGTCAGCCCTAGCACGAACGTGAACTCCATTGCGTTTTTCAAGGCAAGACACTTCTGGATCACCGTTTTGAAGCAGACTTTTTGCTAGGGGGTGGGTCCATACAGATTTCTGCATGTTCATCACCATGTCGTACTCAAAAGGAGTCAGTGACTCTTTGCCTGATTGCTTAAAGTACTCATGGGCTTCTTTACCCGCTTTTGTACGCTTATCAGCATCCAAGACGCCATAGCGGTCATCAAATTCATTGGCTTCAAGAATTGCACAGTGAGCAGCACTGCCAATCAAGAATGCCGGAATTGACTTACGCTTGTATCTGAATGAGGCATCGAAGTGAGCAGGTGATACAGCAATCAGATCCAGTCCTGACTTACTGATCCCTACTGAATTGTGATAATCCTCATTGGACATGTCATAACTAATCATATTGTTACCAATAAACCGGACGGTTAAAGCAAGACAAAACGCCAAAGACAATCATTCCCATGACAAACGGCATGAAGGCTTCCTGATGGTTTTCAGCTAAAGACCAAACCGTTCCCAGTAAACAGATCACAAAGGCTGGTGTTGCCATCATTGTTAGTAATCCAAGCCCAAACATCACAACAATAATCGTAGCTACTGCTGTCATTTTTTTCTCCTAGGGGGGGGGCCGTCCTTGGCCCGTATCATTAGAATGGTAGATCTTCCGATACTTCCTTAACTGGCGCTGATGCACCTGGAGCCTTAGGATCAAAGAAAGAAATACGGCAAGCATCCCCAGGCACACCTGCTGGATTAAATGACTTGTCCAACATCAGCACAGTGCCACCATCGTCAAACTGAATCAGTGAGCCTACTGTTGCCCATTGCTTTTTGGCCTGACCATTACGATCCTGATATTCACGGACGACTACTGCGGCGTCCTTTATCTTTTTTGCAGGCATATTACTTTTTCTCCATGTTGTTAGAAATTTCAACTGCGATACCCTTCAGCTTATCGGCAGCATCTGGGTTGGTTTTCTTGAGTAGAGCAACACCTTCCTTCGTTTTGCTTCTCAATTCTTCTATTGACAAACAGGCTTCCAATTCCTGTTTCCATTTACCTACTAACGCATCAATATCTACGCCAGCAGGACTTGCTGTAACCGCCTCTAAGGCGTCATGTTCGACGATCTCTAGTGCAGCCACCCACAGGTAGCGCCTAGAGTATGTTTGGCAAGCACCGACCTGCTGAATAGGGTGTGTGCCTTTAAGGGGAGCCTCTGCCATAGGTGAAGTAATGAAGATGACTCCATCACCTTCTGTCTCATGGATCTGCATCAATGCTTCTTCATCAGTGAAGGAAACAAACGCACACAGACCTACTTCATCAAAGATCTGAAGTGCAGGGACCAAGAAGTCACCCAGTTCAAAATATTTGTACCCAGCGAATTTGTTGTGGCCAGTCTTCTCAAGCTTCATCTTGTGGAACTTGGAACGGGCCTCATTCAGTTTCTTATAAATGGTCATTGTCTTCCTCATGGTCTAGTGATTGTTCGATGGCGTATTTCTGTGCAATAGCCTTGTCTAGCAGGTCTTCCAAATTCTCAATGGCGTCACAGATATCTTTGTATTCTTTCTCTAGCTGTTTTTTAGTCATATAGTGCTTTAGCCTTCTCAATGTTGATCCTAAGTAATCTTCTGCTTTTAGCATCATTGCTTAACTCACCATAAATTTGATTGTTAGCGTTTTTTATCAGTCCCTCCTTGAACACTTGTGGGTCCATATCCAGCAACGATAGATAGTGATCTACTTGATTGCTGATTAGAAATGCTGCCGCATCGACTCCGTAATAAGGGCATGTTTTTGCTTCTTGCACAGCGGATTCAATGATCGCGCCGATCAGTCGCCTTTCTGGTAATGCTAAGTCCATAGTCTCCCCGTTGTTTGCACGGTAACACCGTGTAGGACAATGATAGTGTGTGGGGTCTAGATGTCAATACCCCTGAGAAAAAAAAAGCCCCAGTGGGGTGCTGGGGCAAAGGATCGCCAGGAGAGAGGGCTGGCTGAGTGAACAATGAAGACTAATTGTATCAGTGAAGATGTTGGTTTGTCTCTTTGTTGTTTAGCTGAATGTTCATTTTTATGGCATCAGACACTACAGTTGCCATTCTTTCAGGCTCATCCCAATATTCCATAGCAACGTGAGATAGCAGGGCTGTCAGCATAGTTGCCAGTTCATCTGACTGATCTGATGACAGATCCTTTTCAGCAATCTTTTGAAAGAACCAGTCCAAAAATGGATCGAACTCATCGTCCGTCAGCATTTTGCTCTTTGGACTCAACCAGTTCTTCAATGCTTGGGAGATCAATGTCATCACGGTTTACCTTCCGATAGCGCATATGTTTATCAAGACAATTAAAAATAAAGCCAGAAATAGAGATGTATTCTCTTTCTGCAAGCGCCTCTACCCGCTCATAAAGCTTTAGAGGCATACGAACACTGATGGACTTTGTTTCTTTCTTAGACATGGCCGCTCCTTAACGCCTTCCAACTAACTGGAAAGAGTTTTACCATGTATGCGTCAATTTCTCTAGCGACATCCGCTGTCTCTTTTTGGGCATAAGGAGCAAGACGCTGATTACAGACCCTAGCGAATAAAGCCACTGATCCGGTCCACACCCAAGTAGTCTCAGTGCAAATCGGCAGGACTGCCCTAGCTTGCTCAGGACAGACCCCTGACAACAAAAGATCATCATATAGCTGAAGGCATGTACTCATTGTTTTTTCAATGAAACTTCTCATAGATGTGTCCATGGGGATTAAATCACTGGCTGACCCTTGTTTTACATTTTCAGCACGTTTTCTCCATTCAGTAGGGACATCAAGGGTGATGCCATAATCTACATAGCGCCTACTGATTTCGTTTACTGATCCACCGATTTGGTGTTTAGCTAACTGTCGGGCCACATAGATCGGCATAGTCACCCTGAATGACGCTGAAGCGTGTGTAAAGGGCGTCCAATGTCCGTGTGATGCAAGATAGTTAATCAACTTAACATCCGCTTCTAAGATGTTTCCGTTCTCATCGTAGGAAGACACTTTGTGGAAACTGCACCTGGCGGCATTGACGATAGAAATGTCGTTGCCCATGTGATCAATAAATTCTACTTTCATTTGTTCAATGCCTTGTGAAAAAGTATAAGCGTTCTCAATTCATCCAAAAGTTCTCTAATCTCTTTTTCTGTTAGTTTCTGTAAATGCAATGTTCCTTTAGACATTACTGCAACATAAAAAAACCCGTTTGTTTCATTAAATGCAACGTAAGGCGTCATTTTGGTTGCTGCTCATAAAATGGTTTGTGTCTCATAAGGTTCATGTTTTGAGACGTTATGTTTTGTAGCCGTTGGGCTACGATTCCTCCCTGCGTACTTCACCAGTATTGGGGTCGTATGAAAAAAGCTCTTTTACTTTCTCTTGTGTAAGCATCACGGCATCTCCTGACCTATAACTGCGGCTGCACGAACTATGGCTCTACGGGTTGCGGCGTAGGGGTCGTCTCCTTCTTCTCTAATGTTTACTCTAGAATCGCTGAAGCAAATTACATCAGCCTTGATTGTTTGATGGATTGGTATGCTGATCCCCATATTTAACTTCACCGCAAGGCGCAGAGCATCGCCATCGTCGAGTAAAGGATTCCAGAAAGCATCAGTCTCAGCGCACCATGGATAGTACTGGTCATCATCGTAATGCTCTTCTAGGTTATACCCTGCCGCTTTCGCAGCTAGGGTAAGGAGTTCTTTGTCGTTCATTCTTCCTCCTCCCATTCGACGCGGACGCAGGCTACTCTTCCAATACCTTCGTTTTTGTCTGCGCTTTCTTTTGTGTCATGAATAATTGCGTAGTCGTCATCTTTATAAACATTCACCCACCCCTCTTTCTTCACGCGCTTGGGTTTGATGCGGTAGTTCACAGTTTCGTACCAATCAGGCTCATTGATATCTATCCAACTTCCTTTGTGTTCGTATTGAATCTCCTCACCATTTGCCCACGCGACGATTACATCGTAGTGTTTGTGTTTAGTTCCCATCATCCCCTCCTATTCCATGCTGCTTCTCAGCCAATCGGACACCTTGTTTGAAAGCTGTGTATGAAGAAAACATAGACCCGTCCAATTCAAATTTAGAATCAATCTCCTCCTCCGTCATCGGCTTCCTTGCTGGCGAGGGTCTGGTGTATAGGGGGATATCTTTATTCCCCCACAATGGTTCTGCATACATATAGCAAGACACTTCATCCTTTAATGCGCCTAATTCTTCTGGGTTTGTCCACGCCACAGGCTCCGCTTCTGGCTCGGCGGTGAGGTAAGCGCGGATGTCTCTAAGCAGCGGCTCACTTTCTGGCTCAAGTGTCGGATACCAAAACTCCAAAGCATTAAGCGCCCGTCTCAGCAGTTCGGTTGCGTTACTCATCATCCCCTCCTATCCCGTGGTGCTTTTCTGCAAACCGGACGCCTTCTGCAAACGATCTTTCGCAATAATGCTCATTCGTTGCAATCTCTTCGTCTATCTCCTCCTCCGTCATCGGCTTTCTTGCTGGCTCGGCTTTTGGCGATGCATACACAGCTTTATAGTCGTAATAGTCTACTGGCTCTTCTTCAACAAACTCCCACCAGCCAAGCCCTGCATCCCATAGTAAATAGCCAATAGGATTAGAGTCAGTTGATTGATCTTGTTCTTTAAGTGCTTGTTCCATAACCTCTTTCGGTGTACAAGTGTGTACATCTGCTGGGTTTGTTTTGCCGCATCGTGGGCAGAGGGTGTTAGTTGTCATCTTTCTTCCTCCCCTTAAACCTAACCCCTCGCGCTTCCAAGGCATCCATAGCTTTTTCACGTTCTTCTGGTTCCATAGCCTCCAACTCCCGCATGAGGCCCCCTGATATGATGGCGAAGAAATCCCTCGTCTCATCTGGACTCATCACAGGGCTTAAACTTTTATCTCCCATATTCATCTTTCTTACTCCAAATTAACAAGCATTCGGATAATTACAGAACTCACAATGCCACGCATGGTCATGCCAGAACACCGGATTGGCGCATACAGGACACTCTGGTATGCGAATGTTAGGGCTATCTAGATCATCATCATTCATGATTTTCTCCAAATTGGTTCGGGGATAAGGATTTGAACCTCAGTTGACGGAGTCAGAGTCCGTAGTCCTACCGCTAGACGATCCCCGAATTGTTATTTTTTCTCTTCTTCTTTGTAGCCTATAGGCGACATTACGTTGTGAAACTTTTCGGCTTCCCTGACACCTTGGATGAAGCTGGATTTATGGAAAACCCATCCTTTGGCCTCTATGACTTTTTTAGAATAATCACAAAGGCGCTGTAGATCTTCTCCAATCCTACCGTTCATTGGCAAGGCTTAGGTTCAATTGCTTCATGGTGTATTGAGTGCAACGGGCTTTTATGCCAACAGCGTCAGTTGCCGTGCATTCAAAAGAGTTGCTATTGATAGATACCATTTCTTCACTTGTTGCAACATATCGAAGCGACATGGCGCTGATAGCAACAATTAAAAACCATGCCCAGCCGCCATCAATGACCCAAGCACCTACTTTTTCTAGTAATTTCATTGTTCTTGCCCCAATAATGATTTGTGTTCTTGCCAGCAATGATCTATGTGTTGTTCTAGTAAAAACTTAGCTTTAATAGGATCTGTACAAAGTGTGTACAAGATTTCTTCAATGACCAAACGGTTATCAAGGATCTCAACAATTGTGTTGTCTTCTTCCCACTCTTGACGGGCTTTAAAGTCCGCGCTGCTAATGATTTTTTTAAGCGTAGACATATCCATTGCCGCTCATCTCTTTCATTTTGTTGATAGATGTTTCGATAAGAACATAGCCACAAATAAGGGCATTCCGTTCTTCATCAGACTTTGCAACTTTGCTCATATCTCTCAAAACCAGAGCATGTGCAGTGCGTTCTTTGATGATTGCTTGAAGTGTTTCTGACATCTTATAACTCCGGTATAAATGATTCGGTTTCTTTTCTACGCTGTTCAGCCCGAATGTGAACTTGCAATGCCCTAGCTGAGAAGATTCCCCAGCGTGAAAACAAACCCTGCATGTCCTGGCGGTCAATGCCAGCGTTCTCAAACATCTTGTTTAGCTGGTGAAGTGTCTTTTGCTCACACTTTTTAGGCGTGATGCCGCTTTTAAGGGCCTTCCTTGCCACTTCGTCTTTACAAGGTTCATAGGTGTAATCCGTGATCTTGTTCATGCTTCTCTCTTGTTGATTGCTGGGTCACACCCAGTGATTGCAATGCTAGACACGGTAAGACAGGATGTCAATAGACTTGACAAAAATAATTTGTGTGGCAGAATTTCACTGTCAGCGTGCAAACTGATGAAAGCCGATTGAACTGTCCCTGCCCCTTGTGCGAATGTTTTCGTTAAAAGAGGGGTTTGCACCGGGGGCAGTATCAATCGGTTTTTTATTGCTTGTTGTCCAGCCTGATGCGCTGTGAGTTTGTGAGGGGTTTACGTCCCTGCCCATCAGAAAAGCGTGGAAGATAACGCTCCAGGTACACCTACTGGATGCGGGTCAGACTTAGCAAGGGTACTGACTAAAAGAGCGTCCCCGTGGAAAACCGCCCTGCGCTCACTAAACAGAACTGCTACTCCGGTCACCTGGGGCTAACAATAGCTTGGGGAAAGTGGAAGAGATCTCAATTTTAGAGTTCCCTCCACCTTGGGTAGGATATGGTCTGAAAAAATAACGGAAGTCTTATGAAAATAGTGAAAATCACTACTGATATGTTGTTACTGGCGGCAATTATCGGGGGATTTAGGACGTTGACGGCCAGAAATTGCGGAGTGGCTGACCGTAAGATTGGGAAACAATCAGGTCTTGAAGGGGATCAGGATGGCTTTCTTGGTGAGCTAGCCTTTTGTCAAATGATGAACGTCTATCCAGATCTTGGGCTGACTCCACGATCAGGATCAGCAGATGCAGTTGTTGAGAAAGATGGCAAGAAATTTAATTTTGATGTTAAGACCACCAGGGTATTGACAGGACGACTTCTGGCGACTAAAAAGTTAAACGAAGACGTAGACATCTACGCTCTGGCTATCATCGACGGCGATGAGGTTAAATTTCCTGGCTATGCTTTGGCTGAAGATCTCTGTAGAGAGGAGAATTTGACCGACTTAGGGCATGGCAAAGGATATGCTTTAAAACAATCACAATTAAAGAAGTGGACATGAACGTACAATTAAGAGACTACCAAGCGGAAGCTATGGTAAAGATAAGGGCGTCCTTCAAGGGCGGCAACAAAAGAGTGATGGTCTACAGCCCAACAGGTAGCGGCAAGGGGGAATTGGCAGTCGCGCTGGCCCAGTTGGCACAGATTAACGGAAAAAAAGTGCTATTTCTGGTCCACAGAAAAGACCTTGTGAAACAACAATGGGAGCGTTTCGCGAAGTATCAAATATTTCCTGGCGTGCTACAGGGACAGAACACTAATAAACCGCATTCAGCGATCACAGTTGGCTCAATACAGACCTTCGCCAGCCGTAAGAAATTTGGATGGCAGTTCGATTTTGACATGATCATCATCGATGAAGCGCATCTTTGCGGAGGCGGCAAGCAATACCATGAATTCCTACGGACCCACTCTAATTTACCTGTTATTGGGCTAACCGCAACGCCATTTGCCAAAGGATTAGGCAAAAGCATGGGCTGGGGCCGCTTGTTTGAGGACTTTGTGATGGTGTCCACAATTCAGGACTTAATCAACAAAGGATTCCTAGTGGACTGTGAGATCTACGCCCCGTCAGAACCCGATTTGAGTAAGGTTAAGGTGGTTGCAGGGGACTATCACAAAAAACAGCTTGGTGAGGCTGTGAATAAGACTGAACTAGTGGGGGACATAGTCAAACATTGGTTTAAGCTTGGCGACAATAAACAGACCATTGTTTTCGCTACAAACATTGATCACAGCAAGTCCATAGTCGAACAGTTCACCGCACATGGAATAGCTGCGGAGCATGTCGATTGTTACACCAAAGAAGAACATAGGAACAGTGCCATTGATCGTTTCAGGTCAGGTGAGATAAAGATATTGTCGAATGTTTCTTTGTTTGCTGAGGGCTTTGACGCTCCAGAAACAGCCTGTATGATACTTGCCCGCCCTACCCGCAGCCTTATACGCTACATTCAGATGATCGGTCGGGTGCTAAGACCAGCAGAAGGTAAAGCTATGGCCATCGTACTGGATCATTCAGGGTCTGTATCACGCCTTGGATTTCCTACTGATGACCTTCCACTTCACTTAGACACAGGAAACGCCGCTGATGCGCCTAAGAAAGAAAACAAGCCTAAAGAACCTAAGGTCTGCGTATCGTGCAAATATGTTGACAAGCGTAGACAGCACAAATGCCCCAAATGTGGTTTTGCTCCAGTGGCCAAAGCGCAGGGAATCGAACCCCTTGAAGGCACTTTACAGAAGATTGTCAAAATGCCTCACGAAGCCAAGCAACAAATCTACTCTGCCTTGGTGGCATTCGCCGCTATGAAGAACTATCAATTGGGTTGGGTTTCACACAAATTTAAGCGCATCACTGGCATATGGCCAAAGGATCTGAAGCCAGAACCTGGCCCCATTCCTGACTTTGTTCACAAGATCATCATTTCTGAGCAGATCAAATATTCATATTCAAAGAAGAGAGCGGCATGAAAGTTTTAATAGCTTGTGAATTCTCTGGAATTGTAAGGCAGGCATTTCGCGCTAAAGGACACGATGCATGGTCTTGTGATTTGTTGGAAGCAGATGATGAATCTCCATTTCATATACAAGGGGATGTAAGAAAACAGTTGTTAAACAAATGGGATTTGATGATCGCTCATCCTCCATGCACCTATTTATCAGTATCTGGCATGCACTGGACTAAAAGAGGGCTTAGAGATCCTCAATTGACTGAAGACGCAATGGATTTTGTTACTTTCCTAATGAATGCTGACATTGAGAGAATTTGTATTGAGAACCCAGTATCAATCATTTCATCACGCATTAGAAAGCCTGATCAGATCATCCAACCTTGGTGGTTTGGTCATGACGCAAGTAAGAAGACATGCCTTTGGTTAAAAAACCTTCCTTCTTTAAAGCCAACAGATCAGCTACCAGGTGATAACAAAACCCGTAGGGCTAATCAAACGCCAAGCGGACAAAACAAGCTTGGACCCAGCGCGGATCGTTGGAAAGAACGTAGTAAAACCTACACCGGAATAGCAAACGCAATGGCAGAACAATGGACATGAACATTCAAGATTTATACGAACTAGAGATCCTTATTGTTGGTTGTGCTTTAAATAACAGGCAGCATCTCAAGGCTGTGGCTACAATGCCTGAATATTTTGAGGATAAGTCATGTAGGGAAGTCATTGAGTACATCAACAAGGATCAGTCATTCAACCTGTATGACATGTGCGTAGAACTCAACATCAATTTTGAATTGGCAACATCTCTTCATGAGAACAGCTACTGCGATACCGATACTTATATCTATCGCGTTATAAAATTGGCTACTTGGCACAAAGCCCGTCAGTCAATCAGGGAAGAAATTAATGCCGCTCAACATGCCCTCAACACGGGCCTGATGCCTGAGCGTGTAGCAGAGATCCTTATAAATAACTTAGGAAAGATCCTTGACCAAGGAACAGTTTCAACAGTATCTCACTGACAACGGATTAGATTATCATTTGGAGTTTGCTAGGGAAATTATGAAAGCTTTTGGCAAGCCCAAATCATATATGTTCACACATAATGGAGTACAGGTGTGGCCACCAAAGCAACCTACAACCTCTTTCACAAAGAAGCAAGAGAGAGGGCAGTCGAACACATACTCAACGCGCCTGATACCTACATCGTCACAGTCGGAGAGAGAACAAGATCATTAGAACAATCAGCAAAGCTTCATGCTTTGTTTGACCAGATCAGTCGATCAGGACTTCATTGGGCTGGCCGCATGTTAACGTCTCAGCAATGGAAGATCCTATTAGTTTCTGGTCACTCTATCGTTACGGGTGAAGGTGCTGACATCATCCCTGGTATAGAAAACGAACTGGTTAACTTAAGAGAATCGACATCCCGTATGACCATCTCCCGATTGAATAGCCTGATAACATATGTTGAGGCTTTCATGGTGGAGAACCATATATGATTCGATCTAGAAAGTATCTAAACGCTGCTAGAGGACAGGATTGTCAGGTAAGGATACCCAGGCTATGCAATAGGGATTCCAACACCGTCATTGCCGCACATAGCAACAAAGGCAGGCATGGCAAAGGAACCAGCTTAAAGGCACATGATATATTTGTAACATGGTGTTGTTCTTCTTGTCACGATGCTTTGGATGGAAGAGTACAAACAGACTTAACGCCTGCTGAGATCCAAGATTTCTGGCAGTGGGGCTTTGAACGCACATTGGTTGAAGCCATTACACAAGGAATCATTAAGATATGAAAAGGGGGAGGGTCGATGCAAACCAGAAAGAAATCACTCAGTTTTTTAGGGGGAGGGGGTTCGCTGTTGCGATTACTTCTGATCTTGGTAATGGTTTTCCTGACTTGGTTGTCTCTAAGGAGGGATACACCATCCTCATTGAAATCAAAGACGGAAGCAAGCCCCCTTCACAAAGAAGACTTACCGACGATGAAGAAACATTTCATGCTGGCTGGAAGGGACACATTGCTATCGTTAAAAGCGAACAAGATGTCATCTGGCTAGATTCACTCATAACAAAGAAGGCAGAAAATGAGCGTACTTACTTTTCTATTATTACTAGCGGGCTGGGTATTCCTGAGCGGCTGGCTGATAAGTAGAGTATTCAAGGATCTTGATGATGACTGAACGATACAAATCCGAATATCGCCCTGAATGGAAACTGATTGCTGACACTCCACCACCTGTATCCACAAAGATACTTTTGAAGGCAAGAAATGGTGGTGCTGTCATTGGACAATACTATCCTGAAGGTGGCTTTGTAGCTTGGTGTGGCCTGCCAAAGTTCACAACAGAACAGAAACATAGACTTGAGATGATGCATGACCATTCAGTTTCCTCCCGATAGGGGGGTGGGTCCTTTTTTTCCACAAACTACCGCAATTTTTAACCAGGGGGGCAGGGTGTACCAAGAAGAAGCATTGAAAACCGCTAAGAGAGTCGATTTCACATATGACCTTAACCACGCAGCACTAGGCATAGGATCTGAGGCTGGTGAGTTCCTGAGCAGCGTTAAAGCGCATCTCATATACGGAAAACCGTTGGATAGAGAAAACCTTAAAGAAGAATTAGGTGATCTCATGTGGTTTATTAACTTAGCTTGCGACACGCTTAACCTCACATGGGAAGAAATTCAGACCCATAACATCGATAAACTCAAAAAAAGATACCCTGAAAAATACACCGATCAAGCCGCCATCGACCGCCTAGATAAGCAAATCCTTAATAAGGAAACGCTAATATGAGCAAATGCTCTGTAAATACGACTCAATTGCACGTTTTTTGAGCTTTTCGATACATTCTGCTATTCAAAAGCCCTAGATTATCATTTGCATCAAGCCTCAATTGATTCTAAGCCCTAATAATCCATAAAATCCCTAAGCCCTTGTCTTCATAAGCCTTGATCATTATCGGGGCTTGTAGAGCCTTACAGGGCTTTCGGAAATTCCCTCAGTTCCTTTCCATGTTTTCTATGTATACGTTCAATCTTTTCAAGGATAGCGCTTTCGATAAACGCGCTGCGATTAATGAGAAGCGATAAAGCCTCTATCGTTTCTTCTGTTAGATAAATATTGATCACACGCTTCTCAGGCTTTACCTTTTTTTTCTTTTCTAAAACAATGTCACGCTTAATAACTGGCGGTTTTTTTCGCTTTTTGGGCATGTAGGCGCTGAAATCAGCGCGTTTCTTTTTCTGTTCCATATGTGACCTAAAAAAAAGCCCCACAATGAGTGAGGCGCGGCTTAATAGCCTAGTTAGAGATATTCTTAAAAGTAATAGGGATCATATTCAACGTCTGTAATATAAACATGAACATCAGTTATTTTACTGGCATTAAAACGCATGAAAGCCAGTTCCTGAGCCTCATCCGTTGTTTCGGCCTCAATTTCAAGATATCTACCTTGATAGCAAACTAAATACGTCTGATTAAAATTCATTGTCATCGTTCTCATTTTCTTTTAATTCAAGAGTTTTTACATGGTCCCATGATCCATCACGCCCATTCCAAAAATCGTCACAAGAATCATAAAGGCCAATTAATCCATCATCGACAACAAGCATTTGACCATTGGCTAAATGTACAAATGAAACGATGATATTACCGCCAGTGTGAATGCCTTCTTCAATATTAATAATATGTTTTTTCATGCTATTGACTCCGCACATGGCGCTGAATTATTAAAATGATGGAAATGAACCAGATCCGTTTTTGTCTTTTTCTAAACCCATAATTAAACCCCGAATATCGCCAGACTCAAAAACCAATTTCCCAGAATCGTGCCATAGCTTCGCGCCATAAGCGCCGATTCCCATGAGTTTAGATATCTTCCCAACGATTGAGAAATACTCAGGGTTAACCCTGCAAGGCTTTCCATCCATCTCTGAGGGCCATGCTTTGCTTGCGTCAGGAAAAACGCCATCCAAGGGTGTTACCGGTATTCCTGCTAGTGAATATCTTCCACCATCCAGAATATCTAAGCATAAGTCTACGGCTTTCCCTGCGACTTTTAAAGCAATATCAATTGACTCGCTTGGTATGATAATCTTGAATGGTTCGCATGGTTCGTTAAGCGTTTTAGTGTGAGTCAACAATATGTGGCCGTTACTTGCTGTTAATCTTAAAGTTTCGCCATCACATAAAAACATCACACCTTTAAGCATGTAGCGTATATCCTTATCCGCGCATCCCATCCGGATTGATTTAAGAGCAGTGGTATTGATTGCAATTGATTGAGTGTTCATTGTTTTATCTCCAATTAGTGCGAAGTACTTGGCGCTTAGTGATTAAATGATAAAAGTATTAAAGTCGGCTATGGGAACAAAAACGTAGCCGACATTATTTGATCCGATAGACCATTCGTCACCCCACTTGATGCCGGTTTTTTCAATCAATGTTTTCATAGCACTAATGTGGTTTTGGTCACAATTTAATGAATAATCCCAAGGAACAATGATTGACCCACACTGGCATGATGCCTTAATGCGTGATCCACGGTTGTTGGTTGGCGATAAAAATTTAGTGCTGATATATGCTGATGACATTGTTAGATCCTCAGATTAGATAGATTGATGCGTTAACGGCGATTAGCGCCAATGAAGTAATAATCACTGGCAAGCGCTTTTCATGACGCTTGACGGCTTCACAATAAAGAATCCCAAGGGAACCGATAACAAGTAACAGGTGAATAGCAATATAAATCATGGTTGTATCTCTCATTAGGTGCGCCATCCCTAGCGCTTGGTTAATTAAAGGGTAGCTTGAAATTCAGCAACGGCCTCATTAAAAGCATCGACGCCAGCTTGATAAAGATCTTGGTTATCACCGTAAATCCCAAGATCTTCCAAGGTGTCGCCGATGTTGTTGTGGCAACTATCGACGAAGTCCTGCCATGAACAATGATCTACTCTGTAATCAGAAGCGCCAAGCGCGTGACTAAGTCCGATTTCAATGGCTTTTTTTACAAGATCCTCATTCATCTCTTTCTCCAGCTTGTTTTAATAATAAATCAAATCAGGCTTTATATTACTAAGTGATGCTCAGTATTACAATAGGCTAGATCATCTTTTTATGCTTTTTTTGGGATTATTTTTCGTGCGTTTTGTGAAAGCGTAGCACCAGGTAGCGCAATCCTGAAAGATTTCAGGCTATCGCGTATAATGTCAGTCATGGCAAGGAATAGCGGGAATTTATCTTAATTGATGGGTTCGGCGTAAACCGCTATTTCCTACCATGTTAAAAGGTGATCCGATAAAAACCGGAAAGCCTCACGTCTGAATAGCCCCTATCCTAGCAAGTCCCTCCCACGGGAAAGCCCCTCATCCTATCCTTGTAAACATCTCTTCTTGTATAGGGATAAACACTAATCCATGTAGTGTATGAGACATCTCCTCATAGCGTAGTGAGTGTATGCCAGTGCGTGTAATCCTTGCATACCAATAGATAGCATCAATCCTAACTAGTGTTATCTATCCCATCACATAGTCCTACCCCTTGTTATTGTCTCAGTCAGTCACACAATGGGTGGTAACCATAAACTCACCTCAGCCACCGTGCATACAGGGTCTTACGCCCCACGGTAGGTGTCTAAGCCGTGCTGGTGATGGTAGTTGGGGAGGGTCGGAAGTGCGTGTAGGTGAGGATAGGTAGTGGTTCACATCAAAAAAATATTTCACATATTTAATTTTAGGCTCCATGAAAACCGGCTTCCCAAATTTCTCTCAAAAATATTAGCCAACTGATAAGCCAACATTGATTGCTCAGTAATACACATCTATGATTTTGGTTACTGGAATTTCTGATAAAAAATTTTGACAAATTGGACTTGGGTAAATCGGTAGGTTAAAGTCGCGTCAAATTAGTGTTACTGAGTAAGCTTTATGATTTGTCCTAATTGTGAGACGGGTGAAATGAAACCTGTCTTTGAGGAAGGGTTTGAGTATATGCGTTGTGATTGCGGGTTTGAGGTTGAGACGCCTCAGCAGATGAAACGCAATGATGACTTTATTCGGCAGCAGGAGCGTGAGCAGTGGTAGAGGTTTCTCATGGTTGAACTGAATGTAATGAAGTCTACGATGGAGGTATTCCATGGTTGATTTCGCTAAGATGAAAGAAGAGTACGTCACTGGCAAGTACACGGTTAACCAGCTTGTTGAAAAGTATCGCGTGTCTCTGGATACGGTTAGGGAGCAGATCCGTAGGAATCAGTGGGCTAAGGAAAAGCGCATGGTCCAGAACCAGGCTTTAAGAGAAGTTATGAAGACAAATAACTTCAATATCATGGAGGAGTTAGCTATTTTGAATGGAAGAGATTTAGCTATATCGAATAGGATTCGTGATTTGGTAGCGGCGCGATTGGCCCTTTGGGAAGCTGATCCTGATGACGTTTCCCTAGGTGACCTGTCTTTATTAGCTAGAACTCACAAGGACCTTCAACATGTAGGGAGAATAGCTTTGGATGCTAATTCTGATGCTGTTAGGACGGAGATACTGTCTAGGGGCAAGGATAGGCGTGACTATACGGAAGAAGAGTTATTAGAGCTTTTGGCTCAGGATGAAAAAGAGGAAGATTGATGGTTGCCGTCATGGATGACTACGGATTATCTAAACGTGAAATTTTTGAAGAATTGTTATTCAGGAAACAAGCGAAACGTGACCTGACTAAATTTTGTAAGTTGGTTTCGGATATTGAGGCGGCGCGGCATCACCGTGTACTTATTGAGAAGCTGGAGGATATAGCTTACGGGAGGAATGATCGGTTAATGGTATTTATGCCACCTGGTCATGCCAAGAGTACTTATTCATCTGTTCACTTTCCCGCTTTTTATTTGGGTGTGAATGAAAAGAATTGCATTATCGGTGCAAGTCACACACAGGATTTAGCGGAGAGGTTTTCCAAGAAAGCAAGGGCGATTGTTCAGTCTACTGCGTATCATGAAACTTATGGTTTTGGTATCGCGCAGGATTCACGCGCAGTTGCTGCTTGGGAGACAGAAAAAGGTGGAGAGTTTAAGGCTGCTGGTGTGGGCGCTGGTATTGCTGGTCGTCGTTCTGACGTTGGTCTTATCGACGATCCTATCCGCTCAAGAGAGGATGCGGAAAGCGAAGGAGTTAGAGATAGAGTTTGGGAATGGTATCTTGCTGACTTCAGAACGCGACTCAAGCCGAATGGAGCCATAGTGATTATCCAAACACGATGGCACCCCGACGATTTGGCTGGCAGGATTCTTCCTCCTGATTATCATGGTCAATCAGGTAAAGTTGTGTGTACAGGAGGAGAGGTTTGGGAGATTGTGAACTTCCCAGCGATTTGTGAGCAGGATGATGATATTTTAGGAAGGAAAGTCGGTGAAGCGTTATGGCCTGAGTACTATACTTTGGAGATGCTTCTTGAAACTAAGAAGATGCAAACCCCCAGAAACTGGAGTTCCCTGTATCAACAACGACCCAGACCTGATGATGCAAACCAATTCGATGTTGAAAACTTCCTTATTGACGGGAGTCCTGTCCCTTATCCTAAATTTTGCGACACTATATTCGCTGTTATTGATACCGCAACCAAGGACGGCGCAAAGCATGATTCTACTGCTGTCACTTATTTCGCTTACTCTAAGTATGTGGGTAATCCACTCATCGTTCTTGATTATGACATGGTACAAATCGAAGGAGCCATCTTAGTCGATTGGTTGCCCAGTGTTGTTGAGCGATGTGAGGAATATGCGAAAGAATGTGGCTCACGGCTGGGATCGGCAGGAGCGTTTGTTGAGGACAAGGCTTCTGGTGCTGTGGTCATTCAGCAGGCCAGGAGAAATGGGCTTCCAGTAAGGGCGATTGACAGCCCACTGACGATGCTGGGTAAGTCTGAAAGGGCAATTAACGTGTCACCCTATTGTTGCCGTGGATTGGTTAAGTTCTCAGAACACGCATACAATAAGCGTATTGTTCACAAGGGTCGGGAAAGAAATCAGTTATTGTTTCAAATTACTAACTTTAGAGTTGGTTTCGATAACAAAAGTGATGACTTATTGGATACGTTTTGTTATGGCATTTCGCTGGCTCTGGGTGATGCTGATGGTTTCTAACAGGAATAAACATGGCTGTAATTAATATGAGTGGCGCTGTCGCAGGCGCTCTGAACGAAGGTTCTCCGCTATACAACATCATGATGGCGCAGGACATTGTTCCTGGTGAACAGCCTTCCTATATGGTTTGTAAGGAAATCTATACTTCACACCCTTTGGGTAAGAAAATCATTGATTCGCCCATTTCTAGGGCAATGAATAAGCGTAGAGAAATCATTGTTTTAGAAGCGCCTGATGCTGTTGTTGATGCGTTTAATCACGCTTGGGACAGAATGCATTGTGATTTCTATGTGGCTGATTGTTATAGGCTTTCAAGAATCTACGGGATCAGTTCTTTGGCCGTTATGCCGCATGATGGCATGAGTACTAATGAACCTCTTTCCCCCCAAGAATTATGGAAAGGCGATGTCAAATTTAATAGTTTGGACCCTCTTAATACCGCTGGCTCTTTGGTGGGTATTCTTGATCCTAATCGGCCTGATTTCCTTAAATATTCGCGTATTTCTGTCCAAGGTAAGCCTTATGCGGCAAGCAGGACGCACATCCAGCTTTATGAAAACCCGATCTACCTGTCTTACACTAATGCAGCTTATGGTTACGTTGGTCGCTCTGCTTTTAGTCGCTGCCTTTATCCATTACAGTCTTACCTCCAATCAATGGTGGCTGATAACCTGGTAATGGTGAAATCTGGCGTTCTTGTCGCCAAGATCTCTCAGCCAGGATCAATTATTGATAGGGTTCAGCAAGCCGCACAGAACATCAGGCTCAACATTCTGAAAGGCGCTAGAACAGGCAATACGGTTTCTATTAAACCGGATGAGGCGATTGAGTCTCTTGACTTACATTACCTGGATTACCAGAAGCAACGCATGAACATTCTGGAAACGATTGCATTATCTCTGGATATGCCAGCACAGTTCATGACTTCAGATGCGCTATCACAGGGCTTTGGAGAAGGCGAAGAAGACGCGAAACTGATCTCTTCATACATTGACCGTGTGCGGCTGGATATGAAGAACTTGTATGACTTTATGGATAATATCGTCATGCATGTCGCGTGGAACCCCGAATACCACGCAGCCCTAAAAAACCGTTTTCCTGGTGTTTCTGACAATTATGATGAGTGGTTCGCACAGTGCAAACGGTCTTTTAAAGCGATCTGGCCAGAAGCTCTGGAGCCTTCCAAGAAAGAACGTGTTGAATTTCAAAGGATCTCTTATGAATCCATTCTTCAGGTGTTCAACGCTCTGGAGCGCGTGACGCACGGGGAGAACAAGGGCCAATTGGTTGAGTGGGTTGTCTCAAACCTCAATGAAATGGAAACTCTTTTCCCTAATAAACTTGAGATCGATGTAGATGATATCGCTGAAAGGTCAGAACTGGGTCTGGATGAGAATTTGGGCGGTATCAATGATGCTGGCGTTCAGCAAAAATCAAAGTCTGAAGTAGTGACACAGCCTAAGCCAAAAGCCCCAAGGTCTATTAAAGGCGTCAAAGAAAACGTGGCCAATAAATGAATTACTACAAGCGTGTAGATGAATTAGTCAACCGCGCTTTGATGGGCGAAGACGTAACTTGGCTTTTGGGCCAAATGGGCATTTTCTTGGATAACCTAGATATTGAACAAAATGTTTCTTATCAAATAAAGAAAACTTTTGAATCTGAGGTGTCTAACAAGAAGTTGCTCAAGCGTCATTCAGTGGCTCCTTATGTTATAGCGGCAGTTCTCTATAAGCTTCAGGATGAGCGTGATAATCGTATTATGATCGCAAGAACCTTAGCCAAAATCCACAAGGAAAAGGCCAAGGAAACCGTTATGCAGCGTTTCGCTGGCTGGGCCAGTAGCATTCCTGTCCTTCCCCAAAACCGCGCTAAGTTAAACAAAGTTAAATTAGTGCGTGAGATAATTAAGCCAATTGCTAAAGACTTAAATAAGCAAGATAAGCTGTTAGCCAATGATCAATCACGCAAAATGTTGTCTAACATTGATTCGATTATTGCGAATGAGGCTGGAGCAATCGGCTATTACTGGCATTCACTTTTCAGGGTTCCAGGTTATAAATATAGAGTCGAACATAAGCACCTTGATCTTGACGGCAAATTCATTATTCTCAAAGATAACTGGGCATTGAAAAACGGATTAATGAAAAAAGATGGCGGCATATATCAAGACCAAATTGAGCAGCCTGGTGAATTACCTAACTGTAAATGTTCTGCTGTATATGTATATACATTAGATGAAATACCACCTAACTGCTTGACAAATAAGGGTTTAGAGTATAAAAAGGGTATATAATTGGCTATGAGATACTATTATGCCTCCAGTATCAGAAGCGCAGCGTAAGGCCATGTGGGCCGCAGCAGAAGGGCATTCCACGCTTGGAATACCGCAGGCTGTTGGTAAAGAATTTGTAAGCGCAGATTCTGACGGTAATGTTGAAAACCGTAAAGTATCTGTTGACGGTCACGGCTTTCATGAATACAAAATCATGGAGGATATACGTTATGGGCGGTTACCAAGTCCTCAAAAGTACGGCAATGTACATTTGTTTGATATACGGGTTACTGGCACTGGCATGGCTGAACGTGCGTCTGGTGAGATTGCACACAAAAGTCCCGCTGACTATTTAACCAATGAATTCCTTGCGCGATGCAACGGCCTCCCAGTATTGTGGGAACATCCAGATGCAAAACTTCTGGACACAAATTCTTTCCGCAATCAGATTATTGGTACTTCTTCCCTGCCCTATGTAAAGGGTGATGATGTATGGACGATTGCGCGAATTTATGACGATGAAGCAGCGATGCTGATGACAGAAAATCAGTTATCTACTTCTCCAGCCGTCACAATATCGAAGTCAGCAATAAAGAACGGACAAGTCCTTATTGAAGGAAATCCAATCTTTATTGACCATATAGCTGTATGCTCCGCAGGTGTATGGGATAAAGGCGCACCTGACGGAGTTCGTGTTGATTTAGTTTCTGAGGAAAATACAATGGATGATTCATCAATCCCAAGCGTGGAGAGTACTCTCCTAGCTAAGATCTTGGAGCGTCTAGATTCTCTAGATGCCCGTGTAGATGCAAAGCATGATATGCCACACAATAAAATGGACTCTGATAAAGAGGAAATGGATTGTGCGGATTCTATGGAAGATAAGGCTGATGAGTCTTTGTCTTCTGAAGAAAAGAAAGAAGTGAAAGAAGAGTGCAAAGAGGAAATCGAAGGCGCTCATCACGAAGTGGACTCCAAAGCCGATTCTAAAGAAGAAGAGGAAGAGGAGAAAGAAAAGGCCGACTCTAAAGAGGAAGAGGAAGTGAAAGACGACTCTGCCCGTGCTGATAGCATGAAAATTGAAGCCCTTGAACTGGAACTTTCCCGTTTAAAGGAAACTGTCAAGGAGCGTAGTATTGATGATCGCGAAGCTATGGCGAAAGCCCAGTCACGCGCTGATTCAGTTGCTATGGCCCTTGGTGAAACTGCTGGCATTGCTCCTGTCATGGGTGAGAGTGTATTTGCATTCCGTAAGCGCCTTGCTTCACGTTTTGCTAAGTTCTCCTCAAGATTTAAGGATGTTGATGTTGCAGGCATCAAGGATACTGCGCTGTTTTCGCCTGTTGAAGAAGCTATCTATGCTGATAGCCTTGAATACGCAAAGGCCCCACCTGTTGCTGAAGGCACTGTTCACATGGTTGAAGCCCGTGACGATGCTGGCCGCATGATCCGTACCCCCACGGCTAACTCCGACCCAAGAGCATGGATGGACATGTTCTCTAACGGCGCTAGGTTCCGTGGCAACATCAGAGTCTAAGGAGAAACTTAAATGAGTACTTTTAATCCTTATGTAGTGACCAACGTACAGGATGGCTTTTCTGTACAGTCACAAGGTTATTGGCAGGGTGACTTGCAGGACGATCCTGCTGGTCGTTTCCAGCTTGCTGCTGGTATCGTAGCTTCAACCGAAACCCTCCCAATGTGGGGTGGTATTGCTGTCTTTGAAAAGACCCCTCCTGCAACTCCAGATGCAACCCCAATGGGTTCTATCATTGGTCGCGCAACTGTTTCAGATACCCTTGCTGGTTTCTCCGTATTCAACGGCGTTTACAGCGCACCAACGACCCCACAGTCTCCAGTTCCACTTCAGTCTGTTGGTGGTGGTTTCAACTTTGTACGTCTTGGTACGAAGAACCGTGTTGTTGTTAAGTGTGCTAGTTCTATTCTTGCTCTTGCTGGTTCTGAGAACCCAAAGACGCTTGGTTGGGATGCTACGAATCAACAGCTTGTAGCTGCTGGTGCGGGTACTTTTGACTTCAGCGCAACGCTGATTGACGTAAACACCAACGGTGCAGTTGTTGTTTATGATGGCGCAACCGGATTTGCAACTTGGAATACTACTTCTAATGTTGCTGTCATTCTGATCTAAGGAGACACCTAATGGCTAATATCACTAGCGGGTTCGTGCAGCTTCATCCTAGCTACACCATGCCTGAAATCATCATGCAGTACCAGCAGCCTTCCGGTGCGTTCCTTGCGCTTCCGAATGGCTCTATCATGCCCCGTATGTCACAGGGCGATCTGGCTGTATACATTAAACGCTTGAACGTGAAGTCACAGTTCCAGGCAAGCCAGAACGTAGCTAATCAGCTTCCTTCTTGCTCTATTGACGCACTTCAGATCAGCACCCCAACCTATCTGCTTCGCTCACGTTGCATCTATGATCACCATGATGTAGCGGCTGCAAGCAACTGGGGTTTCAGCCTTCCTGAAGCACAGCGTCTGGCCATGCGTCAGGGCATCAACCAAGGTCTTCGTAACGGTCTTCTGTACGGTTTCAACCCACAGAACACTGGCGAAGGTCTTCTGAATGCTCCTGGCCTGACCGCTACCAGCCTGCCGCCTGATTCATTCGGCAATACGACTGTTGTCACCTATGACAACGGCCAGATGGCACAGTATCTTGCACAACAGGTTGTTGCCGCCAAGATTCGTATGAACCAGCTTGGTCAACCAGCCCGTGTGGTCATCCTTGGCCCACAGCGCGTTATTGGCCAGTGGCAGTACAGCATCGTTCAGTTGACCCAGTATCAGCGTCCTGGTGCAGGTTCTAACTCAACGTCTGGTACGCTTGAGTCAGTTATCGGCTGGAATGATGACTCTTTGGAATTCGGCTTCGACGATACCCTTATCGGTAAAGGCGATGGCGGTTCTGACGCAGTCCTGATCGTTATTCCTGAAATCAAAGTTCCATTTGTTGGTTCTGAACCGAACACCAACATCTTCGCTACTTTGACCCCAGGTCTTCAGGCTACCACGCTTCAGTTGACGGATATGGCTGCTCCCCGTGAGATCACCAGCCCTCTCCCAGATGGTGCGCTGGCTACTCTGTCTGAGATTCGTGCTACCCCAGGTTGGGCTATCCGCTCACAGGGTGTCACCAAGATCAGCATGATCTACAGCTAAGATAAAAAGATAGGAGCGGGGTTATAATGACTCCGCTCTTAACTTAATAGCAGGGAAATGAAATGAACCTTTTTGTAGCTAATACTTCAACTCAACCTTATGTTTTTAATTGGACTCTCCCAGAGAGCCTAAAGATTTTTAATATGCCGATTGCCGCTGGCGGTCAGGCTCAAGTTTTGCGTGATGTAAGTGAAGATGTTTTTCACTATGTCGTTGAACACCATAGACGTTATGGGATGCTCACAGTCTCTGAGGCCAAAAAGGCTGGTAAGGGATCTGACAAAGTCGTCCTTGTTTATAGTGATAAGCCGTTACCTATCGATGTTTTCAGTCTGGCTGAAGAAGTCAACGAAGACATTGTAGCCAATCAGATCCAGCGTTCTAAAGAAGAGACTGCCTATGGCATGATCAAGACCTTTGAGCAAGATCCTGAATTGAGCCGTGGCATTGAGGCTGTCGAACTGGAAATTATCGAAGATGTGCCAAAGGAAAATGACCGTAAGGACAAGCCTTTGGTTCGCCAGAAGTTCTCAAGCAAACAGGGGTAGTTGATGGAAGGGCCAACACTGTCGGGATATGTATCGTTCATTAGGAACATCATGGGGATCAATACCACGATCCTGCCTGACAGTAGCCCTACCATTGAGTTTTCTTACAATTTTGCTATCAATATCTGTACCGATCTCTTGTCGATAATTCCGCAGATACCAGGGCAATTCCTGTATATCACTGCGGTTTATAATCTGGCTGGTGACACTCTTCTGACATACGGAATTGATCAGACTGGCCAGACTTTCTTCAAGCAGGCTCAACAGAAATATCAGCTAAATACTTTTGTTTCCGGCGTTGTTACCTTCGCCGGAGATGAGGGTACTCAGACCAGCCTAACGGTTCCTGAGGCTATGAAGCATCTTACCATTGGTAATCTTCAGAATCTTAAGACCCCTTATGGCCGCACTTATTTACAAATTGCACAGGACTTCGGATCACTCAGTTTGCTGGGTATAGCATGAAACTTGTATTTGGTGTTCAGCCAACAAGTTACCTTGAAGGTGATCAGGTTTCTGAGGTCGCTCATTTTCTTGAAAAAAGATACAAGGTTATGGAAACCTTTGTCGATATGTATGAAGAACTTGTTGGTGATCAAGTAGCTAAAGCATTTGTGTCTAAGCTTGAGAATAATCCTGATAAAGCTAAAAAAGACATTCGCTTTTTGGCCAAAGAATTTAAGGAAAGCATCGAAAATAAACGATTCGATGGTATGCAGCCTATGATCCCTACAAGGGCTTCACTGGAAGGCAAAAAATGGCGTAAGAGCAGTCCTAATCGTGGCCCTAATCGTCCCTCTTTCTTAGATACAGGCACTTACAAGGACGCTATGGATGTGGAGTTAAGTGATGCCTAATCTAGACCTAGATGGCAACTTTCCAAACAACCAGCTAGAGGGAACTCTAAGGGCTGGTCTTCAGGCTATCAGCCACAATCAGCTTATTACGTTTGTTATGTACAAGCGTGTTGTGCTGCCATTTGATGGCTATGTATTTTGGATACGCGATCTCTTGACTGATCCGATTGATGTATTTGGTTCATTCCATTACCAAACTGATCAGAAACAGGAAATGGATTACAACAAAGCGTATCAAAATATTACGTTTACCACTCCGACTCAGATCAATAACTTTAATGAAGTTAATCCTGATTCATTATGGATTGGTCAGCACACCAATTTTGAATATGCGTTTTCAAGTCATGGAAACTATTATGAACAAGCTAATCTCTGGCATTACAGGGGTCAGGCTGTTTATCCTGAAATGCGGACTCAGATCCTTAATGATTATCAGGATTTACCGCAAGCAGCGATTGTTTCCAATAGTTTGCCAATATGGATTTCACTAAATAATTATGCGCCAGTGTATCCATCGTTTTTGGTTCCAGAGAACCTGACGCCACCTTATATTGTCTGTCATGTAGATGCAGGCTCAACTTCCCAGCTTCAGCCAATTCCGTTAGTTCAAGACGGAGAAACATGGCAGCTTATGAAAGACAAAGTGAAGCTAGTTATCTATGGATTTGATAACAGAACTGTGCAAAACTACTTGCAATATATTGTTAGGGCATCTATGGAGGGTGCTTTTGGCATTATGAAGGTAGGTTTTACGGTTCGGGATGGCAAGCATATTCAGTCTGAAGTAAACGTGCTTGCACAACAAAAGTTTGTTGAATTAGAAGTTTCATACAATCAGTCAGCCGTATATGACACTATTCAACAATATATCCTAAAGGTCTTACCTTTCCCTGTTACTTATAATGTTCCATAGGAGTTACGAAAATGCCACAAGGTCCATTTCAAACTGTTTCACTTGCTGTCGCTAATAAGCGCACACTAAACATCACTGCAAATACCGTAGTTAAAGCTACCCCAGGTTTTGCTGTTCGCGTTAGCGTTGTTGTTGCTGGCTCTGCTGCTGGCACTATTCATGATGCAGCTACTGTTGCTGCTGCTGTTACTGCAAACGTGATTGCTGCAATTCCTGCTACTGCTGGTACTTACTCTATTGAGTTCCCAACCACTAGTGGCATTGTTGTTAAACCTGGTAGTGGTCAAACTATCGCCGTTTCCTTTAATTAAGAGGTTATAAACAATGGCTGCCAACCTTTACTACAACCGAATCGTTCAACTGAACGTATCGGAAACGGTTGCCCCTGAACCCAATCGATTGCAGCAAACTGCAGCCGTTGTTTCTATGGGCGGCACTACTATTCCTTCTGGGACTACAGCATTTATTTCATCTGCTGCTGATCTTGATACTTATGCTTGCCCTCACTATGATATTAGCAATGCATCATGGGGCGCTGGAACCGCTACTTTAACGACAACCAACCCACACGGGATTCCGGTTGGTCAGACAACGCAATTGCAAGTATATGATTGTGTTCCAGCGGCATACAATGGATTGTTTACTGCAACTTCCGTTTCTACCACTCAATTAAGTTATAGCATTGCCTCAAATCCTGGCACTATGACTGTATTTGGTGCATTAGAAACAGGCCCTCAAATTTGGCTTGAAGCATTCAATGCTGAATGGTGGGAGCAAGGCAATAGCAATACTGGTTATTATATTTATGAGACTGGTACGGCTGTTACTGCCAATGTTTATACTTCAGTACAAACATATATTAATAGTAACCCACAGACTATTTATAATTGGCAATTCCTGCCAGGGATGGATAGTGATTATGCAAATGGTCATGCTTTCTTCCTTGCGAACAATACTTTAACTTCTTTGGTTAAGTTTTATTTGCCAGTAACTTCAACAACTTATACGTTGTGGAATACTTCAAATACGCTTAGAAACACTTTTGTTATGCTTCAGTCTCCTGCTGCAACTACTGCGGTTGAATCGACTGAACTTGATGTGACTGCCTTCGTTCATTACATGACGGCATTTGTTCCATCTCCAACTAACAAGCTTCCACCATCTCAGTACACTTATCTGAATGGCGTTACTGCTTTCACTCCTCTTACTCAGACCAACATCAACAATTTCCTTGCTGGGAACATTAATTTTGTTGCTACTGGTGCTGAGGGTGGAATTAGCAATACGATCCTTGTTCCTGGCAAAAACCTGAATGGAACTCCTGCTAACGTGGCTTACAGTGTTGACTGGGTTCAGATCAATCTTAATACGGATCTTTCTGCTGCTGTCATTAATGGAAGCAACAATCCAGAAGCACCGCTTTACTACAATCAGGATGGTATTAACTTCCTGCAACAGGTTGCGGTCACTACGGCTAATCGTGCGATCTCTTCTGGTCTGGCTCTTGGTCAGGTTATTGTTACGGCGCTGGATGGTGATACGTTTGCAAATAATGTCAGCAAAGGCTTATATGCGGGCAGCTTCGTTATCAACGCAGTTCCATTTACGACTTATGTAGCATCACAGCCCAGTGATTATGCAAATGGTCTGTATGGCGGCTTTAGCGCATCCTATACACCACAGTACGGGTTTGAGACGATTGTCTTCAACCTGAACGTCACTCAGTTCGCGTAATAGAGGAATATCATGGCTACCAATCCAAACCTGATTCCCTCTAACCTTAATCGGATTAGAGGAACCGTTCTGGTCCCAGGCAATGCGACCTTGAACATTACCGCCCCGTATCTTGGCAAAGAAGGTATTACGATCTCACCACAGTCCGCTGTAGTGACTCAGATGCAAGGCATGACCACTGTTGTTAACTCTGAAGAACCCTATCAGATTGTTCAGGTTACAGCGGCTGTTATGAAGTCTCTTGCTTTGTCAGCAGCTTATATTGATCAGATTAAGAACTCTCCTACCTTGGGTACGGTTACCGTCACTCCTGATACGACTGTTCTTGCTCCATTCACGCTGTACAACGTGGCAATTGTTAACTGGGGACAGATGAGCATGGCAGGCGTACAGCCTGACTTTGTTGTCACGTTCCAAGGCTTGCTCCCGATTTCCAACGATCTCTGGAGCCTGCTGTAACCGAATAGAGCCAGATAGGGTCATCCCCGAAACATAGTCTCCCTGCTATTTTCTGGCTCTTCTTTACAGGGTTCAATACGGGAGTTGAAAATGAAGATTGATAAAAACCTTAATATTGTCATGCGTCTTACAGACGAAGACGGTAACCCAGTAATCATTCACCACACGCCTCTTCAAAGCTTGGTGTTTGAGTCTAACTGGAAGATTTTTAGAGAAGCCTATGACGATCTGTCTACGGCTAAATCAATGGCTGCATCTGCGGTACTGGCTAAAAGGATCTTTCTGGAAGCAGGAGAAACTCTGGGCAAATCAGATGAAGCTAGGGATATTTTGAACCAGATTGCTGGTGCTACTTTCATCTATCAGACGGAAGCACAGTTGCTTGATCAAGCTAAGATTTCTGACGAACTGAAGGAGGAGATCCTCTCAAGGTTGGTTTTTTTCATATGCTATCGGCTTCATGTGTTCCCCTCCATGCTGAAGGGCTGGCTTACCACGATGAAAGCTGCATTGAATTTGGAACTTACATCACAGACTGCTATGGTGTCATTCAATTCATCGACGACATCGATCACGGCAGAACCTATTGGCAATACGGAACCTTCATTGCCGATTTGATGGAAGCGGTACGGACGTTCCACTTTAAGGAAATCTTTGAGTGGGAGTGTGTAGCAGAATTCAGGAATAGATATGGCAATAGAAGCGATTATTGAGTTAGAAATTGAGGGCCTTGATAAGCTATCAGCTTTAGAGGCAAGACTTGATGCAATACGCAATAATCCGCTAAATGCTGGATTTGGTGGTGGCGGCTCACAACCGCCCTCATCAAGCACTCCGTCTTCTGCTGGTGGCGGCAATTTCAATGCCCAGTTCAACGCACAGTTTAATCAAGCAAATCAAAGCTTTAGTACTCTGAACAGAAACCTGAATATTCTTAATCAGGTGACTATGAATTACACCATAAGCCAAAGAAGGCTTACGGACCAGATCAGGACCCAGACCAATCTCTTGGGAGATTTTGGTAAAGGTTTAACAAATATCACAAGAAGCCTTTGGGGTCTTGGCGCACACACAGCCAAGGTAGTCACTGGTTTCACTAAGCTTGGAGCCTTGTTCACTGGCACAGGAATGTTGGCTGGACTAGCTTATCTGATTAACTCTTCTAAGCAGATCACAGAACGATCTTTTGGCGCTAATGCTTACGGTGTTAACCCTAATGATGTATCGCGCCTCAGTGCGACTTATGGACGGCTTGCTAATGTAGAATCAGTCCTTGGTTCTGTCACTGAGCAGGCCAATGCGCCATTCTCAATGCTGTACACCCAAATGGGTATGACTCAGCAGCAAGCGCAAATGATGTCTCCTGAGCAACGATTCAGAAGGGTCATGCAACAAGGCAGACAGGCTGCTATGAGTCCTTATGGGGCTAGTGAGTTATCTCTCCAGCAGTATGGACTTCAAGGCACTTTGAGCGTTGAAGATTTGGCCAGAATGAAGAACATGTCTCAAAGAGATTGGGAAAGCATTGGCCAGACTGCTGAACAATATAAAGGTCAGACACAGTTACGCGAACCTGGGGCATGGCAAGAGTTTGGAATGAAGCGTTCGTTGGGAATGCAAAGCCTTGAGGCAACCGCACAGAACTTGTTGACTCCGCTATTGGCTCCTCTTAACAAGATCTTTACTACTGTGTTTGATAAGGTTCTTGGCCCTAATGTAGATCGAAAAGTTAATATCTTCACAAAGACTATTGATCTTGCAAGAACTGCTCTTGAAAAGCTAAATGAGATTCTTGGCGCAGATAGTTGGCAAGACTTTTGGGGAAGAGTCTGGAAAGCGGCTAAAGACTTTTGGGAGTTCTTAAAGCCTGAGGCTGAGAAAGCGTTTCAGTCTATTGGCACATGGTTTAAGGAAGATTTTCCATCAATGGCTAGAGAAGCCTTTGACCGTCTTGGAAGTTACATTGATGAGCATTTCCCTCAATTGGCTGAAACTACCGATCATGTTGTTGCGAACCTTAGGATTTTGGGTACGGTAATTGACTCATTGGGTAGCTTACTTTCTAGGCTTGGAATCATTCCTGCTGCTCAAGCGACTAGCAATGTTAATCCAACTGGACCTGGATTTGGTGGTACGCAAAGTACAGGATCAAATGTTAACAACATAGGTAATTTCCCATTTAGGCCAGAGATTATGGCTGCGGCTCATGCTCACAATCTTAATCCTGCTTTAGTTGCCGCTGTTGTTGAGCAAGAATCAAGCTTTAGACCAAATGCATTGGGAAGCCAAACTAGATATGGCAAGGCCGGGGGGTTGATGCAACTTCTTCCAATGACGGCACAAAGATTTGGTGTTCGGGATCGATTTGATCCAGGTCAGAACACAATGGGTGGCGCTGCTTATCTTGAATTCCTTATGAACAGATATGGCAATGATGAAAGCCGTGCTGTTGCTGGTTTTTATGCTGGCGAAGGTAATGTAGATAAAGCTAGAGGCCAAGTTCCTAAATATGCCAGAAGCTATGTTGACCAAGTTCTAGAAAGGAAGAGAAGGATTGAGGGTGGCATGGGCCGTTCGACAGCATCTGGTACGACCTATAGCAATGCTCAAGTAAGAGTTAACGTAAACAATAACAGTTCTGCTCAAGCTGAAATTCAAGTCAGCAGAATGGGTGGCGCATCTAATACGACCAACCAATGAGATATTACAAGATCGAATTCAGCAACCCATTAGGCGGCTATCCTGCCAATGTTCCTGCTGTGTTTGAGTCTCATCCCAACGGCATTTACAACCCTGGTTGTCTTGAGATTCAGTTTGATATTGCTAATGTTTATGGAAACATGTCGATCCCAGCGACTAGCCTTAGAATTCACAACGTCCCTGTTGAGTTGGTAAAAAACGCACGTTCCTACAATGGAATGAACGTCACCATCAGTGGTGGATTTAAACCAGCCAGTCCTGATTATCAAAGCAGGATGCCCTTAGAAAAGCCCACATTGTCTGGAATTTTAGGTCAAGGTGTCGTCAATACTTGTTTCGGTAATTGGCTTGGCACTGATCTTGTTCTTGATTTCCTGATTTGGCCATCTCCAGTTTTAGGGTCAAATGATCTTGTGCGATCACCCGCAAACGGGTCTGGCACTGTTTATCAATACAATTTCGATTGGACCTCTGGATCATTGCTGAATGCTTTGACAAAGATGTTTAATAGCATTGGACTACAGATGGTCCCTAATCTAAAGATTGATCCTATCTTTGATAATCCTCCAGGCGCTGGATTTAAGACCAGCTATACCACTTTTGGTGAGATGGCTAATGGAATTTTAGGCATTAGCATTGACATTAAAGATCCTCCTACCTATTCCAGAAGCGCCAACAAAGGCGTCTATCAGGAATACAGGGGTGTCTGGGTAGGTTTTAAAGGTCCTAACATTCTTGTCTATGATGGGACACAAAAAATAGGCGCTGTTCAGCTTCAAGATGATGAGTTCATTGGTCAGCCAACATGGGTTAGTTCTGACGGTATTGTTCAGTCTGTACACCCTATGAGAAACGACATTTTGCTTGGATATGAAATACAATATCCAAAGAATATACCGACAATTATTGGGCCACAGTATTCTCCTGCTGGTAGGGAATACTCATTGAATGCTTCCTCATCAACCCTTAGAGTTCAACAAGTTAGACATGTTGGCCAGTTTAGGGGAACATCAGCAACAAGCTGGGCCACATATGTAAATGCGGGATCGGCCATTAGGATTGCACCCAACAATCCAAAAGCTGGATCAAACGTAAAGATAGGGACATACGATTACACTCCTGACCAAATTGGTTACAAATGAATCCTATAAGCGCAGCCTTTACACTATCTTATGAAATCAGTCCCATCATTCTGACGAATGGGCTGGCTTCATTTAGCCCACTGGGTTTGCCGCTTGTTGCGATAACAGAAGCGTTATCAACAGCTTACACAACTAACCCCTTTCAATTGATTAGTGGCCAAGGGATCACAATCCCTAGTCAGCCATTTTTCACTTGGCGTCCATTGCCTGGGTCTACCCTTTGGAAGTCTGAAGTTGCTGAATTTCCTTTCTACACGAATAGGATCGCTGCCAATTCACAGCTTCAACAGCCATTGAATATATCAATGTTGGGTCATTGCCCCGCTGGTAAAGACAGCCCTTTCGGCGTCAAGATTGCCACGATGACGGCACTTCAATCGGTGATTCAGAATCATATTAATGCTGGCGGTACTTTTACTGTGCTAACACCAAGCTATATCTACACTGATTGCCTCCTGACCAGCATGACAGACGTTTCTACGGGCGAAACCAATCAGGCTCAAGTGACATGGCAACTAGATTTTACGCAGCCTCTCATCACGTTTCCCAGCGGACTTGGCGCTTTGAATGATGTCATGACAACTTTAACAGATGGCGCTACGAAGGTGCTTCCATGAACTACAGCATACCTCCTTCCATAAGCCAGTCACTAAC
>Ga0208248_1000058_pt1 | contig 47941 bp, 45 predicted proteins | sample CryBogmetaGMA5M_FD_184545 | JGI IMG/M metagenome (GOLD analysis project Ga0208248, IMG submission 184545) | Freshwater microbial communities from Crystal Bog, Wisconsin, USA - MA5M (SPAdes) | ecosystem: Environmental > Aquatic > Freshwater > Lake | place: Crystal Bog, Wisconsin, USA | collected...
AAGCCAAACAGGCCTGAAGGGTGTGACTTGAAGGACCGAGGGTCTGAAGAATCATCAGACTTTGGTCCCTGACGCGCCCACAGGCACACTGTTACAGTGATTGCCCACCCCCAGTCAGGAACCCATGAACGCCCGCCATGAAGCCATTTTTTAGTCAGCTGTCACTGTCCCGGCAGTTTCTGTGGGTAAGTTTCCCGATCCTGCTCGGTGCCACGCTGACGATGGGTTGGTGGGTCGGCCGACAGGTGCAAGACAGCGTGGTGCACCGCATCGGCAGCGTGACGGCGTTGTACGTCGACAGCTTCATTGCGCCACATATCCAGAGCCTGGGCAACCAGACCGATCTCACCCCGCACGACCTGGAGATGCTGAACGCCGACCTCAACGGCACCCCGCTCGGCCAAAAAATCGTGGCGCTGAAGATCTGGCGCAAGGATGGCACGGTGTTGTTCAGCACCGACGCCAGCGTCATCGGCAAAAAATTCCCGATCGATGACGGCTTGGCGCAGGCGCTGACTGGCCAGATATTTTCAGAAATCAGTGAGCGCTCTGACGACCAGCAGCAGGCGCATGGCCAGGTGCTGGCACGCCTGATCGAGACTTACACCCCGCTGCACGCTGACCGCACCGGCGAGGTCATGGCGGCGGCCGAGTTTTATGTCAAGCCGGATGACGTGGACCGCGAAACCCGTGCCGCCCAGCGGCGCAGTTGGCGGGTGGTGGCCGGCACCATGCTGGCGCTGTACCTGGGCCTGTTTCTGGTGGTGCGCCGGGGCAGCCGCACCATAGACGAGCAGCAGGCAGAACTCGGCGACAAAGTCCGGCAACTCACCGCCTTGAATGCGCAAAACCTGCAACTCCAGGCGCGGGTCATCAGCGCGGCGGAGCGTGCCACCGCCGTTAACGAGAACTTTTTGCAGCGGGTCTCGGCCGATATCCATGATGGCCCGGGGCAAGATCTGGGTTTTGCACTGATGCAACTCAAAAACCTGGGTGACCAGAGCCTGGCCGATGGCGACAGGGCGCACGAAGCTTGGGGGAAAGGCCTGGCGCCTGCAAGGGCGGCGGTGGCGTCGGCCCTGAATGATTTGCGTGCCATGTCCGCCAACATTGAACTGCCCGACATTGCCTCTTTGGGCGCTTGCGACATTGCGGCCCGTGTGGTGCGGGATTTTCAGGCCAAGACCGGGGCGCAGGTGGCGCTGCAGGCCGCAGCGCCCGACGTCAATGTGTCGTACCGGGTCAAGGTCGCGCTGTACCGGGTGTTGCAGGAGTCGTTGGCCAACACCTTGCGCCACGCGCAGGGCAAGGACGTCCGCGTGCTGCTGACGGGAGATAGCCTGCGCCTGACGCTGGAAGTGAGCGACCAGGGTCCGGGCTTTGATCCCCGTGAAGCCGCCAAAAAAGGACGCTTGGGTTTGCACGGCATGCGCCAGCGCATTGAGGTGCTGGGCGGTACATTTGAAGTTCAGACAGCCGAAGGCGCGGGGACGCTGATCCGCGTGGTGCTGCCACTTATTCAGGATCAACATGACAGTCAGTAATCCCGTCGATATTCTGGTCGTGGACGACCACCCCCTGTTCCGCCAGGGCGTGGTGCATTCACTGGAAATGGATGCCGGATTCAGGATCGTGGGGGAAGCCTCTTCAGGCGAGGAAGCCCTGACATTGGCCTTGGCGCTGTTGCCCGACGTGGTGTTGCTGGATGTCAATATGCCGGGCTGGAGCGGTATCGTGACGGCCGAAAAAATCGCTCTGGCGTGTCCCGCCACGGCGATCGTGATGCTGACCGGCTCCGAGGACAAAGACAAACTGCTGGCCGCCCTCAAGGCCGGCGCCCGCGCCTACGTGCTCAAAGGCGTGTCGGCCAAAGAGTTGGCCAAGGTGGTGCGCGCGGCGGTGGCGGGCGAGGTCTATGTGTCGCCGTCCATTGCGGTTGAAATGCTGGTGTCCCTGACGCAGGGCAAGGCGCCCAACCCCTTGCAGGAATTGACTGACCGCGAGCGTGAAATTCTGGCCTTGATTGGCACCGGCCTGACCAATCGGGAGATCGGCGAGAAGATATTCCTGTCAGAAAAAACCATCAAGCACTACGTGACCAATATCCTGCAAAAACTGCAGGTACGCAGCCGCGTGGAAGCCGCGCTACTCGCGAGTCGGCAGAACCACTAACTAAAAAATAAATACCTTGCATTAGGAATCCGTAGGTTCATACTTCTACTCCGTTTTAGTCCTGATTTTTCCCCCCCCCCCTAAATTGGAGACAGTATGTTGAAAAAGTTGATTCTTGTTGTCGGTATGATTTTGCTTGGCTTGGCCATCACAAATTGCGGTGGCGGTGGTAGCGCAGCCAGCGTAGACAAGCTCACCATCGTAGGTTCTGGTAGCTAGCCCTGTTTAAAAAATGACCAGGAAAACTATTATGAAACCATCCCGTTTTATTTCAATCGCCGCAGTACTTTTGGCAACCAACGCGTTGGCAGGAACTGTGCTTCCACCTGTTGATGCCAGTTCTTTGAAATTGAAAGTGTATTCAATCATGCTTTCTACGAGTGCGCTGTGTACCAGTCCTATCACGGTGTTTTCAAGCGCGGTGCCCACAGAAGTCGATTTTTTGGCGTCGCCAACTTTGGGCAGTGGCAACCCCGCTGACGGCACCTACAACTGCGTCATCATCAAAATGTCTGACAACATCAAATTCAAACCCACGACGTCGTCAGGCAGTTGTGTCTCCGGTGTTGAGTATGTCAATGATGTGTGTAGAAGTGACAATGGCGGCACGACCCAGGCACCTGATGCGGTTGGTGCTGCAACGAGTTGTACGGGTACGGATCCTTTGCCAGTTCCGGACATCGTTCATCTGTATTTGACGACCAACGCCTTGGCCGGTACAGGTGGAAATACATTTTTGCAGCCGACAAGTTCTTCAAGTACCAATGGCATAAAACTGATCTCGCCGCTGGTTGTAGCCGGGACTGCGAAATCAAAATTTGTCGTTAACGCCGCAGGAGCGGTAGATGGAAGCAATAGCACCTGCGGCATGAATCCGCCCGCCTTTGGTTTTGTCAAGTTATAGCGTTCAATGGGTAGGAAGGGTTGCAGCGCAGGGGGACTGGCGCAGTAGCAAAGCAGCGCAGCTTTGCAGCGCCGGTGAGTCCGAGGCTTGCGCAAGCTGGACGAGGTTGGCGACATAGGCCGGGTCGCAGTGCAGACGGGTGGTGTCGATCCACCAGCCTTCTCCGGCCATGAGCCATTTGAAATCAACTTCAACCAACAGTGAAACGCCTTCCTCGCTATTCACCACGGGTGGATCGCTTGGGAGGTCGGGAGTTGTCAGGTTTTGCATGGTAATTACTCCTCATGCTTAGGGAGATGGGGCTTTAACGCCGCTTGCAAAGTATGGGCTGACAATGAAAGGGTGCTCGCTCTAAAAGGGGGAGAAAAACGACGTTTATCAAACGAACGGAATGCGTTGTGGATCGGGCAGTGAGCGGCGCAGCCGGTTAAGAAATGACGCGCACAATGAACCCTGCACACAACCGAGCCCGCTCCATGACCTACACCGAACGATTTTCAGCCGCTGAGCTGGCCCAAGTGATCAACGAAAGCTTTGTTTATATGTGTGCCTGCCCGGCCCAGGTGGCTGAGGGTATTTTGAAGCTGCGCGAGCTGTACCGCTACCAGATGACGTGCTTGAACGACACCAGCAACCAAGTGCTGGTCCACCAGGCCATCGCCGCCAGCACCATTGCCGCGCACGCCGAACTGGAAGCCTGCATGGAAAAGGTGCTGCGCCTGGAAGGCTGGGATCTCACGACCCTGAAGATGCCTGAAAGCCTGCGCAACCGTCAGATGAAGGAACTGCTGGCGGATTAGCCACCGCCTGCTGCAGCCAGGCCAGAAAGGTTTTCATCACCGGGCGCTCGTCGGCGCGTTCGGGCGTCACCAGGTAATACGCGCGCTCGCCGGGCACGGCTTGGCCACTGGCCAACACCAACTCCCCGCGCAACAACTCCCCTTCGATCAACAAACGCGGCACCAGCGCAAGTCCCAAACCGTGGCTGGCCGCTGCCGCCGTCATGGAAAACAACTCGTAGCGCGGGCCAGCCAGGGCCTGCGGCGCGTTCACGCCTGCGGCCTCGAACCACTGGCGCCAACTGTCCGGGCGGGTGCTTTGTTGCAGCAAGGGGAGCTGGGCCATGGCCTCGGGCGTCAGGGTGCGCTGGGTGCCCAAAAACCGGGGGCTGCAGACCGGCACCACATCCTCGGCCAGCAGCCGGGTGGCGCGGGTGCCCGCCCATTGGCTCACCTGCGCCGGGCTGCCGGAGTACAGCGCGGCGTCAAACGCGGTGTCGGCAAACATGAAGGGGCGCGTGCGGGTTTCGATGTGCACCGTGATTTCGGGGTGCAACGCGGCCAGCAGCGGCAGGCGCGGAATCAGCCAGCGGGTGGCAAAGGTGGGTACCGCCGCCAGCGTGATCGTGCCGCCGCTTCCCTGGTTGGCCATGGCGTCCAGCGTGTCGCGCTCCAGACCTTGCAGCCGCGGCGCCACCGAACGCGCATAGTCGGCCCCGCGCTCGGTCAGCGCTACGCCGTGGCGGGTGCGGCGAAACAGCGCCATGCCCAAAAATTCCTCCAGTGCCGTGATTTGGCGCGACACCGCGCCCTGCGTCAGCGACAACTCTTGCGCTGCGCGGGTGTAACTCTCGTGGCGGGCGGCGGCGTCAAAGCAGGCCAGGGCTTGAAGGGAGGGGATTTTTCTGCGCATGATGTGCGGAATATACACATAAGTTTGAATGCGCAATTAAAAAACGCTACTTAATTTATAGCTTCTTGCGCATTTACATAAAGGGCTAGAGGTTAATTTGATCAATATGTCCAGGCTAAATTCCAAGGGCCTAATAGATCCATATATTAGTAAAACGCATGACTGAGTGATGAACTATCGTTTGCTCAAGGGGTGGCTGTCCCGCTACCATGCACAACATGCTGCCGTTGCAGCCCCGAATAATTTCACTTTCACCTCACGGAGATACACATGGCCCACGCTTCTTTCAACTGGCAAGACCCGTTTTTACTCGACAGCCAACTCAGCGATGAAGAACGCATGGTGCGCGATGCCTCAGCCGCCTATTGCCAGGACAAACTGCAACCGCGCGTGATCGAGGCCTTTCGCAAAGAACAAACCGACGCCTCCATCTTTCGCGAAATGGGCGAACTCGGTCTGCTAGGGCCAACGATCACCGAAGCCTACGGCGGCCCCGGCCTGAATTACGTCGCCTACGGCCTGATCGCCCGCGAAGTCGAGCGCGTGGACTCGGGCTACCGTTCCATGATGAGCGTGCAAAGCTCGCTGGTGATGGTGCCCATTTTTGAGTTCGGCACCGAAGGCCAGCGCCAGAAATACCTGCCCAAACTCGCCACCGGCGAGTGGATTGGCTGCTTCGGCCTGACCGAACCAGACCACGGCTCCGACCCCGGTTCCATGATCACCCGCGCCCAGAAAGTGCCAGGCGGCTACAAGCTCAGCGGCGCCAAGATGTGGATCTCCAACTCCCCGATTGCCGATGTGTTTGTGGTCTGGGCCAAAGAGGTCAGCGAGAGCGGCCAGGTCGGACCGATCCGCGGCTTTGTGCTGGAAAAAGGCATGGCCGGTTTAACCGCACCTGCCATTCACGGCAAAGTCGGTTTGCGCGCCAGCATCACCGGTGAAATCGTGATGGACGGCGTGTTTTGCCCCGAAGAAAACGCCTTCCCTGAAGTGCAAGGCTTGAAAGGCCCGTTCACCTGCCTCAACAGCGCCCGCTACGGCATCGCCTGGGGCGCCTTGGGTGCGGCCGAAGACTGCTGGTTCCGTGCCCGTCAATACACCATGGACCGCAAACAGTTTGGTCGCCCCTTGGCCGCCAACCAGCTCATCCAGAAAAAACTGGCCGATATGCAGACCGAGATTGCACTCGGTTTGCAGGGTTGTTTGCGCCTGGGTCGCATGAAGGACGAAGGCACAGCATCGGTCGAACTCACGTCGCTGCTCAAGCGCAATTCGTGTGGCAAGTCGCTCGATATTGCCCGTTTGGCGCGCGACATGATGGGTGGCAACGGCATCTCGGACGAGTATGGCGTGGCGCGGCATTTGGTGAATCTGGAGGTGGTCAACACCTATGAAGGCACGCACGATATTCATGCCCTGATTTTGGGTCGGGCGCAGACGGGGATTGCGGCTTTTTCTAACTGATATTGTTTTTGCGCTGGTTTTTGGTTCTATGTTGATGGTTTTGTGGGGCAGCGTTTGGGGTCTTTGTCCCCGCCTCATCTGTCAAAGGCCCAGAAAATCGGCGGGGACAAAGACCCCAAACGCTGTCGTTAACAGGGTGTGGCACCACGAGGGAATACCGAACCGCTCTGCGTGTTGCGTGCATTCGGAATTAGGTATTCGTCATTCGGTTTGCTGCTTTCTGTATGCCTCAGCCGCGTAACACCGCCGGCTCACGTCATGAGGGGGAGTCCCGGGGGGCGATTTTCTGGGCCTTTGACAGATGAGCCCCCCGGGACGCCCCCTCGTGACTAGTAGCTCCGCCAAAGCCAACCCTACCCAGAAGTCCTGCCCAAAAACCCAAAACCAAACGCCAACCAAGCAACCAAACAAGCGCCAGGAACAAAAAATGACAACCAAACCCGCCGCCCTCGCACACCTCAAAGTACTAGACCTGTCCCGCGTGCTGGCCGGCCCGTGGTGCACCCAAATGCTGGCCGACCTGGGCGCTGACGTCATCAAAGTCGAACGCCCCGGCGCCGGTGACGACACCCGCCACTGGGGCCCGCCGTTCATGCAGGACGCGCAAGGCAACGACACCGACCAGGCCACCTACTTCACCGCCTGCAACCGCAACAAACGGTCCATCACCCTCGACATGGCCCAACCCGAAGGCCAGGCGCTAATCCGGCAAATGGCCTTGCAAAGCGACATTTTGGTGGAGAACTTCAAGGTCGGCGGACTCAAAAGCTACGGGCTGGATTACGCCAGCCTCAAGGCGCTGAACCCGCGCCTGATTTACTGCTCGGTCACCGGTTTTGGCCAGGACGGCCCGTATGCTGAACGCGCGGGTTACGACCTGATGATCCAGGCCATGAGCGGCATGATGAGCATCACCGGCCGCGCTGACGATGTGCCCGGCGGCGGGCCGCAACGGGTAGGCGTGGCCATCACCGACATCCTGACCGGCGTCTACGCCTGCAGCGCCATTTTGGCTGCCATCGAAGTGCGCCACAGCAGCGGCGAGGGCCAGCACATCGACATGGCGCTGCTCGATGTCGGCATGGCGATGCTGGGCAACCAGGGTGCCGGATTTTTGAACACCGCTCGCGTGCCGCAGCGCCAAGGCAACAGCCACCCCAGCCTCGCGCCCTACCAGGACTTTGCCACGCAGGACGGCGCCATGCTGCTGGCGATTGGCAACGAAGGCCAGTTCAGCCGCTTTTGCGAGGCGCTCAAGCACCCTGAATGGGCGACCGATGCCCGCTTTGCCAGCAATACCTTGCGGGTGCTCAACCGCGAAGCGCTGGTCGCCCTCATGCTGCCGGTCACCCGCAGCCAAACCACGGCCCACTGGATCACCTTGCTGGAAGACAAAGCCGTGCCCTGCGGCCCGATCAACGACATCGGTCAAGCCTTTGCCGATACCCAGGTCAAAGTCCGGGGTTTAGTGGTCAATCAGCCTGTAGCCCACGTTGTATATGTGCAGACAGCTATTGAATCAGTAGCAACAGTGGCCAGCCCGCTGCGCCTGACTGCCACACCGCCGGTGCTGCGCCGGGCGCCACCGGCCTTGGGCGAGCACACCGACGAAGTGCTGGCCGAGCTGGGGCTGGATGCAGCGCAAATTGCCGCGCTGCGACAGGCCGGGGTGGTTTAGCCCTGTTCTGTGAACCCTCCAACGCCCTCGCCATGACCCTGATTCCTACCCAGCACCCCCAATTCACCCTGCGCTTTGCCACGCCAGACGACGCTGGCTTGGTCGTCAACTTCATGCAGAAGCTCGGCACCTACCAAAAGATGGCCGACAAAGTCATCGCCACCGAAGCCGGGATTCGTCAGCTGCTGATCAAGCAAAAAGGCGAAGCGGTGTTTGGCATTTACGCCGGTGAAATGGTCGGCTTTGTCTATTTTTGCCAGACCTCGTCGGCCTTTATCGGGCAGTCCGGCCTCTACATCGACGGCTTTCTGATCGACGATGCCCTGCGCCACAAAGGGCTGGGGAAAATCATGATGGCGTTCATGTCCAAGCTGGCACTTGAACGCGGTTGCCAGCGGCTGGAATGGGGCTGTCTCGATTGGAACGAGCCCACCCTCCAGTTTTACAAAAGTATGGGTGCTTACGGAGTCGACACCATGACCATTTACCGTTTTGCCCCCGAGCAACTGAAAGCCAACGCAGCTTTGTTTTAAAGCGGAATCAGTTTATAAATTAGACCCATATAGGTATAATTTAAGTATGCCTAAAACCCACCACGAACCCAAGCCTTTACTTTGGGTAGGGTCTGCCAAAAAAGATCTTCAGGCTATGCCCGAGGAGGTGCAAGATGCATTTGGTTATGCGCTGCACTTGGCGCAGGCGGGTGGCAAGCATGCACATGCCAAGCCATTGAAGGGGTTTGGTTCGGCGGGCGTGCTGGAGGTCGTGGAAAGCGAGTCAGGGAGTACTTATCGGGCGGTTTACACCGTCAAAATTGCCAGCGCCGTGTATGTTCTGCATTGCTTTCAGAAAAAATCAACCTCGGGTGTGGCCACGCCCAAGCCCGATATGGACTTGGTGCGCGACCGGCTCAAGGCGGCCTTGGTCCATGCCGGCCTATCGCAGTAACCATCAAAAATTAAGGAGCCATCATGAGCACCATTCCCATTGAAGAAGGCAGCAGCAATGTCTACGCAGACCTTGGCATGGCCGAGGCACAGGAGATGCTGGTTAAAGCCAAGCTGGCCAGCAAAATCGGCGACATCATCAAGCGTCAAAACCTGACCCAGCAACAAGCGGCCGAATTGCTGGCCATGCCGCAGCCCAAGGTCTCCAAACTGCTGAACGGACAATTCAGGGGCATCAGCGAAGCCAAAATGCTGGACTGCCTCGCCCGGCTGGGGCGGGATGTCGACATCGTGGTCAAGCCGGCACGCAGGCGGACTGCCGCAGGTGCCGTGGGGCGGGTCAATGTTGTTTTCGCCTGAGTCATCGATGAATTACAAACGTGTGATGGCACTGGCCTTGTCGCTCAGCGCTGCCTTGGTCGCGGCACCTGTCAGCGCCCAACCGGTCACCTTCGGCCTGTTTGGCGACACGCCTTACAGCGCGTGGGAACGGGACCATTTGCCTGATTTGATCGCGGAGATGGAGGGTGAAAACCTGGCCTTTGTGGTGCACGACGGCGACATCAAGAACGGTTCCAGCGAATGCAGCGACGCCGTGCTGCGCGACATTCGGGATGTGTTTCAGGCCTCCAAAACACCGCTGATATATGTGCCGGGCGACAACGAGTGGACCGATTGCCATCGCAAAAGCAACGGCAAATACGACCCGCTGGAGCGATTGGACAAACTGCGCGAACTGTTCTTTGCGGGGGATGTCGCCCTCGGCCAGCGCAAGCTGGTTCTCAAGCGCCAGAGCCATGATCCTGCATTTTCAAGCTACCGCGAAAACGTACGCTGGGAGGCCGGTGGCGCCCTGTTCGTCGGGCTCAACCTGCCGGGCAGCGATAACAATTTTTACGGCACCCACCAAAAGGACAAGGGCGGCCCGGTGCCGGAGTTTGTCGAGCGTAGCGCGGCCAATCGGGTGTGGCTGGCGCAGGCGTTTTCGCACGCCCGCACTAAAAAACTGGCCGGTGTGATGGTCGTGATCCAGGCCAATCCTGAATTTGAAGACATCAACAAGGGCAAGCGCCAGCCGGGCTATGAAGCTTTTGTCGCACAACTTCTCGAAGAAACGCAGGCTTTCGCAGGTCAAGTGGTGCTGGTGCATGGCGACTCGCATTCGCAGCAGATCAACCAGCCGATGATCGACCCTGTGAGCCGGCAGGTGGTTAAAAACTTCACGCGGGTCGAGACCTTTGGCTTCCCGTTTTTTGGGTGGGTCAAGGCCACGGTCGATGCGCGTGACCCGCAGGTGTTTCGGTTTTCGCCGCGCCGCTGGCTCAAGGCACCTGAAAATTAGCCCTTATTCGGTCGCGGCGGTGACGGCCGGTTTGCGGTTCACCAGCACGATGCCCCCCGCCACCATGGACAACGATGCCATTAAATTAACCGTGACGGGTTCGTGCAGCCAGGACGCACCAAACAGCAACGCAAAGACCGGGGTCAGAAACACAAAGGCCGAAATCTTGGTCGCCGGGTAGCGCCCCAGCATCCACATCCAGGCCAGATAACTGGCAAACGCGCCGATGACGGTTTGCGCCGCCAGCGAAGACAGGGCAAAGGCGCTGAACTGCCAGACCCAGCGCTCCGCCAGCCCGAGGGACAACAGCGGCAACGCCAGTGCGCTCACCGCCACTTGGTAAAAAAGCAGTTTTTCGGGCGACACGCGGGTCAACCCAGAACTGCGAATCACCACCGTGGTTAAACCCCAGAACATGCCAGCGGCCAGTGCCAGCAGGTCGCCTTTCCATTGTTCGGCGGAGCTGGTTGCGCCCAGGCCTTCGCCCAGCGCAAACACCACCGCCAAAAAGGCCAACGCCAACCCTAACCACTGCACCGGGCGCAACTTTTCAGAGCTGACAAACAAGGGCAGCAAGACCGCGACCCAGAACGGCGCGGTGTAGAGAAAAACCGTCAGGCGCGAGGCCGGTGAAAACTTCAGGCCGATGTAGAGGCAGGCAAACTCCATGGCAAACAGGCCGCCCGCAAGCAGGCCGGGCCACAGCGATTGGTCCCGCTCAAACAACTTCACTCCGCGCCACGCACACCACAGCCACAGCAGCAGCGTGGCCCCGGTAAAACGCAGAGCAGCCTGAAACACCGGTGGCAACTCAGGAATGGTGGCTTTCACCAGCACCTGCTGAAAGCCCCAGAACAGGCAGCAGACCAGCAGCAGGCTGACCGCAAGGCCGTCCAGATGCTCTTTGCGCGCGGGCATCAACGCAGCCTCACAGCGGATGTTCGGTGTAGAACTTGCCGCCGTGGTAGAGCAACGGTGAAGCGTCAGCACGGTGGGTGCAGCGTTCGACTTCGCCGACAAAGATGGTGTGGTCGCCTTCTTCGTAGCGGCTGCGGTTGAAGCACTCAAACGAAGCCGCCGCGCCTGCCAATAATGGCGCACCGCCCACACCTTCAATGAATTCAACATCCGCAAAGCGGTCCAAGCCCTTGGCCGCAAAGCGCAGCGCCATGTCTTTCTGGTCAGAGGCCAGAATGTTGATGGCGTAGTGCGAGCCTTTGCTGAAGGCCGGCATGGAGGCCGCCGCCTTGGAGAGGCTCCACAGCACCAGCGGCGGGTTGAGCGATACCGAGTTGAACGAGTTGGCGGTGAGCCCCACCAGTTCGCCTTCTGCTGTGCGGGCGGTCACGATGGTGACGCCGGTGGCAAACATGCCCAAGGCGGTGCGGAACTCGGGTTGGGAAAAGTTGGGGGTTTGGGCCCGAAGGCGCCGGTCAGTCAAAGTCATAAGATCAATTTAACCGACTTTGGACTTAGCCGCTTGCAGCATGGCCCCCAGCAGGGTGGCGGGGTCATGGGCCCCCGAAACGCTTAACTGCTGGTTGAAGATGAAAAAGGGCACACCGGTCATGCCGAGGCTGCGGATGTGGGCGTCGGCCTGGGCCACCACCTCCAGGTGTTCGGGGTCGGTCACAAAATTGCGGGCGTCTTCGCCGTTCAGGCAGGCTTCTTCGGCAATTTCAGCCAGCACATCGGGGCTGCCGATCAGGCGGTTTTCGACAAAGTAAGCTTGAAACAGACGTTCCATAACGTCGCTGACATTGGCGTCGCCCGCTTGGGCAAAGGCGATCAGGGCGTGGGCGGCCAGCGTGTTGGGTTGCTTGCTGATGCCGTCGATGTACAGGGTTAGCCCCACCGCTTGACCGGCAGCGCGCACGCGTTCGTAAATCTCGGCGGCCTGCTCTGGCCCACCAAACTTGTCTTCCAGGTACTGCTTGCGCGGCATGCCGGCGGCGGGCAGGTCGGGGTTGAGCTGGAACGGGTGCCAGCGGATGATGACGTTGGGAAGGTCAGCGGCTTCGGGCAAGGCCAGGGCGGCCTCCAGTTTGCGTTTGCCGATGTAGCACCAGGGGCAAACGACGTCGGACACGATGTCAATGGTCAGGGTTGGAGAGTTCATCTGTAAATTGTAGGGTGAGGGCGTAACGGCTGTAGGGCCGTCAGGAAATGGCCAACTACTGTCAACTGGCATCTGTATACTTAAAAACCGGGAACAATTTGACTGCGCAGGCACTGACCGGCGTGGCGAAAAAACAAACCTTTACCGGTTTTCTTACCCAGCCCACCATGACCTCGTCGGCGCCACTGCAGAGTTCCCTCAAAACCAGGATCACGTTCACCACGTTGGTCGTTTTGCTGCTGGGTCTCTGGTCTCTGTCTTATTACGCCAGCCAGATGCTGCGCCGTGACATGCAGCGCTCGCTGGGCGAGCAGCAGTTTTCTACGGTTTCCATGGTCGCCACAGGGGTGAACGAAGAGTTGGTTGAACGACTGGATGCGCTTAAAAGCCTGGGCAGCCACATCAACCCGTCCATGATGCCCAGCAACGAATCGATTCAGGCCCTGCTGGAGCAGCACCCGGTGGAGCTTTCAATGTTCAACGGCGGCGTATTCGTCACCGGTCTTGATGGCACGGCCATCGCTGATGCGCCCCGAGTGGCTGGACGAATGGGTACCAATTACCTCGACCGGGATTCGGTCTCTGTGCCGCTGCGCGAGGGCACGCTCTGGATCGGGCGGCCCAACATGGGCAAGACATTGAAGGCCCCGATTTTCAGTCTGTCAGCGCCCATTTTTGATCCCCAGGGCAAGGTGATGGGTGCAGTGGTCGGGACGATTAACCTGGACCGGCCTAACTTTCTCGACAAAATCATGGGTGGGCATTACGGCAAAAGTGGGGGCTATTTGCTGATCGCGCCCCAGCACGGCCTGATCGTCACCGCAACCGACAAGAGCCGCAACATGCTGCCGATACCGGTCACGGGCGTCAATGCCATGCACGACCGTTACATGCAGGGTTTTGAAGGCTACGGAGTGGCCGTAAGCTCCCAAGGCGTGCAAGAACTGTCGGCGGCCAAAGGCATACCGGTGGCGGGGTGGTTCATGGCCATCACGCTGCCAGCGGAGGATGCGTTCGCGCCAATCCATGCGATGCAGCAGCGCATATTTTTCGCAACGCTCATTCTCACCTTGCTGGTGGGCGGTCTGACTTGGTGGGCGACCTGGTGGCTGCTCCGGCAGCAACTTTCGCCCATGCTGGTTGCCACGCGCATGCTGTCGAATATGGCGACAAACAAGCTGCCGCCCCAGCCCTTGCAGGTGCACCGGAAAGACGAAATTGGGGAGCTGATTGGCGGTTTCAATAACCTGCTGGGCACCTTGGGCCAACGCGAAGCCTTGCTCAAGCAAATTCTGAATATCTCCAGCGTGGCAATTTTTCTGGTGGACAAAGAAGGGGTCATCTCGCAGCCCAACCAGCGCATGGCCGAGATGTTCGGGATGCCGCTGGCAGACCTGGACGGCAAAGAGTATGTCGAGCTGGTGCACCCCAACGAGCGGGAAGCCGGGCGCAAAAATATGCGGGCCTTGCTGAACAGCCAGGTTCAGTTCGTAGAAGTTGAGCGCTGCTACTGGCGGGCCGACCAATCCGAGTTTTGGGGCCACTTGACGGGCCAGCGCTTTATCGATGCCAATGGCGAAGACCGCGGCTTGGTGGGCGTGATTGCCGACGTGACCCAGCGCCGCCAGGCCGAGGCCGAGTTGCACATCGTCGCCACCGCGTTCGAGTCACAGCAAGGCATTGCCATCACCGATGCCAACCGGACCATTTTGCGGGTCAACAAAGCGTTCACCGAAATCACCGGCTACACCTCGGCCGAAGCGGTGGGGCAAAACCCAAGTCTGCTCAGCAGTGGTCGCCACGACGCTGTTTTTTACGCCGCCATGTGGGACGCCATCGCACGCGCAGGCAAGTGGCAGGGCGAAATCTGGAACCGGCACAAAAGTGGCGACGTGTTTCCGGAGTGGCTCACCATCACGGCGGTCAAGAACGGCGAGGGGCCGGTCACGCACTATGTGGCCACCTTCAGCGACATCACGGACCGCAAGGCCGATGAAGAGAAGATCAAAACACTGGCCTTTTACGATCCGCTGACCTCTTTGCCCAACCGCCGCCTCCTCATGGACCGGCTGGAGCAGGCACTGGCCGCCTGCAACCGCCATAACCGCAATGGCGCCTTGCTGTTTGTGGATCTGGACAACTTCAAGACCATCAATGACACCTTAGGCCATGACAAGGGTGACCTGCTGCTGCAGCAAGTGGCCAAGCGGCTGACCCTGTGCATTCGGGAAGGTGACACCGTGGCGCGGCTCGGCGGCGACGAATTCGTGGTGATGCTGGAAGAGCTGAGTGAATACGAGTTGGAGGCTGCGACCCAGGCCGAAGTGGTGAGCGAAAAAATCCTCGCCACGCTCAACCAGACCTATCAATTGGCCAGTTATGAGCACCACAGCACGCCGAGCATTGGCATCACCCTGTTTGGGTCGTTTCAGGAAGGTATTGAAGAACCCCTGAAGCGGGCTGATCTGGCGATGTACCAGGCCAAGGCCGCAGGCCGCAACACGGCGCGTTTCTTTGACCCGCAGATGCAAGCCGTGGTCACGGCACGGGCGGTTTTGGAGACCGGTTTGCGCGAGGCGGTGGCCAAAAAGCAGTTCCTGCTGCATTACCAGCCGCAAGTCATCGGCGCGGGCCAGATCACCGGTGCCGAGGCGCTGGTGCGCTGGCTGCACCCGCAGCGCGGCATGGTGTCGCCGGCTGAGTTCATCCCGCTGGCCGAAGATACCGGGCTGATCTTCTCGCTGGGCAACTGGGTACTGGAAACCGCCTGCACTCAATTGGCGCGCTGGGCCACCGTACCCGCGATGGCCGAGTTGACGCTGGCGGTGAACGTCAGTGCCCGGCAGTTTCACCAAAGCGATTTTGTGGCGCAGGTGCTGGCCGTGCTGGCACGCACCAGCGCCAACCCGCACCGGCTCAAACTGGAGCTGACCGAGAGTTTGCTGGTCACCAATGTAGAAGACGTGATTGCCAAGATGACGTCTCTGAAGCAAGTGGGTGTGGGCTTCTCGCTGGATGACTTTGGCACCGGTTTCTCGTCGCTGTCGTACTTGAAGCGACTGCCGCTGGACCAGTTGAAGATCGACCAGGGCTTTGTGCGCGATATTTTGGTGGACCCCAACGACGCCGCCATTTCCAAAATGGTGGTGGCTCTGGCCGAGACCCTGGGCTTGGCGGTGATTGCCGAGGGGGTGGAGACCAATGCGCAGCGGAACTTTTTGGCGGGGCAGGGTTGTCATGCCTACCAGGGTTATTTGTTCAGCCGACCACTGCCGCTTGATCAGTTTGAGGCATTTGTGGTGAATTATCGGCGCCAAACTTAACATGTCGTATGTTAAATAAGCTGTAACCCTCGTAATATAAGCAAGTATAGCTATTATTTGTATAGCAACAAAAGGTAAAGCGAGAGTATGTCAAGTGCAGACCGCGAACAAATAAACGCCAGGGTCCCGGCTAAATCGCAAAAAAGGGACTCTGAAACGGGCCGGTTGCGTGTGCTGCTGCTGCTATTTGTCGCCCTGATTCTGGTGGTGCCCCTGGCCAGCCTGACCGTCGTCAAGATTTACTCGCCTCAGGTTGAACGCGAAACCTATGCCAACCTGGTAGCCATCGCCAACCTCAAAGCCGGTCAGATTGAAAGTTGGTTGCTTGAGCGGCAAAAAAATGGTCTGGCCATCATGGCCGACGAAACACTGGCCCTGGACATCAGTGACATGGTCTCGGGCAAGTTTGATGAGGCGCGTTGGGCGCGCGTCCAGCGGTATTTCAAAAGTTTGCGCCTGACCTACGGGTATGCCGGCATTGTGTTGACCACGCCAGAAGGCCGCTTGCTGTTGTCCACTGGTGACTACATGGACAGTGGCGATGAAACGGAGTGGCAAGCGCAAAAAATATCCCGCGGGCAACCGTGGCGCAGTGCCATTTACCTGGATGCCCGAGGCCATGCCCACATAGACTGGCTGGTGCCCATCAGCGCTTCAGGACGGTCGAATGATCCGCCTGTGGCGGTCCTCATCTTGCGTATCGATGCCAACCAGTTTCTTTATCCTGTGATCAAAACCTGGCCCACCGCCAGCCCCAGTGGAGAGACGCTGCTGGTGCGCCGCGAAGGCGACAAGGCCGTGTTTCTAAACGACCTGCGGCATAAAAAGGGCACGGCCTTGGTGCTGGCGCCCGCCATGAGCACGGTTGATTTGCCTGCCGCCAACGCTATTCGCGCCAATGCGCCGGGCACCACCGAGGGCGTTGATTACCGCAACATGGCGGTGCTGGCCGCTTACCGCCCGGTGGCGGGCACCGATTGGCATCTCATTGCCAAGCTCGACCGGGAAGAGGTGTTTGCGCCGCTTCATGCGTTGGTGCTCTGGGTTGCCTGGATCTCTTTTGCGGCGGTACTGGTGTTGTGTGCGGGCATGCTGTTGTTGTGGCGCCAGCAAAGTCGAGTGCAAAGCCTGGCCGGGTTGGCGCAACGCTCGCAAGCCGCGCTGGAGCACAGTCGCCTCGACGAGTCGGTCAAGGAAAGTCAGGCTCGGGCCCAGATGTTGATTGACTCGGCACTGGACGCCGTGATCAGCGTGGACCAGGTGGGACACGTCATCGGCTGGAACAACCAAGCCGAGCAAATTTTTGGCCACACTGCTGCGCACGCCATGGGTTGCGATATGGCCGACTTGATTGTCCCGCCCGCTGTGCGAGGGGCGCATCGCAAGGGCATGGCGCGTTTTGTCAGCACCGGCCAGTCAACCATCATGGGCAAACGTATCGAAGTACAGGGGCTGCGTGCCAATGGCACTGAATTTCCGATGGAGCTGACGATCTCGACCTTGTTCCAAAACGACAAGCACTTTTTCAGCGCCTACGTCCGGGACCTGTCGGAGCACAAGGCCAGCGAAGACCAGAAAGCGCGCTTGAACCAGGAGCTGGCGCAGCACCGCGATCACCTGGAAGAACTGGTCATCAACCGCACGGCACAGTTGGTCGAGGCCGGTGAAATTGCCGCTGCAGCCAACCGAGCCAAGAGTGCCTTCCTGGCCAACATGAGCCATGAAATTCGCACGCCCATGAATGCCATCGTCGGCTTCACCCATTTGCTGCGCCGCGCCGGGACCACACCGGATCAGTCAGAGCGACTGGGCAAGATTGAAGGGGCGGCCAACCACCTGCTGTCCATCATCAACGACATTCTTGACATCTCCAAGATTGAGGCCGGTCACCTGAAACTGGAGCAGACCGACTTTCATCTGGGCAGCCTGCTGGACAACGTGTATTCGCTGATCTCCGACCAGGCCACGGCCAAGGGTCTGGTGGTTGAGGTCGACCCCAGCAGCGTGCCACTCTGGCTGCGTGGCGACCCTACCCGACTGCGCCAAGCCTTGCTTAACTACGCCGGGAACGCCATCAAATTCACCGCCACGGGGTTCATTGCCCTGCGTGCCCAACTGCTGCAGGAAGAAGCGGGTGAAATTCTGGTGCGCTTTGAAGTGGAGGACACCGGGATAGGTATTGCTGCGGAAAAACAAGGAAGCTTGTTTCAGGCGTTTGAGCAGGCCGATGTCTCCACCACCCGCAAATACGGCGGCACCGGGCTGGGCCTGGCCATCACCCGGCGACTGGCTCATCTAATGGGTGGCATGGCGGGCGTAGACAGTGTGGCCGGGCAAGGCGCCACCTTCTGGTTTACCGCACGCCTGCAGCGCGGCCAGGGGCGCATGGAGGCGCAAGAGGCGAGGCAGGCCGATGGCGCCGAGCTTGAATTGCGCCGCTACGCCGGCAAGCGCATCCTGCTGGTGGACGACGTGGATATCAACCGGGAAATTGCCCAGCAATTGCTGGAGGGCACCGGCTTGCTCATCGACCACGCCTGCGACGGCCAGCAGGCGGTGGACAAAGCCAGTGCCACGGCCTATGACCTGATCTTGATGGATTTGCAGATGCCGGTGATGGACGGTCTGGAAGCCACCGGCGCCATCCATGCGCTACCGGGTCAGTCGGCAACGCCCATTTTGGCCATGACCGCCAATGCCTTTGATGAAGACCGGCGCGCTTGCCTGGCGGCTGGCATGGTGGACTTCATCTACAAACCGGTGGACCCGGGGGTGCTGTACCGGACGCTGCTGAAGTGGCTACCCCCGTTGACGCTTGATGCGTCCAAAACGCACGAAGCCCTGGCTGCTATGCCGCTGCCTCTTGCATCAAAACTGCCGCCCGTCTCCGACTATTTACCAGGGATGGACGTTCGCCGGGGCTTGAGCACCTGGCGCCAACCCGAGGTGTATGCCAAGTTTTTGCGCAAGTTTGCGTCTGATTACGAAGACAGTGTGCGCGTCATGGCGCAAGCCCTGATCAACCCGCAAGACGGGGCGGCAGGGGCGCTGGCCCACAAGCTCAAAGGGGCGGCCGCCAATCTCGCGCTGACCGATGTGGCCCGGCTGGCGGGCGCGGTTGACCAAAAGCTGAAAGCCGGTGTGCAGGTCACGGCCCTGTTGCCTCATTTGCAAAAGGCGCTGGAGGTGGCGTTGGCTTCGATTGACCGGTATGCGCCGCCCATGCCCGCTGCTGCCAGCACTGACCTCTACCTTGACGCCGCGCAAACCAAACAGGTCGAGCCCCTTTTGCACGCCTTGCTGCTGGCGCTGGATGCGGACAACCCGGACCTGGCCGAACCGCTGATTCAACGATTGGCCGCACTGCTGGCGCCAGAACACCTGCAACTGGTGCGCGACACGCTCAGCGATTTTGACTTCAGGGGCGCCCAGGCGGCCACCCGACAACTGGGCGAGCGCCTGGGTATTTCCTTGGAGGGCTAATAGATGCTGGCTACCCTTCTGATCGTTGATGACGAGCCTGCCAATCTGGCCCTGCTGCGCCAAATTTTGTCACCCAAGTATTCGCTGGTGTTTGCGCGCAGCGGCAGAGAAGCCTTGGCCGCCGCCCTGAAACATCGACCGGCGCTGATCCTGCTCGACATCGAAATGCCCGACATGGACGGCTACACCGCGTGCCGCCTGCTCAAGGCCGACCCGCTGACCGAGCGCATTCCGGTCATCTTCGTGACCAGCCTGTCTGACATTGGCGACGAGACCGCCGGGTTTGAAGCCGGTGCGGTGGACTACATCATCAAGCCCGTGTCGCCCGCCATCGTGCACGCCCGGGTTCGCACGCACCTCTCGCTGGTGAGTGCCAAACAACTGGCCGACAGCTACCACGACGCCATTTACATGCTGGGCGAGGCCAGCGAGTTCAAGGACGCCGAGACCGGCACGCACATCTGGCGCATGGCGGCCTACAGCAGTGCGTTGGCGCAAGCGGCCGGTTGGGAGGCATCCGCCTGCCAACAACTGGCGCTGGCAGCACCAATGCACGACATCGGAAAACTCGGCATACCAGATGCCATCCTGCACAAGCCCGGCAAGCTCGACGCTGACGAGTGGGGGGTGATGAAGACCCACTCGCGGGTGGGTTACAAAATCTTGTCCAAGAGCACCTCGCCGCTCCTCCAGATGGCGGCCACCATTGCCCATTACCACCACGAAAAGTGGGATGGCAGCGGCTACCCGGATGGACTGATCGGCGAAGCCATACCCGAGATGGCGCGCATCGTGGCGGTGGCGGATGTGTTTGACGCCCTGAGCACCGTGCGGCCCTACAAACAAATCTGGCCGCTGGACCGCGTGATGGAGACCCTGCAAAGCAGCGCGGGCAGTCATTTCGAGCCCCGTTTGATCGATCACTTCGTGCGCATCCTGCCGCAAATTCTGGCCATCAAGGAAGCCTGGCAAATGCGTGTTGCGGAGCGAAAAACCCCGATTTAAGTTCAAAAAAACTGAATTGAAACTTCAATCTGGTTGAACACGTTTAAATGTGTTGACCTCTAAACTTTGTGTACTTCGCAGGTTTTCCCTGTGAAACCCATTTTTAGAAGGTCTCTCGTGGTCACCATTTCAACTTCAGGTTCAACAACGGCCCCATCGCGTTACTCGCCCTTGGCGATGGCCTTGCACTGGTTGCTGGCGCTGGTGATCATCGGCCTGTTTGCGGTCGGTGTTTACATGGCCGATCTGCCGTTTTCGCCGATGCGCCTGAAACTGTTCAACTGGCACAAATGGGCTGGGGTCACCCTTTTGGCGCTGTCGGTCTTGCGCTTGCTGTGGCGCCTGACGCACCGCCCACCGGCTTTGCCCAAAACCATCGAGCTAGCGATGCCAAGCTGGCAACTGCAGGCCTACCACGCCACACACTACCTGATGTACGCACTGTTTTTTGCCGTGCCCCTGATCGGCTGGGCCTACAGCTCGGCGGCCGGTTTCCCCATTGTCTGGTTCGGCCAGATTGCTTTGCCGGATTTTGTGTCGCCCGATAAAGAACTGGCGGCCCTGATCAAACCGCTACACGCCCTTTCGGCTTTTGCGCTGATGGGTTTGGCGGGTCTGCACGTCGCTGCCGCCCTCAAGCACCACTGGGTTGACCGTGACGGTTTGCTGAACCGCATGTTGCCCGGTCGGGCTTGAACTTTTGACCCGTATTTTTGAAAGCATTTTTATGAAATTCAATTCACTCACTTGGCCTCTGGCCGCAGCCTTGCTCAGCGCCGCCGCGCTGCCCGCCCTAGCAGAGCAAAAACTGCTGCCGGCGCAAAGCGACATCAGTTTTGTCTTCAAACAAATGGGGGTGCCGGTAGAAGGGCACTTCAAGAAGTTTGACGCGCAGATCGCCTTCGATGCGGCCAAACTTGCCACCAACAAAGTCGCCTTCACGGTCAACATTGCCAGCGCCACCCTGGGTTCACCCGAGACCGACGCCGAGTTGCCCAAGTCGGAGTGGTTCAACACCGCCAAATTCCCGCAAGCCACCTTTGCCTCCTCCGGTTTCAAAGCACTGGGGGCTGGCAAGTACGAAGTGGCGGGCAAGCTCAGCATCAAGGGCCAGAGCCGCGATGTGGTGGTGCCGGTCAGCATGACCCAAACCGGTGCTGTGACGATGGCCACCGGCGTCTTCCCGATCAAGCGGTTGGGCTTCAAGATCGGTGAGGGCGATTGGGCCGACACCTCGATGGTGGCCGACGATGTGCAAGTCAAGTTCAAGCTGGCCCTGAGCGGGGTTGGCAAGCTTTAAGTTTTTTCGTGAGTGCGAGATCATCGCCGTTTTCTTTGTTTTGTATTTAACTTTCTACTGGAGTTTTCTCATGCGTTTATCTCTCATTACCCTCGCAGCCGCCACCTTGCTGGCTGGCGTTTCCCAAGTTCAAGCGGCGACCTACGCCGTGGAACCCACCCACACCTTTGCCACTTTTGAGATCAGCCACTTTGGCACCACCACCAACCGTGGTCGTTTTGATAAAAAAGAAGGTACGGTTCAATTTGACCGCGCCGCCAAGACCGGCAGCGTCGAGATCGTGATCGACACCACCTCCATCAACACCGGCACCGCCGCTTTCAACAAGCACCTGCAAAGCGCTGACTTGTTTGACGCAGCCAAGTTCCCCACCGCCACCTTCAAGTCTGACAAGTTCAGCTTCAATGGCGACAAGGTGTCTGAAGTGACCGGCACCCTGACCCTGCTCGGCAAGACCCAGCCCGTCACGCTCAAGGCCACCAACTTCAACTGCTATGACAGCCCGATGATCAAGCGCGAAGTGTGCGGCGGCGACTTCGAGACCACCATCGACCGCACCCAGTTCGGCATGAACTACGGCATCGATTGGGGCTTCCCGAAAAACGTGCGTTTGATCGTTCAGGTCGAAGCCGTCAAGCAGTAATCTTTCCGTAAAACCATCCCGTTCGGGGTGGTTTTAATGTCAAGGGGTCAATTGCGGTCATAATTTCCCGAACAGGAAACAACATGACTACTCTCATTGACACCCCAAAAACACTGGGCCAGGCGGTCCGCGCGGCCCGCCACCAACTGGGCCTGACCCAGCCCCAGCTAGCCTTGGCCGCCGGAGTTGGCATTCGCTTCGTCGTCGAGCTGGAAGCCGGTAAACCCACCGTGCGGCTTGAGAAAGTGCTTTGCGTGTTGCACGCGCTGGGTGGGCAAGTGGCCGTCAACGGTCTGCCCACAGGCAGCGAAGGCGCCTGACATGCCCAGGCAACTTGCCGTCTGGCTGTCGGGTCACCCTATTGGCACCCTGGCCCAGGTTGATGGCCGCTTGAGCTTCAGCTATGCGCCGCAGTGGTTGACCCATGCTGAGGCCCGACCCTTGTCGCAATCGTTACCGCTACAGACAGAGCCGTTTGATGACCGCGCCACGCGCCCCTTCTTTGCGGGCCTGCTACCCGAAGGCGACAAACGCAAACTCGTCGCAATGGCCCTGCATGTCTCCCGCCAGAACGACTTTGCCCTGTTGGACGGCATTGGTGGCGAGTGCGCCGGTGCCGTGACCCTGCTCGAACCTGGGCAAACCCCGCAGGCCACCGAAGCGACCAACGCGGTGCGCTGGCTGCCCAACCCCGACCTGCTACGCGTGCTGGAAGACATGCCCCGGCGCCCCATGCTGGCCGGTGAGCAAGACATGCGTTTGTCGCTGGCCGGAGCGCAAGACAAACTCCCCGTGGTGGCGCAGTTGGAGGCCGGTCAGGTCCGCATCGGCCTGCCCCGGTTTGGCTCCCCCAGCACCCACATTCTCAAACCGGCCATTCCTGGCATTGAGGGCAGCGTCTTTAACGAAGGGTTTTGTCTGGCGTTGGCGCACGCGATCAAACTGGACGTGGCCCGTGCCGCTATCCATAGCGTTGAAGACCGTGCCTATCTGCTGGTTGAGCGTTACGACCGCCAGCGCACGCCCGAAGGCCAATGGACGCGCCTGCATCAAGAGGACTTTTGCCAAGCCTTGGGCTTGCCGCCCGAAACCAAATACCAAAACGAAGGCGGCCCTGATCTGGCACAGGCCTTTGCCCTGCTGCGCCACGCCACCCGGCCCAGTGCGCCACACATTTTGAAACTGCTGGACTTTGTCATATTCAACGCCTTGGTTGGCAACCACGACGCGCACTCCAAGAACTTCTCGTTGCTCTACACCCCACAGGGTGCCGTGCTGGCCCCGCTGTATGACGTGTTGTCCACAGCGGTTTACCCCCGACTCACCGACAAAATGGCCATGAAGATCGGCAGCAAATACAAGTTTTCTGAAGTCGAGGTGCGACACTGGGCGCAGTTGGCGGTAGCCGCCGGGCTGTCGCCCGCGCTGGTCAAAAAACGCATTCTTGAGATTGCCAAGCGCCTGCCAGACTTGGCCCATAAAACCCAGGCCACGTTTACGACCCACCCCGTCATTGGGCAGATCGTGACGCTGATCGACCAGCGCTGCGCCCTGACCACCCGCCGCCTCGCCACCGATAGCCCAGCCGCGTGAGAGTAGTCCCGCTACACCCCACCATGCAAACCCTGCGCACTGCCGTCCTCGGCCCGCTGCTCATGCAAGACGCGGTGGCCAAAGCACAAGCCACACTCGCCTTGAGCCTTGACCTGCCCATCGACGCGGACGCTCTTCTAGCGCCGCCGCCGGGCATACCGGGTCGCCCGGCCAAGCCGACGCTGGTGCACGCGAAGGCGATCCGAAAAATATCGCTGCTCACGCTCGAAGGCCGTGCGGCGCTGCTGCACGCGTTGGCGCACATCGAGTTCAACGCCATCGATTTGGCGCTCGACATTGTTTGGCGCTTTGCCGGTATGCCGGACCCCTTTTACCGCGACTGGCTGCGCATCGCCCAAGAGGAGGCGCTGCACTTCACCCTGCTGCGCGACCACATGGTGAGCCTCGGGTTTGACTATGGCGACTTCGACGCGCACAACACCTTGTGGGACATGGCCGAGAAGACCCAGGGCGATGTGCTGGCGCGTGTGGCGTTGGTGCCGCGCACGCTGGAGGCGCGTGGTCTGGATGCCTCACCGGCGGTCAGAAACAAGCTGATCAGCGTGGGCGACCACAAGGCAGGCGCCATTCTGACCACCATCCTGAACGATGAAATTGGCCATGTGGCCGCTGGCAACCATTGGTACCGCTGGCTGTGTACCCAGCGGCAACTGGACCCGATCACCACCTATACCGATCTGGTCAAGCAATACGACGCACCCAAGTTGCTGCCGCCCTTTAATCTGGAAGCCCGCCGTCTGGCGGGTTTTGACGAGGAAGAACTCCGTCAGCTGGCTCAACCCAGCAAGCTGTCCGCCGTCACATACGGGTAGCCCAGCGCCAGCGCGACGGCTTCGTAGGTGACTTGTCCGTTGGCCACATTCAAGCCGTTCTTCAGGTGCGGGTTATCGCGCAGGGCCTGTTTCCAGCCCTTGTCAGCCAGTGCCACGGCGTGGCCGATGGTGGCGTTGTTGAGCGCAAAAGTCGAGGTTCGCGCCACGGCGCCGGGCATGTTGGCCACGCAGTAATGCACCACGCCGTCCACCATGAACGTGGGTTCAGCGTGCGTGGTGGCGTGCGAGGTCTCGAAGCAACCGCCTTGGTCAATCGCCACGTCCACCACCACAGCGCCTTTTTTCATGCGGGAGATCATGCTGCGAGTCACCAGCTTGGGTGCGGCGGCACCGGGGATCAGCACCCCGCCAATCACCAGTTCGGCATCCAGCACGGCGTCTTCGACGCTCTGCGCGGTGGAGTACACGGTGCTGATGCGGTTGCCAAACACCAGGTCAAGCTGGCGCAGGCGGTCTACGCTCTTGTCGAGCACCGTCACGCGGGCACCCAGACCCACCGCCATTTGCAGCGCGTGCGTGCCAACCACACCGGCCCCCAAAATCACCACATGCGCAGCAGGCACACCGGGCACGCCGCCCAGCAAAACGCCCATACCGCCCTTGGATTTTTCAAGGTGCGCGGCACCCGCTTGCACCGCCATGCGGCCCGCCACTTCGCTCATCGGGGCCAGCAGTGGCAAGCCGCCACCGGGGCCGGTGATGGTTTCGTAGGCAATGCAAACCGCGCCGGATTTAACCAGCGCCGCAGCTTGTTCCGGGTCGGGTGCGAGGTGCAGGTAGGTGTACAAAATCTGGCCCGGGCGCAGCATGGCGCACTCTTGCGGTTGAGGCTCCTTGACCTTGACGATCATGTCAGCCTGCGCGAACACGTCGCTGGCCAGCGCCACCAGTTTCGCGCCGGCGGCGGCATAGAGATCGTCGGTCATGCCGATGCCTTCACCGGCACCGTTTTGCACCAGTACCTCGTGGCCATGCAGCGTGAGTTCACGCACGCTGGCGGGGGTCAGGCCGACGCGGTATTCGTGGTTCTTGATTTCTTTGGGTAGTCCGATGCGCATGATGAAGTCTCCGGTTTTGTAGTAAGAGGCGAAGTGTGTTTCAAGTCGCCGTGCGTGGCTACCAACATCAGACTAATCGAAGAGTCATTCTTGTGGCTAATAACAAAGTCAGGCAGCGGTCGCGGCCCCAATCGCTGTCAGTAAGGCATCGATCTGCATCGGCTTGAAAAGCACGGTGATGCCCTGCTCGCTCATGCGGCGGATCACGTCCGGATCGGTGTCACCCGTGATGAGCAAGGCAGGCAGCGCCTCACCGAAGTTGACTCGGGCTTGCGCGATGACGCCGAAACCGGTCAGGCCGTCGCCAAGCCGGAAATCCGAGATGACGATATCGGGCGCGAGGGAGCCCAGCAAGTTCATCAGCGACTGACTGTTGGTGGCGGCCACCACCGTATGGCCCGCGCTTTCAAGGGCGAGTTGCAAGGCCCGTAAAACATCTGGATGGTCTTCCACCAGCGCGATGCGCACAGGCTTGAAGAGTGGCTGTGCTGATGGGGCGATGGTGGGCGTGCTCACGACGGCCAGCGGCAAGGCCACGGCAAACATGGAACCCCGACCCGGGCGAGAGCGGAGTCGAATTTCCAGCCCCAGCAGCGCGGCGGCCTTGGCCGCGATGGCCAGCCCCAGACCGCTGCCCCGGTTGCGGGCGTCGTCCCCGAGTTGGCGGAATTCTTCAAAAATGAGACCGGTCTGATCGGCGGCAATGCCGATGCCGGTGTCCCACACCTCTACCCACCACCGACCCTGATGGCGTCGGCACGCGATCAAAACGCCACCCTGGTGGGTGAACCGAATTGCGTTCGAAATGAGGTTGCCCAGGATGCGGCTCAACAACTGTTGGTCGCAGCGCACTGTCAGTCCGGCGTGACGCCAGCGCAAATGCAGTTCTTTTTCTTGCGCCGCCACCTGGTGCACGGTAAAGAGCGCGCCCAGCAAGTCGTCGATGGCGAATTCCGACAACTTGGGGGTGACCACGCCAGCGTCAAACTTGCTGACGTCGAGTAAGTCGGTGAGCAACTCCGAGAGGCTGTTGCTGCAATCTTCAATTCGCGCCACCAAGTCGGAGTTCGCGGGGGCGGCCTGGCGTTTGAGGATGCCCACGTACAGCGACATGGCGGCCAGTGGCTGGCGCAGGTCGTGGCTGGCCGCGGCCAGAAAGCGCGACTTGGCATGGTTGGCCGCCTCGGCATCGGCCTTGGCAGACAACAGTCTGGCTTTCAATCGCTTCCGATCGGAGATGTCGATGCAAGCCCAGATCGAGCCCTCGACACCCTGAGCAAGCAAACCACCGCTGAGTTCAAACCAGACCAGCGACCTGTCTTTGCGCAGGTACTCTATTTCAGTGCGGTAGATTTCGCCCCGTTGCAAGACCGGGTAGGCGACTTGGGAAAGCGCGTCAAAGGCCTGATCGCTGGGGTACAGGATGCGGGTGGATTGGCCCACCAACTCGCCGGGGACATAGCCCATCATTTCTTCAAAAGCCGCATTGCACCAGGTGAATTTGCGGTCTTTGATTTTGACGATGCCGATGATGCGGCTGTTCAGAATAGCCTGCTGTTCATGCATGAGATGGACAATGCGCTGATCAGCCAATTGGCGTTGTGTGATGTCGTGAATGATCGACACCAGAACAGTTTTGGGGCCTGAGGTAATGGACGTGCTATGCACCTCGACCGCCCTGGATTCGCCATTGGCAAGGCGGTGGCTGAAGATGAAGTAGTTGCGCTTGCCGCTAGTGGCAGCCGCCATCTGAACTTTAATCTCACTCGGCCCCAGGGTGTTGATGTCCTTGATGTTCATGGCACATAACTGGGCCTTGTTCCAGCCATAAAAAACGCTCGCTGAGTCGTTGGCATCCAGAATCTGACCAGTGACGGGTTCGACCTGGAGAATGACCGCGTTGTTGTGGTCGATCAGATTGCGAAAACGCTGCTCACTCATCTGCAGGGCGGTTTCCCTCAGATTCGCAATGGCCAGCTGTCGGTTAAAGCCCAGAATCAGCTCGCCAATTTCGTCATGGGTCTGAATCGGCAAGGGCTGCAAGGGCTGGTCGGTGTGCGACAGCAGGGCGATGGTTTTGGCAGCCTGCTGCATTGGCGCCAGTTGGCGCTTGAGCACCCACCAGGTCAGCACCCCCGACAGCAAGGTGGCGAGTAGCGTGACGAACAGCATGTGCGTTTGCATCTTTTGAACAGGGGCAAAGGCTTCTTGGGTCGGCATCGAGACAATCACGCGCCAACCGTTCAAGTGAATATTTGTGCCGGAATTCAAGACTTCCCGGCCTTGGCTGTTGGTAAAAATGGCGGTGCCTTCGTGCCCGTCCAGCAGGCGGTCCAAGAACGGCATGAGGCCTGGAGCAGGGGTTTTCTCCATGATGCGGCTCTTATCGGTGGCGGTAATAATGAGTCGATGCTGTGAATCAATCAGAAGTAAACCACCGGATTCGCCATATTTGCCTTCTGCGAAGCTGTCTAAAAAATTCACCTTGGACAGATCAGTGGCCCCCGCAATGGCCCCGATCACCTTGCCCTGCGCATCACGAATGGGCACGGTCATGGCAAAGCTTGCCGCCTTGACCCGCTTGCCAACCACCGGTTTGCCGATCGTTGCTTTGCCGTCTCTGAGCGCAGCCATGATGTGGTCTTTGTCCATGTAGTTGAGCCCAACCCGACCCATCACAGGAAACTCGGCAACGGCGAGACCGTCTAGCCGGGTGATGAAGATACCCGCGTTGAAATACAGCTGAGTGAGTGGACGATTTGCAACATTTTTTTGCAAAGACGCTGGCTGATCGAGCAAGTGAGCGTCAATTTCGCTGGCCAAAATTTCCAGCGCTTTCATTCGGAGGTTCAACGCGTCATTCACGTCCTTGGCAATGAATGACGCTAACGAAAACTGCTGTGCGCCTGACACGCGTTGCATGTCGTCACGCAAGATGTTGCTGGCATAGAACGAAAGCGACCAGAGGCTGAGCAGGAAAATGCCAAGGGTTAGCGCAAGCACCCTGGTTTTGAGCGAGCGCCATGGAAAGAAATTCGGGATCATGGAATTCTTTGTGGTTAAAGACCTGGCGCTGCGGGTCGCACCAGTGTCTTGTAGATGACTCGCCCAGCGAGACCGTTGGCCCGGGGCGAAATGGTTAACCTCGGCCTGGGGTGGCGGCCATTTTGCACTTTGTCCAGAGGTGTATGGGTTTTTATTGCAGCGCGTCAAACCATGAAGCAGGGGCAGGAATACAGGTCAAACAAGCCTCTAGCCCCCGTGCTACCTGCGCAAGCAGCTATTAAATATATAGCAAATTTATATTCCGGTTGAATTCAGGCTTGCGAGGTAGGGTCCCGCGCTCGGGTCGGAGACTGTTCGCAGTATTGACGATGGTCAAGTTAACTCAATCCAGCAGCTTCACACTGCTTCACCTGATGAATGGCTTTACTGCCATTGAGCCTGTTTTTTAACTGGAGATCCTGATGAAAAAGACTGTACTTGCCCTGAGTCTCGGACTCGCCGTGGTGAGCCTGGGCACCGCCCACGCCGCCGACCCGGCCAAGATCGACTGGGGCAAAATAAAAGTGACCCCGGTTCAGTTGTTCTACCCCGGGCAATCGACCTACGAGTGGCTACGCAGCGATGCGCACAAGGGCGCCAGCAAAGAGGTGATTCGCGGTGATTCCTGCGTGTCATGCCACGACGAAAAAGACGCCGAAAAAGACCTGGGCAACAAACTCGTCAAGGCCAACCGCCTGGAGCCCGTGCCCGTCAAAGGCAAAGTGGGCTATGTCGACCTGAGCGTGCAAGCCGCCTACGACGCCAAAAATGCCTACCTTCGTTTCCAGTGGAAAACCCAAAACCCGTACCCCGGCACCGAGCACCAGTACCTGCGTTTTGACGGCAAGGAGTGGAAGGTCTGGGGCTTCCCCAAGCTGGACAAAGTGGTGCAGGACGGCACGCAACCCGGCATTTACGAAGACCGCATGTCGATCATGATTGACGATGGCAAGGTGGCCGGTTTCGCCAAGCAGGGTTGCTGGCAGAGTTGTCACGACGGCCAGCGCGACATGCCCAAGCAGTTCACCAAAGAAGAGGTGGCCGCCAACCCGCTGCTGCAGGCCATCAAAAAGAGCGATGTCCGCAAGTACCTGCCCGACACCCGCACCGATCCGTCTGACTGGAAGACCGGCAAGTCTGTGGAAGAAATAGCCAAGCTCAAGGCCGATGGCAAGTTTGTCGACCTGATCCAGTGGCGCGCCCACCGCAGCAACGCGGTCGGCATGGCCGATGACGGCTATGTGCTGGAGTGGCGCCTGGGCGATGCCGGTACCGATGTGTTCGGTGGCAACGCCGATGCCAAAACCCATGCGCCCAAGTTCATGTGGGATGAAAAGAAGATGGGCTTCAAGTCGATCACCGCCGACAGCCAAGCCCGCAAAGGCGAGCTCTACCTGGTGCGCGAAAGCAATGCTGTGCCGTTTGACCCGAACGCTGGCTGGAAAGAGGGCGACATGGTGCCCGACTACATCATGAGCCGTGAGGACGCCAAGGGCTCGGCTGCCGACAACAACGCCATCGCTTCATGGCGTGACGGCATGTGGACGGTGGTGATGGTGCGTCCGCTGGGGCTGACCAACGCAGACGACAAGACGCTCAAAGCGGGTGGTGTTTACAACGTCGGCTTTGCCGTGCACGACGACAACATCACCACCCGGGGCCACCACGTGTCGTTCGTGAAGACCCTCGGGCTGGGGGCCAAGGCGGACATCCAGGCTGTGAAGCTGCCCTGAGGGGGAAACGAACTGGGCTGCATGCGGACGATTGAGTGAACGGGCCAATTTAAGCGCGTATGAAATTAAATGAAGTCAACGAGGTTTCTTGTGCGGGAGTAAACTTATCGTGCGTACACATAATACGTGCTAAAAATTTACAGGAGCGTTTCATGAACATCACACTTTCGGTTGACGAGCAAGTTGCGGCCCGCGCGCGTGAGGCTGCGCAAAAGCTGGGCAAGAGTCTTAATCAGGTGGTGCGTGACTACCTGGAGCAATTGGCCGGCAGTGCCCGGCGCGGCCAGCAGTGGGAGCAGTTTGAGCAGCGCTGCCTGCAGTCGCAAGCACGGTTGGAGGGTTGGCGTTTTGACCGTGACGAAGCCAACGAGCGTTGATCTGATGGCCACCAGAAGCTTTATTGATACCAATGTCCTGATTTATGCAGAGGCTGGCGATGCACCTGCCAAGCAGCATGCTGCACTGGCGCTTCTAAAACAGCTGTACGAGGGTATGGATGGTGTTTTGTCAACACAAGTGCTTCAGGAGTATTGCAATGTTGCGCTTAAAAAGTTGAAGCTGCCGCCCCAACACATTCGTGCCCAGCTTGACTTGTATGAACAGTTTGAAGTGGTCCAGGTCACCCCCGCTGTCATTCGTGCCGGGCTGGACTTGCATCAAACACGCAGTGTCGCTTTTTACGATGCACTCATCATGGCCAGCGCCCAGCTTGCGGGGTGCAGCGTTTTGCTCAGCGAAGACATGAATGTTGGTGAAACCATGGCGGGTGTGCGTATCGTTAATCCGTTTGCCTGAAGCTGGCATGGATTAATTTGAGCCTGGCCCTTTAATTCGCTGCACCCTCCACCCCGGTGTCATCGTCTGTGAGCGATGTTGGCCGACTCAGGACGGCGTGGTATTCAGCGCAGTGAGGTCAAGGCGGAGGCCAAAGGCCGGGGGACACGAACGGCGCTGAGTGCCGCGCCGTCCTGAGTCCCGCACACCCTCTACCGCGCACTAGGAAAGCTGAACGTCGCGCCTTCGCGCACGCCAGCCGACGGCCAGCGTTGGGTGATGGTTTTGCGCTTGGTGTAGAAGCGCACGGCGTCCGGGCCGTAGGCGCACAGGTCGCCAAACAGCGAGCGCTTCCAGCCGCCAAACGAGTGGTAGGCCACCGGCACTGGCAGCGGCACATTGACGCCGACCATGCCGACCAGAATGTTGTCGGTGAAGTAGCGGGCGGCTTCGCCATCTCGGGTGAAGATGCAGGTGCCGTTGCCGTACTCGTGGGCGTCGATCAGGTCCATGGCTTCTTGCATGGTGTTCACGCGCATCACGCCCAGCACCGGGCCAAAAATCTCTTCCTGGTAAATCGTCATGCCGGGCTTGACGTGGTCAAACAGGCAAGGGCCTAAGAAGTAACCTTCGGCATGGCCGGGCACCTTGATATTGCGGCCATCGACGACCAGCGTGGCGCCCTCGGCCACGCCCTGATTCACATAACCCAGCACTTTCTCAAAATGCATTTTGGTGACCAGCGGTCCCATGTCGTTGGCGGCATCTGTGCCGGGGCCGACTTTCATTTTGGCGATCTCGACCTTCAGGCCCGCCACCACGGCGTCGGCGGTGGCGTCTCCCACGGCAACCACCAGCGGAATCGCCATGCAGCGCTCGCCGCACGAACCATAGGCCGCGCCCATCAAGGCGCTGACCGCATTGGCCACATCCGCATCAGGCATCACCACAGCGTGGTTTTTGGCCCCGCCCAAGGCTTGCACGCGTTTGCCGTTGGCACAACCGGTGGCGTAAATGTATTCAGCAATCGGCGTCGAGCCGACGAAGCTGATGGCCGTCACGCGCTTGTCAGCCAGCAGGGTGTCGACCGCTTCTTTGTCGCCGTTGACCACGTTCAGCACGCCCGGTGGCAAGCCCGCTTGCAGCGCCAGTTGCGCCACCAGCATCGCGCTGCTAGGGTCGCGCTCGGACGGTTTGAGCACAAAGGTGTTGCCGCAGGCAATCGCCATCGGCCACATCCACAGCGGCACCATGACGGGGAAGTTGAACGGCGTGATGCCGGCGGTGACGCCCAGCGCCTGAAACTCGCTCCACGAGTCGACACCGGTACCGACGTTTTTGCTGTGCTCGCCTTTGAGCAACTCGGGCGCGTAACTGGCGTACTCGACGTTTTCAATGCCGCGCTGCAGTTCGCCCATGGCGTCACTCAGCACCTTGCCGTGCTCGGCGGTGACCAAAGCGCAAATCTGGTCGGCATTTTCTTCCAGCAAAACCTTGAGCTTGCTCATGACCCGCGCCCGCTTCAGCGGCGGCGTGGCACGCCAGGCCGGGTAGGCGGCGTGGGCCGACGCAATCGCTTGCTCGACCGTGAGTTTGTCGGCCAGTTGCAGTGTGGCAATGACCTGGCCCGTGGCCGGGTTGTAAACCGGCTGGGTGCGCGTGCCGCCGGAAGTGGTTTGACCATCAATCAGGTGCTGGATCAGTGTGGGCGTGTTCATTCGGTAACCTTCAGGATATTGTTACTATTAAATAAGTAGCTGCTTGCGCAGATGATGCGGGGGCTACAGCTCTATTTGTTATAAAAGTGGAGTCAGGCGGTTTGGTTGATGGTCTCGCCCAGCGCGTTGATCAGGCTGTCGATCTGCGCTGGCGTGGTGATGAATGGTGGGGCCAACTGGATGGTGTCACCGCCGTAGCGCACATAAAACCCCTTGTCGAGCATGGCCATGGCGATCTCAAAGGGGCGTCGCGCGGGCTCGCCCGGCACCGCGTCGATCGTGAAACCGGCGGCCAGACCATAGTTGCGAATGTCGGTGATGTGTTTGACGCCTTTGAGGTTGTGCACCGCATTCTCGAAATACGGCGCCACCGCCTTGACCTGCTCGATCATGTTTTCTTTTTCCAGCAAGTCCAGTGTGGCCAGTCCGACCGCACAGGTCACCGGGTGAGCCGAGTAGGTGTAGCCGTGGATGAATTCCAGCATGTAATCCGGCCCACCCTGCGCCATGAAAGTGTCGTAGATGTCTTTTTTGGCCAGCACCGCGCCCAGCGGCTGCGAGCCGTTGGTGATCTGCTTGGCCACGTTCATGATGTCGGGCGTGACGCCAAACGATTCGGCCCCGGTCCAGGCACCGCAGCGGCCAAAGCCGGTAATGACTTCGTCAAAAATCAGCAAAATATTGTTGGCGGTGCAAATCTCGCGCAGGCGTTGCAGGTAGCCTTTGGGCGGAATAACCACGCCCGCCGAACCAGAGAACGGCTCGACGATGACCGCCGCAATATTGCTGGCGTCGTGCAGCGTGATCAGGCGCAACAGGTCGTCGGCCAACTCCATGCCTTTGTCAGGCATGCCGCGTGAAAAGGCGTTGCTGGGCAACTGGGTGTGCGGCAGGTGGTCGGCGGCAATACCCTGACCAAACATCTTGCGGTTGGCGCCAATGCCGCCGACCGAAATGCCGCCAAAGTTGACGCCGTGGTAGCCCTTTTCGCGCCCGATCATGATGGTTTTGCTGGCCTGGCCCTTGATGCGCCAGTAAGCCCGGGCCATTTTGAGCGAGGTGTCGGCCGACTCGGAGCCGGAGCCGGTGAAGAACACGTAATCCAGCCCGGCGGGGGTGAGTTCTTTGAGCTTGTTGGCCAATTCGAACGAGAGCGCGTGGCCGTACTGAAACGCCGGTGAGTAGTCCAGCGTCGCCATCTGCTTGGTGACCGCTGCGGTGATTTCTTCGCGCCCGTGGCCCAGGCCGCTGCACCACAAGCCCGAGAGACCATCAAAAATCTGCTTGCCGTGCTGGTCGGTGTAGTAGCAGCCTTTGGCGCTCACCATCATGCGCGGATGCGCCTTGAAATTGCGGTTGCCGGTGTAAGGCATCCAGTGCGCATCGAGCCAGGCGGCATCGGTGCGGGGCTGCGTCAGGTGTTGGGTGTCGTTCATTTTCATGGTGTCTCCAATTCAGGAAATAAGTCGACGATTCTGATGGGCTCTGTTACTCTTATAAATGACTATGTATCACTATTCAGTTAGCAATCTATGAAACTAAAAAGCCGTTCCTCGCTGGGGCAGTTGAGCGACATGGACATTCGCCTGTTGCGGGTGTTCAAAAGCGTGGTCGATTGCGGCGGCATGGCGGCGGCCGAGTTGGAGCTCAACATTGGCACGTCCACCGTGAGCCGCCATATCAAAGACCTGGAAACGCGGTTGGGGCTCACTTTGTGTCGTCGGGGTCGGGCTGGGTTTTCGCTGACCACCGAGGGTGAGCAAATTTATTCGGAGACCCTGCGCCTGCTGGCCGGCACCGACGCCTTTCGCGCCAGCGTGGACGAGATTCACCGGCGCATGGGCGGGCAGCTCAACATCGCGGTGTTTGACAAGACCGCCAGCAACCCGCAAGCGCATCTGGGGCAGGCGATTGCCTTGTTTTCAGAGCTGGCCCCTGAAGTCAACCTTCACCTGTACGTGGCGCCGCTGAACGCGATTGAGCGCGGTGTGATCGACGGGCAGTTTCAGGTCGGCGTGATTCCGGGCCACCGCAGTTCGGACTCTTTGGTCTATGAGGAGTTGTTCACCGAGACCATGTTTTTGTACTGCGGCGCGCAACACGCCTTGTTCAAGAACGAACCCACTGAGATGGGGTGGGACGAGATGCGCAGCTACCCTTTTGCCGGCTTGGGCTACCACTCGCCGAACATGGAAATCACGCAGCAGGTGCGCCTCACGCGCCAAGCCACGGGCTATGACCAGGAATCCATCGCAACGCTGATTCTGTCGGGCAAATTTCTGGGATTCCTGCCGGACCACTACGCCGAAGGTTTTGTGCGCAGTGGCCAGATGCGCGCCGTCAAGCCTGAGTTGTTTCGCTACAGTTGCAGTTTTTTCAGCATCCTGCGCCGGTCACCGCAGCCATCGCGGGTGACCCGGGCGTTTCAGGATTGTTTGCTGAAGGCGCATGGGCAAGGCGCTTAAGTTAATACTGATTAAATAGTGCTCTAGCCCCCGTTGAATATGCGTGAGCAGCTATATAAATAATAGCGTTCGAAAGTCGGATAATACAGAGCTTAAGCGGCGCACTCCCTTGGGGTTGAGTCCAGAAACACACTGACAGGTCTTTAAATGAACACTTTGCCCGATATTGAATTCTCTGAAGCACTGATCCGCCGCTTTGACAAACTCGGCCCCCGTTACACCTCGTACCCAACGGCAGACCGTTTTAACGCTGAATTTACTGAGGCCACTTACTTCACGTACCTGGAGCAGCGCGCCACGCCGGGACGCGACAACCCGCCCCTGTCGATTTACATCCATGTGCCGTTTTGCGAGTCGCTCTGCTACTTTTGTGGCTGCAACAAAATTGTCACCAAGGACCACAGCCGCACCACCGAGTACCTGAGTTATCTGGCCAAAGAAATGGCGCTGGTGGCGGCTCACCTCGGCCCCGACCGGCGCGCGTCCCAGTTGCATTTTGGCGGCGGCACCCCGACCTTTTTGACGCCCGATGAACTGCGCGAATTGATGACCATGTTGCGCAGCCATTTCGAGTTTCTGCCAGACGCAGAAATGAGCATTGAGATCGACCCCCGCACCGTCAACGACGACACCATGGCGATGCTGGCGGAGTTGGGCTTTAACCGCACCAGCTTTGGCGTGCAGGATTTCGATGTGGCCGTGCAGCAAGCGGTGAACCGCGTGCAGCCCTACGAGATGGTCGAAAAAGCGGTCACTGCAAGTCGCAAATCGGGCTTCGAGTCGATCAATGCCGACCTGATTTATGGCCTGCCCAAACAGTCGCAAGCCAGCTTTAACCGCACGCTGGATTTGGTGATTGAACTCGCCCCCGAGCGCATTGCGCTCTACAACTACGCCCACTTGCCGAGCCGCTTCAAAGCGCAACGTCTGATTGTGGAAGCCGATTTGCCATCGGCTGAAGAGCGTTTGCAGATCTTTTTGATGTCGGTGCGCCGCTTGCTGGACGCCGGTTACATCTACATTGGCCTCGACCATTTCTCCAAGCCGGATGACGAGCTGAACAAGGCCCGTCTGGATAAAACCCTGCACCGCAACTTCCAGGGTTACACCACCCGCGCCGATTGCGACCTGATTGGTTTTGGCGTGTCTGCCATCGGCAAGGTGGGGCATTCCTACAGCCAGTCAGTGCGCACAGTGAAGGCCTATTACGAACACCTCGATGCCAATCAGCTGCCGGTTGAAAAAGGTTTTTCATTGACCGACGACGACGTGCTTCGCCGCCAAGTCATCATGGAACTGATGTGCAGCGGGCCGGTCACGTTTGCCGCCATCAACGCCGCGCACCACATCGACTTCGTCAGCTACTTTGCCGACGAGTTGTTGCAGCTCAAGCAGTACGAAGAGGCCGAGTTGATTGTGGTCGATGCGAACAGCATCTCCGTCACGGCCAAGGGACGCATGTTTGTGCGCGCCGTGGGCATGGTGTTCGACAAGCATCTGGCGCAATCGACCGCCAAGTTCTCCAAGCTGATTTAAGGCGCATCACTCGACGAGGCACCAGCCACCCAACGACTTGTTTCGCGGTGGCTGCGTGCTAGACTTTCTTGGCTTTGTTCCACTTTTTCCGGATATAAAAATGCTCAAAAAACTGTCTCTGGCCCTCCTCGCTACATTCGCTAGCGCCGCTTACGCCGACATCAATGTCGGCGTTTCTGTTTCAGCCACCGGCCCGGCTGCTTCGCTCGGCATCCCGGAAAAAAACACGATCGCCTTGCTGCCCACCAGCATCGGCGGCCAAAAGGTGAACTACATCATCCTTGACGATGCCACCGACCCAACGGCCGCCACCAAGAACATCAAGAAACTGATCAGCGAAAACAAGGTTGATGTCGTCATCGGTTCGAGCACGACGCCGAACTCGCTGGCCATGATGGACGTCGCGGTCGACAACGAAACACCGATGATTTCCATGGCGGGCTCGGCCATCGTCGTCGAGCCGATGGACGCCAAGCGGCACTGGATCTTCAAGTCGGCCCAGAATGATGCCCACATGGCAACCGCCATCGTTGGGCACATGACGGACAAGAAGCTGCAAACGGTCGCCTTCATCGGCTTCGCCGATGCGTACGGCGAAGGTTGGTACAAGGAATTCGCCAAGATTGCCGAAGCCCGCAAGCTCAAGCTCGTCGGCAGTGAACGCTACCAGCGCAACGACACCTCAGTGACTGGTCAGATTCTCAAGATCATGGCTGCCAAGCCCGATGCCGTGCTGGTCGCAGGTGCTGGCACACCGGCCGCGTTGCCACAAAAGGCGCTCCGGGAAAAGGGCTACAAGGGCTTGATTTACCAAACCCACGGCGTGGCCAACAATGACTTCCTGCGCGTTGGTGGCAAGGATGTCGAGGGCGCCTTCCTGCCGCTCGGCCCCATGGTCATCGCCAATCAGTTGCCCAATGACAATCCGGTCAAGAAATCAGCGCTGGAGTACGTGACCAAATATGAAGCCGCCTATGGCAAGGGCAGCGTCAGCTCCTTCGGTGGCCACGCCTGGGATGCCGGTGTGCTGCTCGGCAACGCCCTTCCATTGGCCCTGAAAAAAGCCAAGCCCGGTACGGTTGAATTCCGCCGCGCCCTGCGCGACGCCCTGGAGGGCTCGACGAACCTGCCGGGCGCTCACGGCATCTTCAACATGACGCCCAACGACCATCAGGGTTTCGACCAGCGCGCCCGCGTCATGGCCACCATCGAGAACAACACCTGGAAACTGGTCAAGTAATCTAGCCGTCTCTTGCGCTGGCGTCACACCGACGCCAGCCGCACTCCCTAGTCCGGCGGCGTGTTTTAGCCGACGCCCGGGCCGCAGCCATTGGTAAGCCATGGACTTTCAAATTCTTCTTCTGCTCGGCCAGGACGGCATCACCAACGGGGCAATCTACGCCTTGCTGGCGCTGGCTCTGGTGCTGGTTTTTGCGGTCACCCGCGTCATCTTCATTCCGCAGGGCGAGTTCGTCGCCTATGGTGCGCTGACACTGGCCAGCCTGCAGGCGGGCAAGGTGCCGGGCACCCTCTGGCTGCTGGTCGGTCTGGGCACGACCATTGCCTTGCTCGATGGCATCAAATTACTGCGCGAAAAACGATTTTCCAAATTGCCGCCGCTGGTTATTTTCAACATCGGCCTGCCGCTGCTCGCTGCCGCCGGGCTGTTTGCCGTGCCGCCAGCTAATTTGCCGCTTTGGCTGCAGGTGGTGATCTCCCTGCTGCTCGTCGTGCCGCTCGGGCCCATGATCTACCGCGTCGCCTTTCAGCCGCTGGCCAGTGCGCCGGTGCTGGTTTTGCTGATCGTGGCGGTCGCCGTGCATTTGGCACTGATCGGCCTGGGCCTGCTCTTTTTCGGCGCCGAAGGCTGGCGCACGCCAACCTTTACCGACCTCAGCTTCGAGCTGGGCGGTGCGCCGCTGCAAGGCCAGACCATCCTCGTGGTCGTGGCCTCGGCGCTACTTATCATCGGCCTGTATTTCTTCTTTGAGCGCACCATCTACGGCAAAGCGCTGCGCGCCACCGCGATGAACCGCACCGGTGCCCGGCTGATGGGCATTCCGCCGGTGCTGGCCGGCAAGCTGTGCTTCACGCTGGCTGCGGCCATTGGGGCGTTTTCCGGCATCCTGATCGCGCCGATCACCACCATTTACTATGATTCCGGCTTTCTGATCGGCCTGAAAGGTTTCGTGGGCGCCATCATCGGTGGTCTGGTTTCTTACCCACTGGCTGCGCTGGGTGCCATTTTGGTCGGCCTGCTCGAATCGTATTCGTCCTTTTACGCCAGTTCCTTCAAGGAAGTGATTGTCTTCTCGCTGATCATCCCGGTGCTGCTCTGGCGTTCGCTCACCACGCGCCATGTCGAGGACGATGACGAGCACACCGACGAGGTCAACCCCGACTCAGTGTCCACGCGCGCCAACCGGCGCTGGTTGCGCTACGCGCCCTTCGTCGCTTTCGTCGCGCTGCTGCTGGTGGCGCCGCGTCTGCTGCCCGAGTTCTCGATCACGCTGCTCAACTACATCGGCCTCTACGCCATCGTTGCCATCGGTCTCGTCCTGCTGACCGGTGTTGCCGGCCTGACCTCGTTCGGCCAAGCCGCCTTCGTGGGCCTGGGCGCCTACACCACCGCTTATCTAACGACCACATATGGCATGTCGCCGTGGCTGACGCTGTTGATCGGCCTCGCCATCACCGCCGCAGTCGCCCTCTTTCTGGGCTTCATCACGCTACGCATGGGCGGGCACTACCTGCCGCTGGGCACCATTGCCTGGGGCATCAGCCTGTATTTTCTGTTTGGCAATGTCGAGTTTCTGGGCGGTCACACCGGCATCACCAGCATTCCGGCGGTGTCACTGTTTGGCTGGGAGCTGAAGTCCGGCGATCAGTTTTATTACCTGATCTGGTTTGTCGTGTTGCTCGCCATCGTCGCCATTCGCAACCTGCTCGACTCGCGCGAGGGCCGGGCGATTCGCGCGCTGCGCGGCGGTGTCGTGATGGCCGAGGCGATGGGCGTCAACACCCAGCGCACCAAGATCGTCATCTTTCTGATTGCCGCGCTGCTGGCCAGCGCTTCGGGTTGGCTGTATGCCCACCTGCAACGCTTCGTCAATCCGACTCCGTTTGCCTTGACGCAGGGCATCGAATACCTGTTCATGGTCGTCGTGGGCGGCATGGGCCACGTCTGGGGTGCCGTGCTGGGCGCCGGGCTGATCACCGTCCTGAAACAGTGGCTGCAGGACTGGTTGCCGCAAATTCTTGGCCAGAGTGGCAATTTCGAAATCATTGTCTTTGGTATCGCCATGGTGATCGTGCTGCAAAAAGCCCGTGCTGGCCTGTGGCCGGCCATCGTCAAATTGCTGCCCGGTGGCGCCCGCCAACGCACCGTCCCCAAGGCTGAAATGCTGCCAAAACGCACGGTGAGTGCAGCCGGCCAGGTGTTGCTGGAAGCCAGCGAGGTCACCAAGCGGTTCGGCGGCCTGGTCGCCAACAACAACATGGACCTGAGCGTGCGCGCGGGCGAAGTGATGGCGCTGATCGGCCCCAACGGCGCCGGCAAGAGCACGATGTTCAACTGCATTTCAGCGGTCGACCCGGCCAGCGAAGGAAAAATCGCCTTCCTGGGCGAGTCGACCGTGGCCATGGGTTCACGCGATATCGCCAAGCGCGGCATGAGTCGCACCTTCCAGCATGTGCGTCTGCTCGGGCAAATGTCCGTGATCGAAAACGTGGCCATCGGCGCCCATCTGCGCGGCAGCAAAGGCGTGATCGCCGCCGCGCTGCGCCTGGACCGCGTTGAGGACCATCGCCTGCTCGCCGAAGCGGCCCACCAGATCGAGCGGGTCGGCCTGGCCGCGCACATGTTCGACCCGGCCGGTAGCTTGGCGCTGGGCCAGCAGCGCATCGTCGAAATTGCCCGTGCCTTGGCGTCAGACCCTTGCCTGCTGCTGCTTGATGAGCCTGCTGCGGGCCTGCGCTACCAGGAAAAACAGGCGCTCGCCGTGCTGCTGCGCAAGCTGCGCGCCGAAGGCATGGGCATCCTGCTGGTCGAGCACGACATGGATTTCGTCATGGGTCTGGCCGATCGCGTGGTGGTCATGGAATTTGGCGAGAAGATTGCCGAGGGCAAGCCGGAGGAAGTCCAGCGTGACCCGAAGGTGCTCGAAGCCTATCTCGGAGGCGTTGAATGAGCATGAACAAGCATCCGCACCTGCACGACCACGAGGTCATCCTTGAGGTGAAGAACTTGCGCGTCACCTACGGCAAGGTCGAGGCGCTGCACGACGTGAGCCTGACCATTCGGCGTGGCGAGATCGTCACCGTGATCGGTCCCAACGGTGCGGGCAAGACGACACTGCTGGCCTCGCTGATGGGCCTGCTGCCTGCCAGGGGCGAGATTGTGTACATGGGCCACCTTCAGGGCCGCGAGCGCGAGGTCGAAACACTGGTCCGCCAAGGCATGACGCTGGTGCCGGAAAAGCGTGAATTGTTCGCCGAAATGAGCGTCGAAGACAACCTGCTGCTCGGCGCCTTCGACCGCTACCGCAGCGGCCACCGCGATCAGATGGAAACCATGGACGAGGTTTTCGAGCTGTTCCCGCGCTTAGATGAGCGCCGCGTCCAGCTGGCAGGCACGCTGTCTGGCGGTGAGCGCCAGATGCTGGCCATGGGCCGCGCCCTGATGGCCAAGCCAAAGTTGTTGATGCTTGATGAGCCCAGCCTTGGCCTGGCACCGCTGATCATCAAGGAAATTTTCCGCATCATCACCGAACTGAAACAGACCGGTGTCGCCATCCTGCTGGTCGAGCAGAACGCACGCGCCGCGCTGCAAATTGCCGATTACGGCTACGTGCTGGAAACCGGCGAGGTGTCGCTGTCCGGCCCAAGTGCCGAACTGGCAGCCGACCCGCGTGTTATTGAGGCTTACCTCGGGCTGGGGCACGCCCGATGAGTTTGCCGTGGGGCAGCGTGGCGAGGCGGTTGAACATCCGGCGGCAGTAGCCGTTGATCTGCAGGCATTTGTTGATCTCGTCTACGGGCAAGGGGCCTGAGACCACCACGATGTCGTTGGCGCTGTCCAGCGAACCGGCCGCCCACAACCGTCTGCGTGCGGTGCTGGCCCAGGAGTGAATGCGCAGGGGGCTGCCATGCTCATGCAGCACGCCGGTGCTGGCGTCAAAGGCAATCGCCACGTTGTCGGTCTTGAGCCTCAAACGGTGTTCGCCCGTGATGGTGCTGGCCGGGGTGCTCAGGTCGTATAAATGGTAGTGGCCTTCTTTGAGCTGGTATTGCATCGCCATGGAATCTCCTCGTTGATGAGCATTGTGTTTGGCAGATCAGATAACTAAAGCCACAAAAGGGAAGGAAATCTTGCCTTTTTGTGAAATGTCAACGCACAGATTGCGTCAATTTTCTAAAGTGAAGCCGTGAGTGGGTCACTGCTTGAGCCAGCGACCTGACCACAAAGGTAAGGTTTCCCCTTCGGGGGAGTTCTCTGGTGTTTCTACACCAGGGCGGATGGAGGCATCCTTAGACTAGCCGGATGGTCAAGCATCGGGTTAGGGGCCTCCGCCAAAGCCCGTCAGTTCGAAAGCGCTGACGGGCTTCTTATTGGCGAAAAAAACAGTAAACACACCATGAAAACCACCCGCCTCCTTGCCGCGCTACTTGTGTCAATAGGCGTTATATCTGCCTGCACCACCACAGGTACCGGTGGCGGCCAAATGAGTGGGCCCGGTGCCGGAGAAGCGCCGGTTGCGTTCCAATGGGTGAGCAAGGACGGCGGTATCACTGGCAACATGACCGCAACGCTGCCCGGCGCGATCTACACAGGTCGATTTTTTCAAATTACACAGCAAACGCGCAGTGAATCGCTGGAACCCTTGTGGGCGCACTGGCACAACGGTTGGTACGACTGGCCGTACTGGGGCGGACCCATGACAACGCCCTATCCGATCACCCGGTTTGTGACCCATTACTCCGGCAAAGTGGTAGCCACACTGGATACAGAAGGCAAGCCGCGCATGCGTTGCCGCTTTCATTTGGCAGACCCTGCCCGTGGCATGGCCGGCGGTGGCGAAGGCGAATGCCAGCTCACCGATGGGCGCGTGGTGCAGGCAGTCTTTGCCCATCAATAACGAAAAAAACCCAAAAGGAAAGAACATGAACACTCTGACAAAAATGGCGTTGGGCCTGATCGGCCAACTCAAACCAGAACCGGCATTGGGCGACGCGCTCAACACGACTTACTTGCCGGCGGCCAATACCACGGGCGGCATTCCACTGATGAAAGCCCTGGCGCAACGCCAGTCGCAGCGCGAGTTTGACCCTGAACCCTTGCCTTTACAAATGCTCTCTGACTTGCTGTGGGCCACCGCCGGGGTGAACCGGCCCGAGTTGGGCGGGCGCACCGTGCCCAGCGCCATGAACGCGCAAGAAGTGGATGTGTTCGTGGCCTTGCCCAGCGGCTTGTTCCGCTATGCAGCATCCACGCAAACGCTGCATCTGGTGAGCCCCATGGATGTGCGCCGAGTCACCGGCTACCAGGACTTTGTCGACACCGCGCCACTGGACCTGGTGTTTGTGGCGGACTATTCCCGTATGAAGTTGGTGCCCGTGGCGCACCGCGAGGCCTATGCCAGTGCGGCGGCCGGTGCCATGGCGCAAAACGTCTACCTGTATTGCGCGTCGGCCGGGTTGGCGACCGTGATTCGCGCCTGGCTGGATCGTGATGTACTGGCGCAGGCCATGGGGTTGAATAACGACCAGCAAGTGCTGCTGTCGCAGACTGTGGGTCATCCGTTAAAACCCAAAGCGGCGGAGCAGTTGAGCTTGGTCGATTGAGGACGGCTTAAGGGGTTTTGGGTGGAGTTGCCTTGCCCAGGCCCACCCGAAATTTCTCCAGCTTGGCAGCGTAGTCGGTCGCTTCGCCGTAGCCCAGAAAACGGGCATAGCGGGAGTGGTTGCCCAGCACCTTGCGTGCGTGTTTGATCGGGCAAAAATACTCTTCGGTGCGCCCCACAATCTCACTCACATAGGCCATCAAGCCGTTGCCGTAGGCGCAGTAGGTACAGTGAAACTTCTCGATGAAGTTGAGGTACTCCAGTTGCTGGCGGTCAAACACGATGTAGTCACTGCGGCGCACCTTGACGATGCCGTAAATCGGAAAACAGGTGGCCTGGAAGAAACTCACACACAGGTCCAGAATCAGCATCGGAAAGATCATGCTGTAGATGATGGGGCCGGTGATGAGATTCTGTGGCCGGTTGGTGACCAGCCACCTGAAAAAACTGTTTTTGAGCTGGCGGTGAGCCTGACGAACTGAGGCCTCAAACTCCACCCGCTTGCCCTTGATGTGGAACAGGGCGCTGGCCTCCTGTTCTTGCACTGCCTTGAGTAAGTCGTCTTCAAGCGCGCTAATCTGATCGAGTAGCTGGTGTATTTTTTCATTCATGGTGACTGCATTGGAACACCGTGCGTCAAATGCGTTTTTTCTGCAGGTAGTTAACCACATCATTCAACGTGACCAGTTTGGCGTAGTTAGATTCCGGAATGATCACACCATAGTGCTCATGCAGGCTGACCAGGAAATTCAGCCAGTCCATGGAGTCCAGATCGACCCAATGGCGCAGGGGCTGGTCAGGCTTCATCGCGTCAGTTTCAAGTTCAGGGGCAATGGCAGACAAGAGTTGGAGAACATCTTTTTGCAGGGTTTCACGATCGGTTTTCATGGGCTTGCTCCTTACTGGACGGAGGCTTGTGTGGCGGTGGCGTCAAGGGACTCCGGTCGTTGCAATACATCGCGCAACTCAGCCAGAAACAAAGCGCCCCGGTGTCCATCAGACGCCCGGTGATCTGCGGCCAGGCTGGCACACAGCAAGGGTTGCGCGCGCACCTTGCCGTCCACCACCCAGGGCCGCGTTGTCAGAGAACCAAAGCCTACCAAGGCGACCTGAGGCGGGTAGATGACGCCGAACACAGACTCCACACCCTGGTCGCCCAGGTTGGTCACGGTGAGAGTGGGGTCGCTCATCTCTGAACTGCGCAGCGAGCCGGCCCGTGCGCGCTTGACAAGGTCGGCCAGTTCCTGCATGAGGAGTGGCAGGGGCTTGTTGTCAACATCGTGCAGCGCAGGGGCGACCAGTCCGCCACCGCGCAGTGAGATCGCCACACCGGTATGCACGGCCGCGCTGGGCATAAACTGCCCCTCCCGGAAAAACCCGTTGAGTTCCGGTGTGCGTTGCAGCGCGAGTGCTACCGCCTTGAGCAGCAACACGGCGGGCAGCAGGCGCTCGGTGATGGGCCGGTCCTTGTTGTGCTGCTGGAGCCAATCTAATGCGTTGGCCATAGGAATGGTCTCGGCAAGGTAGTAGTGGGGAATCTCGCGCTTGGAGCGGCTCATGGCGGCTGCAATGGCTTTGCGCATCTCCGTCTGACGGTCCGGCGTGGCGGTGGTGGCATGCGCCGCCGCCTCAATATCGGCCAGTGTGACGGCGCCTTGGGCGCCACTTCCTTTGACGGACTCAACATTCACGCCCAGTTCTTTGGCGCGGCGTCGAGCCGAGGGCGACACGGCGCGACGGCTTGCATGCGCGGCGATAGCGGGCGCATCCACGGCAGTGGCTGCCACTTCACCCGGTTCCAGTAGTCGGGCCAGCACGGTGCCCACGGGCACTTTTTCACCCGGATGCACCAGCAGCTCATGCAGCACACCCTCATGCCAGATATCAACATCAACCGCTGCTTTGGAAGTGTCCACCACGGCCACCACCTGTCCCCGTTTAAGCGTGTCGCCTGGCTTGACGTGCCATGTGAGTAGCGTGCCTTCGTCCATGTCCGCGCCAAGTGAGGGGAGCTTGAATTCGATCATGGCGCGCTCCCCAGCAGCGCTTGAACAGCGGCTACTATTTTGCTTGCCTGAGGCAGGGCGGCTTCTTCCATGTGGCGGGCATAAGGGATCGGCACTTCTTCGCTGCAGACCCGTGCCAAGGGGGCATCCAGGTCAAAGAAGGCCTGTTCGCTGATGCGTGCCATCACCTCGGCGGCCAGGCTGCCGGTACGCCATCCTTCGTCAATGACCACGGCACGGCGGCACTTGCGAACCGAGGTCATCACGGTGGCGTCGTCGAGCGGGCGCAGCACCCTCAGGTCAATCACTTCAGCGGAGATACCCAGCATTGCCAGTTGCTCGGCGGCCTGAATGGCTTTGGGCAGGCAGCCGCCAAAAGTGATCAGACTGACGTCGGTGCCAGCAAGCCGCACACGGGCACTGCAAGTGTCAACAACGGTGTGGTCTGGCACGTCGCCTTCCAGGTTGTAGAGCTGGGCGTGTTCAAAAATCAGCACCGGGTCCGGGTCGGCCAAGGCCGCAGCCAGCATGCCGCGCGCGTCTTCTGCCGTGGCCGGAGACAGCACCCGCAGGCCTGGCACATGGGCATACCAGCCCTCAAAACTATTGGAATGCTGCGCCGCCACTTGGCGCCCGGCACCGGTGGCCATGCGGATCACGATAGGCACCGAAAACTGACCGCCCGACATGTGGCGCAGCATGGCGGCGGTGTTGACAATCGGGTCAAGCGCCAACAGGCTGAAATTGACGGTCATGATTTCGACAATCGGGCGCATGCCACCCAGCGCAGCACCCACACCGGCCCCCACAAAACCGAGTTCTGAAAGTGGCGTGTCGCGAATTCGCTCGGGGCCAAACTCCTCCAGCAACCCTTTGGAGACGGCGTAGGTTCCGCCATAGCGACCCACATCCTCGCCCATCAAAAACACCCGTGGGTCAGCCAACAAGGCCTCGCGCAGTGCCTCACGCAGGGCCTCGCGGTAAGAGAGGCGGCGTGGCATCAGGGGGCTCCTTGGGGCGTGGTGACGTCGCGCAACAAATCTTCTACGGGTTCCCAGGTGCCGGCTTCGGCAAAGGCCACGGCAGCGTCCACCTCGGCTTGCGCGGCAGCATCAAGCGCCAGAAATTCGGTTTCAGACAGCAAGCCCTGCGACTTCAGGCGCGCCGTGTAGGTGTGAATGGGCCCCCGCGTCTTCCAGGCTTCCACTTCCTGCTTGTCGCGGTACAGCTCGGGGTCAAACATGGAGTGGGCGCGAAAGCGAAAGGTTTGGAGTTCCATGAACACCGGCCTCGCGTCGTGTCGCACTTGATGAGCGGCGCGTTTGACAACCTCATGCACCGCCACGACATCCATGCCGTCGACCCGTTCCGTGGTCATGCCATAGGAGGCTGCTTTTCGGCATAAATCGGTTTGAGACTCCGAGCGCGCCAGCGCCGTGCCCATGGCATAGAGATTGTTTTCGCAGCAAAACAGAACCGGCAATTGCCATAAGGCGGCCAGGTTCATGGACTCGTGAAATGCGCCTTCGGCCATCGCGCCCTCACCGAAAAAGCAAGCCGTCAAAGGCCCGCCCTCGCGCTTCTCGAACGGGTTGCTGACGGCCCCGGGGCGCTTGGACATCTTGTCGGCCAGTGCCAGACCGGTCGCCAGTGGCAGGCCGCCGCCAACAATGCCCTGGCCTCCATAAAAGTGGGTCGCGCGATCAAACAGATGCATCGAGCCGCCACGCCCCCGCGAGCAGCCTTCCTGTTTGCCATACATCTCCGCCATGATGGCGTTCATGGCGACACCGCGCAGCAAAGCGTGGCCGTGTTCGCGGTAGGTGCAAACAACGTTGTCACCCGCGCGCAAGGCGCACAGGGCACCGCTGGCAACGGCTTCTTCGCCAATGTAGAGGTGAAGGAAGCCACGGATTTTTTGTTGGCCATAGAGTTCGGCCGCCTTCTCCTCCATACGGCGGATGCGCAACATATCGGACAAGCGGGCCAGTGCAAAGGCCTTGTCCCACGGAACGGGACCCGTAGGGGGCGCTGGCACCTGAAAGGCATTCATGCGCCACCTTCGAGTGTCGAGGTATCGCCTTCGGGCAGGCCGAGTTCGCGGGCTTTCAGCAACCGGCGCATGATCTTGCCGCTGCGCGTGCGCGGCAGCGAGGGCAAAAAGGAAATCTCCTTGGGCGCCACAGCAGCGCCCAGGCGTTTGCGGGCGTGGGCCGAGATGTCCATGCGCAGGGGCTCGCCC
>Ga0208248_1000061_pt1 | contig 46108 bp, 67 predicted proteins | sample CryBogmetaGMA5M_FD_184545 | JGI IMG/M metagenome (GOLD analysis project Ga0208248, IMG submission 184545) | Freshwater microbial communities from Crystal Bog, Wisconsin, USA - MA5M (SPAdes) | ecosystem: Environmental > Aquatic > Freshwater > Lake | place: Crystal Bog, Wisconsin, USA | collected...
CTCAACGACAGGTTGCATGACTTCATCGCTCATTTTGTTTTCCGTTTCGTTTAGTCGGGTTAAAAATTATTTCAGTGGAGATTGCAGGCCATCGATCATGCATTGGCCATCGAGTAGATAAACGCATCCGCCTTCTGACTCCACCAGCGGACACGTTGGATCACACTCAGTTAGCTTGCTTCGATCAACGCGCTTAACGTGGTATTCGCGTATGAACTGGCTGGTGGACACAGGCCACTCATCGAACTTGTCATGCGGCTCCGGATCGAGACTGAAGAACGACTTGATCATGTTTATGAGGCGGAACATGCAACGACCTCGCTCTTATTCTTAATAAACGCAAATTTCCCAAAGATACTCATTCTCAATCCAAGCGAGTCCGCATGGCTTGCATGTGCGATCCAGCTTTGAACGGACTGGCTTATGCGTTCAAGGCTGACGCCGCCCTTTGCGTACTGTTTCTGAAGCTTGCGCAAAGTCAATGAGATTCGCGCAATGGAACTCTTACGTAGCCGCCTGTGCGTTGTCCATATTCGGTATCCAAGAAAATCCAGCGCGCGACCACCAAGCAACGCCACTTTAAAAACTTGTGTTTTATGGTTGGTTTTCAATCTCAGCTTTTGCCATAAGAAGCCCTCGATTGCCTGTCTTATTTTTTGCAGGTGCGCCTTGTCGTGATGCACGATAATGAAATCATCCATATACCTGATGTAATTTTTCTCGCGTAACCCATGTTTTACAAACTCATCCAGTTCGTGCAGATAGATATTCGCAAACAGTTGGCTGGTTAAATTACCGATCGGGAGGCCGACACCTGGTGTGCCATTCAGGCCATCCGTTGAATCGATGATTTGATCCAACAACAAAAGCGTTGGCGCGTAAGATATCCGCCTCCTCAATAAAGCTTTGAGGACCGCGTGATCGATGCTTTGAAAATACTTGGCAATATCCGCCTTGAACACCGATACAGAACCCTGCTCGCGCTTTACCGTCCTGAGAATTTGCTGCGCCTTATCAGCGCCCCGATGCGTACCTCGCCCTGGGCGGCATGCGTAACTGGCAGATATAAATCTGCGCTCCCATATAGGTTCAATCGCGGCCACCAGCGCGTGCTGCAATACGCGGTCACGGAACGGCAGTGACGCCACGATCCGCTCTTTTGGCTCGCTGATAATAAACTGGCGATACTTGCCGGTTTTATACGTCGACCAGATCAGTTCGTTCTGAAGTGCGATCAGATTCCCTTCAAGATCAAGTTCAAAGCGCTGAACCTCTAGCCGTGTGCGCTTACCACGTCTAGCGCGCAGGTATGCCGCATGCAAACTTTCAAAGCTATAAATCTCAGGGTAAATATTGTTATACGTTTTTGCCATAAATTACCCAATGGGCGGCGGCGTCGAACGGTCGCGCACTGCGCTACTGGAACGAGCCGCCTATTTAATATTTCGGGTTCAGCCTTCGCCTTGCCCGAGGATTGCGCATCCTTTTGAGGGGGTTCTGCCGTCAGGCCATTTAGCCTGCCGTTTCTGACGTTCCCCAAAAGCGGGACGACACCCGATGTTCGTGTTCGCGTTCGCGCGAACGTTGTTCAGGTTGAGCGCAAACACACCGCTCGTCGCAGCGTTGTTCCAAGAGCCACCACGGATCGGGAGCTATTTAACGCGCACCCCTTTGCTGCTTAAACTGCAAAAACCTTAATCCATCCGCCTGTCATTCTGCCGATCTCATCGTTCAGCTTCGCCCAGTTCTCGTATTTTTTAAAATCCAGATAATTCAAATTTTTAGCCATACGAACCTGCGATCGCAGTAGATCGATTTCAGCATCCAATTCCTGTAGTGTGGTTTTCTTGTGATAGCGCTTATTGCAGATAACAATCAGCCGCAATACTTGCCACATCGTCGTGCGAATTTCTGCGCCAAGTACATGCCGTTCCATTTTCGGAAACTGACGAATGGCGATATGGCCATACTCGATCATCGCCTCGCACTTTTGACGGATGAGCAAGTCGCCAACTTTAGGATCATCCTCGTTACGCATCGCATTTCTTGACATTTAAAGCTCCAAAGATGAGCTATCGCTCATCTTGTACAGATTACACACTACAAATTTCAGATTACAAAAGCGGGACGACACCCGACGTACGCGAACGCGCTCGCGCGAACGTTGCTCAGGACGAGCGCAAACACACCGCTCGCCGCAGCGTAGCTCCAAGAGCCACCACGGATCGGGAGCATTTCACCGGTCAGCGTAGTCCATATACCGTCACTGCCGAGGCCTGTATTTGCTACAGGATAAAGCCCGTGTTGCTTGAGCAGTTGTATGGCGGCTGCGCAAACTGGATTAGTGCCAGGATTAGTGATGCCGTCAAAACTTGCGCCAGATGCCCTGACGAGCGTGTAGTCCGCCGTTCCGCTTTGGGCACACTTGACCGTTCCAGCGCTGCCCGGTGCAACTAATGCCCCAGTTGCACCATCGATTGCCTTCCACGCAGCACTGACAGCTGTCATGTCAGTAGCGACCAGGGCTGCGTCGTTGTTTGTGATAATTTGTATCTCAGCGTTATTCAGGCGCATGCCCGGCGACCATTCCCAGACATTGCCGTTAAGGTCAGATATGCCGAAAGCTGTTGCGTCATGTCGCCAGCTGACGGGGCCGCTGCCGGTTCTGGTGCGACTGGTGGCGGTGCCGGTTGCTGCTGCTATCAATCCCGTTGCCGAATCAACGCCGCGCTCAGTAGTTAGATCAGAGCTGCGACCATAATCCGTGTTGCCGCGCGGTTGATTGCCTGATTTGTAGCAGAGCTGGCCAATACCAGCCCAATCAACGTTCGTCATCAATCCCCATCCGGCACCGTTCGCGCGGGCGGTTGCAAGACCTGAATCAAAATTCATGCTGTTTGCAGGATCTTCACCAGGCAAGCTGAGTAGCTCGCCGTTGCGAATCACGCCGGGATATAGGCCGATGTAGCGGTATGGCTTTGCGACGCCGCCGACGATAAACATTGGATGCACACCAGACCCCATCGCGGGATCAATACTCTCGATCGTAAATTGTGGAATTACAGCCATGTAGCTGGCTTGGCCTTTAGCGGTGTACATCACGGTGACACGTCCACCGGACGCGGCTTCAACTGATTTTTTAAGTGAGTCTGTGACGGATATGGTTAATGGCATGATTACTCCTTTGGATTGAAATTATTTACCAGGCGGTTAACGCGGCGCGGCGCCAGGTGTTTGTTGCGGTGCATACATAAAAATATCCGCTATCCCAGCACCACTCGCCTTGATTGCCTGTGGCAGTTGCGGTTGCTGGCGTAGCGGCGGTTCTGATACGCAGCTTAGTCCCGGTTATATCAAGCTGGGGGACTGTTCCGGAATTTATCTGCTTGATCGTCGCGCCGATTAAATCAAGCGCCAGAACGATTGCGGATTCCATCACCTCAGTTTGTGTAATGCTCAAAGGGGTGAGCGATACCACTAGCGTATTGACCTGAGACAAGATGCTCACAAGAGAAACCTGATTGGCTTGAGCCGCCCAATCCAATGCAAGCTGCAATCCTGACGACAAAGCCGCCAGATTAAGCGATTGATCCGCCGCGCCAAGTCCGGCAAGCGCCGCATCCCTTGCCGCTTGCGTTTGCGCAAGCAGTGATGTCAGTTGAGATAGCACGCTGGCTGCGGCCAGATTTGCGCTATTTGTTGATGTTGTCGCAGATAGCGCAGCGTGCTGCTCTGATATAAGTGCGGCTGCGGCGTACATTCCCGCTTGCTGAGAATAAGCGCCTGCTGCCGATGCGCTGGATGCCGCAGCGATGGCAGACAAGGCCGCATTGGTCATATCGAGCAAGGCCGCTGCATCTGGATTCTCCCATCCGCTCGCAGTGTAAACGCGAATTACGTTATTGATTGTGTTGAAATATTCCGCTCCAACAGATAACGCATTGCCGTTTCCATCAAGCAATGGGTCGGCGGTAAAACTTCCTAGCCATTTGCTTCTAAAGCTTGCAAGGGCCGCATCAAGTGCCGCCGCCGCTGATGTGGCACCTATAGCTGCCGTCGAAGCAACCGTAGCAAGCCCTTGCGTTGTCGCAACATCTTCATGGGTCAGAACAACATCTTCATGGGTTAAAACAACATCCGCGTGTGTGAGCGTCACATCTTCGTGAGTAAGCGCTGCGTCCTGCTCAGTTAGAATCGCTTTTGTTGTTGCGACCAACGCTTCCTCCGCCGCTGCATTAGCCTGCGCGGTTGCAAGCGCTACCTGCGCGGCTAATTGCGCGGTGTATGCAGTCAGGGCATCGATGTTCGCCTGCGTCAAAGGAATGCCGGAATTTTTGAATTGCAGCCACGATAAATTATTCGATCCGGACGGCATGGCGGCTAAAAATCCGCCGGCGCCAGGGTAATTCACTGTGCATGCGTATTGCGTCGTCGTGGTGCCGCGATCATTTGGCCATAGTGCTGCCGAAAAAAATCCGGATGCATCGGTGGTTGCGGACACGGTGCCGACGATTCGACTGCTATCGATCGCGTCGAATGCGTCGCACGATACACCGACCGCATTAACCAGGGTAAACGACACCTGTACGAAAGCAAGCGGCGTACCGTCAGGCTTGATGAGCGGCGACCCGGCATTGCTGATGATCCGAGTTGTGGTCATTATGGCATTACCGGCCAGGTGACAGACTCAGGGAAGCCAGACTGTTTCGTCAAGTCGCGCAACGCTTTCCGGTATGGCTGCCATGCTGTGGCAACAGCATCTGATACATCGCGGCATTGCGTCCAATCGCAGGCTGCGAGCAGCGCATCACGTTTTAATCTCGCATCCGTACCGACTGGCACAACTGGAGCCGCAGGTTGATCAATGACATAATCTTCATCAACACCACAATCTTTAACACCATCCACCGCACGCCACCCTTGACCATCTTTTCTGACTGCGTAACTCATAGGTTATCCTCCCATCCATAACAATTTATAAATGATGTCGCACCAGTCGAGCCGTAATAGACGCTGGTTGACTCCAACAAAATACTTACTGGAGTGCTTTGAGCAATATTTCCTGATCCACCATACGCAATCCCTGACGGAGGGTTTGTCACCGAGTTATATGCGCCATAATTTGCATTTGGCGCACAAACAACGCATTGAACAGCATCCCGCGCTGTTAAATTCACTTCAATTTTCAAGGCTGTTGTTGGAACGTAGTTTGCGACAGAAACGGCAGACCACGCGCCCGTAGCTGGGTTGCCCAATGCGCCAGAAGCCATAATTGGCAACGCAGTAACATTGCTAGCTGCGGCCAATGCATACCTGACCTGCCGTCCATACTGTCTAAAACTTAACGGGAATTTATTCGCTGTAGCGTCTGTGCGAATCCAGCCGATGCGTGCTTTATGGGTGTAGTCGCTCGGCAACGTCGGGGCAGTCGCAGACAATGACAACAGACCTGCTATAGTCGTACCGTTCCAGATCACCCAGAGTGAGCACCAAGTTGAAACAGCCAGCGTTCCGGTATCAAGACCATTAGCCCCTGCTGCTGCCGAATTGATAGTCAAAGAAACAGAGCGAAGCGTTTGGTATGCGTCACTGGCATTTTCTACGACGATCTCATCAGCAGACGCGAGAACCGTTGCGCTTAACCCTGTCGCCGACGCGGATAAATTGCGGAATGCTCCAACAGTTGCAGGTGCGGCGGTTGGCTGGAGATAGCGTAAATCCCCAGCCGATTGCGTAAGCGCCGAACTTGTTGCGTTCTGCACGTTCGTCCCGTCGCAGTACAGCACCATCGCCGTGCCTTGAGGAACAACGATTCCCGTTCCTGCTGCGGTCTTGAAAGTTACCGTAAAGCCGCCCGATGTGTTGTTTGCAACGATCCACTGCCGAGACGATGCCGGAACAATCACGTTGATGTTGCCCGTCAGCGCACCGGTCAGATTGATGATTGGGTAAGCTGCTTCGCCGTTTGGATCAAGCGTGACGTTCGCCGCGCCTGCAACACTCTTGTTTAAGATGGCGTTCATGGCGTTGCTGACAGCGCCACCGGCTGGCACAAGTGCCGCGCCAGAGTATTGCGTGATATTCCCCGCAACGATGGTTGTCTGACCTTGCGCAACAGTCACCACCCACAGGCCTACAGCGCCAGCGGATGGGCTTGGAGTAGTCTGCGTTCCGGTTGTCGCAGCTGCTCCGGCAACTACCGACAAAACACACCGATCCTGACGATTCGTAAACTGAGCTGTGCCGCTGTTGCTCGGACCGCTCCACGCCACCGATGGATTGCTGGCGTTGTAGTAAGGTAGCACCACCGCATTCACATCGGTTTCAGCGAATGCAGCTTGCACCAGATAGTTGATGCTCTGTCCGGCTGTGCCGGGTGCGGCACATGCCAACGTTACGGAATCCATCAAAATGCCCTGTTTCAGCACCTGGTGCGCGGTGTCGGCAGCCAGCGATGAATATGCCGTTCCGTCCACGTTCTGCAAGCTGTAGATTTCACCAGGTGCAACGATCACGTTCAGGGCTGCCGGACTATTAGGACCGCACGATAATCCGTTGACGAAGTTGCCTGTGCCGAACATCGCGGCGGCAAGTTTGGAAAGCCCCATCATTGCGTTTTTGTTCGTCGCAAGGAGATCTGTTTCGAGCGGGATTGCTCCGGGGAAAATAATCTGTCTATCCAAGTCGTTCTCCAATAAAAAAGCCGCTATTTAGGGCAGCTTGGTTCAAAACTGTTTGCGCTGCTGTTTAACTACGAATCGAAGTCCATACGACGGTGCCCGCTGGCTTTACCGCATCGAGCGCGGCATAGATCGAAGCGTCAGTCACGGATTGCTGCATGTCGGATATTCTGGCGTAGTCGCTGCGTGATGGCGTCCTGTATGCACCAGCTGGCACGCCATAGCCTGCCACCAGCGGAATAGATGAGCCCGTCTGTCGATACACGATAACAAGTGCCTGATATAGCATCAGCATCGAGCCGTAGCCACCGGCCACGCCATACCCTACCCCGCCGACTCGATAACCTCCCGTATCGGCTGGCCGCATTGGCTCAAAGATTAGGGGGGCGTGTCCGGTCAGGCGGTAGATCGCGTTATAAATCGCGAGCCGCGTGCCTTTCTCTTGCAACAGTGCGGCAAGGATTCGCACTCGGAATGGTGCGTCCAGCTCGTTTGCCAGTCTGGGTAAGCTGGTGCCAAAAAAATCCGCCGAGGCCAGATCAAGCCATCCGCCCGTTGCCGTCCTGATACGCGTTTGCTGCGCCGCATAGAGATAGAGCGAATACAGCCCAGCCCAAGCCGTTGCCAATCCTGCCAGCACCGCATTGAGTATCGTGGTGGTGTCGGCACCGAACCAGCGCGGGATGGTGCTTTTCAGCCGCGCGATAAAGTCTTGAGTATCTCCGGTCGCCATAATTAATTTACCGTGATCGTGCCAGGCATAATGCGCTGTTTGCTGGTTGCAGTCAGATCGGCGGTTACGCTGTTTAGTGTCACCGCAGTGACATTAGTTATCGTTGGCGATGCGTCATAGGCAATCTGCGCCAACCGGCTATAGGGCAACGTCACGCCGATACCGAGCGCGGCGATGTAGGCGTTAATGGCAGACTGCGCCAGCGCGGCATCGGAAGCGTGGTAGATGCTGGCGACTGTCATGGAAACATTCGCCGTAACCAGCGCAGGCGCAAACACGCCGAAATTGATCGTGAAGCCGCGCACCGTATCAATGGCGTTGCTGATCGATGCGAGAAAACCGGATGATGGTGTGCCGCTGCCGTCATCCACCACCACAAAGAAGTAACCGAATTTCACCGCGCCGCTATAGTCCACGTTCTCATTCAGCGTATAACTGACACCGGATTGCACCGAGGTGATGGCGGTAGCAATGGCGCTCTTGGTAGCTTTTGACAGGCTGCTGATATACGCAACGAAACGAGTGCGAAACGCGCCGTCAGCCTCTGCATTTGCGCCATTCACGAAAGCCACTGCGTTCGCGACCGTATCAACGCCCGGGATAGAGCTGGTCAGCACATTGCATTGACCGGCAAGCACGTTACCGATCGCACCCGCGACCGTTGCCAGCACCGGCACTGATACCGATACCGTTCCGGCTGGCACGTTGTAGCCGTTGCTTGCTGCGTTCCAATTCGCGTTCGTGGTATCCGCAATTACGGCGAACGTCTCCGGAGAGGCGTCAGATGTTTGAATCTGCGTCCCGACCGGAATAAATGCGGCCTGAGTTGCAGTGAAGCGTGAAAAAACAACCTGCCCACTAGCAGCAACGGCGACCAAGCGGAAAAAATTGAAATCCGCCGCCCAGTCATCCAGATCCTTTCCGGTTGATGTTGCCGCCCGCGTAGTGGCGAGCAGTTGCAGGATCAATCCTTGCACCCACAGCGCAACCGCCGAATTACTCTCAACAATAGAGCGCAGGATCGAACCGATGGTGAAGTCAATCAGCGTGCGCGCCGCGCCCTGAATCGCCGTTACCTGATCGCTGACAAGCTGCGCGAAGGTCTTGGTCGTTAAATTTGCCATCGTCAGACTTTCACATTAAATGAGAGGGTTTGCACCGTGTTCGTCGGTGCGTCGGTGTACTTGATGTAACAGCTGATGCCGTCCGCGATAGCCTGTATCGTGATGATCGGCGCAGGGAACTTCGCAACCGCATCTTCAAGCTGAATCTGGCCGCGAATCAGCGCCGTAATCTTCGGGATATCGACAGTGCCGCCAATCCACTGCGCCAGCCCTGCCCCATACTCAGGATGAAAGCTGTAATCACCTGGATTAGTGAGCAATCGGCGCAATATCCGCTGCTGGCCGCGCACCGATCCGTCTACCGTCATCAGGTCGCCACCGGAAGCGGCTGAAATATCGCCACCCCAAAACTGAAAAATATCCATTTACATCCCCGCGCTTGGTGTACCAACTGCGCCGCCTTGAGGGTCAGTGTGCGTGTGGCCGTTGTAGGCTGCGCGCATCCCCGCCATTGTCTTAGCGCCTGCCTGATCCGCGATGTTGATTGCCGCAGTCACGTTTGCGTCAGTCGTTATGTTGCTCGTTGTGTGTAGCGTGCCGGTGATATTCACCGGGCCGGTGTGATTCCACTGCGGCGCGCTGCTCGACAGCGTTCCGGCCGATACAAGCTGCACGGTGCCATCGTTGTGAAACTTCAGCGACGACCCGGATTGATGCACCAGCCAGAATTCACCAGAAGACACACTGAGCGGCCTGTCAGCATCATTGAAAAATCGCTGACATATCATTCCGGCATCAAAATCACCTTCCTGATACTGCACCTCAACCAGATCGCCTATAGTTGGGGGCGCAAACATGCCCCAGCCGTTACCAATCCACGGCGACAGCACCGGAAGCCAGCCGGTTTCGACGTTTTCGGGCTGAATCATCACCTTTGCGCAGTAGTTGGCAGGGTTGTAAGCGCTGACCGTACCGATTCGCGTGTACGCCAGCTGGCCGCTCTGAGCCTGAAGCCGCATTGCATTCAATAGTCCACGCATCACAACGTCACCTCGTTATCCTTATTGGTGTTCTTTGCGCTGACTTGCATCATGTAGCCCTCATCAACGCTCATGCGGCGGGTGATGCTGTCAGGGTAGTAGATCTGATCGAACGCCGTACCCGTACCAATCACCTTGATAACGCTGGTCACGCCAAGCAGCCTGTCAGCCGGTAGTGAGGCGGACAGCTTCATTTCGTGCTGCGTGATTTCGCGGTGTTTATCCTGGGCGAACTGGAGCGCCTTTTCTGGCGTCATGGCTGCTTTACGGTAGGTGTAAACCTGTGCATGCGTGCTGGACTGTCCGGGCATCGTTCCTTTCGCCTTTGCTTGCGGATAGGCGATTGCATAAGTCTTTTTCGTCTTTGGATTGACGCTCTGCACCCAGACCACCACACCCTTTGCAACGGTCAGGTTGCGGGTTAAATCGATGCTGACGAAATTACCTCTGAAATAACCGTGATCTGCGTCCGGCTCCTGCCACTGCAACACATAGGGCTCAACTGTCGCCGATGGCTTCGGCTCGAAATGCAGCGCATCACCCTTGGCATACACTACAAAGCCCTCGTGCGCGGCCAGCCACGTCAGCAAATCCCATTCACTGTGTTCGTTGGTCATGCGCACCGAATCGATGTCGTAGTACGTGCCCACCTTCGAGGTAGTCGAAACGATGTAACTCGCATCCATGCCGTGAGCGGTTGCAATCTGTGCAGCAATCGCTGAAGCGCGCATGTTCTGCCACTTCTTCGTTGTCTTCGTGTCGATCATCAGCGAGGTGTAATCACGCCCACTCAGATCCAGCGTCCTCGATGCCGGATTGAAGTCGATCGCATCCACGCGGCCGAGGATCAGGCTATCAAGCTCAGCGATTGTGTAGCTTTCAGCATTTACAGGAAAACCCGCGAAAATCTCCACATCAATTTGCGTTTGCACGGAAAACCATGCCTGATTAAAGGCCGCCGGAAGCATTGAAATCGCGAACGTCACGCGGAACGTGTCAGCCTGATAGAACGTGTTGTTGTCCACCTCAAACGAAATCCAACCGGGCACGACAACGCCATTGATTCTGACCGCTCCGCGTGGCTGCCTTGCAGCAGCTTGCGGTATGGCTGAATTAATTGTCATTGCCCGAGGTTCTTTCCCATGCGTCCAAGTGTCGATTGCAGATTGTAGAGTTGAGGCAGTTGGTTCATTACAGCCACTTGGCCAAGCATCTTGTTGGCCTGTTGCGATATCGAATTACCCGGCAGCAGGCCGCCGAACGTGCCAATGTTGCCGACCACGCCACCGACTGAACCAATCAGGATATTCACCCGCGATTGCACAGCGGCAAGCGGCTGCAATACGCTCTGAATCACACCGTTTGCAGCAGTAGCAAAGCTGGAAACACCCTTGATTGCCGCGTTCAGCGTACCGAGAGCGGTAGACAGCGGCCCGTCACCAATCGCCCCGCCCAGCGTATTCGCAGCGGCCATGTCGTCACCGATCAAGGTATCAACGTCCGGCGCGATGATGGTCGTAATCGGACTGGCGTTATCAGCCACCACGATGCAACTGATCTTGTACGGGATATGGTAGAAGCGCTCAAAGTCTGCGCGGAAAGATTGCACAATTACCGTAAAGTCGAATCCGTACCAGCGCAACTGCTGCTGTGTTCCAGCAATACGTAATCCGTCCAGGTACAGCGCACGCAGCTGCGCACTGTCGCCACGGAAGATGCCAGACCACTCCAGCGGCGCGTCGTCTCTTCCCATTGAGTCAACCTGCCGCGCCCCGCCGATCAGCTTATGCACAACCGTTTGCTGGTCACCGCCAAACGGAATCTTGTCCGGGACCTCAAAACCTGAAAACTTGAACGCGCCTAGTTCTACAACGGTGTCGGCTTTCATTAATAAGCTCCAACCGGACGCATAGACATCAGGCCGTCGAAGTGCTTCATACCGGATTGAGGGCGAGACGCTTCTTTTTCTTGCCGAGCGGTCACGATTTCACCAACGATCCGGCCATCAAGATAAACGGCCATTTTTCCCGATGCTGTTTTGATGTTGTGCGATTTCACAAACTCAGAACGCTCTTCAATCTTGCTTTGAATTCTGTATTTTTGGTACGTCTCAGCCGCATCCTTATTGCCGAACATACCAAGCAACCCGGCAATGTTCCCGCCGATCGCATCATTCGCACGATCCGGCAGCAACTCATGAATCAGCGTGCCGATTGTCCAACCGACCAAAGCGGCTTTCAGTATTGGAATTGCATTGCCAAGCGTCAGCAGCCCTACACCGACACCGGATATGCTTGTCGCCATTCCGGCCAGCGCAACACCGCCGCCACCAAAGCCGCCGATTGACAGCGCGAGGCCTAGGGCTCTGAATCCTGCTGTTGCCATCATCAAGACCCCGCCAACGGCCACAACTCCAGCCAGCACACCGAATGCAACCGTTATGCCTTTGGTTAAACTCGGGTATTCCTTGGCAAATGAAATGGCGCTTTTAAGCACGCCCGTCAGCCCTTCAACGGCTCGAATGGCAATCGGCAGAATAGTCGTGCCCAGCTCATTCATTAGCGTGGCCCACTTCTTGTGTAGATCAACCTCTTTACCGTCAAGCGTTCCGGATGCCCGCGCACTGGCTTGATCAAGATTTTCAGCGTGATAGTTGGCATCAGTTTGCATGTGCAACTTTTCGCGCTGCTGATAGATCCGCGACATCAACGATGAACCGGTGCGATTACCGAGGATCATGCCGAGTTCGCGCAACACCCCTTCTTCGCTGGTAATGCCATTCTTCGCAAATGCTGGCAGCAATACTTTTTCAAGCAAAGCAAGTTCTCCTTCACCTTCGAGGACGGACGAACCAGAAAAAGCGCCTGGCAGTGCTTTTTTCAACTTCCCGAGCTGATTGAACTGCACCTTGTTCTTGTCCAACAAGCCGAGCCTGTACAGCTCTTGCTGTGCAGTGATCGTGCCGCGTGATTGCACCAGATTCTGATAGATGCTCATGGCCGCAGTACCGTACCGGCTCCCGCCAAACTCCTGAAGCAACGGCTCAGCACCCAGATAAAAGGCTTCGTTACTGCGTCGAGACAGCGCCACGCCGCCGGTCTTCAATGCTTGCAGCATGGCGGATGGATCAACCCTGTTCCGACTACCAGCGATTGCCTGTTGCGCAAAGTTGGCTTGTCGCGCGAACTCTTCAGGGCTTTTCGTACCGCCGCGAAACTCTGCGACCTTCATCATGTCCATCAACTTCTTGTCACGATCACCGCCGTCCGCGCCGAAAATTACCTCATTGGCAAACTTCATCTTTGCCATGAGTGGCGCAACCATCTTCGCCTCGTTCAAATCTTTGAATACGGCCATTGCATCACCAACGATCGACATATTGTCGCGGGCGCTCGTGCCGATGGTGTTCATTCCTTTGGCAAACTGTATGGCCTGATTGTTCGTCGCATCACCGAAGCCAAGTGAGGAAAACTTTGCCGCCTCTGTCTGAAACTTCTTTGCCTCTTCAAGCGGTGCTTTAAACAGCATCAAGCCGAATCCACCGGCAGCAGCCATTCCACCGCCCACCATTCCAAGCCGTTTAATATCGAGCAGTTTCTTTTCTAAGCCAAGAAGGCTATGCTGCGTGCTGTTCACGTGCTTGTTCAGTGCTTGGAATTGCGCAGCCATCCCAACAAGCCCAGCACTTACGCTGTTTACCAGCGTTAATTTCACTGCGACTTTATAGGCATCAAACATGGCAAAACCTTCCTTAAAATTCCGTCTGCATGAGTGGCTTGCAGATCACATAAACTGGGTTCAGTACCCGGGTGTAAGCATGGTCAGCAATCAACCATTCTTCAAACATCAGATGCACTGGACTACGCGCATTTCATTGCTGATGATCAGCCTGTTTGTTTTGGCAATATGTGCCGTTGCTCTGTTCTTCTTGGGGCTACTGTTCTGGGCGCTGTTTACGGCTTGATTTCCATGTCGTAACCCAGTGAGTGATGAACCACCTCACCGCAGGTCAAACCCTCAATCGCAGCCTCACCGATGATGTGCCGGATTTTCTCTTTGTTTCTGAATGCCGCCGGCCCAATGAAAGGCCGTGGCGGAATCGTCGCGGTACCGAATTCCTGATAAGCGGCAATGTCCGACTTACTGCCAATCACAGCCTCGTTGCCATGGACTTCATGCTCGATCGAATCTCGCAGATCACCTTCGCGCAAAAGTGGCGCATCGTTCGCATAACCTAAGCGCGCCTTTTCTGTCTCAGTGCTTTCAGCCAGTGGCGCCCAGTCCTGAAACGGGCCAACTTCTGGCTGATAGTGTCCGATCTCTGATTTTGCAGTTTTCTCAACCAGTCTCGCGCACCGTTCAAGCGCCCTATGTTCTGCAATCACAACAGCGGCAGACATGACGGCAAGGTGTTCGGCGAACTTTGCAAAACTATCAAATTCACGCATCGATCAATCCTTTGTGAACTGCATCAGCGACCAGTCGAAGGTAGCCCCTTCCATTTCGGAGAACACAATCGACCAGGCTGCGCGTGTGATTTCGTCCAAGCTAAACGCCACGTCGAAAGGGATGCCGTTTTTGATGAGCCACAGGCATTCCTTTATCGGCGCAGCGCGTGCTAGTTTTTTAGCGCGGCCTTGTCAGCTTCTGGATTTGATTTACCGAAGTTTTCAGCAACGCCCGCTTGCACGGCGATAACACCAGACTCATCCAGACGTTGAATCAATGCCTCGATTTCACGCTTTGAGGTTGGCTGAAATACGGTGTCGCCGTCGATTTCTGCGACGAAGATCAAAGGCAACACCATGGCGGTGTAGACCTCGTTCTTTGCAGTTTCGCCCAACACCTCAATCAGCCGGTATTGCGCCAATACACCGGGCTTTTTCAGCTTGATGCTGCGACCGGTTGCATCCACAACAACGACTTCAGCCTGAGCCTTGGCGACCACTTGTTCGCTTGGCGTGTTAATTGTCACTTTGGTCATGATTAAGCGACCTTCAGGCGACGAGCGGCACGGAAGCCGATGGTCATTGCGATTTTTGCATCAGCCGATTTATTTCCAGCATTCTGCAAGGCCAGCGACACGCCGGTGTAACGGTATTGCGACACAGCGCCGTTGATTTCGGCGATCGTCTCGGTGATTGTCACGGCGGTAGAAGCAAGGCCGGAATAAAAGTTGGCTTCTTTCTGCGCGAAGAAGTCATCCACGGTTGAATCAGCGCGATCCAGATTGAAACTACCGCCCCAGCCAGCGGGCAGGTCATCAAAACGATCCAGACCGTCCAAGCCTTTAGAGTCGAGTGATTTGTAATTAGGCTTTGAATCAAATCCGGTCATGATGCTGAAACGCAGTGGGCCAGACGGCCCGATGATGTCGAGCGATACATCCTTGCCGACGTTGAATTGATTGCTTGCTGACATAGTGCCTCCAGAAATGAGAAAACCCGCCGAAGCGGGTCTTGTTGATGATTTGAGTTACTGGTTATGCCAGGGCGACTGATTGGCGATTGATCTGCACAGACTGGCCGCCTTCAAGGTTGACGATGAAGTATTCAACTACGCTCAGATAGCGCGCTTTCACGTCAGCCTGCATGTAGCCCAACGCCTGACGGTTCAACGGATTGTTGGACAGGTCGCAGACCACGCTGTAATCGTCCAGCATTCCCTGATCGACCATCGCCTGAAGGAATGCCGAGATCGTGGCGCCAGCTGCGCGGCGGGTGCTGTCAGTAGGCTTGCTGGATTGCAGCTTACCCACGAAGATTCCCATACCAGCATCGAGCGTAGACGCTGAATAATTGGTCATACGGGTGTAGTTGTCGCCATGAATTACGGCGCTGCTTGAGCTGTTGTGACCGAAGCGCACCCCAAACATATTGCCAGCTGGAATCGGATTTGCGATTACATCAATGCCAGCCTGCCCGAGCGCTTGCAACTCTGCGCCGGAATACATCAAGCTTTGCATGCTCTTTTGCGTGCCGACAATGCCGTAAAGCGGTTTGTTTAAGCTGGATTGCTCAGGAGACAGATTCGACAAGCGCCCGGCAACATAACCTTGTGGCGAAACCAGACGTGTGACGCCGTTTACTGTATCGAGGAAGTAAATCCAGTCACCAAACAGTAACTTGAATGCATAACTATCCACGCCTGCGGTGGCCTTTGTAGTAATCGCATTGGCGATAGAATCTCCAGCGGGACCCACGCCGATCATGTACGTACCTTCGGCCAAGCCGTAGGCGATTTGCGTACTCCATGTGGTCGAGTCATCGCAATCAGCAAGAAGTCCGACCGATGCGCCTGAACTGCGCAGCGCATACATACCGGTGCGCGGCACAGTATCCACACCAACCAGCACAGATCCGGTGATTGTAGCCACGCCATCGGTGCCGCCAGTCAGTGTGTAGTTTGCCAGTGATGGAGCCGTAACGCCAACACCAGCAGAGGCAACGATCAAATCAGACGCGCCACGAATGCCGGACTGTCCGGCATTGATTGCAGCCGCCATGTTGACCCACAGCGCGTTACCAGTGCCGCCGATGTTGTCGAACACTTCCGGAACACGGCCAGCACGTGCCACAACTGCCTTGAAGGTGCTGGCTTGCGAACCGGCAGCAATCGTCACCGTGTCGGCATTCGCCAGCGATCCGGTGTATTTCGATGTGAAGGTGATGCAGTTGGTCAGCACCACAACCGAAGCGGCCACGTCGGTACCATCCGTCACACGAACGGCGCGGAAGTTTGAAGCCCCCTGCAAGACTGCAACTGCAAGCTGTGTGCCGAGGTCGTATTTACGGTTCTGAATCGCGCCAAACAAGCGCGAATAGTCGGCCATGCTGCCAACGATTGCGGGCGCATTCTTTGGCCCCCATTGCGCGGTACCGACCGCACCAAGAATATTGGTAGGCACGCCATTCAGCAGCGTGACGGAAGGCGGAACGATTTGAACGTAAAGATCTGGAACGACAAGCGCTGTGGTATTGATGCTACCTTGCTGGTTGATTGGCATATACGCCTCCTAGAAATGAAAAAACCGCCCGAAGGCGGTTGGTTAATCTGAATTTTTTTACTACTTATTCGGCAGGAGCATCAGGCGCTTGCACAGAAAGAACGTGGGCTTGCGAATCACCCTCAAGGATCGTCGCCACAGTGGCGGAGTCGCTGATTTCGTCACCCTTGGCGTATCCGTCAAAGGACTCAATTACGATTAGCTTAATTGCCATGATTTACCCTATCTGATAACGGTTGTAATGGTTGAAATCGGCACGTCTGTACCTGCGACTTGTGCCGACAATCCAATGTTGACTTCGATAATCGGTGTCGCCGTCACTGTTTCGGTCGTTGCATACTCAACCGAGTAATTCAAATCACGCCGGTAAAGCTTTGATTTCTGATGGTCGTCAATGATGCGTGTGTTGTGATACAGCAGCCGCGCGCCAAATCCATCCGGCATCGTCAGAAACTGAGTCACAGCCAGCACCGGATCAATCGCCTGCGCCACTACGTCGCGGTGAGCTGGAGTGTCAGCCCATACCGTCACCATGTATAAACGCTCTTGTCTGCGAATCTCACGAGACAGCTTGTTTCCTGGCATCGTCTGCCAGTCTGTCATCGGGTACCGCGTCGTGTTGCGTTCCGTTGTCGTCGGGAATACCGACACATGGATTTTGCCTGCCAGCAAATCGGCATCGAGCTGTTGCGGAATCGGCCATCCGGCATAAACCACGCACGGCACGACCGCAACGCTTGGTTGTCCGGTTCCCGCCGGATACAGCGTGGCCGCAATCAGCGTGACCAGCGCATTCGACACATCAGATAGATCACTCATGTATGCACCTCTTGCGCGTTAATCCGCCATCCGAAATCCGTCTGTTCTGCCGCTTCGATTGCATAGCGTCGCCCCAGATCGTCGGTGGCAATGTCGCCAGCCTTAATACTGATTGGTACAGAAGGTGGCAACATGATTCGCCAGCCTGATTGCCGAACGTCTGCCGGAAGGTTAAGCGCTACCTGACTTCTGCCGCCCAACAGGATAGAGCAAGGCCACAGCGCACCATTAGCGCCCAGAACATCGGTTTCCTGCGCTGGTTGCATACCACTGTAACCAACCGCACCAACGGCGGCGACCGGCACCTCACGGGTGATTTTCAACTGGCGGTTGCACTCAACCACTACGATCGGCAGCAGCTCCTGTTGATTGGCGATGAAAAACGCGTCGCCCGAACTAACCCTGACCAGATAATCTCCTGGACGAGTTATGCGACCATCCAAGTCAGCGTACCAAATCGCATCGCCGGGAAGGTTCGGGTTCTTGTAATTTTTATCCCCGGCATTAAGTGATGCTTTGATCGTCTGGACAAAAACACCCATCTGATTCGTTGTTACTACCGGATTTCCAAAGGGCTGCGCAGGGAGCATTGGCCTGAATAAGTTGTAATCCAATCCAATGCTGAAAGCTACTTTTGACCTTCCGTAATAAATTCTTTCGTGTAACTTTGCCCCGTCCACATTACCCCCTTGAGATTGTTGCTTTCCCCTTACGCAAATGCGGACCAGGAGAAATTCCAACAAACTCGCACATGCGTCGCCTCCATCCATCAAACAGATTGTTTCTGTCCGCAATTTCGTTTTTATTTCTTGTCCAAACTGCTGCCTGATCAGTATCTAGATTTGAGGAAGCGCCAACAATCGCACCTTCTAGCGACTTTAAGTTGTCTAGATAGACGGTCTGCAATATGAATTCATTCTCTTGCGTCATGTTCGCAAGACGATGCGCGAGCGTTTCCCATACCCCGCCAGCTACATAAGCATAGGCAAAGTCGTTATTCTCGCCAGCAGGTCTGTCAGCGCCAACAGATGGGTAACCGGCAAATCGGCGCACATCGGCAATCTGTTGCGCGGTAAGAGCCATTTACTTACTCCTTGGGCTGTACGCCAGCGCAAAGGTCGCGGAGCGTGGCTGCGAAGTCCTTTTTGCCGAACTCGATGCCGTTTTCGGTCAGGAACGTGCGCATTTGCGCGGCGGTTGCCGTTTCGATGTTGAATTCGCCCAGCTCTTCATGGTCTGGGTCGCATTCGCGCCAGCCAAGCTTTTGATGTTCTTCGAGGTGCGCGAGCAAAATTGTTAGCTTTTGCGGTTCGCCTGCCTTCGTAATAGTTACCATTTCCATGCCGTTCTCCAAAGTATCAAAAACCGCCCCAACTGCGGGGCGGCTGTTTTACCGCGAGGCGATTAACCCAACAGCAACGTGGTGTGCTCTGGCTTGATGTTCGCGAAACCGTATGCCAACGCAACCTCGTAGCGCACGCGACGGTATTGTTTATACATAGCAAACTCGAACGCAATGCCAGACACTGGGTCGGTCAGCGTGATTCTATCCTCGGCCATATCCCCCTCTTCCGGCAAGGCTGGAAGGCGAGTTGCCAAGAGAATTGCATGACGACCGAATGCCATGTTGCGAGTTGCAGCACCGACCACACTGATCGCCGCCGTACTTGCCGTCTTGCGCAGACCAGGAGCAGTCAGCGTGAGCGTTCCGGTAGCGGATGCGCCAATGGTGCAAGCGGCCGCAGCAACGTATTTGTTAGCGTCTCCTGCAAAAGTCACGATATCACCGGCCAGCAAGTTGACCGCACCACCAGCTGGAGTGGTCAGCGTTACACTTGTCGCACCATTGGCTGCCGATCCAGTTACTGCGCCGGTAACAGAGCCGACAGTTACGGCAGCCTGAATGCCCGCAGATTCGCGCAGCTCGAAGCCATGAATGTCCAGCAGCTTACCTTGTGCGCGCAGCTCGGTTGTGCCCGCTTCGTTTGCTTTGGTTAACTGCGCCAGCGTGCGGACGTTAGCGCCTGCGGTGGTGTCGATAACCATTTGCAGATCGCTCATGCCTGCGCCGTTGTCGGACAAGATCTTGCGGGCTTGTGCCGGGTCGCCAAGCGTTGAGGCGAACGGGGTTGTGCCAGCCGTGCCAGTAGCGCGGGATGCCGTTACATGCAAGCCGCCCATTGCTGTCTCGATTTCGTTTACCAGCGTACGAATTGCCTGTGCAATCTGACCTTGGCGAATCTTCGCGTAGCCGCCGTTAGGGGATTGGTTGCCGACACCTTTTTGCTCTTCGCCGGTCCAGCGGAATGGAACCATGCGCGCCTTGCTGATTACCAGCGGGTTATTCCCGATATTTTGGTCACCGTCGTCAGGTGGAAGCTGGCCAGCAACAACATCTTCAGCGGCAGCTGCGGGAGCGATTGGCACGCGGACGTTCTCATTAATCGCGGCACGCTCAGCAGACGCAAGTAGCGTGCAAGATGGGATAAAGCCAACCATTTCACGCGAAACAACGTCGATTGCTTCGTACAGATCCGGAACAAGGTTCGTCAGCGTATTCACGCCGAGAATCATTCCCTGCTTTGCCATGCCATAAAACAGCATATCGTGAACACTCACGGCCAGAACGCGAAGCACGAACTGGATTTTTAACTTAATGGACTTCATTATATTTTCCTTGAAAAATTTATAGGGTGGGTATTGCAAGTTGTGAGCCATCCAGCTCGCGCGCCATAGCCATCCGGCAACCGGCAATAAAAAACCGCCCGAAGGCGGCTTGAGTGCTGCATTGTGTTACGTTTTAATCAGTCAGAGCGCCACCAGATTTGATGAATTCACGCTGCGCAGCTGGAGCCATGCCCTCGAAGTCACCACGACCAATCGACTTGGCTCCAGCGCTCCCTTTACCATTGTTCTGTGCGCTTCCGCCAGATTGGCCGGAACTTTTAAGGATGCTATCTTTGTATGGATAATTGCCAACCAGCAGCGAAAGCGCCTCGTCGAAACCAGCGACTTCCCCTGCGTTTTGCTTGCTGAAAAGTTTGTTGCCTTGATGATCGTACGCGACCACCTTGCCGTCCTCCAGCTTGAACGAGCTACCAAAACGAGCTTCAACCAAATCATGCGGGATAGCCAGTGAATCTGCGATGTACTTTGAGCGAGCGAAGCTACCGCCGATTTTTTCAGAGATAAGCTGCTTTTGCAGTCCATCGCGCTCAGCCAAGACGGGAGCGTACTTCTCTTCGATAGCCTTAATTGCCTCCAGCTTTACCTTCTCAACTTCACCGGCGTCTACCAGTTTTTTAGCGTCGAGGTTTTTCAAAGTTTCGAGCGCCTTTTTCGCGTCGGCAGCATTCTCAATTCCATCGAATGCCTTCAGTGCTTTTTCTGCTGTTTCCGCACGCTCGCGATGCCCCTTGGCTTCACCATTCAGGCGACCAATAGACGCCACTGTAGCTGCGGCATCAAAAGGATGCTCCGACCCGTCGTCGTGTACATAAACAGGCTTTCCATCGACCAATACTACATTTCCATTCGCATCAAGTTTCAACTTCATTTGGCTATCCAACCTTTCCTTAAAAGACGCATCCGCGCCAATAACGCGTCACAGCATCCGCCGATCAGCACAAAATACATCTGTTACAAACCCGCATTACTTGGTTTCTCTAGCCCGATTCTTTTCTGCTCTTCTTCCCATTGCAGTTCTGGCGAGATGACATCTCTTCGCTGCAATTCAGTGAAGTGCGTTTGCTTCGAGATCACTCCCGTCTGACATGCGGAGCCAAGCACAGCAGAGTCTCCGTCAAGTGCGGTTTCATAGCTCTTAAATAACCCAACCTCAACATCAGCCGTTGAACCTACCCATTGCCCTGCCATGCTTAAAGCAAGTTCCAGGCTTTCCTCGAATCCTTCAACAATTTGCTGCAAAGTCGATTTAGACGCCTCACCCTCCGCGTTTACCTGCGTTGCCGTAGTTTGGCTTTGAATCTGACTTATCAGCTCTGCGCCGGTAGAGCGCATCCTGTCCTCTAGATCGAGAGTTGACTGACGGCCGGCTGCAATTGCCGCACCTGTATGCTCGACATATTCCAGGCTTGCATCTGGGTTATCAGTTGTTACCGCAGTGCTCGCGCCGATTGTGATTTCACTATCCCCAAATCCTATGGCCACAAGAATTGGCACGCGCGAGACATGCAAAATAGTTTGCTGATCACTACTTGACTGGTAGTGTTCGATATTCTGGAATGCGAGATCGATAAGCGGACTGCGACCATTACCGAAGGCGATACGCTGACCGTAAAAAAACACGAAAGGTATTACAGGGAGCGTTGTTGTTCCGCTATCGTACTCAACCCAATCTTCGGCTTCGTTTTTGCGGAATATTCGCCACGCACCAACTTCAAGCACTCTAACTTGCTCGACTGTTTGAGTGGCAAAATCTCCGTCATCCTCTTCTACCGTTTCAAGTAAACGTAACTGCGTAAGGCGCATTCCTTCGCCAATTTTCCAACCCAAAATATTTTGCTGCGAATACTTCACAAAATACGGCCTAACCCCTGCCGCTTTTTCATCTGCCTTTGTCCGCACGCCTTCAGCCTTCGGATATTCGACTAGCAATCCGCACATGCCATAAGCGAGACACTCAACAAGCAACGAATTCGCGAACATGGTTATCGTTGTGTTTTGCAGGTCAATGTTTTCCAGCCAGTCATCTGACAGCGCGCATTGATATGTTGGCGGCTTCGAGAATGGCCGCGCAGAATTTACCAACACTGTCCGCCTAAACACTGGATGCAGCGTTGCAGATGAGAGGCGTATTTTGTACGCACCATCATCCTCATTCGGCCATTGCGGGAGCAGAGATTTTCCCATAGCTCGCATAGCCTTAGTGCCACCCATAAGCGCAGCGCACATGTCGTAGCTCTGCGTAACCTCAGCCATCGTGGCAGATTGAATTCGCACGCTGTTTGCTGCGTTTATCGTCATGTCACACCTTCAAATTAGTTACTTTCGCATTGCCGCGCCTACGGATAAGCGGAGAAAGCGCGTAGCGGATCGCGTCCATGTAGTGATTATTCTTATCCAGAATATCGGTCGTGATGTCGCCTGCCTTATTTTTTTTGTAGCTGTAAAGTCTGCATTCGGTCTGAATTTCTTTGCAGCGATGGTGGACAATGATCTTGCTGTACGAACGCAAATGCTCGATACCATCCTCAATACTGCCGGCCCACTTCTGCACGGCAATCATTTTTGGGTAGCCCTTTTTCTGCAAATGATTGATCGTTTCTGGACGCGCAGAATCAGCGCGGCTCACGAGGCGGCGCGAATCTGGCACCTTGTCGAATGTTGCCGGCAGGTCGTCAAGCTCGATTCCTACACCACCCGCCTCATACTCAACCATCAAATTATTAGCTGTCTTATCAACCCAGCACTTAACCATCGCAGACGGGTCAACAGAGAACCCCCAGTCCACCCCAAGATAAGGCCCGTCCCATTCCTTTTTCGGCTCGAACTCATCGATAACCCACTTGCCGTAAAGTATCTGCGCATCGCTTGCTGTCTTCGGCAAACCCAGCCAAATGTGCGCATATCCATCCGGATCTGTAGCGCGGCTGTGTTCCATCTGCCTACGCAGCACATCAGGGAAATAAGGGTTCTCATCGAAGTTAATCTGGCGCACATACGCATCAGGCGGCGGGTTTAGTACAAACTGCTTGTATGTTGCTGATTCAGGGTCTTTTGGATTGAAGATGATCCAAATTTCAGAATTGTCAGCGCGTATCGTCGGGTCTAACGTATCCCAGGCATCCTTGCTAACGTTTTCCGCTTCTTCAACAATACACAGGTCAAATTTAGACTTGGATTTAATACTGCCAAGGTTGTGACGCAAACCCATGAACTTGAACGTTGAGCCGGTACGAATGTTCGTAACCGTCGTTTTGCCAATATCATAGTGATCAGCAATCCCCAGTTCGTCGATAGCGCTAACCAGATCTCGGTATGAGCTATCGTCAATCGAGTTTTGAAATTCACGCGCATACAGAACGTCAAGCTTTACGTGGTCGCAGATGGTAGCGATGGCGCGCGCTACAGACTGTGACTTCGCTCCACCGCGTCCGCCGTGAAACACCTTGTACCGCCACCGACATGGAACAAAAAGCGGATAGAACGGTGCTGGCACCACATCCAGCATGCTCATTATTTCCCCTGCTTGCCAGCCTCTGAAAGTCCGGCCTGCATAAGCTGCGCCAACCCACCAAACCCTGCGCCAACCTCTTCTGTCTGAATCGGCCCGCCATCCTTTCCGGTGTGCTCAACTCGCTCTCTGAACATACCAAGGTGTTTGCCGATATCAACAAGCGCAGCACGTTTGTCATGCAGCTTTATCTTAATTCCCTGTGCGGTCTGAGAAATCTCAGATATCGATGCAGCAGTTGCATCATCAATTTTTTCACTAGCAACAATGGATAGACCGTTAACGATTTCGATCGCGTTTGATTCTGGGTCGCGTACTACAATTCCGTCGCCCCAGACGATCACATTCCGAATGTCTGAAAATCCGATCTTTGCAAGTTCAGCGAGCACCCTGTCCTGGGTGATTTCTGTGCGCTTTTCGCGAGCTTTCATCCGATCAGAAAGCGCGGCCTGAACCATAACATTTGATAACAGGCGCGCACCCTGCTCTTGTGCCGTCTTTTTGCTATATCCCGCCCTAATCGCCGCTTGTGTGGCGTTAAGGTCTATCAGATGCTCATCCACGAAGCGGCGCTGTTTTTCTGTCAGCGCCATGTCATATTCCAATGCAAAACGCCCACCGGAATCAACCGAATGGGCGTTTAATTTGTTCAGGGTGCAGGAATGAACCTACGAATAACTATGCATTTTAGAGAGATTTTGCACAATGTCAAACTATTTTCACGGGATCAATCCTGCCGCCTGCAATTCGCGGTGCGCGCCCTCTTCCGCCCTCTCCCAGAGCTTGTGCAAGCAAGCGCGGATATTCTTCCATGCCGGGCCAGCTGTGTTCCGGTGCGCTCCAATTTCCTCGGCAACATCCTGCACACCTATCTTCAGCCCGAAGTATTTCTGCACTAATGCGTCAGCAGCTCGGGTGCTATGCATTCCGGTACCGAGACTTGCCACGGCAACCGGAAGCAATGCCATCCGCGCCTCGTAGCACTCGCGTTCATTTGCCGCAAAGCGTGCCGCAATCATGTTTCGCTCGTACACATCCAGCTTTCCAACGACTGCACGCACAAGCCCTGCCTGAGCAGCCCCATCCAGTCCGGACAAGCCCTTTCCGCCGCTTCCCGTTGCGCCACGCATCGCGATCAGCATCAATGAGGGGCTGTATTGCTGACCTGAATAGCGAAATGCGAAGGTGAGCGCTTGGTGAGCCCCATCAAACAAATAATCATCGTACTGTTTCACCGCTGCGCTATTTACCATGTGTCCCGCCTCCGTTTGCAATTACCTGTTTAACTAATTTCCTGATTCGCCGCTGCTTTGCCAGCCGCTCGTTTTCTGTTTTTCTTTTGACTACCTGGCGAAGTTTGCGCAGTTCGTCGATGTTGTCTGATGGGTCGCCGTAGAACCTTCGGGGGAATGCGCTCATCGTTCCCTCAGCTCCACAATCACACCACCGCCTTTCACCACATCACCCAAATCAATCCTTGGCCTGAATCGATAGTCGTCCACGCCAAGTCCGTCTGCGATTCCATCTAACCCTGCCTTGATGTTACTGAGCAACCCATCCAAATCCCTGCGCGCTTTGCTGGGTGGCCTGAACGTGATCCAGACATCAATCAGCCCATCCCCCGCAACCTTCACACCAGATTGCTTTGCTGCGAGTGCTGCATATTCCCTGTAACCCTTCGTTGCCTTCGCTTTAGCAGCCCAGTGCGTCCGGCTGTTTGGGTGCAGGCAGCGCGGCGGCCATATCAACTCAATCATCCAAGCTCCTTCACTCTCAACAAAATAGCTTCGCGCATCGATCTTCCATAAAACTGCAATATCCCTTCCTGCGCCCGCTTCATTGGCCTTGCCATCACAACCTCACGCGCACCACAATCAACGCAGTCGCGCCGATATGCTCCGTGGTGCGGGTTGGTTTTTGCGCTGACGCAGTCAGGACAATTCATTACTCGGCCATTTCCCCGCCGAGCACATCAAGCAGGCTGTTGATCAGCTTCGCCAGCTCACCGGTCATCAGCGTGAAATCGAGCTCAAACATTTCTTCAGCTGTGTCGGCTTGCGTGCCGGATTCCTCCTTGATGATGTCCAGGAACTCGATGCGCTTAATCTGCATCTGCTCAGTCAGGACAAATGAAATACGGTCGTTCCAAGTCATGCCGAGACGGGTTGATCGCTTGCCGGCCGCGATATGCGCAAGGATTTCTTCACCGTCGAGCGCATGCTTTGCGTAACGAACCGTTGCATGACTCTCGCCAGTGGCGCGCAGCTCCAAATCACGGTCAATAGTGAAATCAGCTGGTGCCGCATCACCGGCCAGCCAGTCCGTCATTGCGGCAACAGGTGAAATCTCAGTGCGAATTGATTTGACCATCAGCCCATCGATGGTTTTGTGCAGCAGCTCAATCAGCTCTTCAGCGCGGCCGACAGACGGCGCATCGATGATCAGGCGACCGGCTTTGGTATCGATCCATGCGAAGGTGACGCGCTGGGTTGAAAATGCCCGTGGCAATAACTCTTCAGTGATAGCTTCCTTGATGTCCTTCAGCTCACGGCGTCCGACCTTGTAGCCCTGCTGCGCTTCGATATCGGCGATACGCTCTTTGGTGAACCGGTTGATCACAGATGCGGGAAGAAGCTTTGTTTCCGCGCCCATGGCAAATATGATGTGCCCGGAAGACTCAAACACCATGCGATCATCACCACGGCACGGCACCCAGCCCTTGTTTTGTTTGTCGAGGCCAGCGCATGAGACCAGCAGTTTTGATGCAAGCGCTTCGCTCAATGATGCTGCGGTGATAGCAGCAGCAATCTGAATCCGATACGCAAATACGTTCTTGAAAAACATGTTTTACTCCCTCGTGTTGTTTAAAATTTTGTCGCACATTTCCATCAGGCTGATCTGCGATCCATACCGCTCTTCAAATCGTTTCTTCCATGGATGCACGGCAATCAGCGTCTTGTCGTTCCCAGCCCCATCCTGATGATGACCGGCGCAGAGCGGAAGAACTTGCATGTGACACCCTGGGCGTGTGCGGCCAAGAACATGATGAATACTCACTTGCATATTGATTCGCCCGTCTATTCGGCAGCTTATGCAACCAACCTCCGATGCAAGACGTGACCAATGCAGCTTTTCACTTCTGTTTGGGTTGCTCATTGCGGCAACTCCATTTTCAAATCCCACTCCTTGCGCGTGTACTGGATCAAACTGTCCGAGTGTCCGTACCAGTGAGTTTTGCAGCTCAGACATACGCGGTTTATTTCATCCGGCTTGTCTTGCAGAGTTGCGATGTTTGGCTTGTCGCAGCAGGTAGTCATTGCGCCCTCGCTTAATCTTGAAATTGCACGCCGTTATTTGCGCCAAACGCTGCGATCAACTCCATCAGATCGGACAGTTCGCGCTTGGTCATCTTGCTAGTGGACTGACCCATCGCCACGAATCCACCATCAATGCCAGGGATAACATCCTGCTTGGTGAGGGCTGCACTGAAAACGATCTTCCACTCATCGCTGGACAGCTTTCGGCCATGCCAAACTACTTGCGCGGACACATCGTTCAGCATCGCCCAGAGACGGGCGTTTTGATCGAGCGTGCGCGTCGGAGGTGTGATGCGGCAATGCCAACCGTCTGGCATAGTCATGCAGGCAGCAGCGGCAAGCTTGCGGGCGGTCATGTGCGCAAACACGTAATGGCGGTTATCGCTCATACCTTCCCCGAATAATCAAGAAGGCGCTTCTTGCAAAGCTCCAGCAACCACATAACCTCACCTCCATCAGAAAACGTACTTGCAAAATAGAGTTCGCCATCGTTATTCCAGCCCATCAGCACAACGTCACGCATTTGCGTTTTTGCTTCTTCCAGCACCCGATCGACAGGAAGATCAAGGCGGGTTACACATCCCAGAGGTATTACGCGAGCACTCATGCTTTTATCCTTTTGCGCAATTGATTAAATGCGCCTTCTGCCACTCGCGGAACTTGCCCATTTCCAATGGCTTTAAGTCTGTCCACCCGAGCGGCCACCCCATTAGCCACTCGACCCACGTCGGGTTCAGTTGCCCACCAATTTGGTCGTTCAAGTTCCGCGATCTTTTCGGGTCTTCCCAGCGGCTCGTCTGCCCACTGCGAAAATCCCGCGCTTGCGGTGTCGCATAGGTGTTGCTCTTCGTCGCTCCGCGCTCCGCTGCATAATCCAGCCTGTCGCGCAGCTTCCCCGATTTCCCGCTCCCTTTGTGATCTGTCGCGCACGGCGTTGGGAACCTCACCATTGTGTTGACCACCTGCGTCAATGATTGACCGCTCATGTTCTCCGTCATCACACCGCCGCGCGTGCCGTCTGAGGCTGATGGCGTCGGAAAAACTGATCTCTTTGCCGCCGCTGGCAAACCGTTCCGAGGGTTCTGTATGTCGAAATTTCCGCGTTTCTCTGCATCGTTCGACTTCGGCGTGGGCCAATATCCAGATTCGCTCCCTGAGGTGAGGCGCTCCAACATCGGCTGCTGATAACACACCCCATTCAGCATCGAACCCGAGCGCGGCCAAGTCTCCAAGAACTGCTCCAAGTCCTCTAGAAGTGAGCATTGGGCTGTTTTCCACGAAGACGTAACGGGGTCGAACTTCGCCAATAATTCGCGCCATTTCTTTCCAGAGGCCGCTGCGCCCCCCTCCAATTCCAGCACCCTTTCCGGCTGCGCTAATGTCTTGGCACGGAAATCCGCCTGAAACGACATCAACAATTCCGCGCCATGGGTTTCCGTCAAAAGTGCACACGTCAGACCAAATTGGGAAAGCTTTGAGAATTCCATCGTTTTGTCGTTGCGCCAAAACTTGTGCGGCGTAGGCATCACGTTCAACTGCGCAGACAGTTCGCCATCCGAGCAAGTTGCCCCCGAGTATTCCGCCACCAGCACCTGCGAAAAGAGCCAGCTCATTCATTTCTCGCCTTCATTCTCTCAACCCTCGTCCGCAAATTAGCAATCTGCGCCGTCAGCGCATTCCGCCGCTCCATCTGCTCCGGCATCTTGAGCGTGCTGCGCTCAAATTCCAGATATTCAAGGCGCTGTGCCAGGCTCATGCTGTACTCGCCAACACGGGTTGATTCGCCGTTGCTCTTTGTCACCGGGATCATCTTGGTTTTGATGTCGTCACCACGCTGACGCAACTCTTCAGTTCGGGCGGCTAGACGGCCTACGCCATACAGCACGCTGGCCTCACGCTGGGTGATCGTGTCATGGTGGATCAGGTGATCGCGGATTAGGGTGCGTTGGTTCATGTCGCAGCCTTTTCAGTGATTACGATCTCGCTGACTCCGCGCAATCCGTCATCAAACCAATGAAATTCAGAGGTTAAAAATTCAGCCTTAACCCCGGTCATCTGCGCAAAGCTTTCGATTAGCTCAGGGTTATCCGCCAGCTGGAGCCACTGAAGAAAATCAATCAGGCATTCTTCGCGCTTATCAGATGGGACTTGCAGGAAGTCCGCGACGGTTGAGATTTTGTATTCTTGGCTCATGCCGCAATCCTCAACTTATTTTCAGTGAGTTCGGCTGGGTGCGGCAATGAGCCACCCATACGGGAAATTCCAAGAAGTTTTGCAGAACTAGTGCCTTTGGCTATCACGGCCTGCGCGCGGGTCGAATCTCCTATCAGCATCGGCGCTGCAACTTTGAATCCGCCCTTCGCGTTATGCGCCTCGGACAATCCAATCAGCTTTGCCGGGTATTCAATTGCAACACCGAGCGAAGCAAATCCTCTGTAACGGTTTTCAAACTCACGCGCCACAAACGGCCATTCATCATCTGATTTTTCGCCCAACGAAATCCATCCGCCCATGTCATGCAAAACGCGGTGAATAATTGGGTCATCAAACGCAACCGATTCATACGGACCAACGCGACGCACAGCCTTATCAACTTTTGCCCAGGCATTAAGCGCAGAATCTAGCGTCGATCCGCGCAGCATCTTGATGATGTCCGCAATCTTCGGCATGTACTGCCCTGTGTCTGTATTGCGCAGGTGCCTACCCAGCGCATCACGAACAGCGTTCAGATCGAAGTCTTGCAACCCTTGCCAGTACAGCGCAATCACGCCGTCAGAAAGCTTCTTGCTGTACTGCTCACCGACAACCTGAAGGATGTCTACGAAATCATCAAAGTCACACTGTTGCATTTGCATTTCCTCCAAATAATCGCGCCCTCGCGCCTTCTCTTGCCTGCTCCTTGCTTCCGGACTGAACCGGCACGGCAGGGTTATCGCGAAGCAGCCATTCAGCCTTAAATCCCGCCCACCCACGCTCACAACAATGGCGTAAAGCGTTTTCCAGAGAAAGCCCGGCTTTGTCTGCCTCTCTCTGGATTCCATCGATAGCTGTTTGGGTGATTGCTGCTTTTTTTGTTTTGCGAATCTGAATCCAATCTTCAGCAATGGGATTTGAAACATTCATCGCCGCAAGCATCGCGTGCGGTGTAATTGATCTGTTACCTTGTCTGTTAGTTTTTATGGTCTGTTCTTTGCCCCTTACCGATTCAGTAACCGTTTGAGGGGGCAAAGTTACTGATTCAGTAACCGTTTGAGTTACTGATTTAGTAACCGTTACTGGTTTGATAACCGTTACCGATTCAGTAACCGTTTGAATTGCGTCAGGGATGGTTATTGTGTAGGTTGATGAGCGAGATTTTCCGCCCTTACCTTCCTTGGAGAGCCAGCCTAATTCACACAGCTCTGTTGTTGCCGTGCTCACCTGGCACAAAGCCATTCCGCCGCATCTTTCTGAAAGTTGCTCGCGTCGCGGAAAGGCAATTCCCGTCGTCTTATTGCGGAACGAGAATATCCCTATCAGAACGCGCATCTGTTTAAAGGTGAGCCGCTTGTCAGCCAGAACTTCTATTGGCACGATAGCGAAGATATTTACATCATTCAAAACTCAAACTCCTTTTTGCTGTGCACCCGGTAGCAGTTCCGGGATGGTCAACCTTTCGGTTATTCGGTCGGGTGCACAGCAAGAAAAAGCCTGATTCCCCATCTCTTTGCGCCTGCTACGGCGACTTTTTTGCTAATCCCTGCTCTTCCCTGCCAATCCCTTCGCTTTCATTGCGGCCTGAAGTAATGTGGACTCAAGTTCACAACGGAGCGCCCAATCATGCATAACGTCACGGATAATCTCGCTACGGTCTTTGCCGGTGATCGTGTGGCGAACATCGAGAACCGTGTCAGTCAACTCGGTAATCTTTGTTCTTGCGTCGATCAGCTCAATGCTCACGGCGGTTACTCAATAAAAAAGCCGCGCACGGATGCACGGCAAAGTCACGGGAGTGACAGGAGAAAAGGTGGTGATTCCAGCCGTGATATGCTGGAGTTCCTCAACAACAGAAATCACGAAAGGAATCACCATGTCTGTAAATTTCGATTCACACGTCATCACGTTCTCCTGTCCGAAATGCAGCCAGGAACTCAACGAAACAATCGGACGGCTGAAGCACAACCCGAAAATCCCGTGTCCCGGCTGCGGTGTCACCATCAACGTAGACGCGGACGAGCTGCGCGGGGGTGTCGAGACCGCTCAGAAATCCATCGACGACTTCAAACGAGTGCTTGGAAACTTCGGCAAGTAGCGACAAAGCTGAATCAAGCGGCGCTTGATCTGCATGGAATGTCAGGGTTATCGGGCTCATGGCATTCCTTGGTCAGTGGCCGATTGCTCGGCGGGGAGGTTCTTTGCGGTGCGTTTGGCGCGCTTTGGAGTGGCGAACAGATCAGGCCTCTGAAGCTTTATGAAAGAAGGGATGCCGCGCTCTTTCCAGTTATGCACGCGCTGCGCCCCGCCTGTTTTTTTATCAAAGCCAAGCAGTTCAGCAAGCCTAGTAGCTCCGCCAAGTGTGGTAATTAGTTGTTTATCGTCCATGACGCATTAAACACCATGTTTAATTTTTAGTCAAACATTTTGTGTAACAACAGTTTGTTTAAATTTGGGATACTTCAGCATGCACAAAACTATGGAGAGGCTTTACGCTGCCGCTGAAAAGAAAGGCGTAATAGGGCAAACCAATGTCGCAAAAGCGATGGACGAAACCCCGCAGACAGTAAATAACTGGGAATCTCGAGGCGTGTCAAAAAATGGAATGATAAAAGCTCAGAACATCTTCTTTGTCGATGCTAATTGGCTAGCAACCGGAATAGATGGAAATTATCGCGAAGACTTTGCGCGCCACCCAAATACCGAGCCTGCACCAAGTATAAAAGGACGAGTCCCTTTAATTAGTTGGGTTCAAGCTGGAGCGATGTGCGCAATTACAGACAACTTCGCACAAGGAGAGGTCGAGGACTGGTTGCCGTGCCCCGTAAAACACAGCGTACACACTTATGTTCTGCGAGTGCGCGGCTCATCCATGTATAACCCGCATGGAGAGCGCTCATTCAGGGATGGCGATTTAATTTTTATCGACCCAGAGCGAGCGTACATTCATAAATCCTTAGTGGTGGTGCGGCTAGATAATTCCAATGAAGCCACTTTTAAACAACTCATAATCGAAGGGGAAACGCTTTACCTGCAAGCACTAAATCCGGCGTGGCCGGAGCCAATAATCAAGATTAACAACAACGCTACAATTTGCGGGGTTGTTATTTTCAAAGGCGAAGTAATGTAACGACAGGGGGATGATATGGCAATGACCACGTGCAATAATTGCGGCGAGAAATACAGTGATGATAGCCTAACATGCCCGCACTGCGGAGACACCACGCATTCGGCAATTAAAAAGACATTTACGGGCAGAGAAAAGGCCGCAATTCAAGGCTTTGCAGGCCTGCTACTAATAATTATCCTTTTAGTAGGAATTGCTCGATGCTCGTCAGACAATAAAGTAGATCAAGACGATCCGAGCGCGCCATCATCGAAAGAGCGCGTTTCTAATAATCAAATATCTGAAGAAGATAAAAAATACGAACAAGACGCCAAAAATGCCATATCTTTTTATTGCTCTAAAAATACAAAAAAATTCCCTGACGGAGATTGCGCATCTAAAGAGCGAGAGGCTTTTGATAGTTTAAGTACGATAGCAAAAATACCAAAGGAAGTATCTGAAAAGTGCGCAGAAAAAGCAAATAATGGCGCGGATTATATCGAAGCTCTTAAATGTGTTACTGATGGGATGGCCCCCACAAACGCACAGGCAGCAGCGGCATTCTCGGAATATGCAGGGAAAGCTCAATCTCAATTCACGGCAATTAGCATGTTGAACAGCATATACATATCAAAGATTCAGCAAGATATGCAATTCAATGATCTTGATAAATACAGGAAAGATGCAGAGGATATGTTAGATATGGCAAAAAATGGCCAGCAAAAGCTATCAGAACTGCGTTATCCAATGGATTTAACAGACGGACAAACCGAGCAATTTAATAATCTTGTCGATGCTATCTCAGAATTTTCTGGAGCCATAATTTCCATGAATGCAGATATTGCAGTTAACGCACATACAGGAATAAATATGGCATCGGCTCTGAGCGACGATATGCGCGAGTTCACAAAACAGGGAAAACTTTTCAGAAAAAAGGTAATGGCGGGATATAAGTATTTTGGATATTCAGAAAAGAATATCGACCACGACACTTTAATGATCAAGGTTAAACCATGAAAACCCTGCTCTTTGCCATACTGCTTGCGCTCTCCTTAGCTACCGCTCCAGCGAATGCCAGGCAGCCGCAAGAAGCAGCGCTCACCCAATACGCAGAGCCAAATGAATCAGGACTTGTAGAGCATAAGCACTACGTGAACAGTAGCGGAAGAACCGTTCACTCCCCTGCTCATTCAATATCTGGATCTGCGCCAGCTGGCGCAACAGCAAAGTGCCGCGACGACAGCTATTCATTCAGTCAGCATCATCAAGGAACCTGCTCGCATCATGGCGGGGTTAATCAATGGCTATAAAGAGGAAATCATGAGATACATACTTGCAACGCTAGCTGCCATTTTGGTTTTTTCATCCGCCCCATCTTATGCTCGCGGGCATAGCGGCTCACATTCCGGAAGTCACGCATCAGGCCGGAGTCACGCTTCACATTCACACAAGAACCGCCCAGATACAGGCTGGAGAACAAATCGGCAGACTGGTCAAAAGTTCAAAACTCACGATTAACCAGAATAAATTGAGTCTCCCATGACAATCGACTGGAGCAAAGCACCCAAGGCCGCCCACTGGTGGGCAATTGATGCCAATGGGCAGGCAAACTGGTTTTGTGAGCCTAATGTGGCCGTTTATACCGACTTCTGGTTTGCTGATCCGGTGCCAGCACCTGACTTTGATTACACCGGCGACTGGCGAAAGAGCCTGACAGAACGACCTTAAAAATATAGAATGCGCGCATGAGTACATTTGTCATTATTCCTACCGTACAAAGCGCAGAGCAAAAAACATCACTTGATGATTATTTGCTGAAACGCTTTGCCAATGCGGCTTATCAACTCCCTAGTGGGGAATGGTTTGTTGCGTATGATGGAACCAGCAGGCAGCTTGCCGACGATACCGGGATTTCTGAAGGCACGTTTGGAAGCGCAATCGTTTTACACACCTCTGGATACTGGGGGCGCGCCGATAAAAGCACTTGGGAATGGCTTGCGGCCAATGAAAAGTAATGGGAAGAACGTCACCCCCCGATCAGCCAGTAACGCCCGCAGAAACCGCTGCACGCAGTGCATCAACGCCGCCCGTGTATTCAGGCCATCAAGACCATAGCTTTACCTTGCAGGCTATTATGGAGATGCAAAAATCTATTGGCGAGCTGAAGGCGGTTATCTCTGATACCACCACATCAATCAACAGTATGAAATCGAAGGTGGATAGCCTGGTCGAGTGGAAAAATAAGATACTTGGCGGCGCGATTGTATTAGGTGCGGTTATTGCGCTCGCGTCTTTTTTGGTAACGAAGTTTTCAGACTATATAACTATCGCATCGCCTGCCGATCGCACGCATCAATCTGACACGCAGAAAAAATAACCGCCTAGACTGCTCGCCCTACCCCAACCCGCTCCGGCGGGTTTTTTTACGCCCATCGTTTATGAAATTACGGCTGCGGGTGGATTGTAGCAAATAAATATCAGCACTTTAAACAATTTGTTTGACTTAAATTTAAACATAGTGTTTAATACACCCATGCCGCAAACATCACGGCGACCAGCAACAAATCCGACGAGTTCGGGGATTCACTCAAGCATCGCTGTGAAGCGACCCGATGAAACAGATGCTGGATGAACACCGCAACACGATGCGAACCATCGCTAAAACCCGAGGGATATTTCAGCCTGACTGGAAAGACGCGCAGATCCACTGAATCGTAAGTGGTTAGCCGACAGCGACGCGTGGCTTACATCACGTAAATCAAAGCAGCTTACAAAGGTTGCTTCGACGCTACATCAGCCCGGCGCGAGGGGTTGAGCAAATTTTAGGAGAACGCAATGAGTGCATGTTCAATTTATGGCGATAGCGCAGAGGACAAATACCGTGAGCGCCAGTTAGACGCCTACCTTGCCTCACAAGAGGATGACGAAACGCCAGACGGCATACCAGAGAGCGTTCGCAAACTGATTGCAGGTTATCGCAAGGTGGTTGCAGCGCTTGAGTCTGGCGACTGGTCATGCGGTGCGCATAGCAAGAATGAAGAAGGCTGGATGCGCGTCAAGCTGGAATTAATCGAAGACGCGATGGCCGCGATGGAAGATTTGGAATATGACGTGAAGGAATTGGATTTGTAGATTCTGCATCCGCTGTAACGATAAGTGCATACCCCTATGACTGGCGGATAACGATGGGGCGGGAACCATACCCGTAATGAGGTGCAAAACTCTGCGCACGAGACTGATGGTTAAAAATGGAGTGACGCTTCGGAGAGACGAGGATCAACAAGCCTGATCTGTGGGCAGTGGTGAGCAATAGCGGACGCGCTGGAGCAATAGACTCGTGACAGATCAGCCTTGTTGGTGAATTCAGGAGCTGACCTGATGTGGAACGTAGCCTATCCCCTGACACGTATGGGCGGGGGAATGCCGGAGTTACTCAGCACCGGCCACCAACAACTATTTCGGAGGCATCTCCGGGCAAGCACGGTAGAGCGTGACAAGCAAGCTGGTGAAAGTCCCGCCGGAAGCATGAACCCTTACATGCAGGCCGCTGGAAGCACTGAAGAAACCAGCCGAACCGATCCGCGTAACGGATCACCCAATAAAACAGGAGATAGCAGAATGAACACTCAACAATTGCCACAAGCCTTGCAAGCGCCATTTCTGCGCATCTTCTGCAAGGATGAGCCTGACACCTATGTCAGCCGCAACAACACAGCCAGTGGTCGCGTAGTGACCCGCAAGGACGTTGTAAAGACTTGCGCAGACGGCACAACTCGCACAGTAAGCCGGGTGCTGAAATGATCGCCGCCACGCAGTTTGATGCAGCAAGCCATAAGGTGCATGAGCTTGTAGATGCGATGGGCAGAACAGCAATACATCACGTTCGCAACATGCAATTGAACGCACAAGAAGATTTGCGAGCAAAAACATCGTATGAGATTCGCAGCATTGCACAGAAACGCCGCTGGCACGCTTATGACCGTATCGGTCGCGCAGTGCAAGCGCCCTACTCTGACAGCATCTTTGATGAACGTGAAACGGAGTTCGCGCCAGTGTTCTGGGGCGTGATGGTGATTGCAATCGTGCTGCTGATGGTTGTGCGGCCATGAGGATGCTGATAGCGCTGACGTTGTTTTACAGCGCACCAGCCGTGACAGAGCAGGAATGGCAAGGCTGGCAGTCGTGGATGGTCGGGCAGCCCTGTAGCACTAAAACAGATATCGAGGAAAACACCTGCCACATCGGTGTAATTGAATTTAAAAAACACGGGAGAAAATCATGAGTACAGCAGTTACATCACAAGATCGTCAGCCGAAAGACTTCCCATCAATGCTGAAGGCTTTTTTGCCTGAGATACAGCGTGCCCTCCCCGCTCACCTGAATGGCGACCGCATGAGCCGCATTGCGCTGACAGCCTTTCGCCGCACGCCAAAGCTTGCTGAATGCGATCCGCGCAGCGTGTTTGCCGCAGTTATCCAGGCCGCTCAACTTGGTCTTGAGCCGGACACGTTGGGTCGCGCTTACTTGCTACCTTACGCAAAGAACACGAAGGTTGGCAATGTTTGGCAGAAAACTTGGGAATGCCAATTTATCCCTGGCTGGAAAGGCCTGGTTGATCTGGTGTCTCGCTCCGGTCAGGCAACCGTATGGACTGGTGCAGTGTTCGCAGGTGATCGGTTCGAGTACCAGCTTGGCGATGACCCGAAGTGCGTCCATATCCCCGGCGATCTGCACGGAGAGGGTGAGCCAACCCATGTTTATGCGTGCGGCCGGGTGAAAGGGGCTGATACCGCAATCACTGAAGTCTGGTCTATCGCACGAATTAAGCGCCACCTTCAGAAATACAACAAGGTCGGCGATAAGCACTACGCATTCGAGAACATGGAAATGTATGCGCGCAAAGTTGTTCTTCTCCAGGTGCTGAAGTACATGCCGATGAGCACGGAACTTTCCCGTGCCGTTGAGCTGGACAACGCAGCTGCAACCGGTAGTCAGGGATTGAACGTAAACGATGCAATCGCTGGTGAGTGGGTGCCGGTCAGTGATGAGGATGCAGCCGAAGAGGTTTCGCGCCTTCCTGAATTGAGCATGGATGATCTGGCCAAGAAATACGCAACAGATAAGGTTGATGCGGACGGAGTTGTAAAAACATTCAGTACGAAATCGCAAATCCAGCAAGGCGACAAATCGGCGAAAGACTTGATCAACTTTCTAACACCGAAATTCAGCCTTTCAGATGAAGTAATCGAAACAATCAATTCATGGGAGCAAAGATAATGAATAAACCACAATCACATAATCTGCCGCAAGGCAGTTTGTCATGGCATGAATTTCGCGCAAAGCACTTTGGCGCTAGTGAGTTGTCGGCAGCAGCCGGAACTAGCAACTACACAACACGCGGCGATCTGCTGAAGGAAAAAGCGACCGGCATCAGTAAAGAGGTTAGCGACTTCACTCAAGGTTTGTTCGATAGAGGGCATGCCTCAGAAGCTGGCGCGCGCCCAATTGCTGAGAGCGTTATTGGTGACGATCTTTCGCCAATGGTTATGTCGCTAGAAATTGACGGCGTGCCATTATCGGCATCACTGGACGGCATCAACTTCACCGGCGATATTATTTTTGAGCACAAGTTAATTTCTGAAAAACTGATCCGCCAAATCGAGTCCGGCAATCTCGATGAGCACTACAAAATGCAGATGGATCAGCAGTTGCTCGTCAGTGGCGCAGATAAGTGCTTGTTTATGATTTCAGACGGCACAGAAGTGAATCATCTTTATTGCTGGTACGAAACAACAGATGAGCGCAAGCAGGCTGTCGTCTCGATCTGGAAGCAATTCCAACTTGACCTCGCAAACTACCAGCACGTAGAAGCCGCGCCCGAAATAATCGCCGCGCCAGTGCAAGACCTCCCCGCCCTGTCTATCCAGGTTAATGGCTCAATCAGCCTGATCAGCAATTTGCAAAAGTTCGGTGCCCGCCTGAATGAGTTTGTATCTGCGATCAACAAAGAGCCTTCCGATGACCAAGGCTTTGCCGATGCAGAGTCGGCAATCAAGACGTTGCAAAACGCTCAGGATGCGCTTGAATACGCCGAAGCAAACGCACTGGCACAGACGGCAGACATTGACGACATGCGCAAGACAGTGAAGCTCTACGCTGACACAGCGCGCACCACCCGCCTGATGCTGGAGAAGATGGTAAAGGCGCGCAAGGAATCGATCAGGATTGAGATTGTGACGAATGCAAAGGCTGAATTTGTCGAGCACTGCCGCATTCTCATGAATGAAGTTAAGCCGATTGTAATAACTATTGCCGGTCCTGATTTTGCCAGTGCAATCAAAGGGAAAAAGACTATTGCAAGCCTGCGCGAAGCTGCCGGCACTGCACTACGCAACGGGAAGATGGAGGCCGACGCACTGGCAGCAGACATTCACGCGAAACTTTCATGGTGCAAAGAGTCATCTGCCGGTTACGGTTTTCTGTTCAGCGACCTGCAAGCCGTCATCACCAGCAACGGGCTGGAAGCGTTTCAGGCCATCGTGCAACGTCGTATTGATGACCATAAAGCTGCCGAAGCCGCCAAGCTGGAAGCGCAGCGCATCGCCATGCAAGCAGAGGCAGACCGTAAGGCTAAAGCCGAAGCTGACGCACTGATCGCGGCAGAGCGCGCCAAGATGGAATCTGAAGCAAAAGCGAAGCATGACGCCGATGTTGCCGCAATCAAAGCGCAACACGATGCGGCAAAGGCCAGGGAAGAAGCACGCTACGCGATGCAGGTTGCAGCCGAGCAGGCGGCAGCAAAAGTGGAGCGTGACGCCGAGCTGGTCGCAATCGAAGAGCGCCGCCGTATCGTTCAATGCAAGGAAAAGGAACGCCCAGCTGCAACCGTGACGCAAATCAAACCTACTGCGCAGCTGGTGCGCCCAACACGCGCCCAACTGCTCGAGGCCATATCAGCGCGGCACAACTGTAGTGCAGAAACCGCACTCGACTGGATTATCGCCGAGTTCAAGGGTGACATTCAATTTGCGACTGAAGCCGCTTAACCACCATTCAACATAAAAGGAAAAAACATGAACAAGCAAATCGCATTAACACCGGTTGAATCAAGCCAGATCGCGGCTATTGGTCACCACCCTGAAACGAACACACTTGCTATCCAGTTCTCACCGCGCCGTGATGGAACCCCCGGCAGCGTGTATCACTATGAAAATTTCACATCGGAAGATTTTGCCGCATTCAAGAAGTCGGATTCGATTGGCTCGCACTTCGGAAAGCACATCAAGCCGCATGTTGAAAAACACCCGTTTGTGAAAGTGTCGTAATGAACAATATGCAAGCCGAGGTAATCGCATGTATCGCAGATCAGACCGGCCGCGATCCAGAGCACATAAATCTATCTGACACGCTCCACTCTCTCGAAATGGACGAGATTGATCGGTGCGAACTGGCGATGATGATTGAGGATTATTTCGACATCGTGATAGAGGATGCTGATGCAGAAAAATGGAAGTCTGTGCAGGACGTTATTAACTATATGGTGAAGGTGATGATATGAAAGACACCGCAAAACCAATGAAGGGCATCCGCATTCAGATCCTCGCCCTGCTCGCGCGTAAACCTGATCTGACCGTGGCGGACATGATCGATTCTCTGTCGGATTTTACCGAAAAGCAAATTGGCGACAACTGCTATCAGGCTAAACAGGATGGTTTGCTGACCAGCCGCATGGACGGGATTACAAGAAAGCAGGCCTACAGCATTACTGATCTGGGCAAAGCACGCATCAAGTCGGATGCGGCAACCGATAAGGAGTCTTCACCATTTGCGCCAGATGTTAAGCCGAATTTAACAACTGAAAAACCAGCTGTAACGATTGACCAGGTAATCCATAAGATTTTCCCTGCATCAACCGGTGAATTGGAGGAGCTGCGCAAGCTGGTCGAGGATGGTGCGAAAGAGAATGCGCGGCTGCACGATGAGCTTGCAGGCGCGCAGGCGGAGAATCGAACATGGCGTGACGATACCGAGAAACTGCTAGATGAAAAGCTACGTATCTCACGCGCCCTTTCAAAAGCTGACGACGAAGCATCGCGCCTAAGAGAAGTCGTCGCATCAAAGGATGGCGAAATAACCCGTATAGCGTTTGAGTCTATGCAGTATGCAGAAAAACAAGAGCGGCAAGTCACCGTCGAGCAATTCCTGATCCGCATCCCGAAGCACAAGCCGTTTGTGGTCAAGTCGCTGGAGAAAGCACGTCAGCAGGCCATGCGCGCGGCTAAGTTCGTCGGCAAAGCGGAAGTGTTCGCCATGGTTCCAGTCGGCGATGCGGTGCGCGGCGCCGTGTGGAATCAAAAATAAGCCCAATTACTCAAGGAAATATCATGAACTCAATTGAATTTGATCTTGGCTTCGGTGCAAAAATCGCGCTACCAGCTGAAATTGTTGCACGCAACCTGCTCGACAGCCTACGCCAGCAATCCAGTGCAACCGGCAACCGCCGCCCACGCATTGGCGAATACCTGACAACAGAGGGTGGCATCTATGTCGGCGACATTCTTGGCGACGATAAAGTTCTGTACGGACTGATCGTCGCCGAGGAAATGGACATCGGCATGGTGGAATTTGGCCGTGATCATAAAGGCGATCTGTCGCAATGGGACGGCCTGTCGAGCACCAATACGCTGCGCGGGAAATCCCCAGCAGCAGACCTAGCTGCGAATTATGAGCGTAGCGGGCATTGTGACTTTTATCTGCCTGCACGCCGTGAGCTGATGGTTGCGCTGGCAAATGTTCCGCACCTGTTCAACCCGAAAGACTATTACTGGACTAGCACCACACGCGGGAATGATTGTGCGTGGGCAGTGGACTTCGAGGACGGCAACGTCTACGACAACCTTCGTCTCACCGAGTTCCGTGTTCGCCCCTTCCGCAGATTTACCTATTAACCCATTCATCAATTTTTAAAAGGAGAATCACCATGAACGAAAAGAAAATCACAGCACCAAAAATCGGCGAACTTTGGGCAGAACAAGGCGGCGTTTATTGTGGCATGCGCATCATAGACGGTGAGGAACGCTACGTCGTCACGCCTGCCGGTATTGACTACGACCTTACTGGGAAGAATTTCGCCGCAGCGGAATCCGCACAGTTCAAAGAAATCAACGGCTATGACGATTGGAATACCGGCGAGCAGGAAGATTACATGCTGGCCTATGTCAACGCGCGGGAGCAATTCAAGTGTGACGGCGGCATGGACAGCGTTTACTGGACGCGCTCGCATCATCACGGCTGGTCGTGGGCAGTGGACTTCGAGGACGGCAACGTCGACTCCAGCCTTCGGACCAGCGAGTTCCGTGTTCGCCCCTTCCGCAGCTTCATCGCTTCATCAATTTAACAATTTCGCGGGCGTAGCCCGCTAAAAATATGGCACTCCATACTGACACAGCAATTTACAAGGCGACTTACCAACTGGCACAGCTGGTGATGCAACTCGTAGCGAACATGCCCAGAAACTATAAAGCGGACTTCGGCGCTGAATTGAGAAGACGCTGCATGGGGCTGGTAATGCGTACCTACGAGGCAAATACATCGCAGGACAAGTCGCCAATCCTGAGCAAAATGCGGCAGGAAGTTGAGGCGGTTAATCTGTCTCTGCGCCTGGCGGTTGACTTGCGCCTTATATCTCATGGTCAGTATGGGAAAGCTATAGCCATCACGGCAAGCATTGGGAAGCAGGCTACCGGATGGCAGAGGAAATCGGAATGCGCTTGACGCCGACTTTGCCAAGGCAATTTGGACAACGCGCTATGAATCTGGTCGAGCCGCTAGGGTTCGCCCTACCGACATGCGCATCAGGAATATCGTCGGCGTATGCCGCAATGATTCCGCGCAGTTTTCTTATTGAAGCAATGCCTCGATTTGAAAACGTGAATAGCTCGAATATCGTGGGCAGTGGACTTCGAGAACGGCAACGTCAACAACAACAATCGGAACAACGAGTTCCGTGTTCGCCCCTTCCGCAAATTCAACCGAGAGCTTCTATGGATACTGGATATTCAATCGAATTACTGGCCGAGGCATACAAAGACTGCCGACGCCACAAACGCAATACAGATAGCGCACTACGCTTTGAGCATAATCTTGAGCACAACCTGATTGGTCTGCACGATGAACTATCAGACGGCTCATATAAGCCAGGGAAAAGCATCTGCTTTGCCATCACTAAACCAAAGCCGCGCGAAGTATGGGCAGCGGACTTCCGCGACCGCATCGTGCATCACCTTCTCTACAACCGCCTCGCGCCGATCTTCCACGCCAGATTCATTGCTGATAGCTGCGCTTGCATACCAGGTCGCGGCACGCTGTACGGCGCAAAACGGCTTGAATCGAATGTGCGCAGCATCACTCAGAACTGGGGCAAACATGCGTATTACCTGAAACTCGACCTTGCTAATTTTTTCGTCAGTATCGATAAGAACATCCTGCGAGAGTTGATTGCCAAGCGCGTTACTGAACCGTGGTGGATGCAGCTGGCCGACACGATCCTGTTTCACGATCCGCGCCAAAACTACGAACTGCGCGGGTCGCCTCGCATGCTCGACTTAGTGCCGCCGCACAAACGGCTAACAAACCACCCAGCGCACCTCGGGTTGCCAATTGGCAATCTCAGCAGCCAGTTCTTCGCCAACATTTACCTGGATGAACTCGACCAGTTCTGTAAGCACAAGTTGCAGGCGCGCCACTATATCCGCTATGTGGACGATTTTCTGATTCTGCATGAATCACCGCAATGGCTCAACGCAGCCAAAGCGCAGATCGAAGAGTTCTTGAGCGATAGGCTGCACGCTCGCATCAACCCATCAAAAACAATCCTGCAGCCAATTTCTCGCGGTGTTGATTTTGTCGGACAGGTTATCCGGCCATGGCACCGCACGATGCGCAAACGCACCATCAATGAGGCGATGCGCCGCGTCAGCACTATCGATAGCGCAGAACTATACAAAACAGCGAATAGCTACTTTGGGCTTATGCGTCAGGCAACTCACAGCTATCACCAAAGAATTTTGCTATCTAACGTACTGCGCAAACGCGGGCATACGATTAACGGAAGTTTAACGAAAATTTATCGGAGGAAATCATCATGAAAAAACGCATCTGGTCAGATGAAGAAAACGCGAATATCAAAAAGTGGTTCGGAAAATTCACAACTGCCGAAATAGCTGGTTTTTTGTTTTGCGATTCAGGTGTAGCGAACAGGCAGATCATCGCGCTGGGATTGCGCCAAAAACGCAGCTCGCCAAAGATGGATGCCGCGCAGAAGGCGCGAAAGAACGCGGTAATTTCAGCGCGCGTTTACGAGCCAAAGTACACCGACAAAGAGCGTGAGTTGATGGAAGCTGGAAATAGGCTTGCACAAGTTTCGTGGATGGGAGTTTGTCGTGTGTCGTAAGCGCGGTGCGCGCAGAAAACAGCATATCCCCGGCGCTTACATCTTGGCGCACACGCCGATCACCAAAGGCGGCCAGGACAAGTTAGGCATGCTGTATCACGCCAGCTTAGACGGACTCAGGCGCGGACGTGGTTCGCATGATCTATGGCAGAACCTCGCTGATGCAATAAACGTGAGCCTATGCTTCGCTGAAAACAACGGTGTACTGGCCACTTATACCGTAGACATTCGCAAAGCTCAAGACGCGCTCGTAGCGTGCCGGGATCGGTTCAAAAAGTCGGACAAGTGGGGAATGACCGGAGATGAGGCGAAGGCGGTTATGCGTGGGTTAACAATTTATGACGAACAGAATGCAGCCGCCACAGTTGGCCAGCAAATACGCTCACTTGCTGAAGTTCGGGTGCGGTTAGAAATGGGAGATATACGATGAATTGGACGCACAAAAAGAAGGTTTATCGGGCGGTCTGTTTGCAGTGGACTGGCGATAACACCGAGCAGGTGGCTGCAATGCTGCGAGAGTTGGGTTATACGGGCTTTGAGATGTACAAAGATACCATCATGGCGCGCGCTGAAGATAAGCCGCTGTTGTGCGTCCATCCGCTTAACTGGTTGCGAATTGGCGAGAATGGCGAGTTTAAAATGATGCGGCCTGATGAATTTGAATTGAAGTATGAGGTGATTGAAGATGACCGTCGCGTATTGCAGGCACGCGGCGAGCACCCGTCACCGTGCGCTAGATTCTGCGAGGCGAATGCGTATCAGATTGCAGAGCGCGGCTACAAGTCACAGATTGAAAGATTGAGCGCAGCCAACAAAGACCTGCAAAGCTGGTTTGATGCGGCAAAATCAGAGTTGGATGCGCTGAAGAGTCAGAATCCTTGCTCATATGAAGTTTACTCGCGTGATACTGTTGAGTTTTCTGCAAGTTATGAGCAGGCATGCCACGAGCACATTAACTGCGCAATAGTTGATTATGATGTTGATGGTGCAGATAATTGGAAAGTTCGACCTGTTTATGCTCGCCCAGTACCCGCAATCCCTGACAGTTACGTGCTTACGCCAATTAACCCATCAGAAGCAATGATTGACGCTGGATTCGATGCGGTCAGCTCGCCACTTTATACCAGCGGTCAGATGCTGGCTGAGATGGTTTACAAAGCAATGATAGCCGCATCACAGAAGGAGGTTGCGCCATGAGCGCAGAACGATTTGCACTCGCCCGCCGCCTTGCCCAGTTGGCTGCTGACATCGAGGGATTGCCCGGTTACACAAATAGAACGCACCCTGATGTTTCAAAATGCGTGGTGGGGATGCATGACTTGGCGCAAACATTCGCCGGTGAACGAGCTGGTGAGATTTATGATGAAACAGATGAGGGTTAAATAATGAATGCAGCAGTTAAGACGATCAGGATTGCGGATTTAGCTCTGATATTACACAGAACAGAAAGAACAATCGCGGAGGATGTGTCGCGCAGACCGGAATCTTTGCCGCCCCGGCTTTTAATACCGAACAGCAAAACAGTATTATGGCGCATGATTGACGTTGAGCGATGGCTTGAGGATCGTGTTCAGAAGCCCGTCGGAAGACCACGAAAAGCGGCGTAAATTACAGGAATTTTTAAGAGAACACGACAAAATCACGACAAACGACTGTAACCTATTGATTTAATAAGTCGCTAGAGTCCTCTTCTGGGCACCAGTTATTATGTAGCAAACATCAACAAAGCCAGCATCTATAACGATTGCTGGCTTTTTTGTGTCCACTTTATTGCTCTTTTTTTGCATTGTTTCCACTCTATTTGTTATTGTGTCACGACATTTTCACGACATCATTCACGACATGGCAACAATTCGTAAGCGCGGCGCTGCTTGGCAGGCTCAAGTATTCATGCACGGAGTCCGTAAATCAGGGACTTTCGCCACAAAAATAGAAGCCCAACAATGGGCCGCTCAAGCTGAGGGCGCGATTCTAACAGGGAAGACGGACACAATCCCAGATAAAACATTTGCAGACCTTTTGAATCGGTATGCCGAAGAGGTCAGCCCCACTAAGCGCGGGGCACGATGGGAAAAAATACGTATTGCGCTGACGTGTCGTGATCCTGTCGTGAATGTAATGCTGCGTGATCTTGATAGCAGAGCCATTGCAACATGGCGCGACCGTAGACTTGCGCAAGTATCCCCGGCCAGCGTAAGGCGCGAATGGAATCTTCTAAGTAGCGCTTGCACGATTGCTGTTAAGGAATGGAAGTGGCTCACAGAAAACCCAATGAGTGAGGTTAAGCGACCTGCCCCGCCCGATTCTAGGGACAGGATAGCAACGCCAGATGAAATAGAGCGAATTCTATTTGCCATGTGCTATGACAGGGACAATACACCAACTACGGTAACCTCCAGAGTGGGCGCGACTTGTTTATTTGCCGTTGAAACAGCGATGCGTGCTGGGGAGATTGCGGAACTGACGTGGGACCGGGTTTTTATCGACTTGAAATATTGCAAA
>Ga0208248_1000062_pt1 | contig 45146 bp, 40 predicted proteins | sample CryBogmetaGMA5M_FD_184545 | JGI IMG/M metagenome (GOLD analysis project Ga0208248, IMG submission 184545) | Freshwater microbial communities from Crystal Bog, Wisconsin, USA - MA5M (SPAdes) | ecosystem: Environmental > Aquatic > Freshwater > Lake | place: Crystal Bog, Wisconsin, USA | collected...
GCCCCCGCATGCAAGCACTGCGCATCATCAGCGAAGACCACAGCAACCTGTGGCGTCTGGCGACCACCATCGACCATGTGGCCGAAGAAATCGAGGCTGGCGAAAAGGTCGACCCGGCGTTCTTCAGGTCCGTCTTTGATTACATCGAGCAGTTTGTGGACCGCTCGCACCACCCCAAGGAAGATGACTTTCTGTTTCGCCTGCTGCGCCTGAGAAGTGACAAGGCGGCGGCTATTCTGGACCCCTTGCAGGAGGAGCACCGCGAGGGGCCGCACAAGTTGCAGGCTTTGCGCACCTGTGTGGCGCAAGCCGCCAGCGGCGCGCTGGAGCCGACTGAGCTGGCGGTGCTGCTGCGCGCCTACACCGCCGGGCTTAAAAGCCATATCCGGGTTGAAGAAAAGTTTGCCATGCCACTGGCACGCGAGGTCTTGACCGCTGAAGATTGGGCCGAGATTGATGGCGCCTTTCTGGACAACGATGACCCGCTGTTTGGCGAGAAAGCCAAGGCCGAGTTTCGGGAGTTGTATCACCGCGTCGCCAGTCTGGCGCCAGAGTCGATCGGTCTGGGCGGTGCCTCTAGCGGTCAGTTGCAAGCCTCCTCAGCCCCGACCAAGGCCGATGTGCTGTTGCAGGTCACCGGGATGGAGAGTTGCTACGGCCGCATCCAGGCTTTGAAGGGCATCACGCTGGAGGTGCGCCGGGGTGAGACCGTGGCGCTGGTGGGGGCCAATGGCGCCGGCAAGACGACCTTTTTGCGCACGCTCTCGGGGGTGCAGCCGATGAGCGGGGGCAGTATTGTGTTTGACGGGGAAGACATCAGCAAGCTGCGCTCGGACATGCGCATGCGCCGCGGTATTTGCCAGAGCCCGGAGGGGCGTCAGGTGTTCGGCCCGCTCTCGATTGATGACAACCTGCGCCTGGGGGCTTACACGCAACCCAAGCACCAGGTCGAGGGTGACTTGGAGAAGGTGTTTGCCATGTTTCCGATTCTCAAAGAGAAACGCCTGCTTCCGGCGGGCACCTTGTCGGGCGGGCAGCAGCAAATGTTGGCCATTGGCCGGGCCTTGATGGGGCGGCCCAAGTTGTTGTTGCTCGATGAGCCTTCGATGGGACTGGCACCGCTGCTGGTGCAGGAGGTGTTCAACGTCATCAAAACACTGAAAGCACAGGGCATGACCATTCTGTTGGTGGAGCAGAACGCGTTTGCCGCGTTGGCGATTGCCGACCGCGGTTATGTGCTGGAGACCGGTCAGGTCACTTTGACCGGCACCGGGCAGGAATTAATCAGTAACGAGCAGGTGCGCGCGGCGTACCTGGGTATGTAAAAAATTTAACCAAGGAATACCATGACGAAAAAATTTGCATCACAAGCCGACCTGGAGGTCAAGAAGACCACCTTTGCGCAGATGTCCGAGCACTGCTGGGCCTATACCGCCGAGGGCGACCCCAACACCGGCGTGATCATTGGCGAGGACTCGGTGTTGATCTGCGACGCACTGGCCACACCCGTGATGGCGCAGAGCCTGATTGCCGAGATTCGCAAGATCACCGACAAGCCTATCAAGTATGTGGTGCTGTCGCACTACCACGCAGTGCGCGTGCTGGGCGCCTCCGGCTTCAAAGCGGCTGGTATGCAGGAAATCATCGCCAGCCAGGGCACCTACGAGATGATTGTGGAGCGCGGTGCGCAAGACATGCAGTCTGAGTACGAGCGCTTTCCCCGTCTGTTTGACGCCTTTGACTCCATCCCCGGCCTGACCTGGCCGACGCTGGTGTTCAAGGAAAGCATGACGCTGTGGATGGGCAAGTTGGAAGTCAAGATCATGCATTTGGGTGCGGGCCACACCAAGGGTGACACCGTGGTCTGGGTGCCAGCAGAAAAAGTGCTGTTCTCAGGTGATCTGGTGGAAGCCGATGCCGCTTGCTACACCGGCGACGCCCAACTGGCCGAGTGGCCCGCCACGCTGGATGCGCTGGCCGCACTGCAGGCTGAAAAACTGGTGCCCGGCCGTGGCCCGGCGCTGGTCGGCCCGCAGCGGGTTCAGGACGGCTTGGCCTACACCCGTGATTTTGTGACGACGCTGCTGAGTTCCGCCAAGGAAGCGGTGGCCCAGAACATGAACCTGAACCAGGCCATGGCGCACTGCCGCAAGGCGATGGACCCCAAGTTTGGCCAGGTCTTCATCTACGAACACTGCCTGCCATTTGACGTGACCCGTGCGGTGGACGAAGCCAGCGGCATCAAACATCCGCGCATCTGGACGGCAGAGCGCGACAAAGAAATGTGGCACGCCCTGCAGACCGCTGCCTGAGTTTCAAATAATAAAAAGAGGAGACAGGCATGCTGAGCACCTATCAATATTCAAGTTATGAGTACGTGCGTCCACCGGAGCAAAGTGGCGCCGAGAAAAAACGTTATCCGGTGGTAATCGTAGGCGCGGGCCCGGTCGGCTTGGCTGCGGCCATTGAATTGGCCCAGTCCGGTGTGCCGGTGGTGGTGCTCGATGATGACAACACGGTGTCGGTCGGTTCCCGTGGCGTTTGTTATGCCAAGCGCACGCTGGAGGTGCTGGACCGCCTGGGTGTGGGTGACCCGTGCGTGGACAAAGGCGTGAGCTGGAATGTCGGGCGCACGTTCTTTCGCGAGCAAGAGGTTTACAACTTCAACCTGCGCCCGCAAGACGACCACAAGCGCCCCGGCATGATCAACCTGCAACAGTATTACCTGGAGGAATACGAGATCACGCGGGCCAAGGAATTACCCAATCTGGATCTGCGTTTTAAAAACAAGGTAGTGTCGGTGTCGCCTGATGGCAACGGGGCAACCTTGCAGGTTGAAACGCCTGATGGCATCTACAGCCTGGAGACCGATTGGTTGATCGTGGCCGACGGCGCACGCAGTGGCATCCGACGCATGATGAACCTGGAGATTGACGGCAAGATCTTCATGGACCGCTTCCTCATTGCCGACGTGGTGATGAAGGCAGATTTCCCGACCGAGCGCTGGTTCTGGTTTGACCCCCCTTTCCATCCGGGGCAGTCGGTGCTGCTACACCGTCAGGCCGACAACGTGTTTCGCATCGACTTCCAGCTGGGCTGGCAAGCCGACCCGGAAGAAGAGAAGAAACCCGAGAACGTCATCCCGCGCATCAAAGCCATGCTGGGCGATGACCGCGAGTTTGAGCTGGAATGGGTCAGCGTTTACACCTTCCAGTGCCGCCGCATGAACAACTTCACCCACGGTCATGTGCTGTTTGTGGGCGATGCGGCGCACCAGGTGTCGCCATTTGGCGCCCGCGGTGCCAACTCCGGCATTCAGGACACCGACAACCTGTGCTGGAAGCTGAAGCTGGTGATTGAAGGCAAAGCGCCCTCCAGCCTGCTCGACACCTACTCGGAAGAGCGCGTGTTTGCAGCCGATGAGAACCTGCTGAACTCGACCCGTTCGACCGACTTCATCACGCCCAAAAGCAAGATGTCGCTGACCATTCGCAACGCTGCCCTGACGCTGGCGCGAGACCATGCTTTTGCCCGGGCGCTGGTCAATTCAGGACGACTGTCGGTGCCCGCAGTGCTGACCGAGTCGCGACTCAACACACCCGATACGTCTGAGTTTGCGGGCGATATGGTGCCGGGCGCGGCGATGGACGATGCACCCATGCAGGAAGACGGCGAGAACTTCTGGTTGCTGGAGCGCGTGGGTAACCAGTTCATGGCGCTGGTGAGGGTCAACGACCCGTCACAAGTCGATGCAGCCACCGCCCGTGTTTACAAGTCGTTGGTCGATGCCGCGATACCGATTGAAGTGGTGCTGGTGTCGCCCCAAGCCGGTAGCGCCCCCGAAGGCCTGCGCGTTTTTGTAGACGAGAAACATCGTTTTACCGAACGCTTCGATGCCCAAGCGGGCACGACCTACCTGATCCGCCCAGACCAACACGTGGCGGCCCGCTGGCGTGCTTTTGACGCAACTGCCGTCAAGGCTGCGCTGGCCCGAGCAACATCCAACACCCTCTAAGGAGCCCGTCATGCCTCTCACTTTGACCCCGAATCTCTCCGAGCCCGGCAAGCGCTATTTCCAGGCCTACACGCCTGGCGATGATTTCTACGAAGCCCTGATCGAAACCCATCGTGATTTAACCGACGAGCAAAGTTCGCTGGTTAACGCCAAGCTGGTGTTGCTCTTGTCAAACCACATTGGTGACCTGTCCGTGCTGCGCGAGGCGATGAACATCGCCCGCCAGAGCGTCTAACCTTGTTTAGGAAACTCACATGAAAATCCAGAAAATTCACCATGTCGCCTACCGCTGCAAGGACGCCAAGGAAACGGTTGAGTGGTACGGCAAGTACCTGAACATGAACTTCATCCTGGCGATTGCCGAGAACGAAGTGCCCTCGACCAAAGCGCCCGACCCTTACATGCACGTGTTTCTCGACGCCGGCAACGGCAACGTGCTGGCCTTCTTTGAGTTGCCCACCCAGCCGCCGATGGGACGCGACCCCAACACCCCGCTGTGGACCCAGCATCTGGCGCTGCAGGTCGAATCGGTCGACGTCATGATGCAGGCCAAAGCCCGACTGGAAGCCGACGGCATTGAGGTGATCGGGCCCACCGACCACACCATCTTCAAGTCAATCTACTTCTTTGACCCGAGCGGTCACCGCCTGGAGCTGTGCGCCAACACCGGCACCCCGAAGATGGCCAAAATGCTCGACGAAGCCAAGTGGGACATGCTCAATGAATGGGCCCTGACCAAAAAGGCCCCACAACACGCACGCTGGATGCACGACGGCAGCTACGCTGGGGAGTAAGCAGCATGAAACTTGCCACCCTCAAACAAGGCGGGCGCGACGGCACCCTGGTCGTTGTCAACCGCAGTCTCTCCCACTACCGCGCCGTGCCCGCCATTGCCCGCACACTGCAAGCCGCGCTGGACGACTGGGATGTCTGTGAGCCGCAACTGCGCCAGGTTTATGAAGCGCTCAACAGTGGCGCCTTCAGCGATCAAGTGCCATTTGACCCTTCGCTGTGTCATTCGCCCCTGCCGCGTGCCTACCAGTGGGCGGACGGTTCGGCCTACGTGAACCACGTGGAACTGGTGCGCCGTGCCCGCGGCGCTGAATTGCCGCCTGAGTTCTGGACCGACCCGCTGATGTACCAGGGCGGCTCTGATTCTTTTGTCGGACCCTGCGATCCGATGTTGGCCCTGTCGGAAGATTGGGGGATTGATCTGGAGGCTGAAGTCGCGGTGATCACCGGCGATGTGAAGATGGGGGCCTCAACCACCGAATGCGCCCGCGCGATTCGTCTGCTGATGCTGGTCAACGATGTTTCGCTGCGCAACCTGATTCCAGCCGAACTGGCCAAGGGGTTTGGCTTCTTGCAGTCCAAGCCAGCCTCGGCCTTCAGCCCGGTGGCGATCACACCGGATGAACTGGGCGCTGACTGGCGCGACGGCCGGGTGCATCGGCCATTGACGGTACACATCAACGACCAATTGTTTGGCCAACCGGATGCGGGCACCGACATGATTTTCAACTTCCCGCAACTGGTGGCGCATGTCACCAAGACGCGTGACATGGAAGCGGGCTCCATCATCGGCTCGGGCACGGTTTCCAACAAACAAGGCGACCTCAATGGCTCGTCGATTGCGAATGGCGGCGTGGGTTACTGCTGTCTGGCTGAAGTGCGGATGTACGAGACGATTGAGACCGGCAAGCCGCAAACCAGCTACCTCAAATTTGGTGACAAAGTCAGGATTGAGATGTTTGACGCCGATGGAATCAGCATCTTCGGGGCCATCGAACAAGAGGTCAAACCCTATCCCGGTTAAGCATTTTCATCATTTTATAAAGTTGATTTAAATCAAACCTGATTTATAGTTGTTCCGGCACTATCGGCCGTTTCGGGATTTGCACTTCGCACGCCTGCCCTGTTGCATGACCGCAAAACGAGAGGCAAAAAATGTTCCAGGTTCGTATTCATGGACGGGGTGGTCAAGGCGTGGTCACCGGCGCTGAAATGCTGTCCATTGCCGCGTTTCTCGGAGGCCGCCACGCCCAGGCCTTCCCCAGCTTTGGCTCTGAGCGCACCGGTGCCCCGGTCGTGGCTTATTGCCGCATCGACGACAAAGAGATTCGCCTGCGCGAGCCCATCCTGGAGCCCGATGCACTGATCGTTCAAGACCCAACACTATTGCATCAGGTGAACGTGCTCAGTGGCTTGAAGGAAACGGGCTATATCCTGATTAACACCAACCGCACGTTTGATGAACTCGGTCTGGGCGACTTCGTCAAAGACTATCGTGCCGATCATTTGCTGACCGTGCCCGCCACGGAATTGGCAATGAGGCATGTCGGACGTCCAGTACCCAATGTCCCGCTGCTGGGGGCTTTTGCGGCACTGGGCGGGCTGATCTCCTTGGAAGGTGTATTGGCCGCTATCGACCAAAAGTTTCGTGGCACGGTCGCTCAAGGCAACAAGGATGCGGCCCGTGAGGCCTATGAGATCGTCATGAATCAGGAAAAGAAAGCGCAGGCTCACCATGCTTGAACAGTGCGAAGGATCTCATGCAGTCGCTAAAGCGGTGGCCCTGAGCCGCCCGGAAGTGATTTGCGCCTACCCCATTTCGCCTCAGACCCACATCGTGGAAGGGCTTGGTGCGATGGTCAAATCCGGTGCACTGACCCGCTGCGAATTCATCAATGTCGAGTCCGAGTTTGCCGCTCTGAGCGTGGCCATCGGCGCTTCAGCCGCCGGGGCACGGGCCTACACCGCGACCGCCAGCCAAGGACTTTTGTTCATGGCCGAGGCCGTTTACAACGCGTCCGGACTGGGTTTACCCATCGTCATGACCGTGGCCAATCGTGCGATTGGCGCACCCATCAATATCTGGAACGACCACACCGACAGCATGTCAATGCGGGATGCCGGATGGCTGCAAATTTTTGCCGAGACAAACCAAGAGGCGCTGGACCTGCACATTCAGGCGTTCAAGATTGCCGAGGAGTTGTCCTTGCCGGTGATGGTGTGCATGGACGGATTTATTCTGACGCACGCTTATGAGCGGGTAGATATGCCAGACCAGGCCCAGGTTGACAAATTCTTGCCGCCGTACGAGCCGCGTCAGGTGCTAGACCCCAATGACCCCGTCACCATTGGTGCCATGGTGGGGCCCGAAGCGTTTACAGAGGTGCGGTATCTTGCGCACGCCAAGCAGATGCAGGCACTGGAACTGATGCCGCACATTGCTGAAGAATTCAAAAAGGTTTTTGGCCGTGATTCGGGCGGGCTCATCAAACCCTACAGGCTGGACGACGCCGACACCATCGTCATCGCACTCGGCTCGGTGCTTGGCACCATCAAGGACACGGTAGATGATTTGCGCAACGAGGGCGTAAAAATTGGCGTACTGGGCATTACGTCGTTTCGACCCTTTCCGATTGAAGCCATTCGGGATGCGACTGAAAATGCCAAACGCATTGTGGTGATCGAGAAATGTTTTGCCGTTGGCATCGGTGGCATCGTCTCGCGGGATGTACGCAGTGCCGTGCAGAACCGCCAGCAATCCGTACTCACGGTTGTCGCCGGTTTGGGGGGGCGACCCATCACCAAAGCGTCATTGCACAAGTTGTTGATTGATACGGTAGCTGACAAGCTTGAACAACTCACCTTTCTTGACCTGAACTGGGAGGTGGTCAACCGCGTACTGGATCGTGAGAAACATCTTCGTCGCTCGGGTCCGATTGCTGAAGGCATTCTGCGCGACATCGGCTCAGTGTCTTCGGGCATTGCCTGAACCCACGACTGTTTAGGAAAGTTTATGGAACAAACCGTTGTCAAGTTTTACCAGACCGGCACCTTCACGGTGGGCAACCGACTGCTCAAGCCCGACCAGCGTAGCGTGCAGGCCAATACCGAACGCAACAACTCGCTGAACTCGGGCCACCGTGCCTGCCAGGGCTGCGGCGAAGCGCTCGGCGCACGCTATGCCATTGACGCAGCCATGAAGGCGACCCATGGGCAACTGATTGCAGCCAACGCCACGGGCTGCCTTGAAGTCTTCTCCACGCCCTACCCCGAAACATCTTGGCAGATGCCCTGGATTCACTCGCTCTTTGGTAACACCGCCGCCGTGGCCACCGGCATCGCAGCCGCCATGCGCGTGAAGGGTCGTAGTGATGTGCGGGTGGTGGCCCAAGGTGGCGATGGCGGCACCACCGACATCGGTTTTGGATGCCTGTCGGGCATGTTTGAACGTAACGACGATGTGCTCTACATCTGCTATGACAACGAGGCCTACATGAACACGGGCGTTCAGCGCTCATCAGCCACACCACCAGCTGCGCGTACCGCCACCACCATGCCGGTGGGACCCCATCCAGGCAACGTATTTGGTCAGGGCAAAAACATGCCGCAACTCGCCATGGCGCATGAAATTCCTTATGTAGCGACTGCTACGGTGGCCGATCTGCGGGACCTTGAATACAAGGTCACCAAAGCAATGTCGATTCGCGGCGCCCGCTATATCCACATCTTTGTGCCGTGCCCGTTGGGTTGGGGAGCAGCCTCGCATGACACCATCCGACTGGCACGACTGGCCACAGAAAGCGGTATTTTCCCGGTGTTTGAGGCCGAACGCGGTGAAGTTACAGGCTCCTCGAAAATTCGACGGCGCGTACCCATCGAAGACTATTTAAAACCCCAAAAACGCTTTGCCCATTTGTTTGGAAAAGACCCGGATACCGTCACCATCGCCCGATTGCAGGCCATGGCTGACCGCAATATTCGTCGCTATGGCCTGATCGACGAGGAGAAATAAGCATGCATAAACCGTTTGCCATCACCCTGGATGTCGGCAGCTCCCTGGCCAACCACACGGGCTCATGGCGCAATGCGCGCCCGGTTTATGTGGACCGTCTGCCGCCTTGCAACCACCAATGCCCAGCAGGTGAAAACATCCAGGCCTGGCTTTTTCATGCTGAGTCTGGCGACTACGAGCAGGCCTGGCGCAAGCTGGTCGAAGATAACCCGTTTCCAGCCATCATGGGGCGTGTCTGTTATCACAGCTGCGAAGGTGCCTGTAATCGGGGCAAGGTTGATGCCCCGGTGGGCATCAATTCAGTGGAGCATTTTCTGGGTGATGAAGCGATTTCACAAGGCTGGAAATTTGCACCACCCCAAGCAAGCACGGGTAAAAAGGTGCTGGTGGTGGGTGCCGGCGCTTCGGGCCTGTCGGCGGCTTATCACCTGGCTTGTCTCGGGCATCAGGTCACCGTGCAGGAGGCTGGGCCCCTCCCCGGCGGCATGATGCGCTTTGGCATCCCTAAATACCGTTTACCGCGCCAGGTGCTGGACGCCGAAGTGCAGCGCATTGTTGATCTGGGTGTCACCATTGAGTACAACACCAAGGTCGCCAACGTGCTGGAGTCCAAGCAATCAGGGGGGTTTGACGCTGTTTTTCTAGCGGTCGGGGCACACATCGCCAAGCGCGCCTACATTCCGGCCGGCGACTCGGCCAAGGTACTGGATGCGGTCTCGGTTCTGCGGTCCATGGAAGGCGAAGACCAACCCATGCTGGGTCGCCGGGTCGTGGTCTATGGTGGTGGTAACACGGCAATTGACGTGGCGCGTACCGCCAAACGGCTGGGGGCCACTGAGGCGATCATTGTTTACCGGCGTACCCGCGAAAAAATGCCGGCCCACGACTTTGAAGTTGAAGAAGCCCTGCAGGAAGGCGTCATGATCAAGTGGCTGTCCACCATCAAACAGGCGGGCGAGTCTTCCATTACCGTTGAAAAAATGGCGCTGGATGAAAAAGGTTTTCCGCAGCCCACCGGTGAATTTGAAACACTGGAAGCGGACTCTGTGGTGCTGGCGCTGGGCCAGGACGTAGACCTGTCTCTGATCGAGGGCGTCCCTGGACTGACAGTCGATGATGGCGTGGTTCAGGTCGACAACCGAATGATGACGGGCCACGCTGGCATTTTTGCAGGTGGCGATATGGTTCCTGCTGAAAGAAATGTGACGGTAGCCATTGGCCATGGCAAGAAAGCCGCACGAAACATTGATGCATGGCTTCAAGGTTTGGAACCTGTCGCCACGGTGAAGCACGAAATAGCCACCTTTGACAAACTCAACACTTGGTATTACAGCGACGCTCCCAAAACGGTGCGGCCCGTGCTCGATATCATTCGCCGCCAATCCACCTTTGACGAAGTTCAGGGCGGACTCGATGAAACCAACGCCTTGTTTGAGGCGCGGCGTTGCCTGTCGTGTGGCAACTGCTTTGAATGCGACAACTGCTACGGTGTGTGTCCAGACAACGCAGTCATCAAATTGGGTCCCGGCAAAGGCTTTGACTTTAACCTTGACTACTGCAAGGGCTGTGGGATTTGCGTCGCTGAATGTCCATGCGGCGCCATCAAAATGGTGCCTGAAGAAATTTAGCTCAGCGAAGCCATTTTTGTAGAAACTGCGCCTGACCCATCGCTGGGTCAAGTTGGTAGTTGGCAAACCCTACCCGGTGGTATAGCTTGATGGCCCCGGCATTGCCCTGAAGCACTTCAAGCGTGAGCTTGCAGGCTCCGCGCTCCCTTGCAATTTCTTCAACCAGCAGTATCATTTTTTCAGCAATGCGTTGCCCACGATACTCAGAGTGCACCGCCACATCGTGAATATTTACCAAAGGCTGGCAGGCAAACGTAGAGAAACCTTCGATGCAGTTCACCAGACCAACGGGAACCTGCATCGCCTTGCTACCAGGTGCATCCCTATCAACAGCCTCACCAAAAGCCAACACACTGAAGGCTTGCGGACGGTCCGCCAATGACGACACCAGATTTTTCTTGGCGAAAGTGCTCAAAGGTTCGCCGCCACCCATCGGGTCTTGCGCATAGGCATCCAGCAGATCTACCAAAGCACGCGCATGAATGGGATTGGCATAGTCAGCGCGGCACACGCTCAGTTTCATATCGACGGGAATGTTCAAAGCAGTTCTTTTCATGCAGTCAAAGTGTCCGCGATGCGCTGTGCACAGGTTTGGGCCTGAACGGCATCACGCGCTTCAACCATCACGCGAACCAGGGGTTCCGTGCCACTGGCACGAATCAGAACGCGACCGGCATCTTTTAATTCAGCTTCAACGGCTTGCGTCACTTCGGCCAAACGTGGACTGGCTTTCCAGTCCTGTCCGGGTTTCAGTCGTACATTGATCAGTATTTGCGGAAAGAGTGTTAAATCTGACAGCAATTCGGCCAGCGTCTGCCCGGTGCGCATACAGGCTTGCAGCACTTGCAGGGCAGAAATCAGACCATCGCCCGTGGTGTGTTTGTCCAAGGCCAGCAGATGGCCAGAGCCTTCACCACCCAGCAACCAGCCGCGTTTCTCCAACTCTTCCAAAACATAACGATCGCCCACTTTGGCGCGCACCAGTTCAACGCCTTTTTCCTTCAAGGCCAGTTCCACCGCCATGTTGGTCATGAGTGTTCCGACCACACCAGGTACGGCCTCTCCTGCACGTTTGCTGGCGACTTTGCCCCCCCGGGAAAGACGTTCCTTAACCATCAAATACAAGATTTCATCGCCATTGAACAAGCGCCCTGCTGCATCCACCAGTTGCAATCGATCAGCATCACCGTCCAATGCAATGCCATAGTGCGCACCACTCGCCTTAACGGCTGCAACCAGCGCCTGAGGGTGGGTTGCGCCTACCTCGTGGTTGATATTCAAACCATCAGGCGCACACCCAATGGAGATCACTTCCGCACCCAATTCGTGAAACACTTTGGGGGCCACTTGGTAAGCCGCACCGTGAGCACCATCCACGACAATTTTCAGGCCCTTGAGGGTGAGATCATTGGCAAAAGTACTTTTACAAAACTCAATGTAGCGGCCCGCAGCATCGTCAAGGCGGCGCGTTTTGCCAAGTTCGGCTGAATCAGCCCACACGGGTGCATCCTTCAGCGCGGCCTCCACTTCCAACTCCCAGGCATCCGACAGCTTGGTGCCTTGAGCGCTGAAAAACTTGATACCGTTGTCGGCAAAGGGGTTGTGACTGGCGCTGATCACGACGCCCAACGAGGCACGCTGTGCGCGCGTGAGGTAGGCCACACCTGGCGTTGGCAAGGGGCCTAACAGAACAACATCGACCCCAGCTGAGTTAAAACCACTCTCCAGCGCACTCTCCAGCATGTAGCCCGAAATACGGGTGTCTTTGCCGATCAAAACGGTGGGGCGAGCCTCTGTTTTTTTAAGGACGCGGCCAACAGCGTGCGCCAAGCGCAAGACAAAGTCAGGCGTGATAGGTGCTTGTCCAACGGTGCCCCGAATGCCATCAGTTCCGAAATATTTTCTAGTCATTTTGTACTCTAGCCCTTTTATTTAATAAATATACTGCTATTTATTTAATAGCATTTAAAATTTTGAGTGCTTGCACTGTTTCCCGTACATCATGCACACGGACGATCGAGGCACCGCGCTCAACTGACAACACGGCAGCCACCACACTGGGCACCATACGCTCAGGCGGGCCAATCGTTGGTGCCGCTGATAACGAGTTTCCCACCACGGCTGCTAGGGAAGATTTTCGTGACCAACCTGCCAGAACGGGATAACCCGCAGACAACAATTCAATTTGCCGTGATAACAATGAAAAATTCTGTGCCGCCGTTTTGCCAAATCCAATGCCGGGGTCGATAACTAGTCGATTCTTTTGTACCCCTAGCGCATTTAGATCCTGGGCTACATGCTTTAAAAATAATAGCACTTGAAGAACAACATCCCCATCCATTGGGGCGACCTGCATGGTCAAAGGTTCACGGTGCATGTGCATCAGGCAAACACCACAATTGGGATGCCGGGACACAACGCTTACTCCCGTCAACCGAGAAGTTCCAATCTCTGGCTCAGACCAGCGCAAGGCCCAAATGTCGTTAATGATGTCGGCACCAAGGTCCAGCACGGCTTGCATGACTTGCGGCTTGTAGGTATCGACAGAAATAGGCACATCCAGCTTAATTGCCTCGCGAACCACCGGTATAACACGCGCCAATTCTTCTTCTAGTGATAAGGGAAGGGCACCAGGTCGGGTCGATTCACCACCGATATCAAGAATATCAGCGCCCTCCTGCAACAACAATTCGCAGTGCTGAAGCGCGGCAATTACCGAATCATGTTGACCACCATCCGAGAATGAGTCAGGTGTCACATTCACGATACCCATGACTTTGGGCGTCGTCAAGTCGAGCAAGAAGCGGGATGTTTGCCATTCCATGAAGCACCTTGTTGCTTTCAATAGCAAAAGGGCTGTTGCCAGCCCCTTTGAATCATTTAATGAATGAACGTTTACCGATTAGGCTGCCGTAGGTGCTGCGTCAGGCTTGATGGTGGGTGCACCACCACTGCTACTGTCACCACCGATAGTCGGAATACGCGGCGTCCAGTCTTTGGGAGGACGGGGCTCTTTGCCAGCCATGATGTCGTCCAACTGGTCGCTGTCAATGGTTTCCCACTCCAGCAAGGCCTTGGCCATGGCGTGCATTTTGTCTTGGTTGTCTTCAATCAGTTTGCGCGCCATCGTGTACTGCTGATCAATGATGCGACGAACTTCGGCATCCACCTTTTGCATGGTTTGCTCGCTCATATTGGTCGTCTTGGTCACCGAGCGGCCCAGAAACACCTCGCCCTCGTTGTCGGCATAGACCATGGGGCCCAAGGCATCGGTCATGCCGTAACGCGTCACCATGTCGCGCGCAATATGAGTCGCACGCTCAAAGTCGTTGCTGGCACCGGTGGTCATTTGGTTCATGAAGACTTCTTCAGCAATACGGCCACCGAAAAGCATGCTAATTTGACTCAGCATGTATTCGCTGTCGTAGCTGTAACGATCTTGCGCCGGCAGACTCATCGTAACGCCCAATGCTCGACCACGAGGAATGATGGTGACCTTATGAACCGGGTCACACTTGGGCAACATTTTCCCGATCAAAGCGTGACCTGATTCGTGATACGCCGTATTTTTGCGTTCACCTTCAGGCATGACCATGCTCTTACGCTCTGGGCCCATCAGGATTTTGTCCTTGGCCTTCTCGAAATCCTGCATTTCAACGGTACGGGCATTGCGGCGTGCAGCCATCAGGGCCGCTTCGTTGCACAGATTAGCCAGGTCAGCACCCGACATGCCAGGCGTACCACGGGCAATCACGCCTGCGTTGACATCCTGGCCCAAGGGCACTTTGCGCATGTGAACGTTGAGAATTTGCTCACGACCCCGAATATCGGGCAGCGTCACGTAGACCTGACGGTCAAATCGTCCTGGACGCAACAGCGCTGCGTCAAGAATATCGGGTCGGTTGGTGGCCGCTACAACAATAACGCCCACATTGGTCTCGAAACCGTCCATCTCAACCAACATCTGATTCAGGGTTTGTTCGCGTTCATCATTGCCACCGCCCAAACCGGCACCCCGCTGACGGCCCACGGCATCAATTTCATCGATGAAGATGATGCAAGGCGCGTTTTTCTTGGCGTTGTCAAACATGTCGCGGACCCGGGAAGCACCGACACCCACAAACATTTCAACAAAATCAGAACCCGAAATCGAGAAGAAAGGCACTTTGGCCTCGCCCGCTATACCCTTGGCCAGCAAAGTCTTGCCGGTTCCGGGCGGACCCACCAGTAACAGACCACGAGGAATGCGGCCTCCAAGCTTTTGGAATTTTGCGGGGTCCTTCAGGAAGTCAACGACTTCTTTGACTTCTTCTTTGGCTTCATCGCAGCCTGCCACATCAGCAAAGGTCACTTGGTTGGTATTTTCATCCAGCAAACGAGCCTTGCTTTTACCAAAACTGAAAGCACCGCCTTTGCCACCGCCCTGCATCTGGCGCATGAAGTAAACCCACACACCAATGAGCAGCAGCATGGGCCCCCAACTGACCAGCAAGGTCATGAGCAAGGATCCTTCTTCGCGGGCTTTAACGTCAAATTTGACGCCATTGGCGATCAGGTCGCCCACCAAACCTCGGTCAAGGTAAGTGGCTGTGGTTCTGACTTTACGGTCGTCGTTGGTCACTGCAATTATTTCAGTACCGCCCTGACCTTCTTGAATGACGACGCTCTTGATGCGTTTGCCACGAACATCTTCAAGAAAATCGGAATAACCTACATACCCAGCGCTACTTGGACCTCGAGTGTCAAACTGTTTGAAAACAGTAAACAGCACAAGTGCAATAACGAGCCAAACGGCAATTTTCGAGAACCACTGATTATTCAAGCGAGGCTCCAATAGGGAAGCAAATAAGAAGACTGAACATAACTGGGCGTTATTTTAGGCGTTTCAAGAGAGGCCGGGCGTTGATTTAATATTTTCAGCCACAGACAAAACAGGGGTTTCAGACTGATTTCAGGCCCATACCGACTAAAAACGTTTCAGAAGATTTGTCGCGCGAGGCCTTGGGCTTAATTCGCTTGACCACTAAAAAGGTCTCCTTGAAGCGTTTGACCAGCGGCTCATAAACCCCACCATGAAAAACCTTGACTACCAGCGCACCCTGCGGCTTCATGTGGTTTTGGGCAAATTCAATTGCCAGCTCGACCAAATTTTCAATACGGGCGTCGTCTGCGGATGAAATTCCTGACAAGTTGGGCGCCATGTCGGACACCACCACATCGGCCAAACGACTGTCCATCTCGTTCGTCAAGCGCTGCAAGACTTCCGGCTCGCGAAAATCGCCTTGCAAAAACAAAACGCCTTCGACCGGCTCCATGGGCAAGATATCCAGTGCAATGATGACGCCATTCAGCGCCCCAACCGCCGCGCCGCCACTGGTCGCCGTTTTGGGCGACAGTTTGCGCCGCACATACTGACTCCAGGCGCCGGGGGTTGACCCCAGATCAACCACCAGATGCCCCGGCTTGATCAAATTGAGCGTCTCATCAATCTCTTTCAGTTTGAACGCGGCGCGGGCACGGTAACCCTCCAGTTTGGCCTGTTTGACATACGGGTCATTGACGTGATCGTTGATCCAGGCCCGGTTGACCTTGCTGCCTTTGGTTTTGGTTTGGGTTTGGATTTTCATTTTTTCCTTCGTGACCGATAATACCGGCATGCCTCAAATTCAATTGACCCCTGCCCAACGCAAAGAACACCGCTCCGAAGCCCATCATCTTGACCCCGTCGTCATGGTGGGTGGCGATGGTCTCACCGCTAACGTAAAAAAGGAAGCGGATGCTGCCTTGAACGCCCACGGACTGATCAAAGTTCGTGTTTTCTCCGACGATCGTGCCGCCCGCGAAGCCATGTTTCAGACGCTGACCGATGAACTCAACGCCGCACCCATTCAACACATTGGCAAACTGCTGGTGCTCTGGCGTCCCATGCCCGAGCGCGAAAAAACGGTTGACGAAGACCGGATGGCCGGTCCCCGCGACATCAAGGTGCTGAAATACAGCAAACGCGGCGGCCAACGTCCTGAAGTCAAAACCCTGCGCGTGCTGGGCAACCAACGCCTCACTGCGGGTGGCTCTGTCAAACGCTCCAAGCCTAAGCAAATCAGCATCAAAAAACAGAGTCAAACCTGATGGTTTACGGGACTGGTCAAGCGCTGGCTCGGTCCCGATAATTTCCAAAATGTTGTTGCAGAACATACCCACTGCAGCACATACATCCCACTGCCAACACTGTGCCACAGCCTTAAATTTTCGCGTGCCACGATTCTGGGCGCCACGGCAAATTCTGCCAGCAGTGCCAGCAACATCCCCGTCACTATAAAAATAATAGCTGCTTGCGCATGCTGGACGGGGGCTTCAGCCTGATTCGGTCTAGAAAGCATGAGCAGCAAGAGACCACACACACAAGACACCCAGGTTTGAGCCGAAAACAGTTTGGCAGCCATCCCCCCCGCCATCGACGGGGTTGGCAAATGCACAAACAACATCGGCACCACCCAAAACCCGATCGTTGTCAAACTGACCCACCACAGCGCGGCCAGTGCAATCGAGAAGCGGGTATTGAAATTAGACGTAGCTAACCTGCACGACTTCATAAGTTTTGACACCACCCGGTGCTCTGACCTCGACCGAGTCACCTTCAAGACGACCGATCAGGGCGCGTGCAATTGGGCTGCCAATATTGACCAAGCCCAGTTTGATGTCAGCCTCGTCTTCTCCGACGATCTGATAGGTCATCAAGTCACCTGATGCTTCGTCTTCGAGCTTGACCGTGGCACCAAAAACCACCCGGCCATCAGCGTCCAGCTCGGCAGGATCAATGATCTGGCACACCGACAGCTTGCCTTCGACTTCCTGAATGCGGCCTTCAATGAAGCCCTGGCGGTCTTTGGCGACTTCGTACTCGGCGTTTTCGCTCAAGTCACCCTGTGCGCGGGCCTCGGCAATGGCGTTGATGACCCAAGGGCGATCAACTGTTTTGAGCTTGTGCAACTCGGCTTTGAGTTTTGCAGCGCCGCGCTTGGTGATGGGAATGGTAGCCACTTACTGCTCCGATGAAATAGTGAATATCTTGTGGAACAGGCCGCAGATACTGCGCAAGCAGATCAAGTCCTATCCCCAACTGTTGATGAAAAAAGATACCGCCGAGCGTTGCCGCCTGACGGTATCTATTAGACGGATTATGCCGTGAATGTCAGCGCAGAATCAACCAGCGGCCAACTGAGCATGCATTTCCTGAATAGAAATAACATCCAGATGGTCGATGTGCGGCATACCCTGAACCGCCGCCTCGGCACCGGCAATGGTCGTGAACGTGGTGACCCGCGCCAGCAAGGCTGAGGTGCGGATTTGCCGCGAATCAGCAATCGCGTTGCGCCGCTCTTCCACCGTATTGATGACCAGCGAAATCTCGTTGTTCTTGAGCATGTCAACAATGTGCGGACGGCCTTCAGTGACCTTGTTCACCACCGCGCAAGGCACGCCAGCGGCGTTCATGGCCGCAGCGGTTCCTTTGGTGGCCGACACGTTGAAACCCATTGCCGTCAGCGCACGCGCCACTTCAATCGCACGTGGTTTGTCGTTGTTTTTGACCGAGATAAACACCTTGCCGGTCGACTCACCGGTGGCCGTGAACGGTTTTGGCAACTTGGTGCCCGCGCCCATTTGTGACTTCACAAAGGCTTCGCCAAAGGTCTTGCCAACGCCCATCACTTCACCGGTGGATTTCATCTCGGGGCCGAGAATAGTGTCCACACCGGGGAACTTGACGAATGGGAAAACCGCTTCTTTCACGCTGAAATACGGTGGCGTGATCTCGCGGCCAATACCTTGCGACGCCAACGACTGACCGACCATGCAACGCGCTGCGACCTTGGCCAACTGGATACCCGTCGCTTTGGACACAAAGGGCACGGTCCGTGAGGCACGCGGATTAACTTCGAGCACAAAGATAACGTCTTTGCCATCCAGATTCTGAATCGCAAACTGCACATTCATGAGGCCCACCACGTTCAGGGCTTGCGCCATGGCCGCCGTCTGGCGCTTGATCTCTGTGACGGTTTCAGCACACAGGCTGTACGGTGGTAGCGAACAAGCAGAGTCGCCACTGTGCACGCCAGCTTGCTCAATGTGCTCCATAACGCCACCAATAAAGGTGGCGCCTTGGGCACCGTTGAGGCCCGCGTCCCGAATGCAATCGACATCGCACTCGATGGCATCGTTCAAAAAGCGATCCAGCAGCACCGGTGAGTCATGGCTGACCTTGACGGCCTCGCGCATGTAACGCTCCAGGTCACGTTGCTCGTGCACGATTTCCATCGCACGACCGCCCAGCACGTAGCTGGGGCGAACCACCAGCGGGTAACCCAAGGCGGCCGCTTTTTCGAGCGCTTCGGGCTCGGTGCGCGCAGTGGCATTGGGCGGCTGTCGCAAGCCCAGCTCATGCAAAAGCTTTTGGAAGCGCTCGCGGTCTTCTGCGGCGTCAATCATGTCAGGCGAGGTGCCGATGATGGGCACGCCGTTGGCTTCCAGATCAAGGGCCAGCTTCAAAGGCGTCTGCCCGCCGTATTGGACTATCACGCCGTAAGGCTTTTCCTTGTCCACGATTTCGAGCACGTCTTCGAGGGTGAGGGGCTCAAAATAGAGCCGGTCAGAGATGTCGTAATCGGTTGATACGGTTTCAGGATTGCAGTTGACCATGATGGTCTCGTAGCCATCCTCGCGCATCGCCAAGGCGGCGTGAACGCAGCAGTAATCAAACTCGATGCCCTGCCCGATGCGGTTGGGACCACCGCCCAGCACCATGATTTTTTTCTTGTCGGTGGGTGCCGCTTCGCACTCAGAGCCTTCTGACTCGTAGGTCGAATACAAATAGGCGGTGTTGGTCGCAAACTCGGCGGCACAGGTGTCAACCCGCTTGTAGACCGGACGCACACCCAAGGCGATTCGTTTCTGGCGAATGGCGGTGTCGGTGGTCTTGAGTTGCTTGGCCAGACGGCGATCTGAGAAACCTTTTTGTTTGAGCGCACGCAAGGTGGGGGCATCAATCGCGTCGAGCGAGGTGGTTTCAAGTTCGAGTTCGATCTTGACGATCTGCTCGATTTGCACCAAAAACCAACGGTCGATCTTGGTCAGCGCAAACACTTCGTCCACACTCCAACCCGCCGCAAAGGCGTCGCCCACATACCAGATGCGCTCAGGACCGGGCTCGCCCAGCTCTTTTTCCAGCAACTCTCGGTCTTGTGTTTTTTCGTTCATGCCGTCGACACCAACTTCGAGGCCGCGCAAGGCTTTCTGGAACGACTCCTGGAAAGTGCGACCAATCGCCATCACCTCACCGACCGATTTCATTTGAGTCGTCAGACGACTGTCGGCAGTAGGAAATTTTTCGAAGGCAAAACGAGGAATTTTGGTGACCACGTAATCGATGCTGGGCTCGAAACTGGCGGGCGTCAAGCCACCCGTGATGTCGTTGCGGAGTTCGTCCAGCGTGTAACCCACAGCCAGTTTGGCAGCGACCTTGGCAATCGGGAATCCCGTGGCCTTGGAGGCCAGTGCCGAGGAGCGCGAAACACGCGGATTCATCTCGATCACCACCATACGCCCGTCTTCGGGGTTGATGGAAAACTGGACGTTGGAGCCACCGGTGTCCACGCCAATTTCGCGCAGCACAGCCAGCGACGCATCGCGCAGAATCTGGTATTCCTTGTCGGTCAGGGTTTGCGCCGGGGCCACGGTGATGGAGTCACCGGTGTGAACGCCCATCGGGTCCAAATTCTCAATCGAACAAACGATGATGCAGTTGTCGGCGGTGTCGCGCACCACTTCCATCTCGTACTCTTTCCAACCCAGCAGTGATTCTTCAATCAGCAACTCGTTGGTGGGCGAGGCTTCCAGACCGCGCTTGCAGATCACCTCAAACTCTTCGGAGTTGTAGGCGATGCCGCCACCGGTGCCGCCGAGCGTGAAACTGGGGCGAATAACGGTGGGGAAACCCAGCGTCTTTTGCACGGTCCAGGCTTCTTCCATGGTGTGCGCAATGCCGGAGCGGGCGGAACCCAGACCAATTTTGGTCATGGCGTCTTTGAACTTCAGGCGGTCTTCGGCCTTGTCGATGGCCTCGGGGCTGGCGCCAATGAGCTCGACCTTGTATTTCTCCAACACGCCGTTGTGCCACAAATCAAGGGCGCAATTCAACGCAGTTTGGCCACCCATGGTGGGCAAAATCGCATCGGGACGCTCTTTGGCGATGATCTTCTCGACCGTCTGCCAGGTGATGGGCTCAATGTAGGTGACGTCGGCGGTGGCCGGGTCGGTCATGATCGTGGCCGGGTTGCTGTTGATCAGGATGACTTTGTAACCCTCTTCGCGCAGCGCTTTACAGGCTTGCACGCCAGAGTAATCAAACTCGCAGGCCTGACCGATGATGATCGGGCCGGCGCCAATGATGAGGATGGATTTAAGGTCTGTGCGCTTAGGCATTTTTGCGGGTCTCCATCAGCGCGGTGAAGCGGTCAAACAAATAGGCGATATCAGCTGGGCCTGGCGAGGCTTCAGGGTGGCCCTGGAAGCAAAACGCCGGCTTGTCGGTGCGGGCCAAGCCTTGCAGCGTGCCGTCAAACAGACTGACATGGGTCGGACGCAAGTTGGCAGGCAGCGTTTTTTCGTCCACGGCAAAACCGTGGTTCTGGCTGGTGATGCTGACGCGACCGGTGTCGAGGTCTTTGACCGGGTGGTTGGCGCCGTGGTGACCAAACTTCATCTTGAAGGTTTTGGCGCCACTGGCCAGTGCCATGATCTGGTGACCCAGGCAAATGCCGAAGGTCGGGATGCCGGATTCGATCAACTCGGCAGCAGCTGCAATCGCGTAATCGCAAGGCTGAGGATCGCCTGGGCCATTGCTCAAAAAGAGGCCATCGGGTTTGAGTTTGAGCACCTCGGCGGCTAGGGTCTGTGCGTGCACCACGGTGACGCGACAACCGCGCTCGGCCAACATGCGCAAAATATTGAATTTGACCCCAAAGTCATAAGCCACCACGTGAAACCGGGGGCTCGCTTGCTCGCCATAACCCGGCTTGCCACCGAGTTGCGGATGAGCCAACTTCCATTCTGTCTGCGTCCACTCATAAGCTGACTTGGAAGACACCACTTTGGCCAAATCTGTGCCCGCCATATTGGGGGCCGCTTGGGCCAAGGCCAATGCCTTGTCTTTGGCCGCTTGCGTGATGGGTTCGCCGACAGCCAAGGCCAGAATGCAGCCATTTTGCGCACCGTGGGTTCGCAGGTGGCGAGTGAGTTGGCGGGTATCGAGGTTGGCGATCGCGACAGTATTTTGTTGCACCAAATACTCGGGCAAGGTCATGTTGGCGCGGAAATTGGACATCACCAGCGGCACGTCCTTGACGATCAGGCCGGCGGCATGCACCTTGGCGGCTTCAACGTCCTGGGTGTTAACGCCATAGTTGCCGATGTGCGGGTAGGTGAGTGTGACGATTTGCTGGCAGTAGCTCGGGTCTGTGAGAATTTCCTGGTAGCCGGTCATGGCGGTGTTGAACACCACCTCACCAACTGTGGAGCCGGGGGCTCCGATGGAATTTCCTACAAACACCGTGCCGTCTGCGAGCGCCAGAATGGCGGGGGGGAATGATCCCTGTAAAGACAAAAGCACTGGGTTCTCCGGAAGGGTTTTCGGGTACGCCCAATTGCGCTCAAGAGACCACTCTTGGCATGCGACTTGAAGGGGATTGGCTTGAGACAGCGCTAGGCGTACGGGGTGCGGTAAAGCGCCCAATTATAGCCGAGGGTAATTTGCCCTCACGGCGGTCAAAGGCACTGCGAACGACGAGGCGATGTTACGCAAGTAAAGAAGCCGATGCACTGGCGTGCAGGCAAATAGCGGCAGCAGCCGCCACATTCAAGGACTCTTCGCCGCCGGGCTGGGCTATTCGCACGTGCAAGTGAGCCAGTGCTTCAAGCTCGGCACTGACGCCCTGCCCTTCGTGCCCCAACGCCCAGGCACACGGTGATGGCAGCTCTTTGTTTTGCAGCGCCTGGTGCAAAAACGAGCCCCGGTGCGAACTGGTGACCAAAATCGGCACCTCCAACTGGGCGACATCTGCGAGGTCAAGCCCCTCGACCAGGTGCAAGCCCCAATGCGCGCCCATCCCCGAGCGAAGCACTTTGGGACTCCACAACGCGGCCGTTCCCTTGAGGGCAATGATCTGCTTAAAACCAAAGGCCGAAGCACTGCGCAGGATCGAGCCGACGTTACCCGCATCCTGCACGCGGTCCAAAATAACAGAGGCCATTTGGGTTTGCAGCACGTCTGCCGTTGGCAAATCGAACACAAAACCCATGCTGGCAGGCGACTCCAGGCCGCTGATGTCGTGAAACATCGTGTCCGAAATTACTATGTTTTTAATAGCTGCTTGCGCATACTGGACGGGGGCTAGAGGCCAAAAAGACTCTGAATAAACACCAATGGCGGGTTGCACGCCGCGCACCAATGCAGCGCGGCACAGGTGGTCGCCTTCGGCCCAAAAACGGCCTTGCTTGCGGTAGGCCGTGTTGTCTTGCGCCAAACGACGCAGGTCTTTTAAAAAAGCATTGTCACGCGAAGTGATGTGCTGAACTGGCGGTGCGGTCATCGCGCCACCTCGCCCAAGACCTCGGTGACGGGGCGGAAGGTTTTACGGTGCTCGGGGCAAGCGCCATGTTCACGCAAGGCCGCCAGGTGTTGCGCGGTGCCATAGCCTTTGTGCTGGGCAAAACCGTACTGCGGAAACTGCAAATCGTAGTCAGCACACCAGCGGTCACGGTGCACCTTGGCCAGAATACTGGCGGCCGAAATGGCCGGAACCAGCGCGTCGCCTTTGACAATGGCCTCGGCCCGCATGGTCAAAATGGGCAAACGATTGCCATCCACCAGCACCAGTTTGGGCTTGAGCCGCAATCCTTCAACCGCCCGGCGCATGGCGAGCAGCGTGGCTTGCAGGATGTTGAGTCGCTCGATTTCTTCAACACTGGCCTGTCCGATGGAGCAGCACAAAGCTTTGTCCCGAATTTCATCAAACAGTTTTTCGCGGCGCAAGGCGGTCAGCACCTTGGAATCAGCCAGGCCCTGGATGGGATTCAACTCATCCAGAATCACGGCGGCAGCAACCACGGGTCCCGCCAGCGGGCCGCGACCGGCCTCGTCCACACCGGCCATCAGACCGGTGACATCCCACTTGAGGGCGGCTTGTTTGAAGGCAGCCTGGCGACTGGCGGCTTGATCAGCCTTGGAGAACTTGCTGGAGGGCATAGGCGGCTAATTGTGGGGTATCGCGCTGCAACTCGGTATGCAGCGCGTTAAATTTTTGCTCGAGGGCCGCTAGCTTTTCTGGCGCCTGCGTTTTGGCGTCAAGCCAATTGAGAACAGCATCTGCCAGGGCCTGGGCTGTGGCGTCGTCTTGCAACCGTTCGGGCACGACAAAATCGCGACACAGAATATTGGGCAAACCGACCCAGGGTTGCAGTTTTTTGCGCCGCATGATTTGCCACGACAGCCAACCCATGCGGTAGGCAATCACCATTGGGCGCTTGAACAGGGCAGCCTCCAGCGTGGCGGTGCCGCTGGCAATCAGCGTCACATCGCAAGCGGCCAAAACAGTATGCGACTGCCCTTCAATGATTTGAATATGCTCTGACATCCCGCTGGCCCGGGCTGCTTTTTCGATTTCGGCCTTCAGGGCCGGAATCGCAGGAACTATGAATTTAATAGCTGCTTGCGCATGCTGCATAAGGGCTGCAGCCTGAAAAAATCTAAAAGCCAGGTGTTGAATCTCGGATTTTCGACTGCCCGGCAAAATGGCAACCACCCGATCTTCAGCGTTCAGACCCAGCTTGGCCCGCGCCTGCGCCCGGTCTGGCACCATCGGAATCACGTTGGCCAGCGGGTGCCCGACATAGGTCGATTGAATGCCGTGTTGTGCCAGCAAAGCGGGTTCAAACGGGAAAATGCACAGCACATGGTCGACGCTACGGCGAATTTTTTCGACCCGCTCCGGCCGCCAGGCCCAAATGGAGGGTGACACAAAATGCACGGTCTTGATGCCTTGCGCTTTGAGATCGGCTTCAAGATCGAGGTTGAAGTCAGGCGCATCAACCCCGATAAACACATCCGGGCGCTGCGCTAACAGACGAGTTTTGAGCAAAGCTCGGATGCCGACAATTTCGCGGTAGCGGCGCAGCACTTCCCAGCCATAGCCGTGGACCGACAATTTATCGTGCGGCCACCAGGCCTCAAAGCCGCGCCGGGCCATCTGCGGCCCGCCAATCCCGACCGAGGTCACACCCGGCCAACGGTCTTGAATACCGTCCAGCAGCAAGCCCGCGAGCAAGTCGCCCGAGGCTTCGCCCGCCACCATGCCGACTTTCATCTCAGCGAACGATGCCGCGCTGGGGTGATGATTGCTCTAAAAATGAGAGCATCATCTCAACGTCTGGCCCAGCCTCTGGCGTTTTATCTACTAGTTCGGCAATGCGCTCACGCGCCACCTGAAGCGTCAGGTCATCCCGGTACAGCGCCTTGTGCATGGCCTTGACGGCCGACACGCGCTCGGCCGAAAAACCACGCCGACGCAAGCCCTCATAGTTCATGGAGCGCGCCTGCGCAGGTTGTCCCTGGCACATGACAAACGGCGGCAAATCAGCAAACAGCAGTGTGCACATGGCCGTCATGCTGTGCGCGCCAATCTTCACAAACTGGTGAACCACCGTAAAACCACCCAGAATCGCCCAATCACCCACATGGACGTGGCCGGCCAATTGGGAGTTATTGGCAAAAATAGTGTAGTTGCCCACCACGCAATCGTGGGCCAGATGAACGTAGGCCATCAACCAGTTGTCGTCGCCGACCTGCGTCACACCGGTATCACCGGGCGAGCCGATATTGAAAGTGCAAAACTCACGAATGACGTTGCGGTCACCAATCACCAGTTCGCAGGGTTCGCCGGCATACTTTTTATCTTGCGGAATGGCGCCCAGCGAGTTGAACTGAAAAATTCGGTTGTCGCGCCCAATGGTGGTGTGGCCTTCAATCACGCAATGCGGACCGATGGTGGTGCCGGCACCCACTTTGACATGGGGACCAATCAGGGTGTAGGGGCCCACCGTCACCGAACTGTCAAGCTCGGCAGCGGGGTCAATAATGGCGGTGGCGTGGATAAAAGTCACCCGACAATCCTTACTTGATGTTGCGCATGGCGCAAGTCAACTCGGCTTCTACGGCGAGTTCTTCGCCCACCAAAGCGCGGGCCTTGAACTTGAAGATACCGGCTTTCATGCGCAGCAGTTCGACTTCAAGAATCAACTGGTCACCGGGCTCCACCGGACGCTTGAAACGAGCGCCGTCAATACCGGCAAAGTAATACACCATTTCGTCGCTGGGCGACGTGCCGAGCGCATCAAACGCCAGCAAGGCCGCCGCTTGCGCCAGGGCTTCAAGCATGAGCACGCCTGGCATGACGGGACGGTGCGGGAAATGCCCCACAAAAAAGGGCTCGTTGATAGTGACGTTTTTTAAGGCCTTGATTGATTTTCCCTTTTCAATCTCCAGCACGCGGTCAACCAGCAAAAATGGATAACGGTGAGGGAGTTGCTTGAGAATTTGGTGGATGTCCATCATGATATTTTTGTTTTCTGGTTAATTGGAGGCTGACCTTGCACATCGGTTGCGCAAAGAAGTGCCTCTTTAGGTTTCAAACTTTTAACTTGGCTTCCAACGCGCGAATGCGGTCGCGCAAACTGTGAAGCTGCTTCAGCGAGGCAGCATTTTTTTCCCAAGACGCATTGTCGTCAATCGGAAACATGCCGGTGTAATGCCCCGGTTTGCCAATGGAGCGCGTGACCACGGAAGCTGCAGAAATATTGACGCCATCGGCCAGTGAAAGATGTCCCAACACCACCGCACCACCACCAATGGTGCAATGGGCACCAATGGTGGCGCTACCTGCCACGCCAGCACATCCTGCCATGGCAGTATGTTTTCCGACATGCACGTTGTGGCCAATTTGGATGAGATTGTCGAGTTTTACGCCGTCTTCAATCACCGTGTCTTGCAAAGCGCCACGGTCGATGCAGGTGTTGGCGCCAATTTCGACATCATTGCCAATCCGAACGGCACCAAGTTGCTCGATCTTTTCCCACGCACCGGCGTTGGGTGCAAAACCAAAACCATCGGCACCAATCACCACACCGGAATGCAGCAGGCAGCGGTCACCCACCACGCAGTTCTCGCCGATGGTGACCCGTGATTTGAGTTCAGTATCGGCCCCTATTTGGGCGCCTGACTCGATCACGCACAAGGCCCCAATGCGGGCCGACGGGTGAACAAAAGCCAAAGGATCAATCACGGCACTCGGGTGAATCAAGGCTTGTGCAGACCGGGGAAGGTGTTTTTTCCAGAGCTGCGTGACCCGCGCAAAGTAAAGATAAGGTTGATCCGACACGATGCAGACACCACGCAACTGCGCTGCGGCTTGCATCTGCGGACTCACGATCACGCAAGCTGCTTGAGACGCGGCCAGTTGATTCTGGTATTTGGGATGACTGAGAAAGCTTAACTGCCGAGGGTTTGCCTGTTCAAGTGGCGCCAAGCCGTCAAGCTCAAGGGCTGGATCACCATGCAACTCACCCCCAAGGGCTTCGACAATAAAACCAAGACTTAAGCTCACACGTCACACGCCAGAAAAGCGATTACTTAACGCTGCCTGAGTTCAAAACTTTAATGACCTTGTCAGTGATGTCGTGTTTTGGATTGACATACACCGCTTCTTGCAGCACCAGGTCATACTTTTCAGACTCAGCCACTTGCTTCACGACCTTGTTGGCACGCTCAAGCACTTGTTGTAGTTCTTCATTTTTTCTGGAATTCAGGTCTTCCTGAAACTCGCGGCGCTTGCGCTGAAAGTCGCGGTCTTGTTCGACCAGTTGTTTTTGGCGGCTGACGCGCTGGGCCTCTGGCAACGTGGGTGCTTCACGCTCGAACTTGTCAGCCATGGTTTTCAAGGTGGTACCGAGATCCACCAGTTCTTTTTCACGCTTGGAAAACTCTTGCTCCAACTTGGACTGAGCCGCCTTTGCGGTACTGGCTTCTTTGAAAATTCGGTCGGTGCTGACAAACCCGATACGAAACTCTTGCGCTTGAACTTGCGCAGACACCAGCAGACCACCCAGGCAAATACTGGCACCGCAAAGACGTAAAAAGTGTTTCATTAGAAAGAGGTTCCGATTTGAAATTGCATGGTTTGTATTTTATCGCCATCAAACTTGACGATAGGCTTGGCAAAGGCGAGGCGCAAAGGGCCTACTGGAGATATCCAGCTGATACCGACGCCGGTTGAGGCACGCAAGCTGCCCGCGTCCGCATTGAACGCATCAGGCCCCGATACGCTACCGGCATCGAGGAAAGCGTACATACGTAACGTTCGGTCATTGCCGGCGCCAGGGAACGGGCTCAGTATTTCAGCATTCAGGTTGACTTTTCGGGTTCCACCCATGACGGTTCCAAGGGAGTCCTGGGGACCGAGGCTACCTTGTTCAAAGCCACGAACCGAACCCAAACCACCCCCATAGAAATTCTTGAAAACCGGGTAAGGTCGGTCTCCGGATGCCACGCCCCAGCCCACCTCGCCATTAAAGGCAGCTGTAAACTGTTTGTTAATCGGGATAAATTCCTGGTACTGGTAAGTGGCGCGAACATAGCGAACATCACCGGCTACTGACCATTCTGCGTTCGCGCGTTGGTAGCGACCCGAGTTAGGCGACATCGCGCTGTCGCGACGATCACGTGACCACCCCACGGACAAAGGGATCGCCGTACTGCTATAGCCAAACTGGTCCGCGTATATTTGATATGACGTTGGCAATGCTGTGCCAGGAACAATCTTCGTACCCTCAACGCCGGCACCAAAATAGACCGTGTCCGTTTCTGTAAATGGCACCCCAAACCGCAGACTACCGCCAGTGGTCTCAAGTTGGTAATAACTCTGATCCTGGTACGGACTGGTGGTGCGGTGGTAAACGTCAATCGTGCGCGAGATACCGTCAGGCGTGAAATAAGGATCGGTGGTGTTAAAAACAATCGCGCGATTAATTTTGCTGGTATTGACCTGCACGCCCAAGGAGTTGCCCGAGCCAAACGCATTGTCCTGCTTCAGACCAAACGAAAGTCCAAGTCCATCGCCACTCGAAAAACCAGCGCCCAAACTCAAGCTACCGGTTGGTTTTTCAGAGACATTCAAAGTCAGGTCAACCTGATCAGGCGAGCCCGGGACTTCTTGGGTTTCGATGCCCACGTCTTTGAAGTAACCCAAGCGGTCAACCCGGTCGCGCGACAAGCGGATTTTGTCGCCGTCATACCATGAGGCCTCAAACTGACGAAACTCGCGGCGCACCACCACATCACGCGTGCGGTTGTTGCCTGCCACATTAATTTTGCGAACATAAGCACGGCGAGAAGGGTCGGCTTGCAAAACCAAAGCCACACGGTTGTTGGCGCGGTCAATTTCAGGACGTGCTTCCACCCGTGCAAAAGCAAAACCAAAATTACCAAAATAATCAGTGAACGCCTTGGTGGTCTTGGCTACTTCGTCAGCGTTGTATGCCTGACCAGGACGAATCGTCACCAGCGACTTGAACTCATCGTCTTTACCCAGGAAGTTGCCTTCCAGCTTGACCCCACTGACCACAAAACGCTCACCTTCGGTGATGTTGATGGTGATAGCGATATCGGTTTTGTTTGGCAGTATCGCGACCTGAGTGGACTCCACCTTGAATTCAAGATAGCCACGTGTCAAATAGTAGGACCGCATTGTTTCAATGTCGGCACTGAGCTTGGCGCGTGAATAACGATCGGACTTGGTGTACCAACTCATCCAGCCACCGGTATCCAGATCAAACAGGCCACGCACCGTCGACTCGCTGAAGACTTGATTGCCAACGATACGGATTTCGCTGATCTTGGCTGAATCGCCTTCCACCACCGTGAAAGTCAGATTGACCCGATTGCGCTCAATTGGCGTGACGGTGGTCACGACTTCAGCCGCGTAAAGGCTGCGGTTGATGTACTGGCGCTTCAACTCCTGCTCAGCGCGGTCAAGCTGCGCCTTGTCAAAGGGTCTGCCATCAGCGAGACCCACATCACGCAAAGCTTTTTTAAGGACGTCTTTGTCAAACTCTTTGGTGCCGACAAACTCCACCTCAGCCACAGTGGGACGCTCTTCAACAATGATCACCAATACATCGCCACTCACCTCAATGCGTACATCCTTGAAAAGTCCGAGTCCAAACAAGGTACGGATCGCAGAAGAACCTTTGTCGTCGTTGTAAACATCCCCAACACGCACCGGCAGTGTGACGAAAACAGTGCCAGGCTCAACGCGCTGCAGGCCTTCAATACGAATATCACGCACGGTAAAAGGGGTAACTGCCCACGACGTGCTGGCAGCAAACAGAAGTGACGCCACAGCTGAAACTGAGCGCAATCTAAAACGATTAATTTGCATTTTTAGTAGTAAGAAGTCAAGCAGATGTTGAGGATCAACACCTGTTATTTAGCTAAACAAACGGGTGATATCGTTAAACAGAGCAATTGCCATCATGACCAAAAGGATCGCAATACCCCCGCGTTGCAAGTGCTCCATCCAAGTATCTGAGACGGGTTTTCCCGTGAGCCCCTCCCAAAGATAATACATCAGGTGACCACCGTCCAAAACCGGCAACGGCAGCAAGTTTAAAACACCCAAACTCACACTGATCAGGGCTAAAAACAGCAGGTATTGCGTCATACCCATACCCGCTGACTTGCCCGCGTAGTCGGCAATCGTCAAAGGACCGCTCAAGTTTTTCAAGGACGACTCGCCGATGACCATTTTCCCCATCATCTTGAGCGTCAGCATCGACACATCCCAGGTGTGTTTCATGCCGCGCCATAAGCCGTCCAGAGGACCATAACGGACCATCACCAGTTCAGGCATGGCACCCACATAGGCGCCAATTTTCCCCACCATCAAGTCTCCCTCTTGCCGAACTTCGGGTTTGACCAGAATGTCGAGATACGCCCCGGCACGGTTGATTTTCCAGATGGATTCGACTGCGTCACCGTTCAGGACAGAAGCCCGAATCAACTGGCGCAATTGTTGACCATCCACGACGCGCACTGAACCCACCTGATGCACCACATCGCCCTGTTTCAAGCCCGCTTTGTCTGCCGCCGCGCCTACCGTGACTTCACCCATGATGGGGCGACTGTAAGGCCCTAAAACACCAATCTTTTTGAACAAGTCGGTGTTCGCCTCGCTGGCGTCCAATTGAGCGAGCTTTAACAAAACGGTTGACGTGGAAACGCTACCGAACTGGCTTAACTCCATGCGAACATCTCGCCCTTCGAGCGCACCGCGCGTCAGCGTCCAGTGAACATCTTCAAACGAATCAACGTCTTGCAGGTCATCACCTTCAAAACCAATACGCTGTATTTTTTCGCCACCAGTCAAACCGGCATGCGCAGCAATGGACCCCAGCGCAGGACTGGCCAAGACTGCGGCGGGAAGTTGCACGCCACTCCAGTTAACCACCGCATAGAGCAGCACCGCCAACAGCAAATTAGCGACCGGCCCTGCAGCAACAATCGCCACGCGCGAGCGCAAAGGTTGGGTATTGAAAGCAAGATGCCGCTCTTCTTCTGGTACCGGTGCCTCGCGCTCGTCGAGCATCTTCACGAAACCACCCACCGGAAAAGCAGCCAGCACAAATTCGGTCGACGAGCCCTTGATCTTCCAGCGAAACAGGGGTTTGCCGAAACCGATTGAAAACCGCAGAACCTTGACACCACACGCGACTGCCACACGGTAATGGCCATACTCATGGACGGCAATCAGCAGTCCCAACGCAAGTACAAAAGCAGCAAGGGTCAGCATGAATTACCTGGATTTCCGTTGACCGAACGGGTCTTGTTAACGTCCCACACGGCGCACCACCTGCTGAGCAGCCTCTCTGGAAAGAGTATCAAGTTCGAGTAAATCTTCCAGCGACTGCGGAGGGGTTGTGACCACTGAGGCCAGTGTTTCAAGATTGACAACATGGATCTGGTCAAAACGAATTTGTCGATCCAGGAACGCCGCCACGGCCACCTCATTGGCCGCATTCAACACGGCGGTCGAACCCGAGGGCGCTTTCAAAACCGACCAGGCCAACTTCAAACCAGGAAAGCGCTGCTCGTGTCCATTTGAATCAATGGCCTCGAATGTCATGTCAGCCATTGACCTGAAATTTAGGGCGGAGGCGCCCGACACCATGCGATCGGGCCATGAAAGGCCGTAGGCAATGGGAACTTTCATGTCGGGCGTGCCCAATTGCGCCACCACCGAGTTGTCTTTGTACTGCACCATGGAGTGAATAACGCTTTGCGGGTGAATCACCACCTCGATTTGTTCAGGCGTCACGTCAAACAGAAAACGAGCCTCGATTACCTCAAGTGCTTTGTTCATCATGGTGGCGGAATCCACCGATATCTTGCGCCCCATTACCCAATTGGGATGCGCACAGGCCTGCTCGGGCGTGACATCACGCAGCGACTCTGGCGCTCTTTGCCGAAATGGGCCGCCCGAAGCGGTGAGAATAATCTTGTCAATCTGACTGGCCCAAGCTTTCGAATCATCGGGAAGCGACTGAAAAACGGCCGAATGTTCGCTGTCAATCGGCAGTAACTTGGCGCCGCCCTGCACCACCGCCTGCATGAAATAATCGCCGCCAACAACCAGCGCTTCCTTGTTGGCCAACAGCAAACGCTTGCCAGCACTCGCCGCACCCAAACAAGACGCCAGTCCAGCCGCCCCAACAATAGCGGCCATCACAGCATCCACCAAGTCGTGCGATGCGATCATGGTGATGGCATCAGCACCCCAAAGTACCCGCGTCGTTAAACCGAGGTCGAGACATTTTTGCTCCAGCGCACGACCATGGGGCTCACTGGCCATCACTGCAAAGGCGGGCTTGAACTGTACGCATTGGCGCAACATCAAATCAATCTGCGTTGAAGCGCTCAAGGCGAAGACGTCAAACCGATCGGGATGACGCGCAATCACATCAAGCGTACTGACGCCAATAGAACCCGTCGAACCCAATATGGCAATGCGTTTTTTTACTTGGTTTGTCAATTCATTCACCATCGATTTCACAGACTGTAAAGCATCATGGCCAACGGCAGCGCCGGCAGCAATGCGTCTACGCGGTCCAGAACGCCACCATGACCGGGAAGCAGGCCGCTGCTGTCCTTTACACCGGCACTGCGTTTGACAAGCGACTCAAACAAATCACCCACCACGCTCATCGCCGCCATAAAAACGACGGCAATCAGCAAAAACCAGGCGCCTTTTTGGCCGATATGGGTGTAAAAACTGGGAACCGGCGCGAGCCATGTGGCGTCGGCCCAACGCCAGACAAATGCGAGCGTCACAACGCCAGCCATACCACCCCAAACACCTTCCCAACTTTTGCCAGGACTTATGCTGGGCGCCAGTTTGCTGCTGGTAAAGCGACCGCCGAATGCACGGCCGGCAAAGTAGGCAAAAATATCTGCCACCCAGACCAGCACCAGGATGGACAGCAAAAATTGTGTCCCAATGACCCGTGCCTGCGCCACTGCTAACCAGGTGAGCACCAAGGCAATGAGCCCGGCCATCAGTCGAATCACGCGAGGGTGACTCGACCAGGCGGCCACACCACTTCGCAATACCCATGCACCCGCGAGCACCCATATTGAACCCGCCATAAGCCACAGCATCGGGAGCGATTGCTCAAGCAATCCCAATTGCCACAAGCTGGCACAGACGACAACAGATACAAAGCCTGAAAGCAAGGAGGTGACGGAACCATAGCCGTTGAGTCGCGCCCACTCCCAAGCGCCGGCAGCAATCATGACCAAGGCAATGGCACAAAAAGGCGCGGGAGAGTGGTAAAACAACGCCGGCAACAAAATAAGCAACAAGACGATGGCCGTGATGACGCGCTGTTTTAACATCTGCTTACCTCAAACAAGTGGGGGATTGTTGGCCTGCGCAACCAGTTGATCGGACGTCTTGCCGAAACGTCTTTCGCGCTGACTAAAGGCCGTAATGGCTTGATCAAGCGCTGTTTCATCAAAGTCAGGCCAAAGATGCTCGCTGAAGAAAAACTCGGAATAGGCCGATTGCCAAAGCAAAAAGTTGCTGATGCGCTGCTCGCCGCCTGTGCGAATAACCAGATCAGGATCAGGCACATGGGCCAACGCCATGGCATTATTCAAATTTTGCTCGGTCGCGGGTTGCCCTAAATCTGCCAACTTGGCCACTGCCTGAACAATATCCCAGCGTCCACCGTAGTTGAAACAAACATTCAAGATCAACCGCGAATTACCAGCGGTTGCCGACTCGGCCTGCTCTATGCCTTCGATAACCTTTTTTGACAGATTGGCGCGTTCACCCACAAAACACAAGCGAACCCCATCGGCATTGAGTTCTGGCACTTCTCTGCCGAGCGCCACAGCAAAGAGGTTCATTAAACCGGAAACTTCTTCAGCCGGGCGGTTCCAATTTTCTGACGAAAAAGCAAACACCGTGAGTACACCAACACCACGGCTTTCACATGCTTTGGCACATCGGCGAAGCGAGTCAACCCCTTTTTTATGTCCTACGAGCCGCGGAAGAAATCTTTTGGATGCCCAGCGGCCATTGCCATCCATCACGATGGCAATATGGTGCGGAACCACGCTAGCAGAAGTCATGACAAACGTGCAATGACGTTAAACCGCCATGATGTCGTGTTCTTTGGCCGCAACGAGTTGGTCAATGGCAATGATGTGCCGATCGGTCGTTTTCTGGATGTCTGACTCTGTTCGTTTTTGGTCATCTTCTGAGGCCAGCTTGTCCTTAACGGCCTTTTTGACAGACTCATTCGCATCGCGCCGCAGATTACGCACCGCTATCTTGGCACTTTCACCTTCGTTGCGAACTATTTTTGTAAGTTCTTTGCGGCGCTCTTCCGACATAGCGGGCATCGGGACGCGAATCAAATCGCCCATCGATGAGGGATTAAGACCCAAATCGCTGTCGCGAATGGCTTTTTCAATCTTGGCGCCCATGCCTTTTTCCCAAGGCTGGACACTGACCGTGCGCGAATCGAGTAACGAAACATTGGCAACCTGACTAATCGGCACCAAGGAACCGTAGTAATCAACCTGAACCGAGTCAAGCAGCGCAGGGTTGGCGCGACCCGTACGAATTTTGGTCAGGTTATTCTTGAACGCAACAATGGACTGATCCATTTTGGCTTCTACGGTATTTTTTATGTCTGTAATCGGCATGTTTTATTTCCTAACTTGACTGTTCAATCGGCACTATTGAAGCGCCGTGATTTTGACACGATCAGGCGTAGACCAAGGTGCCTTCATCTTCACCCATCACCACGCGCTTGAGAGCACCGTGCTTGAAGATGGAGAAGACTTTGACCGGCAGCTTTTGGTCACGGCACAAGGCAAACGCGGTGGCATCCATGATGCCCAGGTTTTGCGACATGGCATCGTCAAATGAAATTTTGCTGTAACGAGTGGCCAAGGGGTCTTTTTTGGGATCAGCCGTGTACACGCCATCGACTTTGGTGGCCTTAAGCACAATTTCGGCACCAATTTCAGCACCGCGCAAAGCGGCTGCGGTATCGGTCGTAAAAAAAGGATTGCCGGTTCCAGCGGCGAAGATTACCACCTTGCCCTCTTCGAGGTATTGCAAGGCTTTAGGGCGAACATAGGGCTCTACCACCTGCTCAATGGCAATCGCGGACATCACACGTGCAACCAAGCCAGCCTTATTCATGGCGTCACCCAAAGCAAGTGCATTCATGACGGTTGCCAGCATGCCCATGTAGTCCGCAGTGGCCCGATCCATGCCTACTGACCCACCTGCGACGCCACGGAAAATATTACCGCCACCAATGACAACAGCCACCTCTACGCCCAACCGGGTCACCTCGGCCACCTCTTGCACCATGCGAACGATGGTGTCACGGTTGATACCGAACTGATCGTCCCCCATCAAAGCCTCGCCTGACAGCTTGAGCAATATGCGCTTGTAGGCTGGTTTAGCGATGGTCATGTGGGACTCCTTGATATGGTGAATATTGAATGGGATTGATCCAAATTCAGGGCGAGTAACTCGATCTGAATTTGGATAGTTGGAAAACGCCTTGCGCTGTCTATTGAAAATTAACCAGCCTGCTGAGCAGCAGCGACTTGAGCGGCGACTTCTGCAGCGAAATCGTCAACCTTTTTCTCAATGCCTTCACCGACCACGTACAGGGTGAAACCCTTGACGGTTGTGCCGGCGGCCTTGAGCATTTGCTCAACCGTCAACTTGTCGTTTTTTACGAAAGACTGGTTAAACAGCGAAACTTCCTTAAGAAACTTCTGCACGCCGCCTTCGATACGCTTGGTAACGATTTCAGCGGATTGCACTGGCTTGCCAGCAGCAGTCGCCACCGATGCATCTTCAGCCGCTTTGGCGGCAGCCACGGAACGCTCTCTAGCGACCAATTCGGCAGGCACATCGGCGCTGGACAAAGCCACTGGCTTCATGGCGGCAACGTGCATGGCCACATCTTTGGCAGCCGTTTCGTCGCCTTCAAACTCGACCACCACGCCAATACGCGTGCCGTGCAAGTAAGCAGCTACCTTGGAATCGGTCCCAAAATGCTTGAAACGGCGGAAACTCATGTTCTCGCCGATCTTGCCGATCAAGCCTTTGCGCACATCTTCCAGTGTCGGGCCAAAGCCGTCTTGAGCGTAAGCCAAAGCGCCTAAAGCAGCGACATCAGCCGGGTTGTTCTTGGCAACCAGTTCAGCAGCGGCATTAGCGAGAGCCAGGAAGCTGTCGTTTTTAGTCACAAAATCGGTTTCGCAATTGACTTCAAGCAAAGCGCCCACGCCGTGAGCGATATAGCTGGTGACAACGCCTTCAGCCGTGATACGGCTAGCAGCCTTACCAGCCTTGCTACCCAACTTGACACGCAGCAGTTCTTCAGCTTTAGCCATGTCGCCTTCAGCTTCGGTCAATGCGCGTTTGCATTCCATCATGGGCGCGTCGGTTTTTCCACGCAGTTCAGCCACCATGCTTGCGGTAATTACAGCCATTTATATCTCCGTATTCAGTTCAATTATTTAAAAAAAGACTAAAAAAAAGGGGCACAGAAGCCCCCTTTTTTGGGGTCGCAGCTAACTTAAGCCGAAACTTCAGCCACTTCAACAAATTCGTCGGTGCTTTCAGCAACCATGGCCTTGACAACGTCGTCAACCATGTTGGAACGGCCTTCGATGATCGCGTCAGCAATACCGCGGGCATACAAAATCACAGCTTTAGATGAGTCATCGTTACCAGGAATGATGTAGTCAATGCCTTCTGGCGAGTGGTTGGTATCAACCACAGCAATCAAAGGAATACCCAATTTCTTGGCTTCAGCAATTGCGATTTTGTGGAAACCCACGTCGATCACAAAAATGGCATCTGGCAGAACTGTCATGTCTTGAATACCACCGATGTCACGCTCAAGCTTGGCGAGTTCACGGGCAAACATCAACTGTTCTTTTTTGCTCAAAGCATCAAGACCAGTTTCTAACTGAATCTTCATGTCTTTCAGACGCTTGATGGAGGTCTTGACCGTCTTGAAGTTGGTCAACATGCCGCCGAGCCAACGCTGGTCAACATAAGGAACGCCAGCGCGCTTGGCTTCTTCAGCGACGGTGTCGCGAGCTTGGCGCTTGGTGCCAACCATCAGAACCGTGCCGCGCTTGGCGGAGATTTGGGTCACAAACTTGGCAGCTTCCTGGAACATCGGCAGCGATTTTTCCAGGTTGATGATGTGAATTTTGTTGCGATGGCCGAAAATAAACGGGGCCATCTTGGGGTTCCAGAAGCGGGTTTGGTGGCCGAAATGGACACCAGCTTCGAGCATTTCGCGCATGGTAACTGACATATTTAACTCCAAAGGTTAGGTCTAAAATCCAGTTCTTTTTTGCATCTCCACAAGCATTTTTAAATTACTTGCAAAGCTGCAACACCTTGATGAAACTGGTTTGCTGATTTCTTCACCAGACTGACAACAGCCTGTCTAGTAAAGCCAAAAATTATAACCCACCCCGCGTACCCCATGCTTTACGACCGTCACAAGACGCGGCACCTGCTGCGCGACGAAATAATTCAGCAATAAAACAGGACTCGAATGGGCTATTACCAACAGAAAAATCCCCATGTGCGAGCATGGGAATAAAGAATTGCTACGAATAAAATAGCTGCTTACGCTTATCAGACGAGGGCTAGAAGCTATTTTTACTTATAAAAAAGGGATTCATGAAGATTGCAGTCATTGGCGCCGGGATCATTGGCGTCACCACAGCCTACGAGTTAGCCTGTGATGGACACGATGTCACGGTGTTGGAACGGCGCACCGCCGTCGCCGAAGAATCCAGCTTTGCCAATGCCGGCATCTTGGCACCGGGTTGTTTGAGCGTCTGGACTGCGCCCGGGATGCCGACCCTGGTAGTCAAGCACTTGTTGAATAAGGCGTCCATCAAAATGGGGTTGCCATTTTCATGGCATGAAATGGCCTGGCAGTGGAAGCGCCATCTAGCCTGCAAACCGGAGATTTTTCAGACCAATCAGACGATCCTGCGAAATTTGGCGCTTTACAGCCGAGAACGGTTGCACCACATCACGGCGGATCTGAATCTAGAGTACGAACGCAGCGAGGGCCACTTGGTGCTTCTACGAACCGAGCGCGACAGTAAAAACGCTCAACCCGGCTTGCAGGTCTTGCGTGATGAGGGAGTCAGGTTCAAGGAATTGGGGGAGACTGAGGCCCGCAAGATTGAGATGGCCCTCAATCCGGACACGCCATTTTTTGGAGCAGTGCAATTACCAGACGATGAAGTTGGCAACTGTCGTCAGTTTGCCCACCTCCTCAAAAATGAGGCCCTGCGCCTGGGTGTCAAGTTTGACTTTAACGCGACCGTCACACAAATTACGCCCACAAACGGTGTCACCCTGAGAATGGCCAACGAAACCACCCCCAGGCCATTTGATGCGGCAGTTTTGTGCACTGGACTGGACTCGGTTCGACTACTGGATCCTTTGGGCCTCAAAATTCCACTGGCTGCAGTTTATGGTTATTCGATCACGGCCAACCTGCGTGAACCGCTCAATGGTCCACGCAGTGCCGTGCTGGATGCTCATGACAAGGTGGCTATTTCGCGTTTGGGCAACCGCGTTCGGGTCTCGGGCGGCGCCGAAATCGGTGGAAATCCTGACAAAAAAAACACGGCGCTGATTCAAACGCTGTACAAGGTATTGCACACTTGGTTTCCCGGTGCCGCCCATTTATCAGGCGGTGTTCAGGAGTGGAAAGGCGCTCGCCCCATGCTGCCTGATGGCTTACCCGTGGTGGGTGCCAGCGCGATGGCTGGACTGTGGCTCAATCTGGGGCACGGCGCCCTTGGCTGGACACTGAGTTGCGGCTCAGCCCGGATTCTTGCTGACCAGATCAGTGGTCGTTCGCCTGACCTGAAAAACAGCGGTCTGGGCATAAGCCGCCTCAAAAGTTAAATTTATTCTGACCTAAAGCCTATTTATTTGACGCCGCAAAATTTGACAGACAATCCACGCCATGAGCCCCGAACTCTCTCAAAAATTGACCGCTGCAGTTGACGGCATGCCTGCATTTCCCAAAAGTGTTCAGAAAATTCTGGAACTGACCCGGGACGTCAATTGCTCGCCCAAAGATCTGGTTCAAGTGATCGATAAAGACCCGGTGGTGACGGTCAAGGTACTGCGGGTGGTCAACTCGGCCTACTACAGCTTGCCCAAGCAAATTACATCAATCAACCACGCGGTGGTTTATTTGGGCTTCAACACCATCAAGAACCTCGCCTTGAGTATTGCGGCTATTGGCATGTTGCCGGCCAACAATGAAGCCGGATTTGATGCTCAACAATATCTTCTGCACTCCCTTTCGACGGCGGGCATCGCAAAGAAGCTCGCGTTGCAATTGGATGATATCGACCCCATGGACTGTTTTATTGCAGGCCTTTTGCATGATTTCGGCAAAGTGGTTTTTGCGCAGTTCATGCCCAAGGAATTTAAAAAAGCGCTTCAGATCAGCCAGAGTAACAACAGTTCTTTGCACCTGGCGTTGCGCGAAGTCGTTGGCACTGACCACGCGGTGGTTGGCGCCATGTTGGTGGAAAAATGGCGTTTCCCCGCTGATCTGGTCGACACCATTCGCCATCAATACAGTCCAGAACTCAATGACACACCCATGGTTGCGTGTGTCTTTGCAGCCAACCAGATCAGTAAAAAACTGGGCTTCGGTTTTGGTGGCAACCCTTATATTGAAGGACTCACGCCCACCATTGCCAACCGACTCGGTGGTACGCTTGACGAGGTGATCGCGTCACTAGGAAACTTGGAGCCCTTGTTTGAGGAAGCCAAGATATTTTCAAAAGTTTGAGGACAAGGCATGAAAATCAGATTTTGGGGAGTGCGGGGCTCCATCGCGTCGCCGGGACCTAAAACAGTGCGCTACGGGGGCAACACCACCTGTATCGAAATTCGCACCGACAACAATGAGTTGATCATCATCGATGCGGGTACCGGCATCTTCCCTTTGTCTCAAACCCTGTTGGCCGAGATGCCCGTAACGGCCAATGTGCTCATTACCCACTCGCACTGGGATCACATACAAGGCTTGCCTTTCTTCATCCCCAACTTCATTCCAGGCAACACCTTGCGACTGCACGGTGCGTTTGACCCGGTCTCCGGCAAAGGCGTGGAGCAGGTAATGTCGGTGCAACTGCAATACAGCTACTTCCCGGTACGCGAAGCCGAAATGAAAGCGCGCATTGAATACATCACCTTGGCGCCCGAGCAAAGTATTCAAATAGGTTCCGCCACGGTCACGCCCTTCCTGATGAACCACCCAGTCATCGACTTTGGCTACCGAATTGAAGCCCATGGCAAATCGGTGTTTTTTACCGGTGACCATGAACCACCCCAAAACATCTACGAGCCCGGTGAAGAAGGCTATGCCGAGTACCAAACCTTTGTCGATGAAAAAGCCGACGACATCCACCGTGCCATGAAGGGTGTGGATGTATTGATCGCTGACTGCTCGTATACGGAACAGGAATATCCAGCCAAAAAAGGCTGGGGCCACGGCACCTTCCACACCAGTATTCAATACGCCAAAGAAGCGGGTGCCAAAGTGCTTTTTTGCACCCACCACGAACCCATGCGCAGCGACGACGCGCTGGATGCCGTATTTCAACAGGTGCTTGAAGACAACCCATCAAAAACGGGTGATCCGGAGTATCGATTGGCCCGAGAGGGCGACACCTTCGAGTTCTGATTTTTCCGAGGGTCTTATGCTGAAAATTGATTTTGGAATGCGTCAGACTTTGCAGGATGTGGCGGCCACTCGCCGCATTGAAGCGGCCACCCAGGCAACATTAGCACCCCACACCTTGATGCAACGCGCTGGGCTCGCCGTCGCACAATTGGCGTTGGCCATCGCACCCCATGCACGCTGCATTTGGCTGGCCTGCGGTCCTGGGAATAACGGAGGCGATGGTCTGGAAGCCGCCATGCACTTGCAGCGATGGGGCAAATCCACTGTGGTGACCTGGCTCGGAAGCGTTGAAAAGTCACCTGTAGATGCCGTCGCGTCTTACTGGCGCGCGATGGAAGCAGGCGTCACTTTTTCAGAGGTCCCGCCTGCAAATTTCGATTTTTGCGTTGATGCTTTGATGGGCATCGGCGCCCAGGTTCGTGAACCAGAGGCATTGATGGTCGAATGGATTACGCTAATGAACGCAGGAATGACGTCCCTGCTCGCCGTCGATATTCCAACGGGTTTGCAGGCCGACACCGGCCGTGCCTCTGAAAACTGCGTCAAAGCCACACACACCCTAAGCCTCCTCACCCTCAAACCCGGCCTGTTCACAGCAAATGGGCGAGACGCCGCTGGCGCCCTCTGGCTCGACAATTTAGGTGAGGGTCATCCCCGCTTTGTCGATGAAGAAGCACCCACCGCTTGGCTATCCGGTGAACCGCTTTCAGCCTCCCGTCTGCACGCCTCGCACAAAGGCAGCTTTGGTGACGTCGCCATCATCGGCGGGGCTTTGGGCATGACCGGCGCGGCCCTGCTGGCGGCAACAGCCGCCTTGAGTGCGGGCGCAGGTCGCGTTTTTGTCGGACTGCTCGATGGCGGCAAACTCACAGTCGATACCAGCCAACCCGAATTGATGTTCAGAACCCTCAATGACCTTGATTTTTCGGGCATAACAGTGGTCTGCGGCTGTGGGGGTGGACACGGGCTTCACAATCTACTATCGAAGGTATTATCCTCACCAGCCCCCGTTGTTATTGATGCAGATGCTATTAATACAATAGCAAAAGATCAGCAACTCCAAACACTTCTATCCGCCAGATCTCAGCACGCCAAGATCACGGTGCTCACCCCACATCCCTTGGAAGCCGCGCGATTGCTGGGTATCACGGCGCAAGCGGTTCAAAATGACCGACTGAATTCCGCCCATCAACTGGTGTTGAAATTTGGCTGCACGGTGGTGCTCAAAGGTTCAGGAACGGTGATCGCAGCACCTGGTGAAATCCCTGCCATCAACCCGACTGGAAATGCCAGACTGGCCACTGCTGGCACCGGCGATGTGCTGGCGGGCATGGTGGGGGCGCGCTTGGCAACAGGCATGCCGGCTTTTCAGGCCGCAAGTCAGGCCGTCTACCGTCACGGGCAATTGGCAGACCAATGGCCTGTTGCCCTGCCTTTGACAGCAGGACGGTTATCCAGATCGCTATTAATTTAATAGCTACTAGCGCATACTGAACAAGCGCTAGAAGCCTATTTTCCTTAAACTACTATGAGCGACGCCGAGGTTTCTTACTTTTATCCTTGCCCTTGACTGCCACGGGTCGATCACCATTCTTCTGTGACTGTGAAGTGACTCTTGGCACCCGAGCTAGCGGCTCTGAAATTTTTCGTGGCGCACGCTTGGCAGCCGAGTTACCGGGCCTTTTATCCAAGTCAGCGAGATTCCCGCCCTCCCGCAAAGCGCCTTTGTCTTTCATAGCTCTGGAGGTCAGCGCCTCACCGTCCTGAATCAAACGAAAATCGATACGGCGACCATCCAGATCCACCCGGCTGACTTGCACCTGAACGCGTGTACCGATGGCATAACGCATTCCAGAACGCTCTCCGCGAAGTTCCTGGCGAGCTTCATCGAACCGGTAGTACTCACCACCCAATTCGGTAATGTGAATCAGGCCTTCGACATACATGGCGTCCAGTGTGACGAACAGTCCGAAGCTGGTCACAGAGCTGACCACACCGGAATACTCTTCACCCAAGTGCTCATGCATGTATTTGCATTTGAGCCAGGCCTCGACGTCACGGCTTGCCTCATCGGCGCGGCGCTCGTTAGCGCTGCAATGCATGCCGGCAGCTTGCCACGCTTGGGTTTCAGGACTCTGTTTTTTAGGTTTTTGCCCTGGCTCAGTTGCCTTGGCGGCCAAACCTTTTTCAAGCCGGCGTGACAACTTGGCATGCGCTTCGCCCGGCGTGGGAAGCACCGGAAGTTGGTATTTGGTCTTGGCCAGAATGGCTTTGATGACCCGGTGCACCAGCAAATCCGGGTAACGCCGAATTGGGCTGGTGAAATGGGTGTAAGCATCAAACGCCAGACCGAAGTGGCCGTTATTAACGGGCGTGTAGATGGCCTGCTGCATCGAGCGCAACAGCATCGAATGAATTTGCTGCGCATCAGGCCGGTCTTTGGTGGCATTGGCAATGGCCTGGAACTCAGCCGTCGCGGGATCGTCGCTGATCGTTAATCCCAAACCGGTTACTTTGAGGTAATTTCGAAGAATCTCGATTTTCTCGGGCGTCGGGCCCTCATGCACCCGAAATAATCCGGCATGTTTGCTGTGGGCAATGAAGTCTGCACTGCAAACATTGGCCGCCAGCATCGCTTCTTCAATCAACTTGTGGGCATCGTTGCGGGTGCGCGGCACGATTTTTTCAATTCGCCCGCCTTCATCGCAAACAATCTGCGTCTCGACCGTCTCGAAATCTACCGCACCGCGTCTAACGCGCGACTTGAGCAAGGCTCGGTAAACATCGTGCAGATTCAATAAATCTGCCACGCGGTCCTTGCGTTTGATCGCCTCAGGGCCATTCGTATTCGCCAAAATGGCGGCGACTTCGTTGTAGGTAAAGCGGGCGTGACTCCACATCACGGCCGGATAAAACTGGTAAGCAGACACTTCGCCATCTTCAGTCACAACCATGTCGCACACCATGCAGAGACGTTCGACCTCTGGGTTCAGCGAACACAAGCCATTGGAGAGCTTCTCCGGCAACATGGGAATCACCCGACGCGGAAAGTAAACACTGGTGGCGCGGTCATAGGCATCAATGTCAATGGCAGAACCGTTTTCGACGTAATGACTGACATCGGCAATCGCCACCAGCAAACGCCATCCGTTGACAGCAGCTTTGCCTCTGCCGATTTTTGTCGGCTCACAGTACACCGCATCATCAAAATCGCGGGCGTCTTCACCGTCAATCGTGACCAGTGACACATCGGTCAAATCGACGCGGTGTTTTTTATCCTGAGGACGCACCTTGTCTGGCAACGTGCGTGCCAAGGCAATGCAAGCGTCAGAGAACTCATGGGGAACACTGTATTTCCGCACGGCGATTTCAATCTCCATGCCGGGGTCATCGACCTCGCCCAAAATTTCTTTTACACGCCCAACCGGTTGACCATACAAGGCCGGCGCCTCCGTCAATTCAACAACGACTACTTGCCCCGGTTTGGCAGCGCCGGTGGCGGTCTTGGGAATAAGCACATCCTGCCCAAACCGTTTGTCCTCGGGGACAACGATCCAGATACCACTTTCCAGAAGCAACCGACCAATAATCGGCTGCTTGGGTCGCTCGATGATTTCAACCACCCGGCCCTCAGGCCGCCCTTTGCGGTCACTGCGCACAATACGGACCAAGACGCGGTCCTTGTGCAACACCGCACGCATTTCATTGGGCGGCAAATAGATGTCGGACTCACCGTCATCACGGGACAAAAATCCATGGCCATCACGGTGACCTTGAACAGTGCCTTCAACTTCATCCAGCAAGCCGCTGGTTTGGCTAATATTTTTAATAAAAAAACCTTTTTTCTTAAATGCTCAAGTAGCAAGATGAGAAACCGAGCTAGTGCAGCGCAATAGCTCTGATTGAAATAACAAAACTAATATTCGCAAGATAAACGAATAATGTAGGTGAGATAAATGACGAAGAAATGTTGCTAGAAACAAAATTTGAAAGTTGAAGACAACATGAATTCATCATCATTGGATGCCGTTTGTCGCGGGTAGCTGTGATATAGTAGCACCTGTGCCCAGATGGCGAAATTGGTAGACGCACCAGCTTCAGGTGCTGGCGCCTGCAAGGGCGTGGAAGTTCGAGTCTTCTTCTGGGCACCAAAAATAGATGAGCCCCATGTAAGTTTTACATGGGGCTTTTTCTTTGTCTGCTCAAAATATGCAAAAAAGAAATAACTCCAATGCCGTTG
>Ga0208248_1000071_pt1 | contig 40682 bp, 39 predicted proteins | sample CryBogmetaGMA5M_FD_184545 | JGI IMG/M metagenome (GOLD analysis project Ga0208248, IMG submission 184545) | Freshwater microbial communities from Crystal Bog, Wisconsin, USA - MA5M (SPAdes) | ecosystem: Environmental > Aquatic > Freshwater > Lake | place: Crystal Bog, Wisconsin, USA | collected...
CGGCCATCAACTACGCCGGTTACCTGAGCGGCGCGGTATTGGCGTCCCTCATCAGCGACCTGGTGCTCAAAGACCGCCTCTACCGCATCGGCATGGTACTGGCCATCCTCAGCACCGCCGTCATGGGGCTAACCACCGATGTCACAGTCTGGGCGCTGTCGCGTTATGTGGCGGGCCTGAGCAGTTCCGCCGGCATGCTGCTGGGCACCGGGCTGATCATGAATTGGCTGATTCGCCACAACCACCGCAGCGAATTGGGCATCCACTTCTCCGGCATTGGTCTCGGCATTGCGGGCTGCTCGACGGCGGTGATGCTGTTCAGCCCGTGGCTGGATTGGCGCCAGCAGTGGTTTGCTTTTACCGCCATCGGTTGCCTGCTGCTGATTCCGGCCTTGCGCTGGTTGCCCAAACCAGACACCACCGGTCTGACCATGAGCGGGCAAAAAATGCAGGACAACCCCCCTAGCCCGCTGTACCTGCGCATCTTCATGGCGGCTTATTTTTGTGCCGGTTTTGGTTATGTGGTGAGCGCCACCTTCATCGTGGCGATCGTGAACAAATTGCCGGGGCTGGAGGGCTGGGGCAATCTGGCGTTTCTGGCGATTGGCATTGGCGCGGCGCCGGCCTGCTTCAACTGGGACCTGATCGCCCGGCGCACCGGCGATTTGAATGCGCTGATTCTGGCTGCCGTGCTGCAAATCATCGGCATTTTGTTGCCGGTAATGGTCGGTGGTTTGATGGCGGCGCTGTTTGGGGCTCTGCTGTTTGGCGGCACCTTCATCGGCATGGTGAGCCTGGTGCTGAGCATGGCGGGCCGCTATTACCCGACCCGTCCGGCCAAGATGATGGGCAAGATGACCCTCTCGTATGGTGCGGCCCAGATCATTGGCCCGGCCATCACCGGTACGCTCGCGGCCCGTTTGGGCAGCTACAACGCCGGTCTGTACTTTGCGGCCGGGGTGATGACGCTGGGCACTTTGCTGCTGCTGGCGCTCAAGGTGGTAGAGCGGCGCGATGCCGCACGCACTTTGCTGTCCGCCGGGGATAATCTGCGGCATGTCACTACTTGACCATCAACTTGAACTATTAGCCCCCGCGCGGGATGTCGATATTGGTATCGAGGCCGTCAACCACGGCGCCGATGCGGTGTACATCGGGGGCCCCTCGTTTGGCGCGCGCGCCAGCGCCGACAACAGCGTGCAAGACATTGCACGACTGGTGCGCCACGCCCACCGCTTTAACAGCCGCATTTTTGTTACGCTGAACACGATTCTGCGCGACGAAGAGTTCGAGCCCGCCCGCCAGCTGGCCTGGCAGCTGTATGACGCCGGGGTCGACGCGCTGATCATCCAGGACATGGGCCTGCTTCAAATTGACCTGCCGCCGCTGCAACTGCACGCCAGCACCCAAACCGACATTCGCACGCCTGAAAAAGCCCGTTTTCTGCAAGACGTGGGGCTGTCGCAAATCGTACTGGCGCGGGAACTGTCGCTCGAAAAAATCGCGGCGATACGGGCGCAAACCGACTGCACGCTGGAGTTTTTTGTGCATGGCGCCTTGTGCGTGGCCTACAGCGGCCAGTGCTACATCAGCCACGCCCATACCGGGCGCAGCGCCAACCGCGGCGAGTGCAACCAAGCCTGCCGCCTGCCCTACCAGGTGATCGACGACAAGGGCCGCTTTGTGGCGCACGACAAGCATGTGCTGTCGATGAAAGACAACAACCAAAGCGAGAACCTGGCGGCGCTGGTGGATGCGGGCATTCGCAGCTTCAAAATTGAGGGCCGCTACAAAGACATGGGTTATGTGAAAAACATCACCGCCCATTACCGACGGTTGCTGGACGACTTGATCGAAGAACGCCAAAGCTCGGCGCAGCCGCTGGCCCGGGCATCGAGTGGCAGCACCACCTTTACCTTCACGCCCAACCCGTCGCAGAACTTCAACCGCGAGTTCACCGACTATTTTGTGCAGGGACGCAAAGACGATATTGGGGCCATCGATTCGCCCAAGAACCCCGGGCAGCCGATTGGCTATGTGACCCAGGTCGGCCCGAATTGGGTCGAGCTGGAAACCACCGACAAGGAACTGAAATTGCACAACGGCGATGGCCTTTGCTATTACGACTTGCAAAAAGAGCTGATGGGGCTGGCCATCAACCGTGCCGACAGCGTGAACGCCGCCAAAGGGCGCTGGCGCGTGTTCCCCAACGATGCGCTGGCGGGCTTGAAGGATTTACGCAAAGGCACGGAAGTTAACCGCAACCGCGACATGGACTGGTTGCGCGTGCTGGAAAAAAAATCGAGCGACCGCCGCATCGGCCTGTGGGCGCACCTCAGCGACAGCAAAAACGGCATCGCCCTGACGCTGACCGATGAAGACGGCCACAGTGCCACCGTCAAGGCGCCACTGAACCGCACGCTGGCCAAAGACGCCGAGCAGGCGCTGGCCAGTCTGCGCGACAACCTCAGCAAGATGGGCACCACCATTTTTGCCACCCCCGAGGTTCAGATCGACTTGTCGCAAGCCTGGTTTGTGCCCACCTCACTGCTGAATGCGTTGCGGCGCGATGCGGTTGAGGCGCTGGAAGCGGCTCGCCTGAAAGCCTTTACCCGCTTGCCCCGGGCCCCGGCGGTGCAACCCCCGGTGGCGTTCCCCGAAGAGACCTTGACCTATCTGGCCAATGTTTTCAACCAGCATGCCCGTGATTTTTACGCCCAGCACGGCGTCAAACTCGTAGCGCCAGCGTTTGAAAGCAACCAGGAAAAAGGCGAGGTGAGCCTGATGATCACCAAGCACTGCGTGCGCTTTGCCTTGAGCCTGTGCCCCAAGCAAGCCAAAGGGGTTACCGGGGTGCAAGGCACCGTCAAGGCCGAACCCTTGCAACTGGTCAGCGGCCGCGAAAAACTCACGCTGCGCTTTGACTGCAAACCCTGCGAAATGCACGTTATGGGCAAGGTCAAGAATTTTGTCCTGCACAAAAGCAAGGAGGCTCCGACCACACCGCCTGAAGGCACACCTGTCACCTTCTTCAAAACACGTCCAAATCAAGAATTCGGTCATTGAACAGGCCCATTTTTTAATGCACGGGAGGACCGAACAGTCTGAATTAAACTAGCGCCTCTGGTTCTTGGTGTGAAACAAGCAAATAGCTTTTGATTCAGATCATGGTTCCCGCTTATATTCGACTGTTTTTACTATTCATTTAAAGGTTCCCATGAGCGACAACACGCAAGCGGCTGTTCACGAAGAGGCTCATACCGGGCCCGTCAAAAACCCCAAGCAATTGCTGATGACCGTTTTTTTCTCGTTTGTCGTGCCCATCTTTGTGATTATTGGCCTGGTTTTGTATGTCACTTCCGCCAAGAAACCCGAAGCCGGGGCCGTGAACCTGGAGCAAGCCATTGAGGCCCGGATCCAGAAAATTGGCACGATCGTGATGCGGGCTGGCACCCATGAGCTACGCTCTGGCGAACAAGTTTTCAAAGCCCAATGTACCAACTGCCATACCGCGGGCCTGCTCGGCTCACCAAAGTTTGGCGACACTGCGGCTTGGGCACCCCGCATCAAAACCGGTTACGAGGCACTGCTGACTTCCGCAGTCAAAGGCAAGAACGCCATGGCACCGCAAGGCGGCGGCGAATTCTCGGACCATGAAATTGGACTGGCCGTGGTCTACATGGCGAATGCAGCTGGTGGCAAACTGGTCGAGCCTAAAGCACCGGCAGTGGCCGCCAAATAAGCTGCATTTAGGGCTGCACGGCAAACCGGTCCTGGACCGGTTTTTTTATGCCTGACTGGGCTCTAGCCCCCGTGTTTATTGCGTGACCAGCTATTTATTTTGCAGCACCCATGGACTCACGACGAAGTTGTAGTGACGGGGCAAATCTGCACTCTCTACCGCTTGCGGCGTCCACATGCCGAGTTCAATCGCATCCGCCGCCGGGCCCATGTCCAAGGTATGAACCCGGCCAAACCGGGTGTCAGCCTGAAGGTACAAGTACCCGTTTTCGTCGAGAAGGCAGTGCGCCACGCTCGCCGCCTTCCCGGTGTGATCTTGCACCGAAAAATCATCGTTGACGCGCCAGACCTGCGGCGTGATTTCCAGCTCCACGTAGACCCGCTGCGGCCCATTCTGAAAAAACCACTGCCCTTGTGCATCCGGCTCGTAATTGCGTTGGATGAATTCGATCAACTTCTCATGCTTTAGCAGTGAACCCTTGCTCTGCGCGCAACCACCGGCAAACGGCCCCGACGCCTGCGCTCGCTCGTCCCGCATGTACCAATTGCCGCGCGCATCCAGACCGAGCCAGCCGTAGCAATCGGGCACATTAGGCCACTTGGCCAGCGCTTGTTTGACGATCTCATCCATTGAAGTTATCCCTTTGTTTGCTGTTGATCTGCGCTGACAACCAACCGCCTACCGTCATTGGCAAGGTGCGCAGGTGGCCTGGCAACGCCCCGGCGGCAAACCCGACATGCCCGCCCTGACGCGGCTGCCACAAGGTTACGCACGGGCCAACCTCTTTTTGTTGCGGCAAGCTCGAAGCGGGAATAAACGGGTCGTTCAACGCGTTCACCACCAGTGCCGGTAGGCGGATCTGGTTCAAATGCGGTTGCGCCGAGGCCCGTTGCCAATAGTCTTGCGTATTCTTGAAGCCGTGCAAGGGCGCGGTGAACACATTATCAAACTCGTACAGATCCCGTGCGGCCCTGAGTTTTTTGGCACTGAAGAGTCCCGGATGCTGCGCCAGTTTCAACATAGCCTTGGGCTTCATGCTGGCCAGAAACATGCGGGTGTAAACCAAGCGGTTAAATCCACGCCCGATCGCTTGCCCACTGGCTGCCAAATCCAGCGGTGAACAAATGCTGGCCACGGCATCCACCACGCGGGCGGCCTGCGCGCCCATTTCTTCGGCCCAGCGCAGCAGCGCATTGCCGCCCAATGAGATGCCGACGACGACGATGGCGCCTTGGTGCTGTTGGCGTAGCCGTGACAGAATCCAGCCGATTTCTTCAAAGTCGCCCGAGTGGTAGGCCCGCGGACCCCGATTGATTTCCCCGCTGCAACCCCGAAAGTGGGGCACCACAAAACCATAGTTCTGAGCGCGGGCATAGTTTGCAAAGGCTTGCGCGTAGTGACTGACTGATGAGCCTTCAAGACCATGAAACATCACCAGCAAAGGCTGCTGCGTGCTTGAGCGTAGCCAATCAACATCGATGAAATCTGCATCGGGCGTGACCCAGCGTTCACGCTGGTAGAGTGGTTGACCAGGGTGCCCGCGCCGTGCGTACAAGGCTGGCCAGATGGTTTGAAGCTGCCCCCCCGGCAACCATAATGGCGCTTCGTAATTCATAGCTGCTCGCGCATATAGTACGGGGGCTAGAGGCCAATTTGATCAATGAAACACATGCGGTGTTTCGCTGATCTCCTGAGCTTCCTGCTCTGACCCCGGACTGGCGTGGTGCGCCACCATACGCCATCCCTGCGGCGTCTTGTAATAAACATTGGTGGCGATCACGTAGGCTTCGCGCAGGCCCTCGTCCGTCAGCACTTCCACCCGTTCACGCACGCTGTGCACGCTACTGGTAAAAGACTCGATCTTGTGCACGCCTTCAGGCCAGGCGCGTATCGTGCCATTTGAAAACAGGGCTTCAAAGGCAACGCGTATCGCGACCACCCCGACCAAGCGGGGGCCACCAGGATGCACGCAGACAACGTCGTCCTCGTCGGCCCAGCAGGCCATAAGCTTTTCGAGGTCAGCGGTCTGCATCGCCTCATAGAAGGCGGCTTCAATGTCATCGACTGTGCCGCCAACGGCTGATGCTGATTTTTTAACTTTGGTCATGGAGGTTTGTAGGTACTGAATGTGATTTTGCCGTAAATCCAGTATCCCTCAGTAGGGGAATACTTGGGAGTCGTCAATTCAAGGCCAGTGCCAACCGTTTATGCTCACCCTGCTTTTAACCTGTGGGAGATTTTTATGACACGATGGCTTTTGATTTTTATGACCGCGCTGGCCTTGACAGGCTGTGGCTACAACGACTTTCAACGCCTTGACGAACAGTCCAAGTCGGCGTGGAGTGAAGTGCTCAACCAATACCAGCGACGCGCCGATCTGGTGCCCAACATTGTCGCCACCGTCAAGGGCGAGGCTGCTTTCGAGCAGGAAACCCTCACCAAAGTGATTGAGGCCCGGGCCAAAGCCACCAGCATTCAGGTCACACCCGAAACCTTGAACAACCCGGAGGCGTTCAAGAAGTTCCAGGCCGTGCAAGGCGAGTTGTCATCGGCACTAAGCCGCTTGATGGTGGTGTCTGAACAGTACCCCAGCCTGAAAGCCAACCAGGCCTTTTCGGACCTGAGGGTCCAGCTGGAAGGTACCGAGAACCGTGTCACGGTGGCCCGCAACCGTTACATCGAGTCAGTACAAGCTTACAACGTGCTGGCCCGTAGTTTCCCCAGCAACCTGACCGCGATGGCCTTCAGCTACCAGCCCAAACCGGTATTTACGGTCCAGAACGAGGCGGCTATTTCGAACGCGCCCGTCGTTGACTTCAACAAAAAATAGCCCCATGTCGCACTGGCCACACGTCCTCTCTTTTTCGCATCTCCCGGCCAGAGGTTTGTCGCGGCCGATATTTCTTGTGCTTGCCTGGCTCATGGGACTGTTGTGGGTGATTGGCACTGCGCATGCGCAGTTGGCTGTCCCCGCACTGAGCGCACATGTTATCGACACCACCGGGACACTTGAGGCCACGCAACGTCAGTTGCTCGATGCCAAACTGAGTACCTTTAAACTCAGCCGGGGTGCGCAGGTCGTCATCTTGCTGGTGCCAACCACGCAGCCAGAAGACATCACCAGTTATGCCAATCGCGTCGCCAACGCCTGGAAAATTGGCCGCAAGGAGATTGGTGACGGCTTGCTCATTGTGGTGGCCAAAAACGACCGCAAGGTCCGGATTGAAGTCGCAAAAACTCTCGAAGGTGCCATCCCTGATCTGGCTGCCAAACGCGTCATAGAACAAGCCATCACACCGCGCTTCAAGCAGGGAGATTTTGCGGGCGGACTAGAGGCCGGGTCCGATCTCATCATGAAACTTATTACCGGCGAGGCCCTGCCCGCGCCAAAGGCACCTGAGAACACCTCTAACCAGGATTTCCAATGGACTGATCTTGTCATTTTCGCGTTCATTGCCGTTCCCATTATTGGGTCAGTCGCGCGCAGTTTGGTGGGCTCAAAACTGGGCACTTTGCTGACGGGTGCCAGCGCCGGTGGATTGGCACTTTTTATGACCAGCAGTTTGCTTATTGCTGGCTTGGTCGCCGTGGCAGCCATGGTGCTCACGCTCTTTTCCGGCCTTGCACATCTTGCCAGCGCCGCGACCGGTCGCTCTGGTGGCGGATGGGGTCAAAGATCTGACAGCCGGCGCGGTGGCGGGTTTGGCGGGTTTGGCGGGTTTGGCGGTGGTTTTAGCTCAGGTGGTGGTGGTAACTTTGGAGGCGGTGGCGCCTCAGGGGGCTGGTGATGTGGAAACGCATTAAAAGAGTTCTGAAACACCAGTGGGTGGACAAAGCGGATTTGAATCGAGCCATGCCTGCCGATCTTTTAAAACGGCTGCAAGCCAAAATCGCAGTCAGCGAACAGCAGCATTCTGGCGAAATCCAAATCTACGCTGAAGCCGGGTTGCCACTGGCTGATCTCTGGAGCCAAGTTTCCACTCCTCAACTCATACGCCAGCGCGCTCTTGCTATTTTTAGTAAAACACAGGTTTGGGACACGGCCAATAACAATGGCGTGCTGATCTATCTGTTGCTTGCTGAGCATTCCATTGAGATAGTGGCTGACCGAGGACTTAGCCAATGGGTAGATCCTGGCGAATGGCAACGCATGTTGACTCGAATGAGCAAAGCCTTTCAAAAAGGTCAATTTGAGGAAGGTTTGACGCAAGCGATCAATGAAGTGTCCACGCTGTTGACCACACATTTCCCATTAAAAGAGGGTGCGTTCAACGTCAATGAATTAACGGATCAGCCAGTATTGGGCTAGATTTTTCACCTACAAGCGTTCAGCGTCACAAAATAAAAGCCCTGATCTTTGCAGAGCAGGGCTTTGAAATTGACTGTCTCAGGTCGTAACCCGGGCAGCCTGGATTCCTTCTTATTTTTTCTGACGGAACTTGCGCAGCGCAGAAATTTGAGCGGCCATCACGAACAATTCGGATTGAGCGCGTGCAATGTCCAGATCACCCTTGGCGTTTTTGAGCGCATCTTCAGCGAGCGCTTTGGCCGCATTGGCTTTTTCATCGTCCAGGTCTTTACCGCGAATAGCGGTATCAGACAATACCGTGACGCAGTTAGGCTGAACTTCAAGCAGGCCACCGGCCACAAAGATAAATTCTTCGCTACCGTCGGCTAATTCAATACGCACTGAACCGGCCTTGATGCGCGTGATCAGGGGCGTATGGCGCGGGAAAATGCCGAGTTCACCAGCTTCACCAGGCAGGGCAACAAAACGCGCCTCGCCTGAGAAGATGTTCTCTTCAGCACTGACCACATCTACGTGGATGGTGTTCATGGTTTTCCTAATCAGTCGGGAACAGTGTCTTGCACTTGAAGCGCTTGAAACTGCCCCTTGTGGTTAATTACATTTTTTTGGCTTTTTCGAACGCTTCGTCGATCGTGCCAACCATGTAGAACGCTTGCTCAGGCAGGTGATCGCACTCGCCGGCAACAATCATCTTGAAGCCGCGGATGGTTTCAGCCAAGCTCACGTATTTACCAGGTGAACCGGTGAACACTTCAGCCACGTGGAACGGCTGAGACAGGAAACGCTGGATTTTACGGGCACGCGCCACAGCCAGTTTGTCTTCAGGAGCCAACTCGTCCATGCCCAAAATCGCAATAATGTCGCGCAACTCTTTGTAGCGTTGCAGCGTACCTTGCACAGCACGGGCGGTTTCGTAATGGTCGGTACCGACCACTAACGGATCCAACTGACGGCTAGTGGAATCCAGAGGATCCACAGCGGGGTAAATACCCAGCGATGCAATGTCACGGCTCAACACCACGGTTGAATCCAAGTGAGCGAAGGTCGTAGCTGGCGATGGATCGGTCAAGTCATCCGCAGGAACGTAAACGGCCTGGATGGAAGTGATGGAACCCACTTTGGTCGACGTGATACGTTCTTGCAAACGGCCCATTTCTTCAGCCAGCGTAGGCTGATAGCCCACAGCGGAAGGCATACGACCCAACAGCGCGGACACTTCGGTACCGGCCAAGGTAAAGCGGTAGATGTTGTCCACGAAGAACAACACGTCTTTACCTTCGTCACGGAAAGATTCCGCAATGGTCAGACCGGTCAAGGCCACGCGCAAACGATTGCCTGGAGGCTCGTTCATCTGACCGTAGACCATCGCAACCTTGGAGTCTTCGAGGCTCTCAAGATTCACAACGCCAGAGTCGGCCATTTCGTGATAGAAATCATTACCCTCACGAGTACGCTCGCCCACACCGGCAAACACGGACAAGCCGCTGTGCGCCTTGGCAATGTTGTTGATGAGTTCCATCATGTTCACGGTCTTGCCCACACCCGCGCCGCCGAACAAGCCCACTTTGCCGCCCTTGGCAAACGGACAGATCAAGTCAATCACCTTGATGCCGGTTTCCAGCAACTCTTGTGAAGGATTCAATTCGTCGTAGCTTGGTGCTTTACGGTGAATGGAAGCGGTTTGTGTCGATGCAACCGGACCACGCTCATCAATTGGTGCGCCCAGCACGTCCATGATGCGGCCCAGTGTGGCTTTGCCCACGGGAACCATGATGGTTTGTGCGGTGTTTTGCACAATCATGCCGCGACGCAGGCCATCAGAAGAGCCCAGCGCGATGGTACGGACAATGCCGTCACCCAACTGCTGTTGCACTTCGAGGGTCAAAGTGGAACCATCCATCTTGAGCGCGTCATAAATCTTGGGCATCTTGTCGCGTGGAAACTCCACGTCAACAACCGCACCAATACACTGAACTATCTTGCCTTGGACTTGAGCCATTTTTTGCTCCAAAAAATAATACGTTTAAACAGCCGCTGCACCCGCGACGATTTCCGAAAGTTCTTTCGTAATCGCAGCCTGACGCGTTTTGTTGTAGATCAGCTTAAGCTCGGCAATCACACTGCCGGCGTTATCAGTCGCTGACTTCATGGCTACCATGCGCGCCGACTGCTCGGATGCCATGTTTTCTGCTACCGCCTGGTAAACCAGCGCTTCAACGTAACGGACCAACAAATCGTCAATCACCGTCTGCGCATCTGGCTCATAGATGTAATCCCAGCCATGCTTGGCACCGGTCGAAGTTTCGTTTGCCTGCGTCTCAGCTTGCATGACACTGGCCGACAGCGGCAGCAATTGCTGCACCACCGGTTCTTGCTTCATGGTGTTGATGAACTTGGTGTAACACAGGTACACCGAATTAATCTCACCTTTGGCATAAGCGTCAAGCAACACCTTGACCGGGCCAATTAACTTGTCCAGGTGGGGGGTGTCACCCAATTGAGTCGCATGAGAAACTACTTTGGCGCCAATTCGGGTCAGGAATCCCAACCCTTTATTGCCAATAGCAACCGCTTGCGTGGAGACACCTGTGGCCTGCAGTTCGCGCAATTTAATGGTGACACCACGCAAAACGTTGGTGTTCATGCCACCGCACAAACCTTTGTCAGTTGACACCACAATCATGCCCGCAGACTTGGCGTCGTTGGATTTCATGAAAGCGTGAATGTATTCCGGGTTGGCTTTACCAAGATTTGCGGCAATGTTGCGAATTTTTTCGCTGTAAGGACGAGCTGCGCGCATGCGCTCTTGCGCTTTGCGCATTTTGCTCGCCGCTACCATTTCCATAGCCTTGGTGATCTTCTTGGTGTTTTCCACCGATTTGATCTTGCCGCGAATTTCCTTACCTGCTGCCATGAATGACTCCTTGTGCCTTCAGGTGCGGATTAAGCAAACGACTTTTTGAATGCCGTTGCTGCTGCAGACAATTCAGTCTCGGCATCAATACATTCCTTCTTGAAGGCTTGTTTTGCTGCGTCGTCTTTGGCTGCGTCAATCTTCTTGACATCCCACTTTGCGCCATTCTTTTCCATGGTCGCGAGCATAGGTGCGTGCTTGTCTTTGAGGTAGCTGTGCAAGCCGTGCTCGAACGCCAACACTTTGTTCACGGCGATATCGTCCATGAAACCCTTGTTGACGGCAAACAGGGTGGCACCCATCAAACTGATCGGCAGCGGGCTGTATTGAGCTTGCTTGAGCAACTCGGTCACACGGGCACCGCGGTCCAACTGCTTGCGGGTCGCTTCGTCGAGGTCAGAGGCGAACTGGGCAAATGCTGCCAATTCACGGTACTGAGCCAAGTCGGTACGAATACCGCCGGACAGGCTCTTGACCAAATTGGTCTGAGCAGCACCACCGACGCGAGACACCGAGATACCAGCGTTAATCGCAGGACGGATGCCGGCGTTAAACAAGGAGGTTTCCAAGAAGATCTGGCCGTCAGTAATAGAAATCACGTTGGTTGGCACGAAGGCCGACACGTCACCCGCTTGGGTTTCAATGATTGGCAGAGCGGTCAAAGAACCGGTCTTGCCCTTCACAGCGCCCTTGGTGAAATCTTCAACGTATTTTTCGTTCACACGAGCGGCACGTTCCAGCAGACGGCTGTGGAGATAGAACACGTCGCCAGGGTAAGCTTCGCGGCCTGGTGGGCGGCGCAGCAACAAGGAGACTTGACGGTAAGCAACCGCTTGTTTGGACAGATCGTCATACACAATCAGGGCGTCTTCGCCGCGATCGCGGAAGTATTCGCCCATCGTGCAACCGGAGTAAGCACTGACGTATTGCATGGCGGCCGACTCGGAAGCCGTAGCGGCTACCACAATGGTGTATTCCATCGCGCCAGCTTGTTCCAGAGCGCGAACCACGTTCTTGACGGAAGAGGCTTTTTGGCCAATTGCGACATAAACGCAGGTCATGTTCTGACCCTTCTGGTTAATGATCGCGTCAATAGCCACGGCAGTTTTGCCGGTCTGACGGTCACCAATGATCAATTCGCGCTGACCACGACCAACCGGCACCATGGAGTCAATTGACTTCAGGCCAGTTTGCATGGGTTGGCTAACAGACTGACGAGCGATCACGCCAGGCGCAACCTTTTCAATCACGTCGGTCATTTTGGCGTTGATAGGACCTTTGCCGTCGATAGGCTGACCCAGCGCATTGACCACGCGGCCTTTGAGCTCGGGACCGACCGGCACTTCCAGAATTCGACCCGTGCATTTAACGATGTCGCCTTCGGAGATGTGCTCGTAAGCACCCAAAATCACGGAGCCGACGGAGTCGCGCTCAAGATTCAGAGCCAGGCCATAGCTGGGTTGACCCTCAGCATCGGCTGGGAATTCGAGCATTTCGCCCTGCATCACGTCCGAGAGACCATGGATGCGGCAAATACCGTCAGTCACGGAAACGACTGTTCCCTGATTACGGATGTTTGCGCTGGCTGACAGGCCTTCAATACGGCTCTTGATCAGTTCAGAAATTTCTGCGGGATTGAGTTGCATGACTCTTTCCTTCTTTCGTTAATTGGGCTGACGACTTGGGGCTTACGCCTCAAGCAGTCAAGGCCATTTTCATTTGTTCAAGACGGGCTTTGACAGAAGAGTCAAGAACCTCATCACCCACCACCACGCGAATGCCGCCGATCAACTCGGGCTGCAATTCGACGGAAACGTTGAGCTTGCGGGCGAAACGCTTTTCGAGCGTCACGGCCAAATCAGCCAGCGCTGCGCTGTCTATAGCGAAAGCGCTGTAGACCACTGCATCAGCAGAGCCACTTTGCGCATTCTTCAAGACACGAAACTGCTCGGCAATTTCGGGCAATGCATTCAAACGTCCGTTTTCGATCACGGTGCGTAAAAAGTTTTTAGCCATTTCCGGCAAAGCCACTTGGGCTCCTGCGGAAATGTTCTCAAACAATCCAAACACCTGGGCTGATGTGAAGTTAGGGTTTTCAGCGAGTTCTTGCAATTGCGCGTTATTCGCAATGGCTTTCAACGCATCAACCCAGACCGCAGCACCATTCAAGTCTGAGGACGTCGCCTTGAACAAGGCTTCGGCGTAAGGTCGGGCAATGGTGGCAAGTTCAGCCATGGTTGTCCTCTTACAGCTCTGTCTTCAGACGGCCAAGCAAATCAGCATGAACACCAGCATTGACTTCCTTACGGAGAATCTGCTCGGCACCCTTGACTGCCAGCGCGGCGACTTGCTCACGCAAGGCCTCCCGCGCACGGACAGTTTGCTGTTCCGCTTCAACCTTGGCAGCAGCAATGATCTTGTTGCCTTCCTCGGTTGCCTTTGATTTGGCTTCTTCTACGATGGCCTGTCCGCGGCGCTCGGCATCAGCCAAGCTAGCGGTGGTTTCAGTACGCGACTTGGCCAATTCAGCTTCCACACGCTTGTTAGCGGAGGAAAGCTCAGATTTGGCTTTATCGGCAGCTGCGAGGCCGTCGGCGATTTTGCTGGCACGTTCATCCAATGCAGTCGCGATGGGCGGCCACACGAATTTCATCGTGAACAGCACCAGCAATGCGAAGACGATGGCTTGTGCTACCAGAGTTCCATTAATGTTCACAGTAAATCTCCTTCAACGAGAAGTTGCAGGAAAGGCTTACTTGACCAAACGTGCGATTTGAGCCAGGAATGGGTTGGCTGTAGCGAACCACAGAGCAATACCAGTACCGATAATGAACGCAGCATCGATCAGACCAGCCAACACGAACATCTTCGTTTGCAGTTCACCCATGAGTTCAGGCTGACGAGCAGCTGCTTCGAGGTATTTGCTACCCATGATGCCGATACCGATACAAGCACCGAGGGCGCCCAGGCCAATGATCAAACCAGCGGCCAGAGCTGCAAAACTAATAACTTCCATGATTCACTCCTAAATTTACTAAAAAAAACAAAAAACAAACAAACCGAAAATTAATGCGCGTCGTGCGCCTGCCCAATGTAGACCAAGGTCAACATCATGAACACGAATGCCTGCAACAAGATGATGATGATGTGGAACACTGCCCACGCCCAACCAGCAACTATATGCAACAACAAAAGCATCAGGCTCCCAGGCTCTGCAGAGAAAGCCCATGAACCACCCAGCAAAGCGATCAGCATAAATACCAACTCACCCGCATACATGTTGCCAAACAGTCGCATACCGTGCGAAACCGTCTTGGCGGTAAATGAAATCAACTGCTCAGCCACATTGATCACACCCAAAATCACAGCGAACACCGGGTTCTTGCTGGTGCCAAACGGTGCCGAAACTAATTCGTGCGCCCAACCGCCCACGCCTTTGATCTTGATGTTGTAGAACAAACAGATGAAAAGAACCGAGACCGACAGACCCATGGTGACTGAAAGGTCAGCCGTTGGAACAACGCGCAAGTAAGCGTGATGAGGATCATGTCCGGCAGCGCCGTAAATCCAGCCCCAAATGGTGGGCAGCAGATCAAGCGGCAGCAAGTCCATGGCATTGAGCAGAAAGATCCACACAAAAACCGTCAGCGCCAATGGAGCCACCAATTTGCGGCTCTTTGCGTTGTGAACAATCGCTTTAGCCTGGCCGTCGACCATTTCAATCAGGATTTCTACCGCGGCTTGGAACCGACCGGGCGCACCCGAAGTGGCTGTGCGCGCTGCTTTCCAGAGGAAAAAACAACCCACAACACCCAGGAGAATAGAAAAGAACAGTGAATCGATATTGAAGACTGAGAAGTCGACGATTTCGGTCTGAGGCTTGTTTTGCCAGTGAGTCAAGTGGTGAACAATATATTCACTTGCTGTCGGAGCGTGTGCTTCTGCGGCCATTTCTGCGGACATTGTTAACTCTTTACTTAGTTGTTCGTTTCGGGCGCATTAAGAGCGCCAACCAATACACCTTCATAGTCAGGATCAAACCGATCAGCATCGCCAACCAATCCAGACCCGCAACCAACTTAGGGGCGGCAAAAATCATTCCGACACTCGCGGCTATCTTCACCGCTTCCCACACAAAAAACCCAAAACCAGCGGTCATGGCGTTAATGGACGAGAACTGACTCATCAGACCCCGTGCAAACAGCACAGCTGGAATAACCACCGCCAGTGCGCCGTAAGCTGCTGACCAGCCTGCAACGGACCTTCCGGTGAAACCCCAGGTAGCCAAAGCCACCAACACGCCCATCACCATCTGCAGGCTCACAATTCGCCAAGGTGAAACTGATGGATTGAGTTCTCGCAAGGCTTGCGCCTCTTCGGCCGTAAGCCGCTTAACCTCTAACTCTTCAGTTTCTTCATCGTCGTATTTGGCAACAGGTGTAATTATCAACATCTCAAATTACACGCAGGTTACAGGTGAATGACGTGCGACGACTGCCGCAAAGTTGCGAATTATACGGAGAAACATGCGCTGATTTGCCTTGCACGGCGATAATTTGACCATGATCACATTACCTTCACTTCCCTGCTATTTAAATGGAGAATTCACTGAACTCCCCAACGCCCGGGTCAGCGTCATGGACCGCGGCTTCATTTTTGGCGATGGTGTTTATGAAGTCGTGCCGGTCTACGGCGGGCAATTATTTTGCTTTGCGCAGCACATGGCGCGACTCGACCGCAGCCTGTCTGCCGTGCGCATCAGTAATCCGCTGACGCACACACAATGGGCTGAAGTTGCTCATAAATTAATAGCGTCTTACGCTTATTCCACGGGATCTAGCGCCCAAAAACTCGATCAACTGGTGTACATCCAGATCACGCGTGGCGTGGCGATGCGTGACCACGTCATGCCGCAAGACATCACGCCTACGGTGTTTGTCATGACCAACAAAATGACGCTGCCCACCAACGAGCAACGCCACTTGGGCGTGGCGTGCGTGACGGCCGACGACTTCCGCTGGGAAAAAGCGCACATTAAAAGCACCAGCTTGCTGGGGGCTGTGTTTGCCCGTCAAATCAGCTTTGACACTGGCGCCGCCGAAACCGTGATGTTTCGGGATGGCTTTTTGAGCGAGGCCGCAGCCAGCAATGTCTGGGTCGTCAAAGACGGCACCGTCATGGGCCCGCCCAAAGACCACCTGGTACTCGAAGGCGTGCGTTACGTATTGATCGAATCCATTTGCCGCGACCAAGGCATCGGCTTTGAACTGTGCCGAATCTCGCGTGAAGAAGTTTTAAACGCCGACGAACTGCTCTTATCTTCGGCCACCAAAGAAGTGCTCGCCATCACCACGCTCGACGGCCAAGCAGTTGGCAAGGGCGTGCCCGGCCCGATTTACGCGCAATTGCACGCTGGCTATGAACTCGCTAAAGAACAAGCCCGCTCTGGCACGCTTTAAATCACCACCTAACTTTTTTAAAACACTTGTGACTACGCCCACCACCCCCGAAATTCCTCGCAGCGAGTCGCTCATTGAATACCCCTCGCTGTTCCCTATCAAAGTGATGGGCCTCAAAGTGGATGGTCTGGTGCATGCCATCACGGTGGTGGCCCACGCCTTCGACCCCACGTTTGACGCCAGCACGATTGAGTTGCGCGAGAGCAAGGGCGGTAAATATCTGGGGGTGACCATCACCGTGACCGCCACCAGCCGCGAGCAACTTGACGAGTTGTACCGCACGCTGAGTACGCATCCGATGGTCAAAGTCGTCCTGTAATTTCGCCGTGGAGATTAAAACCCACTACCTTGGCCGCGTGGACTATCTGCCCACCTACGAAGCCATGCAGGAGTTTACAAGCCAAAGAAGCCTCCAGCCCCCGTCCAACCTGCCTGACCAGCTATGGATATGTGAGCATAATCCGGTTTACACGCAAGGCTTGGCTGGCAAGGCGGAACACATTTTCAACCCCGCGGACATCCCCGTGGTGCAAACCAACCGGGGTGGGCAAGTCACCTACCACGGCCCCGGCCAAGTGGTGGCGTATCCACTGATCGACTTGAAGCGGGCGGGCTATTTCGTCAAGGAATATGTCTACCGGATCGAAGAAGCGGTGATCCGCACCTTGGCGCACTTTGGCGTCACCGGGCACCGTGTCGGGGGCGCACCGGGGATTTATGTCCGACTGGCGGACCCTTTTTCACACGCCCTGCTGCCACAACGACCTGCAAAATTGGGGTCGGATCCGGCCGCAAAGCAGAGCGGCTCAGACCCTGACTTCGCCGGTCTGGGGAAAATTGGCGCATTAGGCATCAAGGTCAGCCGCAATTGCACCTACCACGGTGTCGCGCTTAATGTGGCGATGGACCTTGAGCCCTACTCGCGCATCAACCCGTGTGGTTATAGGGGACTGCAAACGGTGGACCTTTCTACAATCGGTGTTTTCGTCGAGTGGCAAGATGCCGCCGACGTGTTGGGGCAGAAGCTGGCAAGTTATCTGGCACCTTGATTCACACACTTATTGCGCCTGACCCAGACCCCGCCTGAGCGAAAGAAAAATGACATGAGCACACCAGAAACCAACCCCACCGTCCGGGAAGCCCAGACCGCCGAGAACTACGACCCGTCAGCCAAACAAAAGGCGGCCGCCAAGTTGTCGCGCATACCGATCAAGGTGGTGCAAGGCGAGATGCTCAAAAAACCGGACTGGATTCGCGTCAAGGCCGGCAGCCCCAGCACCCGTTTTTACGAAATCAAGGACGTGCTGCGCAAGAACAAACTGGTGACGGTGTGCGAAGAAGCCAGTTGCCCCAACATCGGTGAATGCTTTGGCAAGGGCACCGCCACCTTCATGATCATGGGCGACAAGTGCACCCGGCGCTGCCCGTTTTGCGATGTCGGCCACGGCCGCCCTGACCCGCTGGATGCTGACGAGCCGGTCAAACTGGCCCAGACCATCGCCGATCTCAAGCTCAAATACGTCGTCATCACCAGCGTTGACCGCGACGACTTGCGCGATGGTGGCGCTCAGCACTTTGTAGATTGCATTAGCCGCATCCGCGAACTCTCGCCCACCACGCAAATCGAAGTACTGGTGCCCGACTTCCGTGGCCGCGACGACCGCGCGCTTGAAATTCTGAAAGCTGCTCCACCGGATGTGATGAACCACAATTTGGAGACCGCTCCCCGCCTTTATAAAGAAGCGCGTCCCGGCAGCGACTACCAGTTCAGCCTGAACTTGCTGAAAAAGTTCAAGGACCTGTTCCCGAATGTGCCCACCAAGAGCGGCATCATGGTCGGCCTGGGCGAAACCGATGAAGAAATACTGCAAGTCATGCGCGACATGCGGGCCCACGGCATTGAGATGCTGACCATCGGCCAGTACCTCGCGCCCAGCACTTCGCACCTCACGGTCAAGCGCTACGTGCACCCCGACACCTTCAAGATGTTCGAGACTGAGGCTTACGCCATGGGCTTCAAGCACGCTGCGGTTGGCGCCATGGTGCGCTCCAGCTACCACGCGGACCAGCAAGCCGGGCATGCCATGGGCACCCCCACCCTCTAATATCTGCTACTGTAGTAATAGCTACCACCGCAGGTAACGCGGGGGCTGGAGCCTGATTTGATTCAAAACTCACCAATTTTCAAGGGTTTGTGGTTTCCACCTCAATCGCTGCAGCCACTGGTCGAGGCCGGGACCTGGACCCGGGGCCTGTTGCTGTACCGCAATCAGAAAGTGCTGAGCCTCGACATTGATCCGATGGAGGACCACTGGCTGCTACAGGGCGAGGTGCAAGGCAGCCAGCGCGAGCCCTATGAAGTGTCTATCGAGTTGGCCCTGATGCCTGATGGCCAGGTCGATTACTGGGACAGCGAGTGCGAATGCCCGGTCGGCCACCAATGCAAGCACGGCGTGGCGCTGATGCTCAAGGCCGCTTACCAGGGCCTGCATCTATTGGGCAGCAGCGAGGCGGGCAGCCCAACCCGCCAGTTCACCCCCCCGACGCCCGAGCAAGTTGAAGCCACACGCCTCGCCACGTTGGCCCGGGCGCGTGAAATGGCCCAACTGGAAGCCGAGTCGCAGTTGATGGGCTGGCTGCTGGAGTTGGACCGCGCCAAGGGCCTCGTGGCAGAGCCCGGCCCACCCAAGCGGGGTTTGCGAACCAGTCCGGAATCGGTGCGCCCGGAACAATTTTTGTACCTGCTGACGGTGTTGGGTGCCCACAGCCCGACGCCGCGCCTGCAACTCGAAGCCGTGGTGTCGTACCCCAAAATCACCGGCGGCTGGGCCAAACCCAAAGCCATCCGCAGCGCACCCTACAAAGGTCAGCCGATCTATGACATGGCCACGGACGCCGACCGGCAAGTGCTGCAGTTGATGCGCGCCATGCCCGAGAGCAGTCGTTACACCTACAACTTCAGCGCCAGCGCCATTCCGGGGGGTGTTGCCGGTCAGATCGCGTTGCAACAAGCGGCCAGCACCGGCCGGCTTTATCTGGATGACGGCAAGGGCGGCCCAGGGCTGGTGATGCAATGGGGCCCGCCACAAACGCTGCGCTGGGAGTGGCACGAAGTCACCTCCGTGGCGTCACCCGAACCCGGCTGGGCCTTGCGCGCCAAGCTGGCCGCCAGCGATGCCCGCCTGTGCCTAAACTCGCCCCCGCTTTACCTGGACGCAGCACTCGGCCTGTGCGGCCCGGTGCTGGCCGAAGGCATGCCTGACAGCCAGCTCGAGGTGATGCTCAAAGCCCCGCCGTTCAAACCCTCGGCCCTGCAAAAACACCAGGTCGCACTGATGCAACACCTGGGCAACTTGCCACTGCCACCGGTATTGCAAGCGCTGACGCCGTTGACCGGCATCACGCCCACGGCCTGCCTGCGTCTTTTTGCGTCCACCCCGGAAGACATTCCCTACCGGGGCTTGATTCAGGCCCAGTTGCGCTTTGATTACGCCGGGCACCGCGGCTGGTGGGCGGGTCAGGGCAACTCGGTGGTGATTGACGACGCCACGGGTCGTTACCTGCTGCAGCGCGACACCGAAACCGAGCTCGACGCCATCACCAGCCTGTCGGACCTGGGTCTGCGCGCGGCCGACAAGGGGCTGTTTGCCATCCCCGGCAACGAGTCACAGCAAGTCTGGATGCACTGGGCCGACAACCGTTTTACCGAACTGGAAGAAGCCGGCTTCGACCTCACCGTCGACGACAACCTGAAAAGCTGGATCACCCACGCCGAAACGCTCGACGTGCAACTGAAACCCGAGGGCGATGACGACGAAGAAGGCGCCACTTCGCCCTGGTTTGAATTGTCTTTGGGCATGGAAATCGACGGCCAGCGCCACAACATCCTGCCCTGGTTGCCCGACCTGATTGCGGCCGCTGCGGCCAGCCCACTGGACCCCGAGACCGGCTTGCCCAGCATTCCGCCGTTTGTCTACCTGCGCTCGCCCAATGGGTCGGGCTTCATCCGCCTGCCGACCGACACGCTCAAGCCCTGGATGGCGGCGCTGCTGGAACTGGTCGGTGACCGCTCGCACGACTTCACCGGCGACAGCCTGAAACTCTCGCGGCTCGACGCCATGCGCACCACTGCCTCGCTGGGCGAAGGCGCCGTGTGGGAAGGCGCGCAAGCCCTGCGCGAGATGGTGCAGGCCCTGAGCGGCCGCGCCGAATTGCCCGAGGTGCCGATGCCCGCCAGCGTGCAAGCCAGCCTGCGCCCCTACCAGCAGCAAGGCGTGAACTGGCTGCAGTTTTTGCGCGAGCACAGCCTGGGCGGCATCCTGGCCGACGACATGGGGCTGGGCAAAACGCTGCAAACGCTGGTGCACATCCAGATCGAAAAGGACGCGGGTCGGCTCACGCGCCCGGCGCTCATCATTGCGCCGGTCAGCCTGATGGGCAACTGGCGGCGCGAGACCGAGCGCTTTTGCCCACAACTGCGCGCCCTGGTGATCCACGGCAAAGACCGGCACGAGGTGGTAGACACCATCAGTGAATTTGATGTCGTGATTGCGCCCTACTCGCTGCTGCAGCGCGACCGCGAGCGCTGGCTGGAGGCGCAGTGGCACATTGTGGTGCTGGACGAAGCGCAAAACATCAAAAACGCCAGCACCCACGCCGCGCAGGTGGTGGGCCAGTTGCAGACCCGGCACCGCCTGTGTTTGTCCGGCACGCCGATGGAAAATCATCTGGGTGAAATCTGGAGCCTTTTCCACTTTTTGATGCCCGGCTTTCTGGGCAGCCAGAAGCGCTTTACCGACCTGTTTCGCACCCCGATTGAGAAACTGGGCGACCCGGAGCGCCTGACCCAACTGCGCGCCCGCATCACGCCCTTCATGCTGCGCCGCACCAAGGCGCTGGTGGCGCACGAGTTGCCGCCCAAAGTGGAAACCGTGATGCGCGTGGAACTATCAGGCAAGCAGGCCGACCTGTACGAAACCATCCGGCTGGGCATGGAAAAAACCGTGCGCGAGGCGTTAAACACCAAAGGCCTGGCCAAGTCGCAAATCACCATTCTGGATGCACTGCTGAAATTGCGCCAGGTTTGCTGCGACCCGCACCTGCTCAAGCTCGACGCCGCCAAAAAGGTCAAGACCTCGGCCAAGCTCGACCATTTGATGGAACTGCTGCCCGAGATGCTGGCCGAGGGGCGGCGCATTTTGCTGTTCTCGCAGTTCACCAGCATGCTGACCCTGATCGAGGCCGAACTCAAAAAACGCAACATCGCCTGGGTCAAACTGACCGGCCAGAGCCAGAAACGCGACGAATTGATCGAGCAGTTCACCAGTGGCGCGGTGCCCTTGTTCCTGATCAGCCTGAAAGCCGGCGGCGTCGGCCTGAACCTGCCGCAGGCCGACACCGTCATTCACTACGACCCGTGGTGGAACCCGGCGGTCGAAACCCAGGCCACCGACCGCGCCCACCGCATCGGCCAAAAGCACAGCGTATGGGTGGTGAAACTGGTGGCGCAGGGCACGATCGAGGAGCGCATTCTGGCGCTGCAGGAGCGCAAAGCCTCGCTGGCGGACCGCATCTACAGCGGCTCGGTGGGGCGCAAGGAGCCGCTGTTTGGTGAAGATGATCTGGCAGAGTTGCTGAAGCCGCTATCTTTTTGAGAGCTGCTTGCGAACGATTGACGGGGGCTAGGGGCTGATTTTACCTATGCAGGCAGTCAAAATTCTGCCCTTGGCTGCTGCGGTGTTCCACTGGATGCGTTAGGGCTGGATGCAGGTATTGCCGGCACGGTTTGGGGGGCCGACGCCACCGGTATAGAGGGCTCCGTGTTGGCCCAAGGTGACTCAACAGGCCATGCATGCAATGCACGCCAGCAACGCTTGCTGACTCAGGACGGTGTGGCATTCAGCGCAGTGAGGTGAAGGAGGAGCCCGCAGGGCGGGGGACACGAACGGCGCTGAGTCCCGCGCAGTCCTGAGCTCCGAGTCCCTCGTGCCCGATTGGGAATGACTGCAAACGTCTGGACTCGTGGCCTGCGGACAGTAGCTATTTATTTTGTAGCTACAGCACATGAAACCTGGGTGGCGTCCGAATTCGCCGACACCCCCACCCGGTCCCCGCTGATTATTTATGGCGGCGCTGAGTGCTACGCCCGCCAGGGCTGCGAAGTGAAGGGATGGCGCCCGTTTGCGTTAATGCTTAGTCGCATCCCCACGCCAAAATTGAATTGTTTACCTAGAAAATCAGAGATTCACAAATCTGTCAAGCAGGTTAACCCTTAACCCTTTATGATGCACTGCAACATTTCCCTTCCGTGAACGGCAGGGTTGGCGATAACCAGCGGAGCTTCACCCCCATGCGTACGTATTTTGTAGCGGCCACACAACCCAACGTCGGCCTCACTTCAGTCTCACTCGGTCTCTTGCGGGCGCTGCAGCGGCGCGGTCTGAAGGTCGCCTTTGTCAAACCCGTGACCAAGGGCACGCCTGACTCTGAGCCTTCCGTGCATTTCGCACGCAGCATTTGCCATGTCGACAGCACCCCGGCACCGCTCTCCATGAGCCTGGTGACGCAACGCATAACAAGCGGCAAGACCGACGAGTTGCTGGAAGACATCGTCAGCCTGGTCATGTCCAGCACCGATGACGCCGATGTGCTGGTGGTCGAAGGCATTCATGCCGACCCAAGCCGGGCCTTTATTCCGCGCCTGTCGGCGGACATCGCCCGCAGCCTGCAAGCCGATGTGGTGCTGGTCGCCAGCGGCGCCGACGCCGATGGCATTGCCCAGACCTATTACATGATTAACCAGGTCCGCAACGCGGGGCGCAATGTGGTGGGCGTCATCTTCAACCGCGCCCGTGCCGGCTTCGATGAAGCCGCCGCCGCGGCCCAACTCGACGGCGTGCCCATCTGGGGCGTCATCAAAAACAACCCCGTACTGTCGGCCCCGCGCACCATCGATGTGGCGCGCCATTTGGGCGCCGAGGTGATGATTGAAGGCGAAATCGGGACCCGGCGCGTGCTCGAAACCGTGCTGGCCGCCCGCTCGGTGTCTGAAGTTATTTTGCGGCTCAAGCCAGGCGCCCTGGTGGTCAGTGCTGGCGACCGCGACGACATCATCCTGGCCGCCGCGCTGGCCGCCAGCAACGGCATTGAACTGGCCGGCCTCGTGCTGACTCACAACAGCTTCATCAGTCCACGGATTGAACGATTTGCCTCACGCGCCTTTCACAGCGGCTTGCCGGTATTGCGCACCGATGGCGACAGCTACGGAACCGCCGCCCTCATCAGTCGCTTGCCGCTGGCCGTGCCGCAAGACGATTTGAGCCGGATGAACACGGTGACCGACACCATCGCCGAACACCTGGATGTCAACGCCATTTGCGCCGGTCTGGAGTTGGCGGTGTCGACCCGGATGTCGCCCCCGGCTTTCCGCTACCAGCTGATGCAGAAGGCGCGTGCGGCCAACAAGCGCATCGTGTTGCCCGAAGGCGATGAGCCGCGCACCATTCGCGCCGCCGTGATTTGCACCCAGAAGGGCATCGCCCGCTGCGTGTTGCTGGGGAAACGCAAAGTGATCATGTCGGTTGCCGATGCTCTGGGCATCGAGTTACCGCCCGAGCTTGAGATTCTGGAGCCGGCATCCATCGCCGAACGCTACGTGGAACCGATGGTGGCGCTGCGCAAAAACAAAGGACTGACACCGGGGCAAGCCCTGGTCGCGCTCGAAGACACCGTCACGTTGGGCACCATGATGCTGGCGGTTGACGAAGTCGATGGTCTGGTCAGCGGTGCGGTTCACACCACCGCCAACACGGTGCGCCCGGCCCTGCAATTGATCAAGACCGCACCGGGTTCGTCGATTGTGTCGTCGTGCTTCTTCATGTTGATGCCGGAGCAGGTGCTGGTGTATGCCGATTGCGCGGTCAACCCCGATCCGACGGCCAAAGAACTGGCCGAGATTGCCAAGCAAAGTGCCGACAGCGCCCTGGCCTTTGGCATCGACCCCAAGGTGGCGATGATCAGCTACAGCACCGGCGCTTCCGGCACCGGGGACGACGTCGAGAAGGTACGCGCCGCCACCGAATTGGCGCGGGCCCAATGGCCGGACCTGGTGATCGACGGCCCGATGCAATACGACGCGGCCACGGTGAAAGATGTCGCTGCGCAAAAGGCGCCCGGCAGTGCAGTGGCGGGTCAGGCCACGGTCTTTATCTTCCCCGACCTCAACACCGGCAACACCACCTACAAGGCGGTGCAGCGCTCGGCCAACGTCGTGTCGGTCGGCCCGATGCTGCAGGGTTTGCGCAAACCGGTCAACGACTTGTCGCGCGGCGCGCTGGTGGATGACATTGTGTTCACCATCGCGCTGACAGCCATCCAGGCCGAGGCGATGGCCAAGCATTGAGTTTTCATTATTTGCTACTTATTTAGTAGCTACTTGCGCAGTAAGCACGGGAGCTAGAAGCTGATTTTCTATAAATTCTAGCGACTGACCCCGGCGGCCTTGGCGGCACGCCAATTGCTTGTTCATGTCGATCATCATTTGATTGTTCCGATATGACACACCCATTCTTTCGAGCCGTGCTCACCGCCCTGCTGGCCTGCGTTGCTTACGGATCAACTTGGGCGCAAGTGGCCCATGCGGACGACCCCTTCCATTCGTTTGCCTGGCCCGACCTGCACAAGGCCTATCTGGGTGGCGAGCCTTTCGTGTTTGATGCGCGGGTGCAGGTGAGCGGCCCGGCCTTTGCCGAAGACCCGATGAATGTGCCGATCAGCGTCGATGCCAAGGACCTGCCGGACGTCACGCAAATCGTGGTGTTGGTGGACCGCAATCCGATCCGCAAGGTGCTGGCGTATTACCCGCAGCAAGCACTGCTGCCCCGGGTGTCGTTCAGGTTCAAGATGGAACAGGCCAGCCCGGTGCGCGCGGCCGCCAAAACCAAAGATGGTGTCTGGCATGTCGGAAGCACCTGGGTTGAGTCCTCGGGTGGCGGCTGCACTGTGGCGGGTGCAACTCGGCAGGACGGCAGTTGGTCCAAAACGCTGGGCTTGGTGTCCAGCCGTGTCTTTGACCAATCGCCTGACCCGGCCCAGAGCACCAATCACGGCGCCCGCTTACGCCTGCGCGTCATGCACCCGATGGACACCGGATTGGTCGGCGGCATTCCGGCGTTTTACCTGAACCGATTGCAGGTCAGTAGCAGCACGGGCGAGCCCCTTTTAAAGATGGATTTGTTTGAGCCCGTCAGCGAAAACCCGGTGTTTTCATTCGACTTCGCTCAGCGCATCCCCGGGCCGCTGGTGCTCACGGGTACCGACAACAATGGCAACCGCGTGGCGGCCCAGATTGAATAACGCCATGAAAATCATTTCAATCTACCAACCTTTCCTGGCCTTTCTGCTGTTGTGTCTTGGCAGTGTTGCTAGTGCACAAGACCGCGCCACGCTCGACTACCGACTCAAAGCTCGTGCCCTGGCGCCCGGGGTTTACGTGGTCGAAGGTACCAACGCCGACTTCTCACCCGCCAACGGCTGCAACATCATCAACACCGGTTTCATCGACACCGAGGCCGGCGTACTGGTCATCAACACCGGTCCGTCGCGTCTGTATGGCGAGCAACTGCGGACGCTGATTGCCCGCACCACAGCACGACCCGTGACGCAAGTGCTGCACCTCAATTTGCACCCCGACTACTTTCTGGGCAACCAGGCCTTTGCTGATGTTCCTCGGCGCGCTACCGCCGAGACACGTGCCGGGATCGCACGCGAATCCGCCAGCTACGAGAGCAACCTCTACCGGGCTTGCGGCGACTGGATGAAGGGCACCGAAACCCTGGCACCCAACACAGAGCAAACACCCGGCCGCTGGACGCTAGGACAGCATCACTTTGAGTTGCGGGCCTACCAGGGTCACACCGCCTCGGATCTGGTGCTGATCGATCTGGACAGCGGCGTGGCGTTTGTGGGTGGTCTGGCGTTTGCTGATCGCATTCCGACCACCCCACACGCCAAACTGCCTCAGTGGCTGACCAGCCTGCGCCAGTTAGAGTCTGACTTGGAAGCGGAACTTCCCGGCAAACAACTGCGCTATGTGGTTCCAAGCCACGGCCCCGTGCGACCCGATATGTCAGCCTTGCGGCAAACCCGCGATTACCTGACTTGGCTGGACGGCACCTTCTCGCAGTCTGCACAAAACGGGCTTGAAATGATCGATGTGCTGCGCAGTCCGGTGCCAGCCACTTACCGCACTTGGGCCGCCTTCAACACCGAGTTCACACGCAACGTGACGCACCTCTACCCCCAATACGAAGTCCAGAGTTTGGGGGCAGCCCAGCCGCTGCGTTGAATAGTTTTAGCAAAGGTCCGCTTTGTTGGATACTTGGCAAATGACCAAGATGACTCATGTAGTAATGCCGACGGCTGTCGCGATGATGGCGTTTGCAGCCAACTCGCTGCTGTGCCGCATGGCGCTACGCGGCGCCCATATCGACGCGGCAAGCTTCACCCTTATTCGCCTGGCCTCGGGTGCGCTGATGCTGTGGCTCATTGTTCGGCTGCGGGGCGGATCAATTCGCCAACATGGAAGCTGGCCTTCTGCCTTGGCACTTTTTTCCTATGCCGCAGGCTTCTCGTTTGCCTACCTCACGCTCCCCGCGGCGGTAGGGGCCTTGCTGCTTTTCGGCGCGGTGCAAGCGACCATGATTGGTTATGGACTTTGGCGTGGCGAACGGCTCGGCCTTGTCCAGTCTGGCGGATTACTCCTGGCCTTTACCGGGTTAGTCGGGTTGATGTTGCCAGGCCTCTCGTCCCCGCGTCTGGATGGCGCACTTTTGATGACTTTGGCAGGCGTTGCCTGGGGTGTTTATTCCTTACGTGGCCGCGGCAGCAGCAACGCCACAGCCAGCACAGCGGGTAATTTCATCCGCTCACTGCCGTTTGTTGCGGCGCTCAGTCTTGTCATGCTGCCGCGCTATTCGCTGGATATTTTTGGCATTGGCTACGCCGTTGCCTCTGGCGCGCTTGCCTCTGGCCTCGGCTACGCGCTCTGGTACAGCGTGTTGCCAAAATTGCGGGCCACGTCAGCCGCCACGGTCCAACTTGGTGTACCGGTGCTTGCGGCGCTGGGTGGCGCCTTATTTCTGGATGAAGCCATCACACTGCGTCTTGTCCTTGCCTCCATCGCTGTTTTGGGAGGCATCGCGCTGGTTGTGACCGGACGGAAACTCACGAAGTGACGCGTATCACTCCGTAATTTTCCTGTTGAGCCCTGGAGGTCAGTGCGAAAGAATCCAGAACACCAGTTGACGAGCATCGGCTTCCGAGATCGCTACCGCGTTAGGCGGCATGGCAATACCGGCAGCCTTGTTCTTCCAGTGACTGGCGTAGGGGTTGGAGCCTTCGAGCACGATGTGGGTCAGGAACTCGGTCGCGCCGGGCTTGCCTTTGTACTGAATAGCGACATCTTCCCAAGCGGGTCCAACGGGCTTGCTACCGTTTTTGGAGTCCTGATGTTTCAGGGTGTGGCACGTAAAGCAGCCCGCATTGTTGGCCATTTTCTTGGCTTTCTCATCGTTGGCATCGTCTGCCTTGGCAACGACCGAAGAGAGCAAGAGTAAACCGGCCAAGCCAGCGAGTAGGGTGCGATGAACCATGGTAAAAAACCTCCTAGTGAAAAAATAATTAAAGGGGCAAGACTAGCCGTAATCCCAACGTCCAATTGCGACCCGGCGCTGGCTCGTAATACTGCGATGACGCCTGGTTGACAATGACCGAGCCGACATAGCGCTCATCGGTCAGGTTGTCGATGCGGGCGTAGGTGGTCAAGCTGCCAGAACCCAGCGCCCAGCCGTGGCTGGCCTTCAGGTTCAGGGTGGTGTAGCCCTCAGCCGACTCGGTGTTGCTGTCGTTGGCGAACAACCGGCCCGCTTGCGTCAACTCGATGCCGGCCTGGCTGCCCAGGGTTGGGCCCTTTTTGCCGCCATCCATTTTTTGGCCAGACCACAGCAATTCAGAGAACAGAAAGCTCTGGGGGATGCCAGGGAGTTTGTTGCCCGCTGAAACGGGTGTTGATCCACTGGCCGTGACACTGGTGAATTTCTTTGAATAATGGGCATCAATGCTGGAGGCCGAGATCGTCGCTCTAAGATGAGGGCCAAACAACGTGCTGCCAGCCAACTCCCAACCAGTGCGTGAAGTGCCCGGGGCATTGGTGTAGGCCGTGCTGCCGCCGCTGCTACTGGCGACCACAATCTCATCGGTAGAGTCGATCTGGAACAGTGTCATATCCAATCGCGATCCGGCACTGGGCACCCACTTGCCGCCCACTTCGTAATGCTGGCTGCTTGAGGCATTGACCGCCGTGTTAAAGACTGGCGCACCCGCACCGGTGTAAGCCATTTCAGCCAGCGTGGGGGTTTCAAAACCTTTACCGTAATTGGCGTACAAATTGAGCTGTTCAGTAGCGTGGTACGTCAAACCCAGCACGGGGCTGGTCGCCTGGTAACTCGTTGCACCTGAACCTTTCCCATTGCCGAAAATATCATCGCTGGCGAAACTGACCGTGCTGTAACGAAAACCGGACACGATGGAGACTTGCTCTGACACCATGGCCGTACCCTGAATAAAACCATCGCTGTTGTCGGCTTGATTAACTTCGTTGCGGCTCAGCGATGTTTTCTCACCCAGCTTCGCAGCGCCGGCCTGGCGCGCTTCGCTGGAGCGATCAAATTCATAGCCAGCCACCCAGTTAACTGGCGTCGCGCCCAGTTTGGTATTGGCGTTGTATTGCAAACCGGTGCCGTAGTAGGTGCGGGCCAAACCGGTCCAAGCACCATTCACATTGGTACCTACCGCGGTCCCCACTTGGTACTGCAAATTGTCCCGGGTGCCGTAATACAAGCGCGCAGTCAACGAACGATCAGGGTCAATCTCATGTTTGATCGAAGTGCCCAACTGGTTTTGCAGCACGGCTTTTCGCACCCGAAAATCGGTCGCCGTTTTGACACCTGAAGAATTAGTCCCCGCCTGTGTCGGATCAACCGCCATCTGAGCAGCTGTCAGCCCCAGCGCATCCTGGGCCAGTGGCATGTCAAACTGATTGAACACCACGTTCACATGCGTTTTTTCGTTGGCATTAAAACTCAGCTTGCCGTTGAACTGCTTGCGTTCTGCTTTGCTGTTGGTGCGGTAGCCATCGATATCAAACGTACTGTAGTCAGCCACCAACCCGTAGTCTCCCACGCGCCCCGCGTATTGCCAGTCGCTGCGGTGCATACCAAAAGAACCGGTATAAAGCTGGGCATCAAACTCGGGCTTCTCAGGCGCATCACGGGTAAAGGCCTGAATCACGCCACCAGAGGAATTTCCATACATCTGCGCCAACGGGCCACGCAAGACTTCGATGTGGTCGGTGGACGTCAGGCTGATGGAGGAGCCTTGCCCCTGACCATCGGGCGTGGTTGCCGGGATGCCATCAATCAACAGGCGAATTCCCCGTATACCAAAGGCCGAGCGGGCGCCAAAGCCCCGAATCGATACCTGTAAGTCCTGCGCGTAATTTTGGCGATTCAAAATCGTCAGACCCGGCACCCGGTTCAGAGATTCCGACAGGTTGACCTGCGGACCCGCATTTTCGATAGTGGCGCGGTCGACCGTCTGGATCGAGGCCGGCGTATCAAAACTGCGCTGCTCGGTGCGCGAGGCGGAGATCACCACGTCTGACAAAGACTGAGCCATTAAAGCGGGGTGGCACAGGGCGGCGGCGGCCAAGGCGAGGGCTGTTTTCGCAAACAAAAAACCTGTGATCTCTCTAATTTTGATATGCATGTCTCTTTCTCGATCTGCTTGTCTGGCTATCTGAAATTAATCTTTGAATGTCTCGTTCAATCTCTACTCATGAAGATTGACTTTGATTTCAATGCAATATTTGGGCCAAACTAATTTCAACGGTTCTATGCACGTTTTTCGTCTTTGACCCTTCAATTTATACCTATCCAGACTAACCTGTCACCCCGTCACTATCGCCTCTCTCGCCTTGCGTTGAAATGATTTCAAGGCAGGTGTTCACGATTGACACAGTGGGCAGGGTTAACGCGCATCGTAGAAACCCGAATGCAACATCCACATAGCAGGGAGGGTTGTAAAACTTAAGACGAATTAAGCGGTTTAGTGACTCAGGCACGATCTTTGCTGAATGTTGGTTTGGAGTTTCAAATTCCTATTGCTACGCTTCAATTGACACAACAAGGAGACATTCATGCGCTTGAAATTATTGGCCACCCTGATGGCTATTGGCTTTGCAACGGGGACGGCACACGCTGTCGTCACGCAACAAATGATTGACAACGATGCCAGCGATTCAAAAGAAGTTCTCTCCTGGGGCTTAGGCAACCAGGGTCAACGCTTTTCAACCCTGAAACAGGTCAACCCCCAAACCATCAAGAAATTGGTTCCTGCCTGGAGCTTCTCTTTCGGTGGCGAGAAACAACGTGGTCAGGAATCTCAGCCCGTGATTCACAACGGCAAGATGTTTGTGACCGGTTCCTACTCGCGCATTTATGCATTGGACGTCAAGACCGGCGCCAAACTGTGGAAGTACGAGCACCGCCTGCCCGATGGCATCATGCCTTGCTGTGACGTGATCAACCGCGGAGCTGCCTTGTTTGACAACCTGGTCATTTTCATGACGCTGGACGCACAAATTGTGGCACTCGACCAGAACACCGGTGACGTGGTCTGGAAAGAAAAAATTGAAGACTACGCTTCTGGCGCCTCGGCATCTGCCGCACCGCTGATCGCTGGTGGATTGCTGTTGACCGGTATTTCCGGTGGCGAATTTGGCGTGGTAGGCCGTGTTGAGGCGCGCGACCCTAAAACAGGCCAACTGGTCTGGACCCGCCCCACCGTCGAAGGCCACATGGGCTACAAGTACGACAAGGACGGCAACAAGTCTGAGAATGGCATTTCCGGCACTTTGAACAAATCCTGGTCTGGCGACCTCTGGAAAACAGGCGGCGCTACCACCTGGTTGGGTGGCACGTACGACAGCAAGACCGGCTTGGCTTACTTCGGTACGGGCAACCCCGCACCGTGGAACAGCCACCTGCGCAAGGGTGACAACCTGTTCTCTTGCTCGACCGTTGCGCTGGACATCAAAACCGGCCAGATCAAATGGCACTACCAGAACACGCCTAACGACGCCTGGGACTTTGACGGCGCCAATGAATTCGTAACCTTTGACATGGACGGAAAACGCGTCGGCGGTAAAGCCGACCGCAACGGCTTCTTCTATGTCAACGACGCCGCCACTGGAAAACTCCTCAATGCGTTCCCCTTCGTGAAGAAAATCACTTGGGCGACTGGCATTGACTTGAAGACCGGGCGTCCTAACTTTGTGCCTGAAAACCGTGCGGGTGATCCTACCGCCAGTGCCGACGGCGCCAAAGGCAAGTCTGTGTTTGCAGCCCCCAGTTTCCTGGGTGGCAAGAACCAGATGCCCATGGCTTACAGCCCGGCGACCAAGTTGTTCTATGTGCCTTCCAACGAATGGGGCATGGAGATCTGGAATGAGCCTGTGACCTACAAAAAGGGCGCCGCCTACATGGGCGCTGGCTTCACCATCAAGACACTGAGCGATGCGCCAATCGGCAACCTGCGCGCTGTTAATCCAAAGACCGGCAAGATCGAATGGGAAATCCCCAACAATGCGCCGCTTTGGGGTGGCGTGTTAACGACCGCTGGCAATCTGGTTTTCTGGGGCACGCCTGAAGGCTTCCTGAAAGCCGCTGATGCCACCACCGGCAAAGTAGTCTGGGAATTCCAGACTGGCTCTGGCGTGGTTGCACCTCCCATCACCTGGGACATGGACGGCGAACAGTATGTTGCCGTGGTTTCCGGTTGGGGTGGTGCCGTGCCTCTGTGGGGCGGAGAAGTGGCCAAACGCGTCAGCTTCCTTGAACAAGGTGGCTCGGTCTGGGTTTTCAAGCTCTTGAAATAAGCACTGGCTTAATTTAAAAAACCGCCTTCGGGCGGTTTTTTTTGCTCAATATATCTAACCCTTTGAAAGTACAAAGTGACTCAATTCCATGTCAATAAGTTGTTGCTTCTGGCTGTTCTTTCTGCCAGCTTGAATGCCTGGGCCGGTGACCGTCCTTACCTTGCCACCAGCACCGCCGTGGCTGAAGAAGACGATGATGGCGTCTGGTCTGTGGCAACTGCGTACCAACAAGTTGGGATTAATAAGATTTTGAGTGGCTCCGTTGAATATGCCTTCAACCCCACTAATTCGATACAGTTTGATCTGACCCACACCCTCGACACTGAAGCCGATTCAGCGGGGCAGGAAGCAGAGATTGAGTTCAAACATTTGTTCAATCACATTGCACGCGATGGCTGGGGCTTGGGCGTATCGGCTTCGCTTGTTTTTGCCAAACCCCAGGATGAAGTCTGGCGGCACGGGGGCGTCACACTGAACGTCCCTTTCAGTCTGTCACTATGGGAAGGCGATGGTTTGTTCCATTTGAACGCTGGCGCCATGAAACCCGTCGATGAAAACCTGCAATGGACCGCTTCAGCCGCCATTGAACGCAAAGTCGCCAAGGGCACGACCTTGTTTGCGGAAATCGCACGCCAAGGTGATCAGAATTTATTGCATGGTGGTGTGCGCTATTGGCTCAAGAAGGACAAAGTAGCGCTCGATTTTTCCTTGCAACGAACCCAGGGGCCCGATCAAAGCGCCGAGGGCTTCGTGATCGGACTCAACCTCTTCGATTTGTGAAATTCAATTGCCCGGGCGCGTCTGTCCGAGGCGCTCGACATGGCGGCGCTCAGCGGCAAACGTTTCACGCATGACTCGGCCATAGTCTTCTGAACCCAGGTAGTTCAGTTCCTGATCGTACTTGCCGATTTCATTCAAATGGTTTGACTCGTTCATCGCAGCTTTAAAGGCATCGTGCAACAGCCGAACAATCGGGGCTGGCATTGCGCGTGGCCCCACGATGCCGTACGGTGACATGGCAACGATGCCAAGCCCCAACTCCTTCATGGTGGGGGCGTAGGGCCACCGCTTGCTTCGATGATCGCCAAAGGTGGCCAGCAGCCGCAACCGCCCGGACTCGACAAAAGGAGCGAACCCAGTGGAATTAACGCCCACCATCAGCTGGGAAGAAGCCACCGCCATCATCTGCTCTGCCGTGCCCTTGTACGGCACATGAATATAGGTCAGACCTTGGCGGTCCATGAGTTCTTCCATCGCCGTGTGCGGCGTTGTGCCCATGCCATTGGAGCCCACTGTGAGTTCGCCCGGATGGGAGCGCGCCCAGTTCAGCATGTCCGCCACGGTATGAAACGGGCTATTTGCCGGAACCACGATGCCAAAGGTGTAACCCGAGATTTGAATGATGGGCGTGGTATCCCGAATGGGGTCCCACAACACTTTTTGCGTGTTGGCAATGTGAAAAACCGGCTGTGGTAATTGCGCCAGGGTATAGCCGTCAGGGCGGGCCATTTGCAGCAAGGGCATGGCCATGGTGCCCCCTGCGCCTGGCCGGTTTTCAATCACCATCGTTTGCCGGAGGTGCTTGCCGGCCTCTAGTGCCAGAACACGCATCGAAAAATCGGTTGATCCTCCCGCAGGCCACGGAACCAGAAGGGTGATCGGGCGCTGAGGAAAACGCGAATCATCGCTGGCACTCGAAACTGCCGACTCGGCACCGGACAGGCAAAACAAGGCCGCGATAGATGTGAGGCACTGACGCCGATTTAAGTTTTCTTTCATTTCCACTCTTTCAATTCCAATGTCATCGTGCCACCCCCCAAAAACGACGAACCTGCCGGCTCCTCGCGTACCAACTTGACCAGGCCAACGCCCGAGCAATACCATTCGCGCGTTTTCAGCGGCATGTCTTTCCAGCCCATGACCGGGTCCACAAACAAGCGGACGGCACCCACGCCCCGGACCCGCAGGCAATCATCAAAATGACCGGCTGTGGTTTCAATCGACTGCTTCACCGCTTCCAGCGTGTAAAGCATAGGAATCACGGGATGCGAATGGCGAATTTCGCGCGGAAAGTCATTCGGACGATGCAAGATATAGGCCGTGGTGCTGGCTTGCCATTGCGTTCCTGCAATCAGGGGCTCCTTGAGGACATATCGGTGCGGTGCATCCACCTGGTATTGTTCTTGAAGCTCAGGCCTTGAGGCCACCCGGTAGATTCCGGTTTCATCCTGTCGCAGCCAGTAGTTCATGCCGGTACTGCTTTGTCGGTGCCAAGCAGCGGCATCGGCCAGGTCTTCCTTCCCCCTATTTATCAGCACCAGCGTTTCGCGCTCCGTCTTTTGGTTTTCAAACTCAGTGGTGACGCTGTAAGTCCAGGCATGGCCGGACTCCAACGGGAAATACCGGGCTGAAGGGACGACTGGCTGACACGCGCAGAGGCTCAAGAGAATGGCACTGCTCACCCCGACGCCCGCCATCGGCTTCAAACTTGTCAAGTGGCGCGAATTGAATTTCATTTTTCAGGCAACTGCGGTGCCGGCAAATCGCGGATCTTGATGACTTGCTCATCACTTCCGGGGCGCAACCAGGAAATACCGCCCTTGCCTTTTTTGGGTTCCGTCGTTCCCACCTGGCTCACCCCCTGGCGGTTTTTCTTCATGGCTTCTTCCAGCAGGGCATGCACATCCTTGGCATACGGCAAGGTGTAGGCCCGTGGTTTGTCGGTGGGTTTTCCGTTGTCCAGCGCATTGACCCAGACATGCAGTGCACCCTGGCGCAGTTTGGTAGGCTCATCGATGACAGCGGCCAGCAAGACAAAGCGTTCAGGCAGTGGGTCGCCACTGGGCCAGCCGGACAGGTCGTGAACGACGGTGTTGGCCCAAAAATAGAAGATCGCCACACCAGCGACCAGCGTGCCTTTGAGCCATCCCGGCCAACTTGACCAAAGCAGTGCCAGCGTCAGCAGGAGGAGCAACGCAGCGAAGGACAGGACTACAGCGAGGGTCATGGGTCAGATCCTTTCGACCAGAGTTTTGGGGAGGGTGTTGACGTTGGCCACACTGCCATCAGGCAACACCGTAAAGCGACACGCGGTGGCTTCATCACCTTTGCGGGCCAGCATGACCTGGCCGTAATAAACCACTTCAGCTTTCGGATTGACCTTGATCACCGACACGCTCACCTCCACGGGCTTCATGTCTTTGGAGTCGTAGTAGCTCACGTTCACCGTGTATTCGCCGGAGTCGATTCCGCGCAAGGTCACAACTTCCTGATTGAGCGGATTGACCACGACATGCCCATTCACAATGATGGTGTCGTTGGTCAGCCCCCGGTCATCGCGGTCCAGATGCATGAGTCCCGCTTCACGATTTCTGAACCAGACCAGACGGCCACTCGGGTCTTGGACCCAGGTATCAATGTCGTTAGGGTTCATGTCCGGCCACGACACCGTGATGATGAATTCGGCCTTGGAGGGAATGTCACCCGCTTTCAGTGCCTTCGGGTTCATGGCGAGCAAGGCAATGATGAAACAAAACACAAAGGCGATCAACATGTTGAACAACATGTCGTAAAACGGATCGACTTCCGGCTCCCGGGTGTGGCGGCGACTCGGCATAAAGGCTTACCGTTGTGGCGAGAAACGGCGCAGTCCCTCGCGTTGGCAGTCGGCCAAAAATACATCCGCAAAGCGGTCCAGGCGGGTGAGTTGCACGCCCAACAAAATATTTCCGACCAAGCCCACCATCGTGGTGAGCAAGGCAATGCCTAAACCGGAGGTCAGGCTTTTTAGCAGGTCTTGTGATTGGCTCGGATCAAAGTTTTCCATGTGACCGATGTGCAATGCCAGCACGGAAAATCCGATCACCTTGCCTAGCAGCCCCAGCTTTAGCTGGATGCCATTGACCCACCAGGCAGTCTGATGCGGGCCGTGGGTGTTTTCCAGCAACAAGTCCAGTGGCGTGTGAATATCCAGCGGCGCACCGGCCAGTGCGTGCAGGTACTCGCCCACCCAGCCCTGCACTTCAGACAAGGCGGCGCCTTGGCGCGACAGGTTCAACCAATGCCGCTGGCGAACCAACTCACGCGAGCGGCTCCCCGACCACAGTGTCGACACAGCAAAGACCACGAGGATAACCAGGGTCAACCCGGTCGGGTCGGACGTCAGCAGCAAGGCCCAGACGCCGCGCACGCCCATCAGCCAGGTGGCAAACACCAGCAGGCCAGTCAGTGCCAGCCACTCAAACCACAAGGGCTCAATATCGGTTTTACGACTCGCTGCCGTGCGGGACGTACTCGTCCAGCGGGCCAGCGGGGCAAGCCACTTCATCATCCCGCGCCCGGCCCCCGTTTGGTCAATGCGCCAAAGCCCCGCTGCGGGTCATAACCCCAGCACGCGAGAGCAAAGCACAGCAACAAAGTGCCCAGCACGACCCAGGGGGCGGTGCCGGGGTCTTTGCCATACAGGGCAAACCGCATCCACTCAATGGACAGACTGAAGGGGTTAAAGCGGGCCAACTGGTACACCCATTCAGCGCCGGATTCTTGCAGTTTCCACAAGGGGTAGAGCGCCGTGGAGATGAAGTACATGGGGAAAATTACAAAGTTCATGGTGCCGGCAAAGTTTTCCAACTGACGGATGTGAACGCTCAGCAGCAGGCCAATGGAGCCCAGCATCAAGGCGCCGCAAATCAGCGCCAGCAGAAAGTGCGCCAGTTGCGGCCCCAACAGCGGCAGTTGAGTGCCCAGCAAGGCCGCCACAATCACGAATGCCACCACCTGAATCAACGAGAGCACAGTTGTGGCAATGAGTTTGCAGGCCAGCACCCACCAGCGCGGCAGGGGGGCGGTGAGCAGCAAGCGCATCAAACCCATTTCGCGGTCGTACACCATGGCGAGTGAGGACTGCATGCCGTTGAACAACAGCACCATGCCAATCAACCCGGGGGCGATGTACTCGTCATAGGTGATGTAGGTGTCATAGGGATCGACTACCGAGACCCCAAAGACATTGCGAAAACCAGCGGCAAACACCACCAGCCACAGCAGGGGCCTGACCAGCGCCGACAACAGGCGGCCATATTGGCGTGAAAACTTGAAGAGTTCGCGCCCGACGATGGCATGCAGTGCCAGCAGCGCATGCTGCCAACCGGTTGCAGCGGCTCGCTTTGCAGGAGGGGATGGAGACTTGTCGTTCATGGTCGATTCGTGCAACGTTTTTCAGGGCTGTCCGCGCCCAGCGTATCAAGCACATTTCGGGGGTGCAGCACGCCTTCGACCGGGGCGATGCCGATCACGCCTTGACCGTCGGTGAGCAACAGCGTCTGCTGCAACTGACCGTCCCATGGCCTGAATTGCATCGACACGCCTTTGGAACCGTCCAGATTGAGCGAATTCAGGGCAGCCAGTAATTCTGGCGCTGCACTTTTGGTCAAACTGCCCGCCGCCAGACTGAGGGCTTTACCGGCCATCCAACTGGCCCAGTCCTGTTGGGTCATGGCGCGCTTGTAGGCTTTGGCAAACCGGCGTGAGACCTGGGGTGCACCGTAGCGTTCATATTGCGCGTGCCAGCCCAAAGCCACCATGCCCGCATCGCCCACCACCGGTCGGGCAGCCTGCGTGTTGTAAGGCAAGGTCCGGGCAAATTCGCCGTCGGCATCCACCACCCAGATCACGTCGTAGTTGACGCCGCTGGTGAGTAATTTGGTATTGGCCAAGTCGCGTTCGCGCGGGTCGGCCGACAACTTGAAGGGTCTATCGGCCACCAGTTTGAGACCATAGCGGCGCAGGCTGGCTTGTGCAGCGGCGGAACTGACACGATCTTCTACGGTCGTGCCAGACAGCATCAGCACCTGCGACCATTTCCGGGACACGAGGGTCTGCGCCAGCGCGTCAGTTCGCATGCGCTCACTGGGCAAGGTGTGCAGCAGATTGCGCCGGCACTGTGCTTCACGCAAGCTGTCTGCACCGGCCCCAACATTGATCACTGGCACCTTGACAGCCATCGCCACGGCGGTGACCCAGCTTGCGGGCAGGTTCACGACCAGCGCCTGTTGGCCCGCCTTTTCCGCTTGTTGTGCCGCTGTACGGGCGGCATCCAGACTGGAGACGCTGATGGTTTTTGAACTGATCTGGGTGTGCGCTGCGTCCAACTCAAAACGGGCATCTTCCAGGGCCAGGTTCCAGCCCTCAGAGGCCGGGCCGCCGGGATGGCCCAGGTAGGCACGGTCCAACTGCGGTCGCTCAAGTGCCGGGGAAGTCATATCTTCCAACACGGTTACCGTCCAATTGGCAGCCTGAGCCAGGGCAGAAGCCATCAAGAGGATGCTGCCGGCCAGAACGCGAAGTATCGGCTTGCTCATGCTGCGCATCAGTTCGTCAAGACCACGGTGTGCGGCACACGCCCCACCGGAATGCTGACAAGTGCTCGGGCTTTCACGGTGTCGACAATCGTCATGTCATCCGACAGGCCATTGACGACGTAGAGCTTAGATTCATCCGCGCTCAAGGCCACGCTCCAAGGCCGTTTTCCAACCAATACCTGATCCGTTATTTTTCGGCTCGCCACGTCAATGAAAGCCACATGGTTGGCGCGCCCCATGGTCACGTAGGCGCGTTTGCCATCCTGAGTCATGACCAGACCAATCGGGGTGATGTCAGATTCACGCGCACCCTTGAGTTGCAAGGCAATCGTTGCCAACACGCTGTAGTCTTTGAGCGAGATGACACTGACACTGGCGCCCAGTTCATTGCTGACCCACAACTCCTGCCCGTTGGGCGTGATGGCAAAGCGCCGTGGACGCTTGCCCACCAGAATATTTTTCTTGATGGTTTTTGTGGCGATATCAATCACATGAACCATGCTGGCCACTTCCGAGGTAACGAACACGGTTTGCCCATCCGGCGAGACCTTCACCCCTTCGGGTTCCTTGCCGACCTTGACCTGCCCTGTTTTTTTGCCACTGCTGGCATCGATAAAGCTCAGTTCGGCGTCGTCTTCATTGGAGGCGAAAAACGTTTTCCCATCCAGAGAAACATCAAAGATCTCAGGACTGTCGCCCAAGGGCACACGTCGCACGGACTTGTGCGTCGCCAGATCAATCACATCGGCCGCATTGGAGTCACTGCACGCCACTAACATCTGCTTGCGGTCCGGGCTAAGTTGCATGTGGCGTGGCCGCTTGCAGGTGGGCACAGTGCCCGTGACCTTGCCCTGACCCAAATCAACAAGGGTAATGGTGTTGTCTTTTTCGCTGCTCACCCAAGCTTGCGTCTGGGCATGAAGGGTTGCACTGCTCAGCACACCCATAGACAACGCAAGCACTGGTGCAAAAAGTAGTTTTTTATTCATGTGTTGTCCTGGTTTTCTGTTCGTCTTGTCATTTGAATAAAACCCTCCTCAAGGGTGCTTCCTCCTAGCTGCTGCCGGACTTCCGTAGGCGTGCCGGAGGCGAGCAGTTGGCCTTGGTGCAGCACCAATACGCGGTCAGCCTGCACGGCTTCCTCGACCAGATGCGTGGCCCACAACACCATGCACTGATGCGCTTGCACTTGATTTTTCACGGCCAGTTGCAGGTCACGACGCGACTTGGGGTCAAGCCCGACGGTGGGCTCATCCATCAAAATCAGGGCAGGTTGGTGCAAGAGCGCACGTGCCAGTTCGACCTTGCGCCGATTACCGCCCGACAACTCCCGCACGGTTCGCTCCAAGGCGTCGGGCAAGCCCAATTGCGCCAGTAGTGCTTGTGCAGACGCTTGCACATCACGCCAGCGAAGTCCATGCAACTGGGCATGAAACATCAGGTTGCGCTTGACCGTCAAGTCCAGATCCAGGGCCTGCTGTTGAAACACCACCCCAATACGGGCCAACACTTGCGCAGGATGCTGTCGCAGCGAAACACCAAACAAATCGACATCCCCGGCATCCGGCGAGAACAAGCCAGTGAGGACCTGAAAGAGCGTTGATTTACCCGCGCCGTTCGGCCCCAGCAATACGCAAAATTGCCCCGGCTGAAGATCGAGCGAAAGCTGGTTTAACGCGAGGTGAGCGCCGTAGCGCTTGCTGATGTGCTTGATCGATAGCATGGTTTAACCGGGGGTAAACCAGCACTCAAGGTGTTGCAATTTGGAGCACATGTTTCTGCTAAGGTTCATTGACTGTAGTTAAGCTTTATTTCGCACGTTTCATGCCAATTCAATCTGAAATTATGTTTTTTTTGCAATTATCAACAGGGCTTTCTTTGTCAGCAATAGGGCATTCCCGGAAC
>Ga0208248_1000074_pt1 | contig 39491 bp, 39 predicted proteins | sample CryBogmetaGMA5M_FD_184545 | JGI IMG/M metagenome (GOLD analysis project Ga0208248, IMG submission 184545) | Freshwater microbial communities from Crystal Bog, Wisconsin, USA - MA5M (SPAdes) | ecosystem: Environmental > Aquatic > Freshwater > Lake | place: Crystal Bog, Wisconsin, USA | collected...
GATCGAGACAGCACCCAGAACCATGATGAAAATGGCGATCACCCACGCAAAGATGGGGCGCTCAATAAAAAATTTAGCCATGAACCGGGTTCCTTAGCGAGCGGCGCTGGAAGCTGCGCTGGCGGGCGCGGCAGGGGCACTGGCGGCAGTAGCTGCTGCGGTTGCAGCGGGCTTGCTGCCCAGTGCTTGCCAAGGCACCGGTTTGACGGTGATGGGGTCGCCGGGCTTGCCGCGAGGCAGTTTCTGGAAGCCATCGACCATCACCTGTTCGCCAGCTTTAAGGCCTTCTAGCACCACCCAGGTGTTGCCTTGTGCGGGGCCGAGTTTGATCGGGCGTGGGGTCAGGCGGTTGTCGGTACCAACCACCATGACAGAGTCGCCTTGCGCAGACCGGGTGACGGCTTGCTGTGGCAGCAGGATGGCACCACTGACTTGCGCTTGCTGCAGCTTGACGCGCACATACAGACCGGGCAAGAGTTGTTTCTCGGGGTTCGGAACTTCAGCGCGCAGTGTGACTTGTCCACTGGTGGCGTCTACCGTCAGGTCGGTGAACAGCAGGCGGCCGGTGTGGGCGTAGGTGCTGCCATCTTCCATGACGATGGTGACGCTGGCAGCACCTTTGCCGGCCTGTTTGTACTTGCCATTGGCCAGACCTGCCTTGAGCTTGAGCGCCTCGGAGGCCGACTGGGTGAAGTTGATGTACATCGGGTCAATCTGCTGGATGACGGCGAGTTGTGTCGCTTCACCCTGGCTGACCAGTGCGCCTTCAGTGACCAAAGCGCGGCCAATGCTGCCTGAAATCGGGGCGCTGACGGTGGCGTAGTTCAGGTTGATGCGGGCAGTTTGTACCGCAGCTTTGCCGATGGCGACGTCGGCTTCGGCCTGTTTGCTGGCGGCTTGTGCGCTCACATACTCTTGCTGGCTAATGGCTTTGGCTTCGGCCAGGGGTTTGTAGCGGTTGGCTTGGGCACTGGCTTGCATCAGGTTGGCCTCGGCTTTGGCCAGGCTGGCCTCGGCACTGGCAAAAGTAGCCTGGTAGGGGCTCGGGTCAATGGCAAATAAAGCCTGTCCGGCTTTGACATCGCTGCCTTCACGGAACAGTCGTTGTTTCAGGATGCCGGTGGCTTGCGCCCGCACTTGTGCCAGGCGCGAAGCTTCCAGACGACCGGGCAGTTCGTTGATCAGGCCGACTTCGCCTGGCGTGACGGTTACAACACCGACTTCAGCCGGCGGCATGCCGCCGGGTGGGCCAGCGGGTGGCGCCGTGTTCGGGCCACAGCCTGCGAGCAAAGCCGCCAGACTGAGTGAGCTCAAGGCCAGTCGGCCAGTCAAAGAAGAGCGCTGTAAAACGGGGGCTGAGTTGGAATGGCGAGCGCACGGTGAAGACATGGTGGTTTCCCAGAATAAAGTCAAATGATCAGAAATTACGCCATCGTAGCGGGTGGCAATAATATGTAAAAATTATACATACAGTCGTGAATGTATGAAAAAATGGGGACTTGTTTTTGTTGTTGTCTGAAAGTACCCACCATGGCCCGTTGCACCAAAGAAGAAGCGCTTGCGACCCGAGACCGGTTGCTGGATGCGGCTGAACTGGTGTTTTCCGAAAAAGGGGTGTCCCGCACTTCCTTGCATGACATTGCTGAAGCAGCGGGCGTGAGCCGGGGGGCGATTTATTGGCATTTCAAGAACAAGGCGGATCTGTTCAACGCCATGATGGACCGCACGACCTTGCCGATGGAGGATGCTCTGCAGCAGATCGGGCACGATGCCGGGCAAGACCCCTTGGACGAGTTGCAGCGGGCAATTCTCGATGCCATGCGCAAGATTGCCCTGGACGAGCGGACCCGGCGGGTGTTTGAGGTGGCGACACTCAAAGTGGAGTACGTGGATGAACTGTTGGCGGTCAAGGCGCGCCATCTACAGTGCTATGTGGAGGGTGTTAGCCAGATGCAGCGCAGTCTCGAAGAGGCCGCCGTGCGACGCGCCACGCCCTTGCCGATGCCGCCTGCGGTGGCCGCGCAAGGCTTGCATGCGCTGGTGGTGGGGTTGATTCATACCTGGTTACTGGCGCCGACCTCGTTTGAGTTGGTGGTGGTGGCAGAAGCTGCGGTTTGCACCTACTTGGTCGGCCTGGGCTTGATGTCAGCCCAGCAAGTCGGCCATGTCCAGCATGCGCTGGGCCACGTCGGCCAACTTTAAACCCTTGTCCATCGCGGCTTTGCGCAGTTTGGCAAAAGCCGCGGGTTCACTCAAGCCTTGACGCTGCATCAGCAAGCCCTTGGCCCGGTCAATCACTTTGCGGTCTTTTAACTCAGTGCTGAGTTCGCCCAGCTCGGTTTTAGTGTCAGCCAACTCCTGGCGCAGCGCCTGCTCGTGCTCAAAGCGGGCCATCGCGACGTCAAGAATCGGGCGAATGCGCTCGGCCGACAAACCCGCCACGATGTAAGCCGACACGCCCGCCGCCACGGCGGCTTTGACGTGTGTGGTGTCGCTGTCGTTGGTGAACATCACAATCGGGCGGCGCGCATCGCGGGTGGCCATCACCACGTGCTCCAGCGCATCGCGCGCCTCGCTCTCGGCGTCCACGATGATCAGGTCAGGCTGCAACTGAGCCAGCCGTTCGGTCAAAAAGACGTCAGCCGGCAAAGTGGCGACCAGATTAAAGCCGTTTTCCAGCAGGCCAATGCGCAGACTGCGCGAGCGCTCGGCCTGGTGGATGGCGTAGTCATCGGTCTGGTCTTCTATGGCCAGATCAGGGGCTACAACAACGATTCTCAAGGCTTGGTTCATAAATAAATTGGACGCAAGAATCACGCCATTCACTTCGGATCTTGTTGGGGTTGGCGCTGGCCTTCCCCTAAACTCGCTCGCTATGACGAAATACTTGCAAGTGTTGGGGATTGAGTCCTCGTGTGATGAAACCGGGGTCGCGCTGGTTGAGGTGCGCGGCAATGGGGTGCCGGTGCTGTTGGCCGACGCGCTTTACAGCCAGATTGAAATGCACCAGGCCTACGGGGGCGTGGTGCCTGAGTTGGCCAGTCGCGACCATATTCGCCGGGTGCTGCCCTTGACGGAGCAGGTGCTGGCGGCCTCGGGGCGTGCGCTGGCTGATATTGATGTGGTGGCTTTTACCCGCGGCCCCGGGCTGGCGGGTGCTTTGCTGGTGGGCGCGGGTGTGGCCTGCGCGCTGGGCGCCGCTTTGGGTAAACCGGTGCTGGGCGTGCACCATCTTGAAGGGCATTTGCTGTCGCCGTTTTTGAGTGCCGATCCGCCAGAATTTCCGTTTGTGGCGTTGCTGGTCTCAGGTGGGCACACGCAGTTGATGCGGGTCGATGGGGTAGGGCGCTACGAAATGCTGGGTGAAACCATTGATGATGCCGCTGGCGAGGCCTTTGACAAGTCGGCCAAGTTGCTGGGTCTGGGTTATCCGGGTGGTCCAGCATTGTCAAAACTGGCTTTGTTGGGAGACCCGGATGCCTTCAAGCTGCCGCGACCCTTGCTGCACAGTGGCAATCTCGATTTTTCATTTTCGGGTTTGAAAACGGCGGTGATGGTGCAGGCCAAGAAACTCGCTACGGCGCAAGACTGTGGGGTGGAAGCCTTGCCCGTGAATCAATTGGCCGATCTGGCCGCTTCCACGCAAGCGGCGATTGTCGAAGTGTTGGTGAAAAAGTCGCTGACCGCCTTGAGTCAGACCGGTTTGAATCGCTTGGTGGTGGCCGGTGGCGTGGGCGCCAATCGACTCTTGCGCGAGCAACTCAATGCCGAATGTGCCAAGCGCCGGGTGCGCGTGCATTACCCCGAATTGCATTTGTGTACCGACAACGGCGCCATGATCGCCATGGCCGCGGCCATGCGTTTGCAGTCCGGTCAACAAACAGCCAGCGAGGTTTATGCATTTGATGTCAAGCCGCGTTGGCCGTTAAATATGATCTAAACAGGCTCTAGCCCCCGTACAGTAAGCGTAAGCAGCTATTAAACATATAGCGTAATGAAGGCGGGTTAATTGGCTCGTGATTCTTGAGGTCGTCGGCCGTGGTTATAATCCGACGGCTTTGCACTCCGCAGAGTCACACGTCAGGGGCAGTTCCAGCGCCTGACGCAAGTTTTAAATCAAACAGGAAATAAAAAATGATCGCATCCAGCATTAAAGCCGCTGTCGTTAAAGACAACGCACGCCAAGCCGGCGACACCGGTAGTCCTGAAGTCCAAGTGGCTTTGTTGACTGCCCGTATCAACGAACTCACCCCTCACTTCAAGACCCACGCCAAAGACCACCACGGTCGTCGCGGCCTGTTGCGCATGGTGAGCCGTCGCCGCAAACTGTTGGATTACCTCAATTCCAAAGACCACGAGCGTTATGTTGCCCTGATCGCCAAGTTGGGTCTGCGCAAGTAATCGTTAAATCGAATGATGAACGCCTGAGTTAGGTTACTAGCTCAGGCGTTTTTTACTTCGGAGTAGGCAATAACGGAGCGAAGCTGTGTCATTCCAGATGAATTCAGACCGAATTTTCCTGGAATGGCATCGTGTTCTGTGAGCTCAATCCGGGCTTGGGTGAGGTGGCCAGCACCTTGCAACTGTTTTAAATTAATCAGGACACACAAATGAGCATATTCAACAAAGTTACCAAGACCTTCCAATGGGGTCAAAACACCGTCACCATGGAAACCGGCGAAATCGCCCGCCAATCCACCGGCGCTGTGCTGCTGGACATGGACGGCACCGTCGTGTTGGCCACTGTGGTCGCCAAGACCGAAGGTAAAGCGGGTCAGGATTTCTTTCCTTTGACCGTTGATTACCTTGAAAAAACCTACGCTGCAGGCAAGATCCCTGGTAGCTTCTTCAAGCGCGAAGGCCGCCCCAGCGAGTTTGAAACGCTGACCAGTCGCCTGATCGATCGCCCAATTCGCCCCCTGTTTCCCGAAGGTTTCTTCAATGAAGTGCATGTGGTGGTTCATACGCTGTCGTTGAACCCAGAAGTCGATGCTGATATTGCGGCTTTGATCGCTGTCAGTGCGGCGCTGTCGGTCAGCGGCATCCCGTTCAGCGGCCCTATTGGTGCGGCGCGCGTGGGCTACATCAACGGTGAATATGTGCTCAATCCGGGCCAAACTGCACGCAAGGGTTCCATCATGGACCTCGTGGTGGCAGGCACCGAATCAGCCGTGTTGATGGTTGAGTCTGAAGCCCAGCAATTGTCCGAAGAAATCATGCTCGGCGCCGTGGTGTTTGGCCATGAGCAAGGCGCTATCGCCATCAACGCCATTCACGACCTGGTGCGTGACGCTGGCAAGCCAATGTGGGACTGGAAAGCCCCTGCCAAGAACGAACCCCTGATCGCCAAGGTGGGCGCTCTGGCCGGCGAGAAGCTCGCAGCCGCTTACCAAATTCGCAACAAACAAGCCCGTACCCGCGCTTGCCGCGAAGCTTACGCGGTGGTCATGGCCGACCTGAAGCTGGACGGCGTGCCGTTTGACAGCGTGGCGGTTGAAGGCATGTTGTTTGACATCGAAGCCAAGATTGTTCGCAGCCAGATTCTGGCCGGCGAGCCCCGCATTGACGGTCGTGATACACGCACTGTGCGCGCCATTGAAATCCGCAACGGCGTGCTGCCCCGCACCCACGGTTCGGCCTTGTTTACCCGTGGCGAAACCCAGGCTTTGGTGGTCACCACGCTGGGCACCGAGCGCGATGCACAGCGCATTGACGCTTTGGCGGGCGAGTACGAAGACCGCTTCATGCTGCACTACAACATGCCTCCGTTCGCCACTGGCGAAACCGGTCGTGTCGGTACACCAAAACGCCGCGAAATCGGTCACGGCCGTTTGGCCAAGCGCGCTTTGATGGCCGTGCTGCCAAACAAGGAAGACTTTCCGTACACCATGCGTGTGGTGTCTGAAATCACCGAATCCAATGGTTCGTCGTCGATGGCTTCGGTCTGCGGCGGTTGCTTGTCTTTGATGGATGCTGGTGTGCCCATGAAAGCCCACGTGGCCGGTATCGCCATGGGTCTGATCAAGGAAGAAGGCCGCTTTGCCGTGCTGACCGACATTCTGGGTGACGAAGATCACTTGGGCGACATGGACTTCAAGGTCGCGGGCACCACCAACGGCATTACCGCGCTGCAAATGGACATCAAAATCCAGGGCATCACCAAAGAAATCATGCAAGTGGCGTTGGCTCAAGCCAAGGAAGCGCGCATGCACATTCTGGGCAAAATGCAAGAAGCCATGGCTGAAGCCAAGACCGAAGTGTCCAACTTCGCTCCGCGTCTGTTCACCATGAAGATCAATCCCGAGAAGATTCGTGACGTGATCGGCAAGGGTGGCTCCGTCATTCGCGCGCTGACCGAAGAAACTGGTACCCAGATCAACATCGACGAAGATGGCACCATCACCATCGCGTCCGCTGATCCAGCCAAGGCCGAAGAAGCCAAACGCCGCATTCAACAGATCACCGCTGAAGTCGAAATCGGCAAGATCTACGAAGGCCCCGTCACCAAGATTCTCGATTTTGGCGCGCTGATCAACTTGCTGCCTGGTAAAGACGGCTTGTTGCACATCAGCCAGATCGCGCACGAACGTGTCGAAAAAGTCTCTGATTACCTTACCGAAGGTCAGATCGTCAAAGTCAAGGTCATGGAAACCGACGAAAAGGGCCGTATCAAGCTGTCCATGAAGGTTTTGATGGACCGTCCGGCGCAAGTCTGATTGTATAAGTAGCTATTAATTTAATAGCTGCTTGCGCTTGCTGAACGGGGGCTATAGCCATAAATGACCATGAAAGTAATTGAGATTAGCGCGTTCGGTGCGCCAGACGTTTTGCGACTGGCGGACCGGCCTGTGCCAGTGCCGGGTGTGGGTGAGTTGCTGATCCGCGTGGCGGCCAGCGGCGTGAACCGCCCCGATGTTCTGCAACGCACGGGCAACTATCCGGTGCCACCGGGTGCCTCGGATATTCCGGGGCTCGAAGTGGCAGGCGTGATCGAACAGGGCGATGCTCAAGAACTAGCGCGGGCAGGTTTCAAACTGGGTGACCGGGTTTGTGCGCTGGTGGCCGGCGGTGGTTATGCCCAATATTGTGTGGCGCCGGTGGGGCAATGCCTGCCGGTTCCCAAAGGCTTGACAGATGTTGAAGCAGCCTCGCTGCCAGAGACATTTTTCACGGTCTGGAGCAACGTGTTTGACCGGGCTCGTCTGCAGTCTGGCGAAACGCTGTTGATTCAGGGTGGCTCCAGCGGCATTGGTGTGACCGCCATTCAGTTGGCCAAAGCCATGGGTGCCAAGGTGATCGTCACGGCCGGCAGCGATGAAAAATGCGCCGCTTGCCTGGCCTTGGGGGCTGACCACGCCATCAATTACAAGACACATGATTTCCAGGTCGAGGTCAAGCGACTGACGAGCGGGCAGGGTGTCAATGTCATTCTTGACATGGTCGCCGGCAGCTATGTCGCGAAAGAAATTGAGTGTTTAAGTGAAGATGGTCGTCTTGTCATCATTGCGGTGCAGGGTGGCATAAAGTGTGAAATAAATGCTGGCTTGGTACTGCGTCGGCGCTTGACCATCACAGGTTCAACCCTGCGGCCAAGGCCTATTGCCTTTAAAGAGGCGATTGCACAGGCTTGTCTGAAAAATGTTTGGCCGTTGATTGAGGGTGGTCGCATCAAACCGGTTATTCACAGTACGTTCGAGGCGCACGATGCTTTCAAGGCACACGCCCTGATGGAATCAAACCAGCATGTTGGAAAAATAGTTTTGACTTGGGGAAATGCATGAAAAAGAAACTGATCGCAGGCAACTGGAAAATGAATGGCAGTCTGGCGGGCAACGAGACTTTAGTTAAAGGTCTTTTAGCGGGTCTAGGTTCTCCAGTTTGCCATGTGGCACTGTGCGTACCATCGATTTATCTGGCGCAAATGCAAGCTTTGCTAAACGGAAGTGCTATCGATGTTGGGGCTCAGGACGTTTCCCCGCATGAGGTTGGCGCCTATACCGGTGAAATATCTGGTGCCATGCTCAATGAGTTTGGGGCACGATATGTATTGGTTGGGCATTCTGAACGCCGTCAATACCATTTTGAGACAGATGCGCTGGTAGCTTCTAAAGCGCAGCGTGCGCTGGCTTGCGGTATTACGCCAATCGTTTGTGTTGGCGAAACACTGGCTGAGCGTGAGGCCGGTAAAACTGAAGAAGTGGTCAAGCGTCAACTGGCTGCAGTTATACATACCAATGGTCATTGCATCAGCGAGATCGTGGTGGCGTATGAGCCTGTTTGGGCGATTGGCACCGGTAAAACTGCCAGCGTCGAACAAGCGCAACAAGTGCACGCTGTTTTACGTGCTCAATTAAAAGCAGCAACGCCACAGGCAGACCGGATTCACATCCTGTACGGTGGCAGCATGAATGCTGCTAACGCTGCGCAGTTATTGGCTCAACCGGATATAGATGGTGGCTTGGTCGGCGGGGCCTCGCTTAAAGCCGCAGACTTTTTATCAATTATTGCTTCAGCCCTTTGATTCTGGGTTTTTAGCTGCAACAAATTTTGGAGTTTTCAATGAGTGTTTTTTTAACGATCCTTCTCGCCGTGCAGATGATTGCAGCTGTGAGCATGGTAGGTCTGATTCTGGTTCAGCACGGCAAAGGTGCTGACATGGGAGCAGCCTTTGGCAGTGGTGGCTCCGGTAGTCTTTTTGGTGCCAGTGGCAGTGCCAACTTTTTGTCGCGAACAACGGCAGTGTTAGCCACGATCTTCTTTGTGTGCACACTGATGCTGGCTTATTTTGGTGCGGCTCGTCCTGCAGCAAGTTCAGGCAGTGTGCTTGAAAGCTCGACCGTTGCAGCACCTATTCCTGCAGCTGTGGTGCCTGTGGTGCCCGCTTCAGGCGCAGCACAAATTCCTTCAAAATAACCGTACCTGACTTACGAGTTAAATTGCCTAATTCCATGCTCTAAATCAGGGAATTTCAGGGTAAACTCTAGTTCTGTTTGGAAAGCTTGATCTACGAAGATCATTCGTAAATTCAGGTATCAGAAAACCGCCGTCGTGGTGAAATTGGTAGACACGCTATCTTGAGGTGGTAGTGGCGAAAGCTTTGCGAGTTCGAGTCTCGCCGACGGCACCAAATTAACAAGCTTGGTGTATTTGAATGCATCAGGTAAGACTTTGATCAGAATACTAAGATGAACCTTGATCAGTACTTGCCAGTCCTTATGTTCATTTTGGTGGGCATTGCAGTAGGCGTTGTTCCTCAAATTCTGGGCTATATTCTTGGCCCGAATCGACCAGATCCGGCCAAAAACTCCCCGTATGAATGCGGCTTTGAAGCTTTCGAAGATGCACGAATGAAATTCGATGTGCGCTACTACTTGGTGGCCATTTTGTTCATTTTGTTTGACCTTGAAATCGCCTTTCTTTTTCCGTGGGCTGTAGCACTCAAGGAGATAGGAATTCTTGGATTCTGGACGGTAATGGAGTTTGTGGGCATTCTTGTCATAGGCTTTGTTTACATGTGGAAAAAAGGGGCCCTTGACTGGGAGTAATGCGATGATCGAAGGCATTTTAAAAGAAGGCTTTGTCACCACAAGTTACGACTCGGTGATGAATTGGGCTAAGACTGGTTCAGTCTGGCCAATGACGTTTGGCTTGGCTTGCTGTGCGGTTGAAATGATGCATGCAGCAGCAGCGCGATATGACATTAGTCGTTTTGGCGCTGAAGTATTTCGCGCCAGTCCTCGTCAATCAGATTTGATGATTGTTGCTGGGACTTTGTGCAACAAAATGGCGCCGGCCTTGCGCAAGGTCTACGATCAAATGTCGGAGCCGCGTTGGGTCATTAGTATGGGTTCCTGTGCCAATGGTGGTGGTTATTACCACTACAGTTATTCCGTTGTGCGTGGGTGCGACAGAATTGTTCCGGTCGATGTCTATGTGCCTGGTTGTCCTCCAACTGCTGAAGCGTTGATTTACGGAATCATGCAGTTGCAGTTAAAAATCCGTAGAACGCAAACGATTGCACGGGCATAAAGGATTGGTAATGACTGTATTTGCTGTGAATGCCGAGGCCTTGAAAAAGACAATCGCTGCTGCCTTGGGTGATAAAGTTAAAAGCATCAATGTCGCTCTTGGTGAGGTCACTGTTGTGGTGGCTGCTGCTGATTACCTGAGTGCTGCTAAAACCTTACGCGATGCTCCAGATTGCTGTTTTGAACAATTGATGGATTTGTGTGGCGTAGATTACTCGGATTACAAGGGCGTAGGTCAAGATGGCTTCCGTTTTTGTGCTGTGCTTCATCTGTTGTCTGTCAGCTTAAACCAGCGTGTACGATTAAAAGTATTCGCTGAAGATGATGATTTCCCAGTAGTTGCTTCCGTGATGGAACTCTGGAATTCTGCGAACTGGTTTGAACGCGAAGCCTTTGACCTTTTCGGAATTGTTTTCGAAGGTCACAACGACTTGCGGCGCATTCTTACTGACTATGGCTTTATTGGTCATCCGTTCAGAAAAGATTTTCCTTTAAGCGGTCATGTCGAGATGCGCTATGACGCTGAAAGTCGACGTGTCGTATATCAGCCTGTAACGATTGAACCGCGAGAAATTACTCCGCGCATCATCCGTGAAGACAATTACGGAGGCCTGCACTAGGCGACTTGGTTATGGCTGAAATAAAAAACTACACACTTAACTTCGGGCCACAGCATCCAGCTGCTCATGGCGTATTGCGTTTGGTTCTCGAACTCGATGGCGAAGTAGTTCAGCGTGCTGACCCGCATATCGGGCTATTGCATCGCGCGACCGAAAAGCTGGCTGAAAGCAAAACGTACATTCAATCATTGCCGTACATGGATCGTCTTGATTACGTGTCGATGATGTGTAATGAACACGCCTATTGTCTCGCCATTGAAAAGTTGCTGGACATTGATGTGCCTGTGCGTGCGCAGTACATCCGGGTGATGTTTGCAGAGATCACCCGACTCTTGAATCACCTGATGTGGTTGGGGTCACATGGGAATGACTGCGGAAGCTCTACGATTCTGATTTACACGTTTCGCGAGCGAGAAGATCTCTTTGATATGTACGAGGCCGTTAGCGGTGCTCGCATGCATGCTGCCTACTTTCGTCCAGGGGGTGTCTACAGGGATCTACCCGAGACAATGCCCCAGTTCAAAGCTAGCAAAATAAGAAATGCCAAGGGCGTCGCTGAGTTGAATAGCAATCGCCAAGGCTCGTTGCTTGATTACATTGAAGATTTCACTCGCCGTTTTCCAACGTATTTGGGTGAATACCATACGCTGCTCACAGAAAACAGGATTTGGAAACAACGTACGGTTGATATCGGTGTTGTGACGGCAGAGCGTGCAATGAACATGGGCTTCTCTGGCGCCATGCTCCGGGGTTCAGGTGTCGCGTGGGATTTGCGTAAAAAACAACCCTATGATGTTTACGATCAAGTTGAGTTCGATGTTCCTGTGGGTGTGACCGGCGATTGCTACGATCGATATCTCGTCCGTATGGAAGAGATGAAGCAGTCCAATAACATCATCAAACAGTGTATCGACTGGTTGCGCGTCAATCCAGGTCCAGTGATTACCGATAACCATAAAGTCGCACCGCCAGACCGCGAATCCATGAAGTCAAACATGGAAGAGCTTATTCATCACTTTAAACTCTTCACCGAAGGTTTTCATGTGCCTGAAGGCGAGGCCTATGCAGCGACAGAACATCCCAAGGGAGAGTTCGGTATTTACATTGTGAGCGATGGCGCCAACAAGCCTTACCGGTTAAAAATTCGTCCACCTGGTTATGTACATTTGGCTGGGCTGAATGAGTTAGCGGGTGGTCACATGATTGCGGACGTTGTCGCCGTAATTGGGACAATGGACATTGTGTTTGGAGAGATTGACCGATGATCTCAGAAATTGTTACTCAAGAGACCTTGGCACGTTTTGCCAAGGAAGTTGCTAAATATCCGGATGACCAAAAACAATCGGCTGTTATGGCGTGTCTCGCGATCGTGCAGCAAGAAGCTGGGTTCGTAAGTGCGGAAAGTGAAAAAGTAATCGCAGATTACCTCGGCATGGCACCCATTGCTGTTCACGAAGTGACTACTTTCTACAACATGTATAACCAACATGCTTGTGGCAAGTACAAGCTCAACGTTTGCACAAACTTACCTTGTCAGTTGCGTGATGGCGGTCGGGCACTGCAACATCTTGAAGAGAAGTTAGGCATTAGCATGGGAGAAACCACACCAGATGGTTTGTTCACACTTCAACAATGTGAATGTTTAGGTGCTTGTGCAGATTCGCCTGTCTTATTGGTAAATGACAGAACAATGTGCAGTTTCATGAGCAATGACAAACTTGATCAATTGGTGGATGGTTTGCGTGCTGCAGGAGACCCTCAATGATGGCTGAGAAAATTCTCGCTCAGTTTCAAGCCACTGGCGTACAAACATGCTTTCATGATCGGCATATAAACTCTCAGATCTTGACGGGTTTGACCGGTAGCAACTGGCGTTTAAGAGACTACGAATCGCGCGGTGGCTATCAGGCACTTCGGAAAATACTTGGCACCGACGGTGGCGAGGGTCTGACCCAAGACCAAGTCATTGCGGTTGTTAAAGAATCATCGCTTCGCGGACGCGGTGGCGCTGGGTTTCCAACGGGGCTTAAATGGAGCTTCATGCCCCGCCAGTTTCCCGGGCAAAAATACCTGGTTTGTAACTCGGATGAGGGCGAGCCTGGAACCTGTAAAGACCGCGATATTCTTCAATTCAATCCTCACATTGTTATTGAAGGAATGATCATTGCAGCTTATGCCATGGGCATAACGGTAGGCTACAACTACATCCATGGCGAAATATTCAAGAGCTATGACCGATTTGAAGAAGCTTTGGAAGAAGCCCGTGCCGCAGGTTATTTGGGTGACAAGATTTTAGGAAGCGCGTTCTCATTTCAGTTGCATGCTGCGCACGGTTTCGGAGCCTACATTTGTGGTGAAGAGACCGCGCTACTGGAATCGCTGGAAGGTAAAAAAGGACAACCACGTTTCAAGCCTCCTTTCCCTGCTAGTTTTGGCTTATACGGCAAGCCGACCACCATCAACAATACCGAAACTTTTGCAGCTGTTCCCTGGATCATTCGAAACGGTGGCAAAGCTTATCTGGAATCCGGCAAGCCAAACAACGGTGGCACCAAGATCTATTCTGTAAGCGGCGACGTAGAGCTTCCTGGAAACTATGAAATTCCCATGGGGACACCGTTCTCCGTGTTGCTAGAACTTGCCGGTGGCGTACGAAGTGGCCGCAAACTGAAGGCCGTTATTCCTGGTGGTTCATCTTCGCCTATTTTGCCTGCCAGCATCATGATGGAATGCACTATGGATTACGACTCCATAGCCAAAGCCGGTTCTATGCTTGGTTCAGGTGCCGTCATCGTTTTAGATGACAGTCGTTGTATGGTCAAGAGCCTTCAACGTTTGAGTTATTTCTACATGCACGAATCCTGTGGACAGTGCACACCATGCCGAGAAGGCACAGGGTGGTTGTCCCGTTTGGTTGACAGAATTGAAGAAGGGCATGGAAAAGTATCTGACATGGACCTGCTGAATTCAGTGGCAGAAGACATACAGGGGCGGACAATCTGTGCACTGGGTGACGCGGCTGCTATGCCAGTTCGCGCCATGATCAAGCATTTCCGGCATGAATTTGAATATCACATAGAGCACAAGACCTGCATGGTCCCTGCCTACGTTTGAGCGAGTCCTAAGATGATTGAAATTGAACTCGACGGCAAGAAGGTTGATATTGTTGAAGGCAGCATGATCATGCATGCCGCTGACAAGGCCGGCACCTATATCCCGCATTTTTGTTACCACAAAAAACTAAGCATTGCAGCAAGCTGCCGCATGTGCCTGGTTGATGTTGAAAAAATGCCCAAGCCGATGCCTGCTTGTGCAACGCCTGTAACGCAGGGCATGATTGTTCGCACTAAAAGCGATAAAGCAATCAAGGCTCAAAAATCAGTGATGGAATTTTTGCTGATTAATCACCCCCTTGATTGTCCAATTTGTGACCAGGGCGGAGAGTGCCAGTTGCAAGATTTAGCAGTCGGTTACGGCGCCTCATCTTCACGCTACGAAGAAGAAAAACGCGTTGTTGCTGTCAAGGACGTAGGCCCCTTGATTTCCATGCAAGAAATGAGTCGTTGTATTCATTGCACACGCTGCATTCGCTTTGGTCAAGAGGTGGCCGGCGTCATGGAACTGGGCATGTCTAATCGTGGCGAGCATGCAGAGATTGAAACGTTTCTTGGTCAGTCCATTGATTCTGAACTCTCTGGCAATATGATTGATATCTGTCCTGTTGGCGCATTGACAAGCAAGCCCTTCAGATACAGTGCGCGCACGTGGGAATTATCACGCCGCAAGTCTGTCAGCCCGCATGATTCCACGGGTGCAAATTTGATCGTTCAGGTCAAAAATAACAAGGTCATGCGCGTTGTCCCACTAGAAAATGAAGAAGTCAATGAATGCTGGATCGCTGACCGCGACCGCTTTTCTTACGAGGCATTGAACAGCGATGAGCGTTTAACTACCCCGATGATCAAACAGGGCGGTGAATGGAAGTCTGTCGAATGGCAGACTGCACTGGAATACATTGCCAATGGTTTGAAAGACATTCGTACTGAGCATGGCGCATCGAGCATTGGTGCTTTGGTTAGTCCACATAGCACGCTTGAAGAAGCCTATCTTGCAAGTAATTTGATTCGCGGCTTAGGTAGTGAAAACGTAGATTACCGTTTGCGCAATTCTGAATTCAAGATGTCAGAAGGTGCTCATTATCTCGGGACGTCGATTGCTTCTTTGTCCGATCTACAACGTGTTTTGGTTATTGGATCAAGCCTTCGTAAAGATCACCCACTGTTCGCACAGCGGATTCGTCAGGCAGCTCGCAAGGGTTGTGTGGTCAACGTTGTTCAATCTGCGGTAGAAGATTGGGCCATGCCTGTGTCCAACACGCTTTTGTGCTCCGCTGATTTCTGGGTGCAAGCACTTGCAGATATTGCAACTGCATTAGCTGTGGAAAAAGGGGTGACTTCTCCAGCGAATGGAACTGTTACTGAGTCAGCCCAAACTATTGCAAAGTCGCTGTTAGGCGGCGAGCGGAAGTCCGTTTTACTAGGCAACGCTGCTGCGCATCACGCCAAGGCTTCCAGTATTTTGGCTCTTGCTAATTGGATTGCTGATGCAGCAGGTGCCACTGTTGGTTATTTGACTGAAGCTGCAAATACAGTTGGCGCTCAGATTGCAGGAGCAGTTCCTGGTGCTAAGGGTCTCAACGCATCAGAAATGCTTGGTGGTGGACTTAAAGCAGTGTTGTTGTTGAATACTGAACCTGAATTCGATTCAGCAGCAGGCACTAATTCTGTATCTGGTCTGATGAATGCTCAGATGGTTGTGACGCTGAGCCCATTCAAGGCCAATATGGCAATTAGTGATGTTTTGTTACCCATTGCTCCTTTTACAGAAACTTCAGGCTCGTTTATTAATGCTGAAGGCCGTGTTCAAAGCTTCCATGCAGTTGTGAAGCCACTTGGGGATGCACGTCCTGCATGGAAAGTGCTCCGCGTGCTAGCCAATATGCTGAGTATTCCAGGTATTGATTTTGATTCTTCTAAGGCTGTGCTTGCTGCTATTCCTGGCTTATCAACGTCGGAAGATATCCAGGTACTACCGGGATTATTAAGCAATGCAACACAAGCCAACATTGATCTATCTCCTTCCTCAGTGCAGCCTGTAGTTGCAAGTATTTATGAGTTGGACAGCATCGTTCGTCGAGCTCCTGCACTGAAGGCGACAGTAGATGGCAAAAGCCACAAATCGGTTGAAGAGGTGGCAGCATGATTGACATGATTTATGCCTTCGGTCTGGGATTGCTGGATGCAATTTGGTGGACTGCAATTGCTTGGCCGATCATCTGGACGTTAGTCAAGATCGTGGTCGTAGTCTTGCCTTTAATGGGCGCCGTGGCTTACCTGACATTATGGGAACGAAAGTTTCTGGGTTGGATGCAAGTTCGTGTCGGACCAAATCGTGTGGGGCCTTTGGGTTTATTGCAGCCAATTGCTGACGCTTTGAAACTGTTGGGTAAAGAAATTCTTATGCCGACAGCAGCCAGTAAAGGCCTGTTCTTTATCGGTCCAATTTTGACGATCATGCCCGCCATGGCAGCTTGGGTGGTAATTCCATTTGGTCCTGATCTTGCTCTAGCCAATATCAATGCTGGTTTGTTGTTCGTTATGGCGATCACATCAATGGAAGTCTACGGCGTTGTGATTTCAGGCTGGGCATCAAATTCCAAGTATTCATTCCTGGGAGCCATGCGCGCGTCCGCTCAAATGGTGAGTTATGAACTGGCCATGGGATTTTGTCTTGTTATCGTCTTAATGGTTTCAGCCAGTATGAACATGACAGATATCGTCACAGGGCAGGGCAAGGGTTACTTTGCGCACATGGGATTAAATTTCTTATCCTGGAACTGGTTACCGCTGTTGCCGATTTTTGTGGTTTATATCATTTCAGGTCTGGCTGAAACGAATCGACACCCCTTTGACGTTGTTGAAGGTGAGGCTGAAATTGTTGCTGGGCACATGGTTGAATACTCTGGTATGTCTTATGCCATGTTCTATTTGGCTGAATATGCAAATATGTGGCTAGTTTCCATCTTGGCAACGGTCATGTTCTTGGGTGGATGGATTTCTCCTATTGATAGCGCATTGTTCAACTGGATACCTGGTTGGATATGGTTAGGTATCAAGACATGTGCAGTAGTTAGTTTGTTTATTTGGGTACGTGCTACCTTCCCTCGTTTTCGGTATGACCAGATTATGCGTTTAGGGTGGAAGGTGTTCATACCCGTCACTTTGGTATGGTTAGTGGTAGTGGGTGCCTGGATGCAAACCTCCTTTAATATTTGGAAATAACAGGAGTTGATGATGTCCACAATTACTTCTGTCTCTAAACCGGCTCCTTTTTCTCTCAAGGATTTTCTCACCAGCTTTCTGCTGTTGGAATTATTCAAGGGACTTGCATTAACCGGACGTTATCTTTTTCGTCGAAAAGTAACAATTCAGTTCCCAGAGGAAAAGTCGCCTCTATCTCCTCGTTTTCGTGGTTTGCATGCTTTGCGCCGTTATGAAAACGGGGAAGAGCGTTGCATAGCTTGTAAATTATGCGAAGCAGTTTGCCCGGCAATGGCGATCACCATTGAGTCTGAGGTTCGTTCAGACGGATCAAGACGCACAAGTCGCTACGATATTGATCTGACAAAATGTATTTTTTGTGGGTTTTGTGAAGAGAGTTGCCCTGTAGATTCGATCGTTGAAACTCATATTCTTGAGTATCACGGAGAAAAAAAGGGTGATTTGTACTTCACAAAAGAAATGCTTTTGGCTGTCGGTGACCGTTTTGAAAATGAAATCGCTGCCAATAAAGCAGCAGATGCCAAATACCGCTGATCCATTGCAAGAAAGAAATAATCGATATGGATGTTAAGTCTGGTTTGTTCTACGTATTTTCAGCAGTGTTGCTGTTCTCTGCGTTTCGGGTAATTACCGCCCGCAACCCAGTGCATGCAGTACTTTTTTTAGTACTTACATTTTTTCAGGCCGCTATGGTCTGGATGTTACTTAAGGCAGAGTTTCTGTCCATTGCTTTGGTCCTCGTTTACGTTGGTGCAGTGATGGTTCTTTTCCTGTTTGTTGTGATGATGATGGATATCAACGTCGATAGCATCAGGCATGGTTTCTGGAAGAACTTCCCCTTGGCTGCTGTTGTTGGCGTTTTGATAGCTTTGGAAATGGCTGCAGTCTTGATGGGTGGTTTCCGAGTCATAGAAGAACCGCATGCTTTAGCTGTCGCAGGTAATGCAGCTGTTGAGATTTCTAATAGCAAAGAACTGGGCAAGCTTTTATACACACAATATCTTTACCCGATTGAAGTAGCTGCTGCGATTTTGTTGGTTGCCATGATTGCCGCCATCGCATTGACCTTACGTCAAAGAAAAGATAGCAAGTACGTGAGTCCGTCAGACCAGGTTCGTGTCAAGTCTAAAGATCGGATGGTTGTTCACAAAATGGCGGCTACTAAACCCACCTTGGTTGAAGATTTAACCAACGCCACTGATGCGGAGACTAAGGTATGACAGTTACTCTCGGACATTTTCTTTCATTAGGGGCGATGTTGTTCGCCATGTCAGTGATTGGCATTTTCCTCAATCGTAAAAATTTAATCGTGTTGTTAATGGCGATTGAATTGATGCTTTTGGCCGTAAACACTAATTTCGTTGCTTTCTCCTATTATTTGGGCGATATGCACGGTCAAATATTTGTGTTCTTTATATTGACAGTTGCTGCTGCTGAATCTGCAATTGGTCTCGCCATCTTGGTGCTCTTGTTCCGCAATAAGGCAAGTATCAATGTGGATGAACTTAATACATTGAAGGGTTAATAAGATGAGTCAAACCCTTTCAGCTTCGGCACTTCTACTGGTCCCTATGGCACCACTTGTCGGTGCTGTGCTTGCTGGCGTTCTTGGTACCAAGTTTGGTGGCAACTGGCTTGGTCGCAAGATGTCGCATTCGTTGACTATTCTTGGTGTGTTGGTTTCATTTGTGCTTTCTGTCATGACACTGTTAAGCGTCGTGCAAGATGGGGCACGATTCAATGAAACTCTCTACACCTGGATGGTCGTTGGACCACTGAAAATGGAAGTTGGATTCCTCGTCGATGGTTTAACTGCCATGATGATGTGCGTCGTGACTTTTGTTTCATTGATGGTTCATATTTACACCATCGGTTATATGGAAGAGGACGAAGGTTACAACCGTTTCTTTGCCTACATTTCATTGTTCACCTTTTCTATGTTGATGCTCGTCATGAGCAACAACATGTTGCAGTTGTTCTTTGGCTGGGAAGCCGTTGGACTGGTTTCATATCTCCTGATTGGATTTTGGTTCAATAAGCCAACAGCCATTTTTGCGAATATGAAAGCCTTCCTCGTCAACCGCGTTGGTGACTTTGGTTTCATTCTTGGTATTGGTTTGATTGTTGCTTTTACAGGAACACTGAATTACTCCGAAGTATTTGCCAAATCTGGAGAGCTTTCTAAATTGAGCTTTCCTGGTACAGATTGGATGCTGATCACAGTGATTTGTATCTGCCTGTTTATTGGTGCCATGGGCAAGTCGGCGCAGTTTCCTCTTCATGTGTGGTTACCAGATTCCATGGAAGGTCCTACGCCTATTTCAGCTTTAATTCACGCTGCAACCATGGTGACTGCGGGGATTTTCATGGTGGCTCGTATGTCGCCTTTGTTTGAGCTGAGCGAGACAGCACTGAATTTCATCATGGTGATAGGTGCCATAACTGCTTTGTTCATGGGTTTTCTGGGCATCATACAAAACGATATCAAACGTGTGGTGGCCTACTCAACTCTGTCTCAACTTGGGTACATGACAGTTGCGTTAGGTGCTTCCGCTTATTCTGTGGCCGTATTTCATTTGATGACTCATGCCTTCTTCAAGGCGTTGTTGTTCCTTGCAGCCGGTTCCGTCATCATGGGTGTTCACCACAATCAGGATATTCGCTGGATGGGCGGTTTGCGTAAATACATGCCCATTACTTGGATCACGTCTCTTTTAGGATCACTTGCCCTGATTGGTACGCCATTTTTTGCTGGTTTTTATTCAAAGGACAGCATCATCGAAGCAGTTCATGAAAGCCACTTGCCGGCTGCTGGTTTTGCATCGTTTGCGGTACTCGCTGGTGTATTCATCACTGCTTTCTACTCTTTCCGTTTGTACTTCCTTGTGTTTCATGGAAAAGAAAGATTTGATCAAAATCCTGATGCTCACCATGACAACAGCCACGGGCATCATCACGAACCACATGTTCCTCATGAATCTCCGTGGGTTGTTACGGTGCCATTAATACTTCTCGCAATTCCTTCTGTGGTGATCGGTTTCATGACAATCCAGCCGATGTTGTTTGGTGAGTTTTTCAAAGGAGCCATCTTCGTTGATTCGGAAAAACATGCAGCGATGGAAGAGCTTGCTAAAGCGTTTCATGGTCCTGTCCAAATGGCATGGCATGCTTTGACAACGTTGCCCTTTTTACTGGCTTTGGCAGGTGTTGTTACTTCGTACTACATGTACATGATTAATCCTGCATTGCCTGCAGCCATCAAGTCACGTGTGCAGCCTATCTACACTCTGCTTGAGAATAAATACTATCTTGACTGGTTCAACGAAAACGTATTGGCCCGTGGTGCACGCGCCATTGGTTCCGGATTATGGAAGTGGGGCGATCAGTTCCTAATTGATGGCACCATTGTGAATGGTTCCTGGAAAGTGGTTGGTTGGTTTTCGGGTGTCGTTCGCAGGGTTCAGTCTGGATACTTGTACCACTATGCGTTTGCCATGATCATGGGTGTTTTTGTGCTTATGACGTATTTCGTCTGGCTCAAGTAGGAGAATAAGAAAAATGGGTTTGTTGAGCCTGGCTATTTGGACACCAATTGTTTTTGGTGTCGTCCTGCTGGCATTAGGTCGTGATGATCAAGCGCGCTCTGTGCGTTGGGTTGCACTGATCGGTGCTGTTGCTAGCTTTCTAGTTACTTTGCCGCTTTATTACGGTTTCAAGATTGGAACTGCCGCAATGCAGTTTGTCGAGAAAGCGCCGTGGATAGAGCGTTTCAATGTGAACTACCACCTTGGTGTCGATGGCATCTCTGTTTGGTTCGTGTTATTGACAGCGTTTATCAATGTTGTTGTCGTGATTGCTGGCTGGGAAGTCATTACTCGCCGTGTGAATCAGTACATGGGTGCATTCCTTATCTTGAGCGGCTTGATGATTGGTGTGTTTTGCGCGCTCGATGGCATGTTGTTTTATGTATTCTTTGAGGCCACATTGATTCCCATGTACCTGATCATTGGTATTTGGGGTGGGCCCAACAAGATTTACGCAGCGTTCAAGTTTTTTCTCTATACGCTGCTTGGCTCCTTGTTGATGCTGATTGCTTTGATCTTCTTATACGTCAAGTCAGGCGGTAGTTTTGACTTGGCGCTGTGGCACAGACTTCCATTGAACGGGACGACTCAGACATTGCTTTTCTTTGCCTTCCTTTCTGCCTTTGCCGTAAAAGTGCCTATGTGGCCAGTGCATACCTGGTTGCCTGACGTTCACGTTGAAGCGCCATCTGGTGGTTCTGCTGTCCTAGCGGCCATCATGCTTAAGCTTGGCGCATATGGGTTCCTGCGGTTTTCGTTACCTATCGCACCAGATGCTGCTCGTGAATGGGCTTGGTTGATGATTGCTTTGTCCCTGATTGCCGTTATTTACGTTGGGCTAGTTGCCATGGTTCAGAAGGACATGAAGAAGCTGGTAGCTTATTCGTCTGTGGCTCATATGGGCTTCGTAACACTAGGCTTTTTCATATTTAACGATCTGGGTGTGTCCGGCGGTATTGTTCAAATGATTGCGCACGGCTTTGTATCAGCTGCCATGTTCTTGTCCATTGGTGTGTTGTACGACCGCGTTCATTCTCGTGAAATAGCCAGTTATGGTGGTGTCGTGAACACCATGCCTAAATTTACTGCCTTTGCCTTGCTGTTTGCCATGGCTAACTGTGGTTTACCTGGAACTGCCGGCTTTGTTGGTGAGTGGATGGTGATCCTGGGTGCAGTGAAATCGAACTTCTGGTTAGGTTTCGGTGCTGCCAGTGCGTTGATCTTTGGCGCCGCTTATACCTTGTGGATGTTTAAACGGGTATATCTAGGTCCTGTAGGTAACAAGCATGTCAAAGAGCTAGTTGATATCAATGCCCGTGAATTCGTCATGCTTTCACTGTTGGCCATCGCTGTGATGTACATGGGTATTTATCCCAAGCCATTTACTGATGTGATGGATACATCTGTAGCCGAGTTGCTTAAGCACGTGGCGCAGTCCAAACTGAATTGATCAGTCCGAATTGATTGAATTGAATTAAGAGATAGAACATGATCGACAAACTCAGTTGGATTTCGGTTTACCCTGAAATCATCCTGCTCATCATGGCTTGCGTTATTGCGCTGGCCGATCTAGGTGTCAAGTGCCCACGCCGAACGACAACTTATTTGTTGACGTTGCTCACACTTGCTGTTGTAGCTGCTCTTCAGGCTGCTTATGCCACCGGTGGTGCCACTTTATATGGTTTTGGCAACATGGTCGTTAGTGACCAAATGGGTAACTGGCTTAAATGCTTTGCCACATTGGCTGTCATGGTGACTCTTGTATACGGTCGCCCCTATGCGGCTGACCGGGATATGTTGCGTGGTGGTGAGATGTTCTCTTTGAGCATGTTTGCGCTTCTTGGCATGTTCGTCATGATTTCGGGCAATAACTTTTTGGTTATCTACCTGGGTCTTGAGTTGCTGACGCTTGCAAGTTATGCATTGGTCGCTTTACGACGTGACAACGTCACAGCAACCGAAGCTGCCATGAAGTATTTTGTGCTTGGTGCGCTGGCTTCTGGTTTCCTGCTTTATGGCATGTCCATGATGTACGGGGCGACTGGCTCCTTGGATATCAACGCTGTCTTCAAGGCGATCAATTCTGGTCAGATCAAACACCAGGTTTTGGTCTTCGGTTTGGTCTTTATTGTGGCCGGTCTTGCCTTCAAGCTTGGTGTGGTTCCATTCCATATGTGGATACCTGACGTCTACCAAGGCGCACCTACGGCCGTCACCTTGCTAATTGGTGGCGCTCCCAAGTTGGCTGCTTTTGCGATTTTCATTCGTTTGCTGGTCGAAGGCATGCTGCCTCTAGCACTGGACTGGCAACAAATGCTGATGGTGCTTTCCATTGGTTCTTTATTGATCGGTAATTTGGCGGCAATTGCTCAAACCAATCTCAAGCGGATGTTGGCCTTTTCAACCATCTCCCAAATGGGTTTTGTGTTACTCGGACTGATGTCTGGTGTGGTTAACGGCAACATACATTCAGCAGCAAATGCCTACAGTTCCTCCATGTTTTATATCATCACGTATGTGTTGACGACACTGGCTAGTTTCGGTGTGATCATGCTGCTTGCCCGTGATGGATTTGAGAGTGAAGAGATTTCTGATTTTGCGGGCTTAAACGAGCGCAGTCCACTTTACGCTGCTGTAATGGCCATTTGTCTGTTTTCTCTCGCGGGTATCCCTCCCATGGTCGGGTTTTATGCCAAGCTCTCGGTACTTCAAGCCTTGATTGCTTCCGGACAATCGGTTCATATTGGCTTAGCCGTATTTGCAGTGATGATGTCTTTGATTGGTGCTTTCTATTATTTGCGTGTGATCAAAGTGATGTATTTTGATCAACCTGTAGGCGCTGGGGAAATAACGGCACCATTTGATGTTCGTGCATTGCTTTCAGTGAATGGTGCATTGGTGTTGGTTCTCGGACTTGTGCCGGGTGGTCTGATGACTTTATGCGCCAATGCCATTGTTCAAATGTTAGGTACGTGATCTTAGGTTACTGACATTTAACGCGTGTCTCAAACCTTTGCTGTCATTTCCCTCGTATTGGCCGCATTTATTGCGGCCAATCTGCCTTTTGCGACTAGTGGATTATTTGTATTTTTTAACTTATCTCAACAAAAGACCTTGCAGGTACGTTTGTTTGAAATGGTGTCTTATTATTTTTTGGTAGGCGGGTTAGCCCTGCTACTTGAAAATCGTGTTGGGCAAATTGCACCTCAAGCCTGGGAGTTTTATGCCATCACAGCGACTCTTTTTTTAACGTTTTCATTCCCGGGATTTGTGTTCCGCTATTTGTTCAAACGTAGAGCTTAGGTACTGTTAAATTTATGCGCGACCATCATTTGATTGAAAAGAAACTCTCAAGTGAAGAGCTGTTCAAGGGGCATTTGTTGCACGCTTTTTGCGACAAAGTCACACTTCCAGATGGTTCTGTAGCTATTCGTGAATACATAAGGCATCCAGGTGCAGTCATGATTGTTCCGCTTCTCGAGGATCAATTTGGCCAGTTTCGAGTAGTTCTGGAGCGTCAATTTCGCTACCCTGTGGGACGCGTGATGATTGAGTTTCCGGCAGGGAAGCTAGATCCAGGCGAGTCTACCTTGGCGTGCGCTCAGCGGGAACTACTTGAGGAGACGGGTTACAGTGCCATAGAGTGGGCGCGGGCAGGGGTGTTGCATCCAGTTATCTCTTATTCCACGGAGTTCATTGATATCTTTTTTGCCCGTGGTTTGACTTTGGGTCCGCGCCAACTAGATCAGGGTGAATTTCTTGATGTTTTTTCGGCCACCCCTGATGATTTGATGCAGTGGTGTCGTGATGGTCAGGTGACAGATGCTAAAACGCTATCGGCCGCACTTTGGCTGCAAAACGTACTGTCGGGTGCGTGGACCTTGCCGTGGAAAAAAATCACTGCAACAGATATTGACTGATCGTATCGGCATGAAAGTTTTCGATCTTCATTGCGGCCAATTTCATGTCTTTGAAGGTTGGTTTGCCTCTGAACTTGACTTTGTTTCTCAACGTGAGCGAGGCTTGATTGAGTGCCCAGTATGTGGAGATGCGTCCGTCACCAAGAAATTGAGTGCACCCCGCCTGAACCTTGGATCGGTCTCATCTAACGAGACTCATCATGTGCAAGCGCATGACTCCTCAGCTCACAATGATTCGCTTCAGTCGGCCTGGATGTCAGTCGCTCGCCAGATCATCGCCAATACCGACGATGTAGGGAGTAGCTTTGCCGAGGAAGCCCGCAAGATTCACTATGGTGAGATCCCTGAACGCGGAATTCGCGGCAAGGCTACCTCCGACGAAACGACAGCCTTGCTTGAAGAGGGCATTTCGATCATGTCCTTGCCACTGCCTGAGGCCCTTAAAGGTCAGTTACAGTGACAGGACATAGTTCGATTTACGGGTAAAGTCCGCGCAGTTCCCGTGCATGCAGAATGCGTTTGCAGGCGATGATGAAGGTCGCAGTCCTCAGGCTAACTTTGTTGTCTTGTGAAACCTCCCACACACCCGCAAAGGCCTCCTTCATGATTTTTACCAGACGAGCGTTGATCTCATCTTCACTCCAGAAGAAGCTTGAAAAATCCTGAACCCATTCAAAGTAACTGACCGTCACGCCACCGGCGTTGGCGATCACGTCGGGCAACACCAAAATATTGCGTTCTTGCAAGATGTCATCCGCTGCGGGTGTTGTCGGACCATTGGCACCCTCGATCACCATTTTTGCTTTTATGCGTCCTGCATTCGCAGCCGTAATTTGTTGCTCCAGTGCAGCAGGAATCAAGATGTCGCAGTCAACATCCCAAAACTTGTCGTTCGCCAAAACTTCTGCTTGGGCAAAACCGGCGACGGTTCCAGCTGCCGCCACATGGGCCAGCAACGCCGGAACGTCAAATCCTGATTCCCGGTAAATGGTCCCACCATGGTCTTGAACAGCCACCACGCGAGCTCCGGCTTGCGCAAACAAGCGTGCAGCAACGCCGCCCACATTACCAAAGCCTTGAACGGCAACGCGTGCGGTGGCAATGTCCAGTCCAATGTGGCGGGCAGCTTCCGATCCGACCGTAAACACGCCCCGTCCAGTCGCATCACGCCGACCCAAAGACCCACCCAGAACAACCGGTTTTCCGGTGACAACACCAGTCGATGTGGATCCTTCGTTCATGGAGTAGGTGTCCATCATCCACGCCATGATTTGCTCATCGGTATTGACATCCGGCGCAGGAATATCTTTGGTGGGTCCGATGATGATGCCGATCTCGCTGGTGTAGCGGCGTGTGATGCGTTCCAGTTCACCGCGTGACAAGGTTTTGGGATCGACCCGAATGCCGCCTTTGGCACCACCGTATGGCACATTGACAGCCGCATTTTTGATCGACATCCAGGCAGATAAAGCCATCACTTCTGACAAGGTGACGTCTTGGTGAAAACGCACGCCACCTTTGCCAGGACCGCGTGAGGTGTTGTGTTGCACGCGGTAGCCTTCAAAGTGCGCCACCGTGCCATTGTCCATTTGGATCGGCACGTCTACGATCAATATACGTTTGGGGCGTCGCAGAGTTTCAGCCCAGCGGGCCAGATGGCCGAGGTAAGGGATGACCCGGTCGACCTGCTGCATATAAATGCCCCAAGGGCCGAGATTGTCGGCTTGCAGGTAGGAAGGAATGGATGACGACGACGCGGACGTTATCAAACCAGAGGGGCCCGAAGCGGGTGAGCCAGAGACTTGAGACATGAGTTTTGCCTTTTGGGGTTGATCAAGTCTCGGACTGTAATGCGTAGCTGCAAGGCTGTCTAAGGCTGAGTTTCTTTGCATCTATGCAAAAAATTTATAACCATGCTTCTTGATGGACGTCAAGTTCAGGCACTGAGATTGAGGATGCGACCGGTGGCTTGACCTTGGGTGTTCATGATTGACGTTGCGTTTGAATCGGTTTTGAGAGAGTTTCCGCTGGCAGCACGCTTTTCGCTGGTGGCATCGTACAAGCCCACCAGAAAATCCTGAGTTTTGGGAGGAACTTCTGACTTGTTGCCCTTGAGTTGCGACTCGTATGTGGCGGCCAGTTGCTGGTTGCGTGTAGCCTGCTGACGCACATTGCCTTGGCTTTTTTGTGCATCCACTTCCGCACTGTCGGCCTGTTGCCGCAAGTTTTGTGCATTGGCCTCGGCCTGGTCTGCTTCCTGGCGGACTTGTACCAGCCGGTTTCTTCCCAGCGCTAACTGAAGCGAGGGTGTTGCGCTATTGGTAGCGGAAATCGCGACCATGGCAGCGGTACGGTTGGATGCGGCCGGTCAAGCCACCACGTTAAGGCGGCCACCAATACTTTGCCCCTGTGTATTGACCACGGGCTTGGGTTGTGGTTCAGGTGATTTCTTGACCTCTTGTGCTTTGGTTATGGCAGCTTCACTCTGCGCCAACCTGGCTTCCTCAGCGCGTTTGTTGGACTGAGTCTGTTGAACGGGGGGTGTTTTTACCGCTGAAATTTCCATAAGAGGCTCCTGTCGAAAAGAATGGTCAGTTTACGAGCGAAGCGTTTAAAAATCAATCAGGCATTGAACTGCAGCGCCGCCAGTCCGGCATAGACACCGCCATGCGCCACCAACTCGGCGTGAGTGCCTTGCTCCACCAAATGGCCATGGTCCAGCACCACAATCAAATCTGCTTTTTGTACCGTGGCCAGTCGGTGGGCGATCACCAGTGTGGTCCGACCCCGCATGGCAGATTCGAGCGCGGCTTGAACCATGCGCTCACTTTCGGCATCCAGTGCGCTGGTGGCTTCATCGAGCAGCAGCAGCGGCGGATTTTTCAGCATGGCACGCGCGATGGCAATGCGCTGGCGTTGCCCGCCACTGAGGCGCACGCCACGTTCCCCCAGAAATGTGTCATAGCCTTCGGGCAGCGCCCCGATGAATTCATCGGCAAAGGCCGCTTTGGCGGCGTTCTTGACCTCGGTGTCGGTGGCGTCGGGTTTGCCATAGCGGATGTTTTCCAGGGCGCTGCTGGAAAAGATGACCGCGTCTTGCGGCACGATGCCGATACGCTGACGTAAATCGTGCAAAGCCATGTCGCGGGTTGCTACCCCGTCCAGCACAATGCGACCGGAGGCTGGGTCGTAAAAACGCAGCAACAACTGGAAAACGGTGCTTTTCCCGGCCCCGCTCGGACCCACGATCGCCACGGTTTGTCCCGGAGATACAGCGAGCGTGAAATCCGTCAGTGCAGCCTGATTGGGGCGGGACGGGTAGTTAAAGTTAATGGATTCAAAATTGATAGCGCTCCCCGCATATAGGACGGGGGCTGGAGCCGGATTGGAGGGTGAAGTAATGGAGGAACGGGTGCCCAGCAATTCCATCAAACGCTCGGTCGCGCCGGCTGCCCGCAGCAGGTCGCCGTAGACCTCGCCCAAAATGGCAAAGGCACTGGCCAGAATGATGACGTACATCACCGTCTGGCCCAAATCTCCAGCACTGATGCGCCCCGCAATCACCGATTGAGTACCCTGGTACAAGCCCCAGAGCAGTGCGCCTGAGGTCGCGATGATGATGAACGCCACCAGCACCGAGCGGGCCCGGCTGCGTCGCACGGCGGTTTCAAAGGCGCTGTCGGTGGAGGCATTAAAGCGGGTCGACTCGCGCCCTTCGGAGGTGTAACTTTGCACCACTGGAATAGCGTTCAAGACCTCGGCGGCAATGGCGCTTGAATCGGCAATGCGGTCCTGACTCGCGCGTGAGAGCTTGCGCACGCGGCGGCCAAACCACAAGGCGGGCGCCACGATCAATACCAGCACCCCCAAGACCTGAAACATCACATACGGATTGGTCCAGATCAACATGCCCAAAGCGCCGATGCCCATCACCAGATTGCGCAAGCCCATGGACAGCGACGAGCCCACCACGGTTTGCACCAGCGTGGTGTCGGCCGACAGGCGCGACAGTACTTCACCGGTCTGGGTGGTTTCAAAAAACTCGGGGCTTTGTTGCAGCACGTGGCCGTAGACCGCATTGCGGAGGTCAGCCGTCACGCGCTCACCCAGCCAACTCACCATGTAAAAGCGGCCCGCTGAAAACAGGCCCAGCGCCACCGCGACGCCAAACAGCGCCGCAAAGTGCTCCCGCAAGGCCATCACTTGCGCGCCTTTGTCGGTCTGCACCAGGCCGCCATCAATCAGGTAGCGCAGGGCGATCGGAAAAGCCAGCGTGGCAACGGCGGCCATCACCAGAAAAACCAGCGCCAGGCCAATGCGGCCGCGGTAGGGCATGAGGAACGGCATCAAGCCCGAGAGAGAGCGCGGCGAGGCTTTGGTGGGCAGTGGGGTGGTCATAGTCATGGTGGCAGTGTAGCCAAAATTTCCAAAAAAGGTTGCCTCACCAAACAAAGCCTTGACATTAATTGCCTAAGCAAATAATAATGCCACCCTATGATTTCAAATCCAAAATCTGACAAAGCCAACCCGGACTGCAACGATGCGGCGTGCGGCGGCATCGAGTTTTACTGCGCCGATGGCTACGTGCCGGAGTCTGGCGTGGGCTATCTGATCAAGCGGGTGCTGATGGCCGTGGGGCAGGAAATTGAGCGCCAGCTCGAACCCAGCGGTCTCACCAACGCCCAATGGGTGCCTCTCTTCAAACTGCACATCGGCAAGACCGCCACCGTGGCTGAACTGGCGCGTGGATGCCATATGGACGCCGGTGCCATGACCCGGTTACTCGACCGACTCGAAACCAAGGGCCTGTGCCGTCGCGTGCGATCGCTGGATGATCGGCGTGTCGTCAACATAGAGTTGACCGACGCTGGCGTTGAGGCCGCCAAGGGGATCCCGGCGGTGCTGTGTCGGGTTCAAAACGCGCACTTGGCCGGTTTTTCGGAAGCAGAGTTTGAAACCCTGAAGGGGTTTTTAAACCGAATTCTCGATAACGCCCACACCCAATCCCAAACCCCGTTAAATCCAGGAGGCCCGCATGAGGCTTGAACTTCAGAGTCGGGGCCGTCGCTTGCGCTTGACCCAATCCGCCGTACTCATCGCGGTCATCACCGGCTTGTCGGCCTGCGCCAACCTGTCCGGCATTGAGGCGCTGGCCACGCTGCGTGACGCCCCCTCGTTAGGTTTATCCGCCGCTGATACCAGTACCGTGATGCTCAATGCCGACTGGTGGCGCGAGTTTGGCGACGAGCAGCTCAACACGCTGGTGGCGCAAGCGCTGGCCACACAGCCGTCACTCAAAATCGTTCAAGCCCGGTTGCGCCGGGCGCAAGCGGGTGTTGATGTGACCCAGGCGGCAAGTGGACCGCAACTGAATGCCAATGTAGAGCTCACGCGGCAATTGTTTACCGCCAAAGGCGCAGTGCCGCCACCGCTGGCCGGCACCATTCAGGAGAGCGGCACGGCGCAACTTACCGGTAGTTGGGAATTGGACTTTTTTGGTAAAAACCGTGCAGCGCTGGATGCCGCCCTGGGTCAGACCAAGGCCGCGCAGGCCGATGTCGAAGCCGCCCGCATGCTGTTGGCCAGCCACGTGGTGCGCAGCTATTTCTCGCTGATCCGTTTGAGCGAGCAACTGGGCGTGGCAAACCGCAGCTTGGCCCAACGCACCCACACCTTGAAGCTGGTGCAGGATCGGGTCAACGCCGGGCTTGATACGCGTCTGGAACAACGCCAAAGCGAAGGCGCTTTGCCCCAAGCGCGGTTGCAGATCGAAACGCTGCAAGAGCAACTTGTATTGGGTCGAAACGCGCTTGGAGCTCTGGTATCAGAGCCAAATCGACCTCTAGCCCTCGTGCTTCCTGCGCAAGCAGCTATTAAAAATATAGCTACTGCCAGTAAGCTGCCATCTGACCTTCTGGGCCGCCGGGCCGACATCGCGGCGGCGCGTTGGCGGGTTGAGGCCGCGACCCAGGACGTGGGCAATGCTCGTGCCCAGTTTTATCCCAACATCAATCTCGTGGCGTTTGCCGGCTTCTCCAGCATCGGGTTGGACCGTCTGCTGGACGCGGGCAGCGAGCAGTGGGGCGTCGGCCCGGCACTGCGCTTGCCACTGTTTGACGGCGGACGTTTGCGCGCCAACCTGAGGGGCAAAAACGCGGATCTGGACGCCGCTATTGAGAGCTACAACGCCGCTGTCATCGACGCTGTGCGCGATGTGTCGGACCAGTTGGCCTCCACCCAAGCCATTGCGCGCCAGCAAACCGAGCAGCGCGCCGCTCAAGATGCCGCTGAAAATGCCTATGAGATTGCCCAGCAGCGCTTTGAAGCCGGACTGAGCAACTACCTGCAAGTGCTCAATGCTGAGACTGCGGTGCTCAGCCAGCGCAGCTTGGCGGTCGATTTGGCCGCCCGCGCACTTGATACCCAAGTGGCCTTGCTGCGTGCTCTGGGCGGCGGCTACCAAGCCGACCTGCCGACACGCACCGCCCAACAGTAAACCACCCCTATTTATTTGAATCCCTCGCACCATGACCACTCCTACAAGCACCACCCCGACGCCAGCTGCCAGCAACCCCAAGCGCAAAAAAGCGCTCATCACGCTGGCCAGCATCGTCGTCATCGCCGGTCTCGGCTGGACCGCCTATGAATGGCTGGTAGCCAGCCACTACGAGTCGACTGACAACGCCTATGTGCAGGGCAATGTGATCCAGATCACCCCGCAGATTGGCGGCACCGTGATGGCGATCCTGGCCGACGACACCGACTTTGTGAAAGCCGGTCAGGTGCTGGTCAAGCTCGACCCGGCCGATGCCAAAGTGGCACTGGACCAGTCGCGTGCCAACCTGGCCCAAGCAGTGCGGCAAGTGCGCACGCTTTACGCCAACAACGGCAGCCTGAGCGCGCAAATCACCCTGCGCGAGTCGGACGTGGCCAAGGCGCAAACCGACATCGCCCGCGCCACCGACGACTTGAACCGGCGCCAGTCGCTGGTCGGCAATGGCGCGGTCAGTCAGGAAGAACTCAAACACGCACAGACGCAATTGGCCAATGGCAAAAGCACGCTGGCCGCCGCGCAGGCCGGTGTGGCCGCGGCCAAAGAACAGTTGGTGAGTAACCAGGCCATGACCGATGGCACCCCCATCGACCAGCACCCGAGCGTGATGGTGGCCGCTGCAAAGTTGCGTGAGGCGTATCTGGCAACCCAGCGCGCTGCCTTGCCGGCCCCGGTGGACGGCTATGTGGCGCGGCGCACGGTGCAGTTGGGCCAGCGCGTGGCGGCTGGCACTCCGCTGATGGCCATCATTCCGATGAATCAGGTGTGGGTCGATGCCAACTTCAAGGAGGTGCAGTTGCGCCACATCCGCATCGGGCAGCCCGTCCATTTGACCGCCGATATCTATGGCAAAAAAGTGGACTACAAAGGCACGGTGAGTGGTCTGGGCATGGGCACGGGCGCCGCGTTTGCCTTGCTGCCAGCACAAAACGCCACCGGCAACTGGATCAAGGTGGTGCAGCGCGTGCCGGTACGGGTGGCGCTAGACGCGGCCCAAGTCGCGCAAAACCCGCTGCGCGTCGGCTTGTCGATGGAAGCCACGGTGGACGTGAGCAACAAAGACGGCAAGATGCTGGCCGACGCACCGCGCGCTTCCGCACTCGTGCAAACCAATGTCTATGAAGCGCTGGACGTGGGCGCGGCCGAAGAGGTGCGCAAGGTCATCGCCGCCAATATGGGCCGCAAGTAAGCCACGCTCCTATGGCTACTGCATCGCCTTCTCTTTCCTACCCGCCACTGCAAGGTTCGGCCCGACTCTGGGGCACCATCGCCTTGTCGCTCGCCACGTTTATGAACGTGCTCGACTCGTCGATCGCCAACGTGTCGCTCCCGGCCATTGCGGGTGACCTCGGCGTTAGCGCCAATCAAGGCACCTGGGTCATTACCAGCTTTGGGGTAGCCAACGCCATTGCCTTGCCGCTGACCGGCTGGCTGTCGCAGCGCTTCGGCCAAGTGCGCCTGTTCATCACCAGTGTGTTGCTGTTTGTGCTGGCTTCGTGGTTGTGCGGACTGGCGCCCAACATGACCTCGCTGATCGCGTTTCGTGCGCTGCAAGGCTTTGTCGCTGGACCGATGATTCCGCTGTCGCAAGGCTTGCTGCTTTCGAGTTACCCGCCCGCGCTGGCAGGACTGGCGATGGCCTTGTGGGCCATGACCACGCTGGTCGCCCCGGTGCTGGGACCACTGTTAGGTGGTTGGATCACCGACAACATCTATTGGTCGTGGATTTTTTACATCAATATTCCGGTCGGGTTGTTGTCGGCCTTCATGGTCTGGTCGATCTACCACAAGCGCGAGAGCGTGACGCACAAACTGCCGATTGACTCCGTTGGTTTGGGCCTGCTGGTGCTGTGGGTCGGCGCACTGCAAATCATGCTCGACAAGGGCAAAGAACTGGACTGGTTCCATTCGCCCGAAGTGGTGGCTTTAGGGCTTGTGGCGCTGGTCGGGTTTGCCTTCTTTCTGGCGTGGGAGCTCACTGAAGAACACCCGGTGGTGGACTTGCGCCTGTTCAAACGGCGCAACTTCTGGGCCGGCACGGTGGCTATTTCTGTCGGCTATGGTTTGTTTTTTGGCAACGTGGTGCTGCTGCCCTTGTGGTTGCAGCAGTTCATGGGCTACCCCTCAATTGACGCCGGTATGTTGCTGGCGCCAGTCGGCCTGTTCGCTATTATTTTGTCGCCACTGGTGGGTAAAAACGTCAATAAGGTCGACCCGCGCTGGCTCGCCAGTTTTGCCTTTTTGGTGTTCTCCGTGGTGCTGATGATGCGTTCGCATTTCAGCACCCTGGCCGACTTTGACACCATGATGTTGCCCACGCTGGTCCAAGGCATCGCGATGGCGTTTTTCTTCATCCCGCTGTCCGTCATCGTGCTCTCGGGCATCAGCCCGGACAAGATTCCGGCCGCTTCAGGTCTGTCGAGTTTTGTGCGGATTGTGGCGGGCTCGTTCGGCACCTCGATTGCCACCACGGTCTGGCAAGACCGCGCCGCCATGCACCATGCGCAGCTGGCTGAATCCGTCAGCCAGGGTAACTTTGCTGCTACACAGGTGCTGGGCGGGCTGAGCAGTGCCGGACTGAGTCCCGAGCAAGCGTTGGCGCAGGTCAATCGGCTGGTTGATCAACAGGCCTACACGCTGGCGGTGAACGATGTGTTCTACGCCTCGGCCCTGATTTTTCTGCTGCTGATTCCGGTGGTCTGGTTGTCTCGACCCAAGCGGGCGGGTGCCGCGAGTGCCGATGCCGCTGCCGGTGCGCACTGACGCCACTCATAGTTGGGAAATTTCTGTCAATCGTTTATGAACGATCAGCATTCTTTCAGCAAGAAACTCATCGGGAAAAATCATCCCCGACAAGGCATCGTTAAATTGGGTCATTGACAAAAGTTGTGTCGTTTTTTCTCGCAAGTAGGTTATTAAATCTGCAGGTGAAGCCGCAATTTCTTTGAGCAACTCCGGGCGTCCGTCCACCACGTTGATGATGTCTTCCAGATCGTGGCTGGCCATCAAGTCGCCTTTGCCACGATCTGAAAATGCTTCAAATTTGGTGGCGATGAATGCCGGTGCACTGATGATCTGAATGGTATTGCCACTGGGTAGCTCCAGCAATTTCGCCGTTTGGACAACGGTGGGATACCAGCAGTTGGAAAAACCCAAAATATGAGGATCAGTAGGCATTAGATCCACTTCAATTCCCTGGTACTGCCAACGGCAGATTGGTGCGTCTTTGGTCATGTCGCGTTTGAAACCCAGCTTTTCAAACTCACGCTCCAACTGATAAAAACCGTTCAACGCGGTGACTTGCGAAATCAAGTCAACGTCATAGGTCACCCTTGCCGGGGCTGCGCCAGTATCTGTCAACAGCATGCCGACGCTGCAGCCGCCAACAAACACTACTTTGCCTCGTAAGTCACTCAACGCACGCGCGATCAGTTCGACTTTGGCCAAGTTCGGGTCTTGTGAGCTCATGTCAGCAATTCAATCAGGAATTTTTGTGCAGCTTCACGCTCACGCGCCTGACCACCGCGAATGGCGTCAAACAAAGCCAGCATGGCGTAGAGCTTGGGCTCAGCTAGTGCTGCAGCAGGGACTGTGGGGTAGAGCGGGGCCAAGCTCAGGCCACGCACAGTGCCTTGGGCATAAGGCCACACCGGGGGAGGGTCGTTGGAAGGCGATATGACGGTGTTCAGTGGCGCAACGGCGTAGGCGGTGGGAATCCCGCGCGTGAGCGTGCCCCAAATCGGTGGAAAAGCGTATTGGGCACCGTGCATCAAAAATTCTTGCACAGCGGCTTTCAAAACCATGGGGCGCTTGTTTTGAAACAAGACCAGTCGTGACAATGTCGCGCGTTTAAGAGACCCGTGCACGGCTGATGGCGCCAAGCCTGTCAGCTTCCCAACGTCCACATAGGTGTTTGTGCTGGCCGCCGGCTTTTCTGGGTCTGCGCGACATAGCAGGGCAAGAACAACAACCAAGTCTTGGGGTTTTAGAGCCGTTTGACGATTTGATAGCTTAGCCATATTCTCAATTCTCAAAATAAGAATTATTAAAATATAGCATAAGTAACCCCATCATTGGCTAAAAATTCTTATTTCATGAATTGAGAACTGGCGATTAATTTAATTCCAAAACCAATCGCAATTTGATGCGCAACGCGTCCTACAACCGCAGCGGGCTGGCGTAGCCGGTCATCTCCAGGTAGCCGTGGCCGACCAGCTTGCTGTTGCTGTCAAACAGCTCACACAAGCCTTCCCAGTAAATCGCGCCGGTGGAGGCGCGACTGTCGAGCTCCTGGTTGTCGATCACGGCCTTGACGGTGTAGAAGTCTGCCGGGGTTCGCACCACCCACTCGACCGGATAGCGGGCCTTCGTCGTGGCGCTGGTCCAGTAGCGCACGGGTCGGAACAGCACCTCACCCTGGCTGAAAACATGCGGCTGGGCGCCCATGCTGGGGTGGCGGTAGGAGCCGCCATCCCACAGTGCGTTACCACTTTTGTCGCGCAACTGGTAGGCGGTGAGGGCGCTGCCGTCGATCAAGTTCATGCCAATCCAGTCCCAGCCCACGGCTTGCGGGTGCATCAGTTCCTGGCTCCATTCATGGTCGAGCCAGGCGCTGCCTTCGACCTGCATCGTTTGATCGCCCAAAGTCAGCTTGCCCTTGACCTGCAACTGCGGCAAGCTGTAATAGAAACTGGCCTGCTTTTCTTCAGGCCCTTTGCGTGACAAACCACGGTCGCCTTGCAGCAGCAGCGGCTGCGTCTCGCGCAAGGCCAGTTCAAACCCAAACGCATGGCCTTTGGCCACCGCGAGGTACTGCGCGGCCTCACGCACCAGCGACCAGCCGCGCAGCTTGACATCGGTGTCGCTCGGGCTGGCTTGGGCCAAACCAAAACCTTCGCGGGCAATGCGCTGGTCGTGCAGCAGTTTTTTGCCCGCCACATCGGTCACAGCAGCGTGGGCAAAGACCAGTTGCTTGGCGGCAAACGCCGACGTCATGTCCTGGGTGGCGAGTACTTTGGAACGAAAAAATGTCAGCTGAAAACCAAACTCCCGTGCGCCAGCGGCGGCGCGCAAATGGCCGGTGATGTACCACCATTCAATCGAGAAATCTGGGTGGCTGCCCAGGTCACGCGGAAAGGTTAAATCGCGCGGCCCCAAAGACTTTGTGGTGGTGGTTGCTGCGGGCACGGTCAATGGCCACAGAGGCGCTGTCAGTCCCGCCGTCAGCAAACGGCGTCTGAATAGTGAGGGCAGGGCCGGTGTTGCCATGCTGGATTCAGGCCAGTTGGGCGTGCAGGCGCGCGGTGGCCGCCGAGACATCGCCCAGGGTTTTGTTTACCCAGACGGGGTCGTGGTAGGTTGGCAGGTAGCGCTCGCCGGCATCGCACAGCAGCGACAGGATGGAACCCTGCTGGCCTTGATCTCGCATCTCGTTGGCGAGCGCCAGCATGCCGATGAAGTTGGTGCCGGTGGACGGCCCCACCTTGCGTCCCAACAGGGCAGACAGAACTTGCATAGCCGCAACCGAATCCAGATCACTCACGCTCATCATCCGGTCCACCAGGGTGCGGATAAAACTGGCCTCGACCCGGGGCCGGCCAATGCCTTCGATGCGGGAACCCGGTCCAGTCAGCGTGGCGTCCCCGGTGCGGTGGTACTCGCCAAACACCGAGCCCTGCGGGTCGGGCACACACAGTTGCGTGGCGTGGCGCAGGTAGCGCACATGGCGCCCGATGGTGGCACTGGTGCCGCCGGTGCCTGCACCGACCACGATCCAGCGCGGTATCGGATGGCGTTCCCGCGCCATCTGGTTGAACATGCTCTCGGCAATGTTGTTGTTGCCACGCCAGTCGGTGGCACGTTCAGCGTAGGTGAACTGGTCCATGTAGTGGCCGCCGGTTTTCAAGGCGAGGGCGCTGGCTTCTTCGTACACCGTGAGCGGGTTGTCTACCAAATGGCACTGGCCGCCATAGAACGTGATCTGGGCAATTTTCTCAACCGAGGTGCTGCGCGGCATCACGGCAATAAAGGGCAAGCCCAACAGCCGCGCAAAGTAAGCCTCGCTCACTGCCGTGGAGCCGCTCGACGACTCCACCACCGTCGAGCCTTCATGCAGCCAGCCGTTGCACAGCGCATACAAAAACAGCGAGCGCGCCAACCGGTGCTTGAGGCTGCCGGTGGGGTGCGTGGACTCGTCTTTTAAATACAAGTCAATCCCGTGCCGGGCAAAAACCGGCAAGGCCAAGGGAATAAGGTGGGTGTCGGCGCTGCGCTGGTAGTCGGCCTCGATCAAGGCAACGGCCGTATGCAGCCAGGTCGGAGTGGGTGTGTCAGTCATGCGCGAATTGTCGCTGCGTTGGCGGCTGGGCGTCGCGGGCGGGGTTTGTCAGGAAAAGGCCGCTGATTTGTCACGCCGACGTCACACCGCACACCCAAAATAGTCAGGGTTATCCCTAGGTTCCTCTTTCTTGCAACGCTCGGGCTACCGTCTTTCAGAAAGTGAAGTATTCCATGTCCATCGCAAATTCATCCCGTCTGTCTCGGATGGCCGGCTCGTTCTCAAGGCGCATTCTGGGTGTGTTGTCACTGGTTCTGCTCGTGTCTTTATTGGGCTCTACCATTGGATTCTGGTCTTTGCACCGGGTCTCCAGCGAAACCGGGCTGATGGTCGATGACGCCATGGCCACTGAGCGCCTCGCGGGCGATTTACAACGTCACATCACAGTCAATCTGGCGCGGTCCAAAGCCTTCGCATTGAGCTCCGAGCCTCAAGTGGGTGATGCGCTGATGCCCGAGATCACGCAGACCACGGTGGTGATTGACAGCCTGTTGCAAAAATTGGGCGCCAAACTGAACACCCCTGAAGACTTGGCAATTTTCAAGACGATGAGGGAGGCTAATCTTCAATTTTTGAAGGCTCGCCAGGAGCTGACGACGGCCCGCGACAGTGGTATGACTGCCAACATTGAGCAGGTTTACAGCAGCCGATTTACGCCCTCAGCCCAAACCTTGATGCAGGCCGTGACCCAATTAAGTGATTCCCAGCGCACCCGGATTGATCAATCTGTGGGGAGCATCAACAACGCCAGCCTGACAGCGCGTTGGGGTTTGGTGCTGTTCAGTATTTGTGCCCTGCTGATGGGAGCCGTTTTGTCGATGTGGCTGGTGCGCGGCATCACGCGGCCCATTCAGCAAGCGGTTGATACCGCCAACCGGGTGGCCGCATTGGACCTGACGGCCCACATAGAAGGACACGACCGTGACGAAGCGGGCCGCTTGCTGAACGCCTTGAGCCGCATGCAAAACTCGTTGCACACCTTGGTCGTCGAAGTTCAAGGCTCCAGCCACAGTGTGGCCGAAGGCGCCACCGAGATTGCCGTTGGCAATCTTGACTTTTCCAACCGTACCGAACTCTCGGCTTCCTTTTTGCAGCAAACGGCAGCCTCCATTGAGGAGATTTCCGCCACGCTGCATCACTCTTTGGAAGCGGCATTTCGCGGCGAGGCCATGGCCAAGTCGGCAGCACAAGAGGCTGCCGGGGGCAGCGCAGTTATGACCGAACTGATGCAGACCATGAATGACATCAGCGATGCTTCGCGCCAGATTGTTGACATTACCTCCGTCATCGACAGCATAGCCTTTCAAACCAACATCCTGGCGCTCAATGCCGCCGTGGAAGCCGCTCGGGCCGGTGAGCAGGGGCGCGGTTTTGCCGTGGTGGCCGCGGAAGTGCGCACGCTGGCCAACCGCTCGGCCACCGCTGCGCGCCAGATCAAGTCCCTCATCGGGGCCTCTGTGGACCAGGTCAAGCTCGGCACTGCCAAGGTCAACCTGGCCCGCGACACGATGAGTCACATTGTTGAATCGGTGGGCAATGTGTCGCAAGTGATTGGTCAAATCACCGCAGGCAGCCGGGAGCAAAGCAGCAGCATGTCCGCCATCAATGCCGCCATCAGCCAGTTGGATCAGATGACCCAGCAAAATGCCGCTGTGATCGAAGAATCCGCTGCCGCCGCCCAAAGCCTGCAAGACCAGGCCAGCGATTTGCGCGATGTCGCCGGGCGTTTCAGGCTGCCGGGTCTGGCGCTGGCACTGCGTTGAGATGCATTAATCCGCTCTGAGGCTTGATTTATCGGGCCTGCGAGGGCGGAAGGACGCGGTGTCGCCGGGCGTTTCAGGCTGCCGGGTCTGGCGCTGGCACTGCGTTGAGATGCATTAATCCGCTCTGAGGCTTGATTTATCGGGCCTGCGAGGGCGGAAGGACGCGGTGTCGCGCATAATTGTTCAGGGCTTTTGGTTTCGTCCTGAATAAGTGCAATTCATGGGTTTACTGACTACTCAAAAATTTCCAATGACCTCCCGGCGTACGTTTCTGTCATGGACAGGTGCGGCAGCGTGCGCGCCGGTATTGCCGGGTTGTGATGGCTTTATTGACTTGCCCATCTC
>Ga0208248_1000084_pt1 | contig 36500 bp, 39 predicted proteins | sample CryBogmetaGMA5M_FD_184545 | JGI IMG/M metagenome (GOLD analysis project Ga0208248, IMG submission 184545) | Freshwater microbial communities from Crystal Bog, Wisconsin, USA - MA5M (SPAdes) | ecosystem: Environmental > Aquatic > Freshwater > Lake | place: Crystal Bog, Wisconsin, USA | collected...
CGTTCAACCTGCTGCGCTTTATCAATTCGGCCGGGTTTGGCCTGAGTTGCGAGATCACCTCGTTTCGCCACGCGATCATGATGATTGGCCTCAAGAAGTTGTTCCGCTGGGCCGCGCTATTGATGACGACCTCACGCGCGAACGGAGTGCCGTCAGCCGTGGCCAACATGGCGGTGGTTCGGGGTCGCTTGATGGAGTTGCTGGCCGCTGAACTTTTGCCCCCCGAAGAATGCGACAACGCCTTTGTGGTGGGCGTTTTTTCCTTGCTCGACACCATGCTGGGTATGCCTTTGAACAAGGCACTGGAGTCCATCTCACTGCCTGAATCGGTGGTCAACGCGCTGCAACACGGTAGCGGCATCCTGGCGCCATTTCTGGAATTGACGAAAGCCTGCGAAAGCGTTGACGATGAGGCATTTGCCAGAAACGCCAACGCGCTCCAGTTGACCAACCACCAAGTGAACTGGGCCCATTTGCAAGCCCTGGCCTGGGCCGAAACCCTGGCGGAATAAGCCCTCAGCCGCGGGGGTGGTGCTGGGCGTGCAGCACTTTTAGTCGCTCCCGCGCCACATGGGTGTAGATGGTGGTGGTTGAAATATCCGCGTGACCGAGCAGCATTTGCACCGCACGCAGATCGGCGCCATGGTTCAGCAGATGGGTGGCAAAGGCATGGCGCAAGGTGTGCGGCGACAGCGGTGCTGTGATGCCCGCCTCGCGCGCATATTTCTTCACAATCATCCAGAACATCACCCGGCTCATGGCAGTGCCCACTTTGGGGCCGCGCTGCGTCACAAACAAATCTTCGGTCTGCTTGCCCGCCAGCAAACTGGGGCGCGCCTGCGCCAGGTACTTGGTCATCCAAAGGCTGGCGACCTCACCAAATGGCACCAGGCGCTCTTTGTTGCCTTTGCCAAAGACCCGCAAAACGTTTTCCGACAAACTCACGTTGAACACTTTGAGTGTCACCAACTCACTCACGCGCAGGCCGCTGGCGTAAATCAACTCCAGCATGGTGCGGTCCCTCACGCCCATGGGTGTCGCAACATCGGGCGCCCACAACAGCGCCTCTACTTGGGGTTCCGTCAGGGTCTCGGGCACGCGCAGCGCCTGTTTGGCCGCCTGCAACTTGAGCGTGGGGTCGCTCACAATGAGGTGTTCCCGCAGCGCCCAGCGAAAGTAGCGCTTGAAAACCGTCAAGCGGCGGTTGGCCGTGGTGGCCTTTGTCAGGCTGTGTTTCTCCGCAAAGTAGCCATTCAAATCAGCTTCGATGGTGTCGGCCAAGGTCCGTTCACGGACCGCAAGCCAGGCCACATAGAGCGTCAAGTCACGCCGGTAGGCACTCAGGGTATTTTTTGACAAGCCTTCTTCCAGCCAGAGGGCGTCGATGAAGGCATCAATGGAAGCGTCAGCCATAACGGCTGTTCAAGAAAAGGTTTTGACCGTGCATGCGCGCAGTTTAGCGGGGTGGCTGGTATTCTCACCGCGTGAATTACGCTCAACTTTTATTCCCCGATTTCTCGCTGATCTTGAGCGGCTACTTGGTCTGCCGCTTCACGGCCCTGAACCGCACGGTGTGGGCGCAGGTGGAAACGCTGGTTTATTTTCTGTTTTTCCCGGTCTTGCTGTTTCACTCGATTGTGAAAAGCCCGCTCGATATTCAGTCGGCGTCGAGTCTGATTGGTGCGGGCTGGGCGCTGATGTTCTCAGGGGTAGCGTTGGCATATTCCCTGCCGTATTGGCCCTGGCTGGGGCGTCACATGCCGGTTCGGGAGCATGCGGCCAGTACCCAGATTGCGTTCCGGTTCAACTCCTTCGTCGCCCTGGCCCTGGCCGACCGACTGGCGGGCCCCCAAGGCGCGCTGATGATTGCGGTGCTGATTGGCGTCTGCGTGCCACTGAGCAACATTTTCGCCGTCTGGCCCATGGCACGCCATGCCCAGCGCGGCTTCCTGAAGGAACTGGTGCGCAACCCGCTGATCATTGGCACCGCCTCCGGATTGGCGGCCAATTTGCTTGGGTTGACGATCCCTGTCTGGCTGGAGCCGACCGTCAGCCGCATTGGTGCCGCCGCTTTGGCACTGGGATTGATGGCCGCAGGCGCCGGCATGCAGTTTGGGGCGCTCACCAAAGCCAAGTCTCTGGCCATGAGTTTGCTGACAATCCGCCACTTCTTATTGCCTGTGGTTGCGCTGGGCCTGACGCACCTGTTTCACCTCGACCCAGTACAAACCACCATGCTGCTGGCGTTTTCCGCCTTGCCCACCGCGTCGAGCTGCTACGTGCTGGCCGCACGCATGGGCTATGACGGCGCTTATGTGGCGGGGTTGGTGACGCTCTCCACGTTGCTGGGCATGCTGAGTTTGCCGTTTGCGCTGGGCATACTTCGTTCACTATAAATTAAATAGCAGCCTACGCAGTTAGCACGGGGGCTAGAGGCCTAAAAGGCTTATAAGTCCAGCGCCCAGGCCACATGCTCACGCACCAGTTCGCTGGGGTGCCCGGCGCGCGCTGCCAGTGCTTGGATTAGCGTTGGATCGGGTTTCAAACGCAGCGCGTTGCCGATCGCCACCGCAATATTCCTGAGCCACTTCTCGTGCCCGATGCGCCGGATCGGACTGCCTTCAGTTCGGCGTAAAAAATCTTCTTCGCTCCAGCCGAACAGCGTCACCAACTGGCTGCCGGCCAAGCCTTTGCGCTCATCAAAATCGGGCAAGGCACTGCGCTGCGCGAACTTGTTCCAGGGGCACGCCAACTGGCAGTCGTCACAGCCATAAATCCGGTTGCCCATCAAAGGCCGAAATTCCAGCGGAATTGATCCCGCGTGCTCAATCGTCAGGTAAGAAATGCAGCGCCGGGCGTCCAGGCGGTGCGGCGCCACAATGGCCTGCGTCGGGCAAACGTCGATGCAGGCGCTGCAACTGCCACAGTGCTCGGTGACGGGCTCGCTCAGCGGCAAGGGCAGATCGACATAAATTTCACCCAGAAAAAACATCGAACCGGCATGGCGACTGAGCAGCAGCGTGTGCTTGCCGCGCCAGCCCTGTCCACTGCGCGCGGCCAACTCGGCCTCCAACACTGGCGCTGAATCGGTGAACACGCGGTGACCAAACGGCCCCATTTCCAAGGCGAGGCGGTCGCTCAGTTTTTGCAGGCGGCTGCGCAGCACCTTGTGGTAGTCGCGCCCTCGGGCATAGACCGACACAATGCCCTCGTTGGGCCGAGTCAACCGGTCAAATTCGACCGCCTGCCACTCCGCTGTTGTGCTGCTGGGCAGGTAATCCATGCGCACCGTGATGACGCTCACCGTACCCGGCACCAGTTCGGCCGGGCGGGCGCGTTTGAGGCCGTGCGAGGCCATGTAGCCCATGTCGCCATGAAACCCCTTCGCCAGCCAAGCCGATAATCCGGCCTCTGATGAGGACAAATCCACACCTGCCACACCAATTTGAGAGAATCCCAATTCCCGGGCCCAAGCCTGAATTCTGGAAATCCATTGGCTGTTGTTGATATGCGTATTGAGGTGAGTCACCCCCCGATTGTAAAAAACCTGCACTGGCCTGGCGAGGAGGCCACGCAAGGGTTCGCCCAAGCCCTGGCCAAGCAGCCTGCCCTGCGCACAGCTTTCATTGAATTGCACGGCGATTTGGGGGCGGGCAAGACCACGTTGGTGCGCCACCTGCTGCGCGCTTTGGGCGTGCAGGGCCGGGTCAAAAGCCCGACCTACGCCGTGGTGGAGCCTTACGAACTGGAAGGGTTTAACGTCTGGCACTTCGACTTCTACCGCTTCAGCGATCCACGCGAATGGGAAGACGCAGGCTTTCGTGACATCTTTGCCAGCCCCGGCCTCAAACTGGCTGAGTGGCCCGAAAAAGCCGCCGGATTTATTCCACGTGCTGATCTGGTGATTCACCTGGAAGCCTTGACGGACGATGCCCGCCAAGTCTCCCTGACGGCACAAACGCCCTTGGGCGCCGCCTTGCTGCAAGCCAGCACCGAAGAAGCGCCAGAGGACCCCGCATGAACCGCCGCAGTTTGTTGAAGTCAGGCGCTCTGGTGCTGTTGCTGGGCACGCAGCATTTGGCGCGGGGCGCCACCATCGTGGCCGTGCGGGTGTGGCCGGCGCCGGACTACTCGCGCGTCACACTGGAGTCGGACACGGCCCTCAAGGCCAAACAATTTTTCATCCCCAGCCCACCCCGGCTGGTGGTGGACATTGAGGGCATTGAACTCAACCCGGCGCTGAAAGAACTGGTGGCCAAGGTCGGGCCGGCCGACCCCACCATTGACGGCATTCGGGTCGGGCAGTTTGCGCCGGGCGTGGTGCGACTGGTGGTGGACTTGAAGCAACCCATCACGCCGCAGGTGTTCACCCTGCTACCGGTGGCCGCCTACCGGCACCGCTTGGTGTTTGACCTCTACCCTACTCAAGTGGCGGACCCGCTGGAAGCGCTGATTGCCGAGCGCCTGAATGGCGCGCCGCAGATGCCGATGGCGGTCGACCCGCTGGGCGATTTGATCGCCCAACAAAACCAAAAGCCGGATTCCGCCAAAAATCAGACTGCTACACAATCCGTAGCTACTCCCGCAGGTAACACGGGGTCTAGCGCCCTAAAACCCTTAAAAGAAACCACTGACCGCCTGATCATCATTGCCATTGATCCGGGCCACGGCGGCGAAGACCCTGGCGCCATTGGCCCCGGCGGCACGCGTGAAAAAGACGTGGTGCTGCGCCTGGCCCACCTGCTGCGCGACCGCATCAACGCCACCACCCTCAAAGGCAGTCCCCTGCGCGCCTACCTCACCCGCGATGCTGATTTTTTTGTGCCACTGCATGTGCGGGTGCAAAAGGCCCAGCGCGTTCAGGCCGACTTGTTTGTGAGCATCCATGCCGATGCTTTTTTCACGCCGCACCCACAAGGCGCCAGCATTTTTGCGCTGAGTCAGGGCGGCGCTTCCAGCACGGCAGCGCGATGGATGGCGGCCAAAGAAAACAAGGCCGATCTGGTCGGCGGCCTGAACATCAAGGCCAAGGATGCCCAGGTGAAACGCGCCCTATTTGACATGAGCACCACGGCCCAAATCAACGACAGCTTGAAGCTGGGCGGCGCCATGCTGGGTGAAATCGGGCGGGTTGGAAAACTGCACAAAGGCAAGGTCGAGCAAGCCGGTTTTGCGGTGCTCAAGGCGCCTGACATTCCCAGTGTGCTGGTTGAGGCTGCCTTCATCAGCAACCCCGAAGAAGAAGCCAAACTCAACAGCGATGCCTACCAGGTGCAACTGGCCAACGCCCTGATGCGCGGCATAGAAGGCTACTTTTCCAAAAACCCGCCCCTGGCGCGCAACCGCACGACCTGAGCAAGCCGTATTTAAGTCGCGCTGAATTCAAACGGCGACGCCAACACCCGGGCTTTAACCTCACCCCGGGTGGGCGGCACACAACCCTGGCGCATCACATTCAAGCTGGCACTGGCAATGGCGTTGCACAGCAGTTCCTTGGCCAGCGCCGCACTCACCGCTTCGGCACCCCAGTCAGTAGCCAGCGCATTCTCCAGCATCGCCACTACCAAACCGGCCAGGAAACAGTCGCCTGCCCCCACGGTATCAACCACCGCCACTGCGTCGATTTCGCGGGCGTTAAATACCTGCCCGTGCCGTGTCAACAGACTGGCACCCTCGCCACCACGCGTCAGTGCTACAAGGCTGGCGCGGCTGTTTTTTAGCAAGTGAAGCGCCCGCTCAGTGGCATTGGCACCGGGCAGCGCCAGGCATTCAAGGTCTTCGTCGCTGACCTTGATGACATCGGCAAATTGCAGGGCCGTCATGACATGGCGGCGGTACAGGTCCAGATTCGGCATCACCGACGGGCGCAGGTTGGCGTCGATCACCACCGTGCGACCGGCATGGCGCTGACTCACCAGCCAAGGCAAATAGGTATCGGCATCGTCTGGCGACAAGGCGAGTGCGCCGGTGCAGACCAAGGACAGTGCATCAGCGTCTTCGCAGGCTTTTGTCATGGCGTGGGCGCTGGTGGCCCGGTCGGCCACGCCCTCACGGTAAAAAGAATAATCCGGGTGACCTTGGGCGTCGACGCCGACCACCGCCAGCGAGGTCACTTGCGACACCGGTTCAGGCACGGCCAAATGCACGCAATCCACTGACAAACCAGCGGCCAACTGGCGACCAAACCGGTCTTTGGACAGGGGGTTGAGGTACAGGGTTTCGACCCCCTGGCGGGCCAGCGCACGGGTCAGGTTGTAGACCGCGCCGCCCAGACAAGGCTGCAGACGGCCGTCAGAATTGAGTATCAAATCGATCAACGCCTCACCAGCGGTAGCCACTTGAATGGGCTTAATTATTTTCATCATATTAGGGTTTTCCATAACTAAAGTAACTTGATTTAGTAAGTAGTTTGCCACTATAGTTCAAGCGCGCCACATCGTAAAGCGCGAATTCCCGGGGTCTGACCCCAAAATCAAAATTTATTTTTATCCATTGAGGAGACTCTCCATGAAAAAAGCTACCACTTCCCTGGTGTTGACCGCCTTGGCCCTGGCCACCTCCAGCGCGTTTGCTGCTGGCGAGCCCGTGATTGGCCTGATCACCAAAACCGAAACCAATGCCTTCTTCGTCAAGATGAAGGAAGGCGCTGAAGCCGAAGCCAAAAAGCTCGGCGCCAAACTGCTCACCGCCGCCGGCAAGTCGGACGGCGACACCGCTGGCCAAATCACGGCCCTGGAAAACATGGCCGCTGCGGGCGCCAAGACCATTCTGATCACGGCCAGCGGCGATGCCATTGCACCCACTGTGAAAAAACTGCAAGCCAAAGGCGTGCAAGTCATTGCGCTGGACAGCCCGTTTGAAGGCGCAGACGCCCTCTTCGCCACCGACAACTACAAAGCCGGTGTGTTGGTGGGCCAGTACGCCAAAGCCGCCATGGGTGGCAAGCCAGCCAAGATTGCAACCCTTGACCTGTTCCCTGGCCACCCCGTGGGCGCCCAGCGTCACAACGGTTTCATGAAGGGTTTCGGACTGGCCGCAGCCGATGCCAAGTCCAACGAACTCTCCAAAGACGCCGCTATTGTTTGCATGGCTGACAGCTTCGGTGACCAGGCCAAGGGCCAGACCGCCATGGAAAACTGCCTGCAAAAGAACCCCGACATCAATGTGGTTTACACCATCAATGAACCCGCCGCTGCCGGTGCGTTCAACGCGCTGAAAAAAGCCGGCAAAGAAAAAGGCGTGACCATTCTGTCAGTGGACGGCGGTTGCCAGGGCATTCGCGATACCGCTTCCGGCATCATCACCGCCACCTCGCAACAGTACCCGCTGAAGATGGCGGCACTGGGTGTGGCAGCCGGTGTGAGCTACGCCAAGGGCGGCAAGAAATCAAGCGGCTACACCGACACCGGCGTGACCCTGATCTCGGCCAAAGCCATCAAGGGCGTGGACAGCAAGGACACCAAGACGGGTATGGACCTGTGCTGGGGCGAGAAGTAATCGCCAGATTTTCATGAGTTAGTTTTGTTTCCTTGAGTTGACGGGGCGCGCAAGAACTCACCTTTTTGTGCGCCTCTTTTTTCCTTCCTTTTTTGGGGTTTCACCCATGAACACTTCTCCACGTCACATCCCCTGGGGCGCTTTAGGCCCCTGGTTGGCCCTGCTGACCACCTGCCTCTTTTTCACCACCCAGTCAGAGCGTTTTCTGACCGCTGAAAACCTCTCGCTGGTGCTCCAGCAGGTGATGGTGGTGGGCGTGCTGGCCATTGGCCAAACCCTGATTATTCTGACCGCCGGCATTGACTTGTCGTGCGGCATGGTGATGGCGCTGGGCGGCGTGGTCATGACCAAGTTTGCTGTCAATTACGGCTTCAACCCGTATCTGGCCATTGTGTGTGGCCTGGCGGTAACCACCGGCTTTGGTCTGCTGAACGGCTTGCTGGTGACCCGCGTCAAGCTGCCGCCGTTCATCGTGACGCTGGGCACGCTGAACATCGCTTTTGCGATCACCCAGATTTACTCCAAAGCGCAGATCATCCCCAACCTGCCGCCTGAAATGACAGCATTGGGCAACACCTTCAACCTCGGCAGCACCGAAGTGAGCTTTGGCACGCTGACCATGATTGGCCTCTACCTGCTGGCCTGGTTTGTACTGCGCGACACCGCGCCCGGACGCCACCTGTACGCCGTGGGCAATGCGCCCGAAGCGGCCCGCCTGACCGGTATCCGGGTCGACCGCGTGCTGGTTTATGTCTACGCCCTGGCCGGACTTTTTTACGGCATTGCAGCCTTGTTGTCAGTCGCCCGCACCGGCGTGGGCGACCCCAATGCCGGGCAAACCGAAAATCTCGATGCCATCACGGCGGTGGTGCTGGGCGGCACCAGCCTGTTTGGCGGGCGCGGCATTATTTTGGGCTCGTTGGTGGGCGCGGTGATTGTGGGCGTGTTCCGCAATGGCCTGACCCTGATGGGCGTGGCCTCGGTGTACCAAACTTTAATTACCGGCATTTTGGTGATTCTGGCCGTGGCGGCCGACCAGATGTCTCGCAAGGGAGCACGTTAATGAACGTCCAGACTGCACACTACGCCTCCCCTACCGCCAGCTCGCCGCTGGTGATGCAGGCCAAGGGCATCGTCAAGCGCTATGGCCAAGTCACGGCACTCGACGGCACCGATTTTGAGCTGCGCGCCGGAGAAATTCTGGCCGTGATTGGCGACAACGGCGCGGGCAAATCCTCGCTGATCAAGGCCTTGTCGGGCGCTACCGTGCCGGACGAAGGCGAGCTGCTGCTCGACGGTAAACCGGTGCGATTCAAGTCGCCGATTGATGCCCGTCGTGCCGGTATCGAGACGGTTTACCAGGACCTCGCCGTGGCCCCGGCCATGAGCATTGCCGAGAATCTTTTCCTGGGCCGCGAGTTGCTCAAGCCCGGCGCCATTGGCCAACTGCTGCGCTTGCTGGACAAGAAAGAAATGCTGGCCCAAGCCATTGCCCGCATGCAGGAACTCAAAGTGGGCATTCGCTCGATGACACAAGCGGTGGAAACACTCTCAGGCGGTCAACGTCAGTGCGTAGCGGTGGCCCGTGCGGCGGCATTTGCCCAGCACGTGGTCATCATGGACGAACCCACGGCAGCGCTCGGCGTGAAAGAAGGCAACATGGTGCTGGAACTGATCCGCCGCGTGCGCGACAAAGGCCTGCCGGTGATCCTGATCAGCCACAACATGCCGCATGTGTTCGAAATTGCCGACCGCATACACATTCAGCGTCTGGGCAAGCGGGCCGCCGTGGTAAACCCCAAGACCATCAGCATGAGCGACACCGTGGCCGTGATGACCGGCGCCAAAACGGTGGACGAACTGCCCGCCGACGCGCACGCCTGAACAACTATTAAAAAGAAAAACATGCTCAAAGGTATCAACCCCCTGCTCACCCCGGATCTGCTCAAGCTGCTGATGGAGATGGGCCACGACGACGCACTGGTGCTGGCCGACGCCAACTTCACCGCCATGAGTATTGCCGCCGGCAAGCCTGTTTTACGTCTGCCTGGCAGCACCATGGCGCAAGCCGTTCAGGCCATCAACTCGGTGTTGCCGCTGGCGGCGGATGTGGATCATCCGGTGGCCTTCATGCAGGTCAGCGACACCGAAAGCCCCTACCTGTCTGAATTGCAGCGCGACGTTTTGGCTTATTTGGCGCCCGAATTTTTGCCCGGGCAAAGTGCTGAACCACTGGAGCGCTTCGACTTTTACGACCGGGCGCGGGCGGCCTATGCCATTGTGCTGACCGGCGAACGCCAGCCGTTTGGTAATTTTATTTTGCGCAAAGGTGTCATAGGCGAAAATCTCCGTCCATGAAAACCCGCAGCACCGCACTCGCCTCCGAATCTCCCGCCTTGCTGCGTCCGCGCGGTTCCAACCATGTGGGGATGCGGCAATTCAATGAGCGCGTGGTGCTGCAAGCGATCCGGCTCAACGGCAGCCTGCCCAAGGCAGATATTGCGCGGCTGACCCGGCTCACCGCACAAACCATCGGCCTGATCACGACCCGGTTGCAAGAAGATGCCCTCGTCATCAAGCACGAGCGTGTGCGCGGGCGCATTGGCCAACCTTCGGTGCCGCTGGCGTTGAACCCGGACGGCGCATTTTCGATGGGCATCAAGATCGGTCGGCGCAGTGCCGAGTGGTTGCTGGTCGACTTCACCGGCCGGGTGCGCCAACGGAAAACACTGGACTACGCCTTTCCGGATGCCAGCACGTTGCTGCCCGCCATTGCGCAAAACATGAACGACCTGCGGGACTCGCTTGGCGCCTTGAGTGCACGCCTGGTGGGCGTCGGCGTTGCAGCACCGTTTCAAATGGGCGGCTGGCACAAGATGCTGGGCTTGTCGGAGGCGAAATCAAACGAGTGGAACCAGATCGACCTGGCCGCGCAAGTGCAAGCCATGACGGACGCGCCCGTGAGCTTTGTCAAAGATACCTCGGCTGCCTGCGTGGCCGAACTGGTGAGCGGGCGTGGGCGTGATCTGAAAAGTTTTCTGTACCTGTTTGTCGACACCTTTGTGGGCGGTGGGCTGGTCATCAACTCGCACCTGCATGTGGGTGTGCACGGCAATGCCGGTGCGGTAGCCTCGCTGCCCTTGACCTTGGCAGAAGGCAGCACAACGCCGATGCAGCTTTTGAGTCATGCCTCGCTGTGGGAACTCGAACAACGCTTTATTGCTCAGGGTCTGGACCCCAGTGCCGCCTACGATGAGCGCGCCGTGTCAACCCCGTTTGAGCGCGAAACCAGGGCCTGGGTCGCCACGGCGGCCAACGCGCTGGCACATTGCGTGGTGAGCGGCACCGCCTTTCTGGACATTGAAGCGGTGGTGATTGATGGCTCTTTTTGCCGCGCCCTGCTGAGCCGGCTGATAGCGCAAACCAATGAAGCCCTGCAGCGCTACAACTGGGAAGGCCTGTGGCACGCCACTGTGGTGGCGGGCAGTGTCGGGCCCGATGCCGGGGCGCTGGGCGGTGCCCTCTTGCCCTTGCACGCCAACTTTGCGCCCGACCAGGATTTGTTTTTAAAAGTCGGCGTTTAAACGATCAAGCCTGGGCGGGCTTGGTGCGCGATTTCCAGGCCCCCAACAGAATCACCAGACCAGGGATCAGGATCATGGCCCAGATGATTTTGTCGAGGTGTGCTTTGACGAACGGGAAGTTGCCAAAGAAATAACCGATGGTGATGATGCCCACCACCCACAGTGCGCCGCCGGTCACATCAAAAAACGTAAATCGGGTGCGCGTCATCTTGGCCACGCCCGCCACAAACGGCGCAAAGGTGCGCACAAATGGCATGAAGCGCGCTGCGATGAGCGTGATGCCGCCGTAGCGCTCATAAAAATCATGCGCCCGGTCAAACGCTGCTTTGTTGAAGAATTTGGAGTTTTCCCACTTGAACACGCGGGGGCCAAAGTAGCGCCCCAGCGCGTAGTTGGATTGGTTGCCCAAAATGGCTGCCGCCAGCAGCAAGCCCACCGACAAGGTGTAGTCCATCAAGCCCACGCCGCACATGGCGCCCACCACAAATAGCAGCGAATCGCCCGGCAGAAACGGCATGACAACGACGCCGGTTTCGACAAAAATAATCAAAAACAACAAAGCATAGACCCACAGGCCGTAGCTTTGCACGAACACCTCCAGGTGCTTGTCCACATGCAGAATGAAGTCGAAGAGATAAGTAATGATTTCCATGTGGCGAATTATCCCTGCTTGACAGGGCGTGCCTGAGTGGCGAAGCGCAAAAGCCTGACCGGTCGTGGCGTTGAAATTTATTCAGGTCGTTGCGAATACACAGGCCCGACGAGGGCACGCAGGTAAATCTAAAATAGGCCGGGTGAACGACGCCATTACCCCCCTCCCCCGCCGCCCCATTCGTGAATTACCCGATGAACTCATCAGCCAGATTGCGGCCGGTGAAGTGGTGGAGCGCCCCGCCTCGGTCGTGCGTGAACTGGTCGACAACGCACTGGATGCTGGGTCCACGCAGGTCACGCTGCGCTTGCTGGCGGGTGGGGTTCGGCTGATTTCTGTGGAAGACGATGGCGCGGGCATTCTGCGCGAAGAACTTTCGATTGCCTTCAAGCGCCACGCCACCAGCAAGATCAGCAGCCTGCTCGACCTGGAATCGGTGGGCACCATGGGTTTCCGGGGCGAAGCGCTGGCCGCTATTAATTCAATAGCTGACTGCGCTTTGCTATCAAGGGCTACTGGCCAAAACAGTGCTTATATGCTGGATGGACGCACGGGCGAGTTGTCGCCGGTGGCTCGCAGCACCGGCACCACGGTCGAAGTCAAGGAGCTGTTTTACAGCACCCCGGCACGGCGCAAATTCCTCAAAACCGATGCCACTGAACTGTCGCATTGCGTCGAAGCGGTGCGCCGCCATGCGCTGGCCCGCCCCGACGTGGGCTTTGCCATCTGGCACGAAGGCAAACTGGTGGAGCAATGGCGCCGCTGCGAGAGCCGTTCGTTTGCGCTTGCCGCGCTGGAGCAGCGCCTGGCCGATGTGCTGGGGCCTGAGTTTGTCGAGCGCTCGGTCTGGGTGGACTACCAAACCAGCGCCAACCGTCCCGGCAACCCGCCGCAAATTAGGGTCTGGGGCCGCGCTGGTATTCCGGACGCCGCACGCTCGCGGGCCGACCAGCAGTTTTGCTACGTCAACGGGCGTTTTGTGCGCGACAAGGTGCTGAGCCACGCCGCCCGCAGCGCCTACGAAGACGTGCTGCACGGCCACCGCCAGCCGGTGTATGCGCTCTATATCGAGATTGACCCGACGCGGGTTGACGTGAATGTGCATCCGACCAAGATCGAAGTGCGCTTTAGGGACAGCCGCGAAGTTCACCAGGCGGTACGTCATGCGGTGGAAGACGCGCTGGCTGCGCCCCGCGCGGGTGGGGTGAGCTCCCTTGAAGCGCCCATCAGAAATGCAGTCGATTCATTCCCGGCCAACCCCTTGCCAAGCCCTGAAACATTTGGCATTTATGCATCAAATAGACCTCTAGCCCCCGTCCCCTATTCGCAAGCAGCTATGAATTTCGGAGCAGAGGTGGGCCATCGGGTGAGTGATTTAGGACTGCTGTGGCAAAAGCCTGAACCAGCCAGCCCTGCGACCACACCCGCCGAGCTTGGCCCCGTGCCCGCATGGACTTCGACCAGCGCCGCCCGACCCGACTTGGGCACAGATCTGGCCACAGACTTGCCTGCTGGCCACTGGCCGTTGGGACGCGCGCTGGCCCAACTGCAAGGCATTTACATCCTGGCCGAAAACGCACAGGGCTTGATCGTGGTGGACATGCACGCCGCCCACGAACGCATTGTTTACGAACGATTGAAAACTCAGTGGCAGAGGGTGCAAGCCCAAAGCAGCGTGGCTTACGGCTTGGTCACTGACTCAGACCCCATCACCACCCATCCATCCGGTTTAACCAACACGACCGAGCGGCGCCCGGCCCTGCCCGGCCTCGCCAGCCAGCCGCTGTTGATTCCGGTCACGTTTGCCGCCACGCCGGCCGAGGTCGCCACCGCCGAGGCGCATGCCGACACCTTGAACACGCTGGGCTTGGAGATCACCCCGTTTTCTGCCAAAACCCTGGCGGTGCGGGCGGTGCCCAGCACGCTGGCCCAAGGTGATGCGGTGGAACTCGCCCGCAGTGTGCTGGCCGAACTGGGCCAACACGAGGCCAGCACCGTCATCCAGCGTGCGCACAACGAGTTGCTGGCCACCATGGCCTGCCATGGCGCCGTGCGCGCCAACCGCCGCCTGACGTTGGAAGAAATGAACGGCTTGCTGCGCCAGATGGAGGCCACCGACCGCTCCGACCAATGCAACCACGGCCGCCCCACTTGGCGCGCCATCAGCCTCAACGACCTCGACAAGTTGTTTTTACGCGGGCGTTGATCGCCCACGTCAAGCATCAACATGCCCACTCTTGCGGCCCTGAGCCGCTTCTCCTCCTCCGTCCAGCGCGCCAAAGTCCGAGTCGAAATGCGTGCGCTATGGTTGCTGGCCTGGCCGATTCTGGTCGGCCAACTGGCCAACGTCGGCATGGCCGTGCTGGATGTCGCCATGGCCGGCCACGCCTCGGCGCAGGATCTGGCCGGGGTATCGCTGGGGGTGTCGATCTGGAACATGGTCATCATCACCCTCATGGGCGTGATGATGTCGGTCAACCCGATCGTGGCCCACCATGTGGGTGCCCGGGATTTCAATAAAGTGCCGCAGGTGGTGCGCCAGGCGCTCTGGAAAGCCTTGGGCGTGGGGCTGCTAGCGAGCTTGGCCGCCAACGGGGCCACAGTCGTTTTTGACCATCTCGAATTGGAACCGCTGGTGTGCGCCATGGCCAAAGATTTTGTGCACATCACCAGTCTGGCGATGCCTGCCTTTGCCTGCTACCGCGTGCTCTATGGCTACAGCGCCAGCCTGAACCAGACCAAACCGCTGATGGTGATTGCCGTCGGCGCACTCGCCCTCAACGCCCTGGTGAACTGGCTGCTGATCTTTGGCAACCTGGGCTTTCCCCGGCTCGGCGGCTTGGGCTGCGCCTGGTCAACGCTGCTGTGCGTCTGGTTCAACCTGCTGGTGTTGCTGTGGTGGATGCAGCGCGCTGATGCCTACCGCAGCACCTGGCCGCTCGGCCGTTTTGAGCCACCGCACTGGCCACAGGTGCGCGGGCTGCTCAAGCTGGGCCTGCCGATTGGCGTGACCTACTTTGCCGAGACCAGCGCCTTCAGCCTGATTGCCCTGCTGGTGGCGAAGTTTGGCAGCACCCAGGTGGCCGCGCACCAGATTGCCTTGAACTTTTCATCGCTGATGTTCATGCTGCCGCTGAGTCTGGGCCTGGCCATCCTGACGCGCGTCGGCCAATCTCTGGGGGCGGGTGACCCGGTGGCTGCACGTTTTCGGTCCTGGGTAGGTATTGGTACCGCGCTATTTTTTGCCGCCGCTTCCGCCACCCTCATGGTCATTTTTAACACCCAGATTGCAGCGACATACACCACCGATGCCACGGTAGCCGCCCTGGCGGCTCAGCTGCTGTTTTTAGCCGCCATCTTCCAGATCTCGGACGCCACGCAAGTCGCCACGGCGTGCGCCATTCGTGGGTACAAAGTCACGCGTGCGCCGATGGTGATCCACCTCACCGCATTCTGGGTTTTCTCGTTGCCCTTAGGCTATGTGCTGGGAATAGCCCCCGACTGGATGCCATGGCGACCGGATCATGCGATGGGTGCACAAGGCTTCTGGATTGCCTTGGTGGTGGGCTTGACCGTGGCAGCGCTGGGCCTTAGTGGACTCTTGCGTCATGTGGCCCGGCAGCGGCTGACTTGATTGATTGATTGATTGATTGAACACAGACTCTGCGTTGGCCACCGATAAAGCAGCGTCCCTTTAAAGGTTCAAAGTATTTTTGGCACAGATCAATTCAATGGAGATGGATTGATTTTTAGACTTTATGGAAGACAACCATCACTCTTCAAAACGAGGATGGGAGTGTCCTTCCGCAGGATCTCCAGTATCTGGGTCTATCCAATCAGAAATTCCGATTTCATCCTCCGCTTCCTGAAGCGTTTCACCGGGTTCAGGCGCCTGCTCATAAGTTGCCCCCGTGTCCGCCAAAGCAAGTTCGTAGCTCGCAAAAGGGCCAAACTCCTGCTTGCCTTCAGGCGCCCGCCAATAATAGCCGTCAGGTCGTACCGTGATTTGGGTATCAAGACCCTCTTCATTCAGGTCCTCGTCCTCGCCAATCAACTCAACTTCGGCAGGAGTCACGGGCACTTTTATCAATTTCATGATTTTTCGATTCAAAAAATAATCAAATTACCAAGGCTACGCGCCAACAATCCAACTTGTTTAACGAGCAGCATGCAAATTGATTTTGCCCACCAAAAATTCCAACGTCAACACTTCTTTTTCATGATTATTTGATTTGAAATTCATTTACAAATCTCGCTGATCCGATGAACACCACCCGGTAAAACCATCGATTCAATGACTAGCCCTGTAGCATGACGTCGGTTATTGCACAGGTCATGGCTAATGGCGAGGTTTTCCAGATGACTGCTACCGCCCTCGCTCAGCGGCTTGATGTGTTCGAGGGTTGCGGCGGCCGGTAAAACATGCTCACCGCAAACCCAGCAAGGAACTGTCCCATGCAGCTGACGGGCTACAGTCTTGTAAATTTTGTCCCGTGTCAATGAGAGTTTGCTCATGGTTGAATTGGAAATTTATGTAATATTTGAATGATTGGCAAAGTCCAATATAGTCGTAAAGTTGAGCAAGTTTTGTCTTAGACATGACTACTTCGCGTCAGCATCGGTTCGATTAAATTTCTAAACACAAAATGACTACAACCGACCCCACTGAGGTGCCCCAAAGTGTTACCACTCTGGATAATTTCGACGAAAGCCCAACGACTTCGCTTTACCGAGCCGCCATTGGTTCGATTAACAACGACTATTACCTCCCTATTTTCATGCGCTTTGAGGCCGCTGACAAAGCGTCCGCAAGCTGGAATTGGGCGGCTTGCCTGTACACACTGAACTGGATGATTTTTCGCCGCTTATGGGCGCCTGCTTGTATTTACCTGGCAACCATGAGCGGCGCAATCCTTCTGATTTTTGTTTTTGGCATGTCCTTGTTTCAAATTTCAGAAACGACTGAGATGAGTTTGTTCGTGGCATTGGGCATCCTGAGCTTGGTGATTCCCGGTTTTTATGGAAACGCTCTATTTCATGCTGCGATTCGTAAAAAAATGGGGCGGGCACTTTCGGCGAGTCGGACCATGCAAGAGGCAACAACCCTGCTGAATCAACAGGCAGGAACAAGAAAGTATTTCGCCTGGTTGTCATTGGTGAATCTGGTGCTGGCGAGCGCTGCAGTTGGCGCCTACCTGCTACCTCACCATGACGCCAAGCTGAAAGTGAAAGACCTAGTCAGCACGCAACCCAACGAAAAAAGCACGCATATTGCCGCATTGCCCCAGCCATCCCCGCCCGCCTCTGGTGTCGTAGCCGATCTAACCGAAAAGACGAACACAACGATCACAAAGTCGAATGAAGCACCCATTGAACTTCAAATTACACCTCCCGTTGACACTTCCGACAGAGTTCCGTCGAGTTCCAACTTTGTTCCAAGAAGACCCATCGTCTTAGCCGCAATGGCACCCACGGCAAGCAGCTCTGAAACCTTGCCAGCCAGCCTGCCGACCCTGGTCAAAATAACTCAACCGTTGCCAACTTCAACGAGCGAAACCGTCGAATCACGTCTAAAGAAACCAGCTTCTAAAAATCAAACGGGAAACATCAGCCCTTACTTTGTCAATGTAGGTTTGTTCGCGAAGGAACAAAATGCCAACAACGCCTATTTGAAACTATCAACTGCAGGGCTAGTGGCAGAGAAACTGGAATTAAAAACCAAAAAAGGCCAGCGCACCCGAGTACGTGTTGGCCCCTTTCAGACTCAAGCAGAAGCAGATGTCGCGTCCGAAAAAATTCGGTTACTCAACCTTGATGCCATCATCATTCAGCAATAACTCGTCAAACCTTTGTGTTCAGGCCGACTTCAACTTGAATCATCAGTTTTTTGGATGCGTCTTCAGGTAATCCTGAATAACTTCGGAGACCCGTTCCAGTTTTTGCATGGCCTCAGGAACAAACTTTGTCAATGGGTGTGCCGTTCTGTACTTTTCCATGAAGTCTTCAATCGACTCATGCTGATCAACTGGAAGTCGAGCGTCCATTTCTTTCTTGGTGCTGTAAGCGTGCTGATGACGAAGCTCGGCCGCCAGTTCTCGCACATGCGCCGCAAGAATTAAATCATCTGTTCTCATGTTCTCTCCTCTCTAAGAGTTTGGTAATTTGTAATACCAATTTTTGACACCTGCGTAAACCATCGAATTGAAACGCATCAACGTGCAAGATACACCAAAAACAGTAAGACAAACAGGGCTAGCCATGAGAATGAAAAAAGTTGGTACTTTTACTGAGATGCTATTTATCAGAAAGACAAATAGGAAAGCCCTAAGTAACGAATTACTTAGGGCTTCTGTTTTGGCGGAGCGGACGGGACTCGAACCCGCGACCCCCGGCGTGACAGGCCGGTATTCTAACCAACTGAACTACCACTCCTGGTAGTGACAACGTTTACTCTTTCGAGCCAAGTGATCAACCTTTTCAGGCTGACTGTTATCAACTTGCGCTTGGTTCATCTTGCGATGAATTTTGGCGACCCCACGGGGATTCGAACCCCGGTACCTACCGTGAAAGGGTAGTGTCCTAGGCCTCTAGACGATGGGGTCATGACCTGAAGACTTCCGTCTCGCTTAGAAAAATGGTGGAGATAAGCAGGATCGAACTGCTGACCTCTTGCATGCCATGCAAGCGCTCTCCCAGCTGAGCTATACCCCCTAAACCAACAATTACTTTTTCAAGTATTTGTTATTTCCAAGCCTCAAATTATAGCGTGGTTTTCAAGATATGCGTAATCGGCCCAACACTTTTTCTCTTTCACATAACTCAAGCACCTGATCCAAGGAAGGGGTCTGGGCAGTCCCCATCACCAATACCCGCACTGGCATGGCAAGTTGTGGCATTTTGATACTAAAGGTTGCGAGAACCTCCTTGATGGCCGCAGCAATCGACGGCTTATCCCAAACGCAAGTGGTAAGTTTTTCAACCAGCAGGCTCAGCACGGGCTTGACGGCCTCGGTGACGTGTTGAGCCACCTCGTCTGCATTGGGTGTTATGTCAGCATAAAACTTGGTTACCCAATCCGCCAGCATCACCGTGGTATCGCAACGGTCCTTTAGCAAGCCACAAATGCGCGGCAAACGTGCATCGGCCACAATGCCACGTTTTTGCAATTGGGCCGCCACCAAAGGCGCCAGTGCGTCGTCGGTCATGGCCTTGAGGTGCTGAGCATTCACCCAACGCAATTTGGCTTCGTCAAACTGCGCAGCGCTGCGGCCCAGGTGATCCAAATTGAACCAGCTGAGGAATTGTTCGCGGGTAAAAATTTCGTCATCGCCATGGCTCCAGCCCAAGCGAGCCAGATAGTTCACCATGGCATCGGGCAAATAGCCTTCATCCCGAAACTGCGTCACGGGCTTGGCGCCATTGCGCTTGCTCATTTTTTCACCCAGCTCATTGAGCACGGTCGGCAGATGGGCGTAGACCGGAGGTTCTTTGCCCAAGGCGAGAAAAATATTGATTTGCCGTGGCGTGTTGTTGACGTGGTCATCGCCACGAATCACGTGGGTAATCGCCATGTCCAAGTCATCCACGACCACGCAGAAGTTGTAGGTGGGCGTGCCATCGGGGCGGGCAATCACCAGGTCGTCCAACTCGTCGTTGCTGATCTCAATGCGGCCCTTGACCTTGTCTTCCCACACCACGGAGCCGCCTTGCGGATTCAAAAAGCGCAGAACGGGTTGCACGCCTTCAGGAATTGCGGGCAGCGTTTTACCCGGTGCCGGGCGCCACGTGCCGTCGTAGCGCGGTTTTTCTTTGGCTGCCATCTGGCGGTCACGCAGTGAATCAAGCTCTACCATGCTCATGTAGCAGGGGTAAACGTGGCCAGCGGCCTGCAACTCGGCCAACACGGTCTTGTAGCGGTCCATGCGCTGCATTTGGTAGAACGGGCCTTCGTCGTAGTCCAGGCCCAGCCAGGTCATGCTCTCGATGATGACATCGACCGCAGCTTGCGATGAGCGCTCCACATCGGTATCTTCGATGCGCAAAATAAAGTCGCCGCCAGTCGCGCGGGCAAACGCCCACGGGTACAAAGCCGAACGAATATTGCCAAGGTGAATAAAACCCGTCGGTGACGGGGCGAAACGGGTGCGGGTTTTTTGTGTCATGTGAGGGTTTCCAGACCTTGCAGGCCACGCGCGAGGTCGGCCTTCAGGTCTTCAATGTTTTCGAGTCCGACGGCCACGCGAATCAGGCCTTGACCGATTCCGGCGGCCTGGCGTTGCGCCTCGGTGATGCGGCCATGCGAGGTGCTGGCAGGGTGCGTGATGGTGGTTTTGGTGTCGCCCAAATTGGCCGTGATCGAACACACCAGCGTGCTGTCAATCACATGAAACGCGTTTTTGCGTGCTGCAACCGGTTCACCCGCCTTGACGTCAAACGACACCACGGCGCCGCCCAAGCCAGACTGCTGCGCCATCGCCAGCGCGTGCTGCGGATGTGATTTCAGGCCGGGGTAATAAACCCGCGAAACTTGCGTCTGAGCCTCCAGCCAGGTGGCCAGCGCCAGCGCATTGTCGCTCTGCGCTTTCATGCGAATCGACAGGGTTTCCATGCCTTTGAGCACCACCCAGGCGTTGAAAGCCGAGAGCGTGAGTCCGGCACTGCGCATGACCGGCATGAACTTTTCATCCACCAGTTTTTTAGTGCTGCACAGCGCACCGGCAATCACCCGGCCCTGACCGTCGAGGTACTTGGTGCCGGAATGAATCACCACGTCGGCCCCCAACTTGATGGGTTGCTGCAAGGCGGGCGAGCAAAAGCAATTGTCAACCGCCAGCAAGGCGCCGCAGGCGTGGGCAATGTCCGCCAGCGCGGCAATGTCGCACACATCGGTCAGTGGGTTGGTGGGCGTCTCGGCAAACAACAAACGCGTGTTGGGTTGCACCGCCGCCTGCCACTGGGCCACGTCGGTTTGCGACACAAACGTGGTCTGCACCCCAAACTTGCCGAACTCACCGGCCAGCAAACGAATGGTGGAACCAAACACGCTTTGCGAACAAATAATATGGTCGCCCGACTTGAGCAAGCCCATGCACAGGAGCGTGATGGCCGCCATGCCGCTCGCGGTGCCAATGCACGCCTCGGCACCTTCCAGCGCCGCCAGTCGCAGTTCCATACTGGTCACAGTGGGGTTGGAAAAACGCGAGTAGGTGTAGCCTTCTTCTTCACCCGCAAAGCGGCGTGCAGCGGTTTCGGCATTGGGCTGCACGAAGCTGCTGGTCAGGTACATCGCCTCCGAGTTTTCGCCAAACTGGCTTTTTTCTACCGCAGTGCGAACCGCCAGCGTATCGCGATGCAAATCGTCAGGTAATTTTTTTTCAGTCATGGTCAGTTCGCGGGGTTAGGCAATGCCAGCCGGGAGTTATCTTCAGCGGCTTCGTCGCCACCCACACGCGTCGCGCCCAACCGAAGAATGTCAGCCGCCGTGATGTCGCCGGTGCAATACACGCCGTCAAAACAGGAGGCATCAAAGCCAATGATGTTTTTATTCAGCGCGCCAATGGCTTTCTTCATGGCATCCACGTCCTGGTAAATCAGGGCGTCGCAGCCAATGATTTGACGAATTTCATCGACCGTGCGGTTGTGCGCCACCAACTCTTCGGGCGTCGGCATATCAATGCCATAGACGTTAGGAAACCGCACCGGTGGTGCCGCGCTGGCCATGTAGACCTTGCGGGCACCAGCATCACGCGCCATCTGCACAATTTCGCGGCTGGTGGTTCCGCGCACGATTGAGTCGTCGACCAGCAACACGTTGCGGCCCTTGAATTCACTGGCGATCACGTTGAGTTTTTGGCGCACTGATTTTTTGCGCACCGACTGCCCCGGCATGATGAAGGTGCGGCCCACGTAGCGGTTTTTAACAAACCCTTCGCGGTACGGCAACCCCAACAAATGGGCCAACTGCGCAGCACTGGGGCGGCTGGACTCAGGGATTGGAATCACCACGTCAATCTCATTCGGTGGCACGGTCGAAATCACCCGCTTGGCCAGCGTCTCGCCCAGGTTCAAACGCGCCTGGTAAACCGAAATACCGTCCATCACCGAATCCGGGCGGGCCAGGTACACAAACTCAAAAATGCACGGGCTCAGCACCGGGTTAGCCGCGCACTGCTGCGCATGAACCGTGCCTTGCAAGTCGATGAAAACGGCTTCTCCCGGCGCGATGTCGCGGTCAAACTTGTGCGAGGTGCCTTCCAGCGCCACCGACTCGCTGGCCAGCAACACCGTGCCATCGTCACTGCGCCCCATGCACAGGGGGCGAATGCCAAACGGATCACGAAACGCCAGCACGCCATGGCCCGCGATCATCGCGATCACCGCATAAGATCCCTTGATGCGCAAATGCACTTTGCGCACCGCTTCAAACACATCGCTGGGTTGCAAAGGCATGCCGCGCGTGGTCTCGCCAATTTCATGCGCCAACACGTTGAGCAAGACTTCGGAGTCGCTGTCGGTATTGATATGGCGGTGATCGGTGCTAAACAGTTCGGCCTTGAGCGCATGCGCGTTGGTCAGGTTGCCGTTGTGCACCAGCACAATGCCAAATGGCGCATTGACATAAAACGGTTGCGCCTCTTCTTCGCTAAAAGCGTTGCCCGCCGTCGGGTAGCGCACCTGGCCCAGCCCGGAGTTACCCGGCAGCGAGCGCATGTTGCGGGTGCGAAACACGTCGCGCACCATGCCTTTGGCTTTTTGCATGAAGAACTTGCGCTCTTGCTGGGTCACGATGCCCGCTGCATCCTGACCCCGGTGCTGCAGCAGCAGCAAGGCGTCATAAATAAGTTGATTAACAGGTGCGTTACTGACAACGCCGACGATTCCACACATTATTTATTCCAATCTCATGAAGGCAAATACCTTCCAAACTCTTCAGGCAACACGGGCTTTAACCCTTTGAGTGTTGCCATGCTCATGCCAGCTCCCACGGATTCTGTCCACCATGCGCTTGACTTCATGGGGCTCATGCCAACGACGACGGAGGCCGCCAACAACAAAACAAGGCCGCGCACCAGGCCAAAGGCGGCCCCCAAGGCCCGGTCGGCCGGTTGCAGGCCAACGGCAGCAAATAATTTTTGAACCAACTTGGCCAGCAGCCCCCCGGCAAACACCGACAAGACGAACACCAATGCAAAGGCAGCCGCATAACGAACCCCCTCGCCCGAGCCCGCCATGGGCAGCTTCGGGGCGACGTCCGGGGCAAACCACTGCGCCAGGATGAAGGCCGCGATCCAACTCACGGCAGACAACAACTCGTACATCAGGCCACGCCAGGCACCTAGCAGGAACGAGGCGAGCAGCACGCCCAAAAAAATCCAGTCCAGCGTCGGCATCGTTCTACAAAGTCAGAATGGCGGCAGGCAAGGCCAGCTTCTTGATTTTTTCAGCCGCTTTCTCGGCCTCGGCCCGAGTCGCAAAAGGTCCAACCCGCACACGAATGCGCGAACCCTCTTTGGTCTGCGCCACATGGGTATAGGTTTTCAGGCCGGCGTGCTCCACTTTCAGGCGAACTTCACGCGCCCGCGTGGCGTCGGCAAAAGCCCCCACCTGCACCACAAACCGGCCTTCAGCGGCGTCAGGTTTCTTGTCAAGGCTCTTGCCATCCAGCAGCGCCTGCGCCTTAGCGCCTTCATCGACTTTAACCACGGGTTTGGCAAGCTGAACTGGTTTATCCGTGGGTTTCTCAATCACTTTGGGTTCTGGAGCCGCTATATTTTTAGCAGCTACTTGCGCAGGTAACACGGAGGCTACAGGTGCTTTTTCCTCAAATTTTGGCACAGCAGCCTCAACCACCGGCGCAGCAGGCGTCACCGGAGCGACAGCTTCAGGTTTGGCCGTATCGATGGCCGCCGGCGCTGGAATGCTCAAGGGCTTGGCCTTGTTCTTATCGGGAATCTCGATGGGGGTATCGACCGAAATCGGGCGGGGTTGCTTGTCAAACAGCATCGGAAGCCCGATCACGCCCACCAGCACCAGAACGGCAGCACCGATCAGCCGGTGTTTGGCGCGCTTTCGCATGCCCTCGACGCTCTCAGGCTGTACCGGTGTGGACGACGCTTCGTCGCCACTTTTTCGAAACTTGAAAAAAGCCATGGTGCTAAAACTCAGGGGGTCAAATTTCAGGGGGTTAAGTCGTCGGCATGTGTTTGGCTTGAAGGCGGGGCAGTCCGTCCTTCAATATGCCGCCCACGGTGTAGAACGACCCAAAAACAACGATTCTATCAGTGGGGTCTGCCGCATTGATGGCAGCTTGCAGGGCTTGCTGCGGGTCAGGGTGGGCCGTCGCTGTTGGTTCTTTTCGCTTGTTTTGGGTGCGCCATTTCAGCATCAAGCCCTCGCCCGACTCGGCCCGGGGCGTGGGCAGGTCGGTGAAATACCACTTGTCAATCAAGGGGTTGATCCTGACCAGCATGGCGGCCAGGTCTTTGTCGGCCATGGCGCCAAAGATAGCGTGCGTGGTGGGGAAATAACTCATGGCGTCCAGATTGGCCGTGAGCGCCGCCACCGAATGCGGGTTGTGTGCCACATCCAGCACCAGCGTCGGCTCACCTGGCAAAATTTGAAAACGCCCGGGCAACTCGACAAAAGCCAAGCCATTGCGCACCGCTTGCGCCGTGATGGGCAAGTGCTCACGCAATGCCGCCAAAGCCGCCAGCACACCCGCAGCGTTCACCAACTGGTTGGCACCGCGCAACGCCGGGTAGGCCAAACCGCTGTAACGGCGGCCGCGCCCGGCCCAACCCCATTGCTGTTTGTCGCCCGACACATTGAAATCCACGCCAAAGCGCCACAGGTCGGCGCCGACTTCCAGCGCCCGGTCCAGCACGCTTTGCGGCGGCATCGGGTCGCTCACCACCACCGGGCGACCGGTGCGCATGATGCCGGCCTTCTCGTAGCCAATGCTTTCGCGGTCGGCACCCAGAAATTCCATGTGGTCCAGATCGATGCTGGTGATGATGGCGCAGTCGGGGTCGATGATGTTGACAGCGTCCAGGCGCCCGCCCAAACCGACTTCAAGAATGACGACATCAAGCTTGGCGCGCGCCATCACATCCAGAATGGCGAGGGTTGAAAACTCGAAGTAAGTGAGTGAGACGTCCTCACCATTTAAGCCTCTGGCGCTTTCAACACGGGCGAAAGCAGCTACTAATTCAGTAGCATTTACGGCTTCGCCATTGAGCCGCAAACGCTCTTCAAAGTGCACCAGATGCGGCGAGGTGTAGACACCCGTGTGGTAGCCCGCTTGCAACAAAATGGCTTCCAGCATCGCGCAAGTCGAGCCTTTGCCGTTGGTGCCGGCCACAGTGATCACCGGGCAGCCAAAGCGAATTTCCATCGCCTGTGCCACCACGCGAACCCGCTCCAGGCCCATGTCGATGTTTTTAGGGTGCAGTTGCTCGCAATGAGCCAGCCAGTCAGACAATGTATTCATAGGGTTTTCCATACAGTGGCGGATTGTCGCCCACCTTTCGCCGGTGGCATGATGCGGTGCATGAACACCCCCACATCCACCCCTGTCGTCACCGTCTTTGGTATTTCAAATTGCAGCACAGTGAAAAAGGCACGCACCTGGTTGACCGACCATGGTGTGGACTATGTGTTTCACGATTTCAAGAAACAAGGCGTTCCGGCTCACCTTATAGCGGGTTGGATCGCTGCTGTGGGTTGGGAAAAGCTGGTGAACCGCAAAGGCACCACCTGGCGCAAGTTGGACGCGGCCACCCAAGCTGCGGTGGTAGATGCCGCCAGCGCCAGCACTGTGATGATTGAGCACCCTAGCGTGGTCAAGCGTCCGGTGGTGATGTGGGGCGATGGGCGCGTGACTGTCGGCTTTGACGAATCTCAGTGGTCGGGCTTTTTGCCTTAAGCGTTATATCCATGGGGGGTCACGGCTTCGGCGAAGACGCGACAAGCGATACCCGGACGCTGGCGCCTCATACGCTTCGCTTTTTGAAATCGGCGCCACCGTCCGGGTATCACTTGCCGCTTAGCGCTTATGAACGACGGTAGTGCGGCGAGTCAGGCCCGGATGTCGGGGGCGATTTCAAAAAGCGAAGCGTTGAGAGCCCCCGGCATTCGGGCCTGGCTCACCGCACGGGTTCAAGGACTTGTCACACAGGTTCGAGAACTTGTCGCACGGTTTCCAAGACTCGTCAAAGCAGTTAAGACCCTGATTAAAATGCCCCACATGATTACATCCACACTCGACGGCGTGTCCGTCACCACCCAGGCCAGCGTTTACTTTGACGGCAAATGTGTCAGCCACGGCGTCACCTTTGCTGATGGCACCAAAAAATCGGTCGGCGTCGTGCTGCCCGCAACGCTGACGTTCAACACCGGCGCGCCGGAAATCATGGAATGCGTGGCAGGCGCTTGCGAATACAAGTTGGCAGGCTCTGACACTTGGGTGACCTCCGTCCCCGGCGAAAAATTCAGCATTCCTGGTAACTCCAAGTTTGACATTCGCGTGACCGAGGCTTACCACTACATCTGCCACTTCGGCTAAATCGCTCACGTTTCGATACGTTTTTTATAGCTGCTCACGCTTATTCTGCGGGGGCTAGAGGCCAATTTATGTCAAATACTATCCTTCAAAATACCCCCGTCGGCCAAAAAGTCGGCATCGCCTTTTCGGGTGGCCTAGACACCAGCGCGGCCCTGCACTGGATGAAGCTCAAAGGCGCCCTGCCCTACGCCTACACCGCCAACCTGGGCCAGCCCGACGAGACCGATTACGACGAAATCCCGCGCAAGGCGATGGAATACGGTGCTGAGTTGGCCCGTTTGATCGACTGCCGCAGCCAGTTGGCCGCGGAAGGTCTGGCGGCGCTGCAAAGTGGGGCTTTTCACATCTCCACGGCGGGCGTGACTTACTTCAACACCACGCCGATCGGCCGTGCCGTGACCGGCACCATGCTGGTGGCGGCGATGAAGGAAGACGACGTCAACATCTGGGGCGATGGCAGCACCTTCAAGGGCAACGACATTGAGCGTTTTTACCGCTACGGCCTGCTGACCAACCCGTCGCTCAAAATTTACAAACCCTGGCTCGATCAGGCGTTTATCGACGAACTCGGTGGCCGGTCCGAGATGTCGGCGTTCATGACGCAGCACGGTTTTGGCTACAAGATGTCGGCTGAAAAAGCCTACTCGACCGACTCCAACATGCTCGGCGCTACGCACGAGGCCAAAGACCTGGAGTTACTCAGCAGCGGGATGAAGATCGTCAACCCGATCATGGGCGTGGCGTTCTGGAAGGACGAAGTCGAAGTCAAACGCGAAGAAGTGACGGTGCGCTTTGAAGAAGGTCGCCCGGTCGCCATCAACGGCGTCGAGTTCCCTGACTTGGTGAGCCTGATTCTGGAAGCCAACCGCATCGGTGGTCGCCACGGTCTGGGCATGAGCGACCAGATTGAGAACCGCATCATCGAGGCCAAGAGCCGCGGTATTTACGAAGCGCCCGGTCTGGCGCTGCTGTTTGCCTGCTACGAGCGGTTGGTCACCGGCATTCACAACGAAGACACCATTGAGCAGTACCGCGATAACGGCCGCAAGCTCGGTCGCCTGCTGTACCAAGGCCGCTGGTTTGACCCACAAGCCATCATGCTGCGCGAAACCGCTCAGCGCTGGGTGGCCCGTGCCGTGACCGGCGAGGTGACGCTGGAGCTGCGTCGCGGCAACGATTACTCCATCTTGAACACCGAGTCGGCCAACCTGACCTACGCCCCTGAGCGCCTGAGCATGGAAAAGGTTGAAGACGCACCGTTCTCGCCACTGGACCGTATTGGTCAGCTGACCATGCGTAATCTGGACATCGTGGACACCCGCGCCAAACTGGGCATCTACGCCAAAGCGGGCCTGTTGTCACTGGGCGAAGGCGGCGACTTTCTCAACCTGGCCAACGACAGCGGCAAGTAAACTGCTTAATGGTGGGAGCGCAGGCGAATGCCGGTCAGCCCGTAACTGGGCTGATTTTGAGCCAGGAAATCCTGCGCAATCGGGCGCAACGCTGAAGGGGTAATCCCCAGCGATGGCAACCCCGGCAGCTTGCCCGAAGCCACGTTGTCGACCTGCATGGAGTCGAGGTTATCCCGACTCATCACGGGCTGGCCTGGCGCCAACTCCATCAGCGTGGCCTGCAGCAAGCCCATCCAGCGCGGTAGCGAAATCACCGGGCGGCCATGCCCTTCGCAGACACCGCTGAGTTGAGCCGACAGTTGCACCAACTCTCTCAACGTAAACACATCCGGCCCACAGACCTCAATGATGCGCGGTGTTTTGGCATCTGAAGCCCCTACCCGCGCCAGACTGCGCACCACAGCCGTCGCCACATCCTCCACCCACACCGGCTGAAAACGCGCATCGGCACCGGCCAGCGGCATCACGGGAAATATTTTTTGCAGCTTGGCGAAGAGGTTAATAAACTTGTCATCGGCGCCAAAAATTACGCTGGGCCGCAGAATGGTCAGCTCAAACCCGGCGTGCTTGCCGTGGTCAGCACCTGCACCGATGGCCGCCTGCATCAACACCGCTTCGCCCTGCCCTTTGCTGCGCAGGTACATCGACGGCGCAGACTGGGGCTGCAAGGCATCGGCACCCACGGCGCTGATATGCACCACTTGCTCGACACCGGCCGCCACGCAAGCGCGCGCCAGTTTTTGCGACAAGGCCACATGCGCTTTGTCAAACGATTCCTGGGTGCCATGCAGGATGGCGACCAGGTTAACCACCGCATCCTGGCCTGCAAGCGCGCGCGTCAGCGCGGCCTCGTCATGCACATCCACCTCAAGTACCGTCGTGGACGGCAGGGGCAGCAAATGCTGGGCATTTGATCGCCTGCGGGTCAGCACCGTGACGCGCCAGCCCTCGCGCACCAGTTTTTCACAGACATGCGCACCAACAAAACCGGTACCACCAAGTATCAAAATGTTTTTCATCGTTCCAATTTAATACATTTGCAAACCAAAGGCATGCGAAAGGTCAAAATTCAAACCACCACCGGCTCAGGCTCCAGCCGGATGCCAAAGCGCTCGTACACGCTGGTTTGAATGGCGCGGGCCAAGGTCATGACCTCGCCCCCGGTGGCGCCATCGCCGTCGCTACCGCCACCCCGGTTGACCAGCACCAGCGCCTGCTTTTCATAGACACCAGCCTGTCCCACCGACTTGCCGCGCCAACCGCAGGAATCAATCAACCAGCCCGCCGCCAATTTGATGGCGCCATCGGCCAAGCGGTAATGCACCACCTTGGGGTCGCGGGCAATGATGTCGGCGCACTGTTCAAGCGTCACGGTGGGGTTTTTGAAGAAACTGCCGGCGTTGCCAATCACCTGCGGGTCGGGCAACTTGGCGCGACGAATCTCACACACCCAGTCAAACAGTTGTTGCGCCGTTGGTTGCGTGCAGTGGTGTTCGGCCATTTTCTTGTCTATGTCGGCATAACCCAGCACCGGCTTCCAGAGCTTGGGCAAGGCAAAACGCACGCGCAGAATCAGGGCCCGGCCTTTCAGCCCCAGCGCTTGATGACCGACCGCGGGCAACGCCTCGGCACTGCTGTGTTTAAAAACCGAATCGCGGTAGCCGAAGGCACATTGCGCCGCATTCAACGTAAACACCTGGCCCGTTTGCAGGTCCATGGCGTCCAGCGATTCAAATCGGTCTTGCAACTCGACGCCGTAAGCGCCCACGTTTTGCACTGGCGATGCGCCAACCGTACCCGGTATGAGTGCCATGTTTTCCAGACCGGGGTAGCCCTGTGCCAGCGTCCAGGCCACAAAATCGTGCCAGTTTTCACCGGCTCCGGCCTCCACAATGAACGCCTTGGCCGTTTCTGACACCAGTCGTCGGCCCATGATCTCGACTTTCAGCACCACCGGTTTGACATCGCCCGTCAGCACAATATTGCTGCCGCCGCCCAGCACGAATTTCGGCTCGGGGCCCCACTCGGGGTCGCTGAGCAACTCGTGCAGATCCGCTGCACTGGCAATGCGCACCAGCGTATAGGCCCGGGCCACGATGTGGAAGGTATTAAAAGGCTGCAGGGGGACGTTTTTCTCGACTAACATGGCGGGATTGTCGACCATTTTGTGAGTACTCCCATGCCCTCTTTTGATACCGTTTGCGACGCCAGTATGGTGGACGTCAAACACGCGGTGGAAAACACCACCAAGGAAATCATCACCCGCTTTGACTTCAAAGGCACACCGGCCTCCATCGAGCTCAAAGACAAGGAAATCACCGTCATTGGCGACGCTGAATTCCAGCTCACCCAGATTGAAGACATCCTGCGCAACAAGCTCACCAAACGCAATGTTGACGTGCGTTTTCTGGACATGGGCGACGTTCAAAAAATGGGCGGCGACAAGGTCAAACGCATCATCAAAGTGCGCAGCGGCATTGAGACTGAAGTGTCCAAAAAAATTCAACGCCTGTTAAAAGACAGCAAACTCAAGGTGCAAGGCGCCATTCAGGAAGAAAAAGTGCGCGTCACCGGCGTCAAGCGCGATGACCTGCAGGCCGCCATGGCCCTGATCAAGAAAGAAATGACCGACATCCCACTGACCTTCGACAACTTTCGCGACTGATGAAAGCTGTTGCCCTGCTGTTCACGCTGCTGGCCCTGGGCCAGGGAGCCGTGGCGCAGACGGTGGCACTGTCAGGCATGTTGGGCGGCAAAGCGCTTCTGATGGTGGATGGCAGCGCGCCCAAAACCGTGGCCGTGGGCGAGACTTACAAGGGCGTCAAGATCATCTCAACGCAAGGCGACCTGGCCGTGATGGAAATAGCGGGCAAGCGCCACAACCTGCGTGTCGGTGAAGCGCCATCGAGCGTGGGCGGCACCTCCGGCGCTGGCGAAGGAGGCACCAAGGTGGTGTTGAGTGCCGGAAGCGGGGGCCACTTTTTTACCCAAGGGCAAATCAACGGGCGGGCCGTGCAACTGGTCGTCGACACCGGGGCCTCCATGGTGTCCCTGAGCGTGGCTGATGCCGAGCGCGTGGGCCTGAACTACAAAACCGGGCAAGCTATTCAAATGAGCACCGCCAATGGGGTCATCCCTGGCTGGCGGCTCAAACTGGCGTCGGTGCGCATTGGTGATGTGGTGGTGTACGACGTGGACGCCATTGTTTCATCGGGCGCCATGCCTTATGTCTTGCTGGGCAACAGTTTTCTGGGCCGCTTTCAAATGACGCGAACCAATGACCAGATGGTTCTCGAGAAACGGTATTGAGCCATGAGTGTGACCGTCAAGACTGAAAACGAATACGAAGACTTGCTCAGCCTCTGGTCTGACCTGGAGTCCGGCCTGGGCATCATTCTGGGCAGCCCCGCCAGCATTCAGGAATTTGAGCAACGCGTCTGGCAGTACGACCGCTGGCTGAAAACGCTGCTGGAGCGCGACACTGACGTGGGCCTGTATTTGCTTTTTCAATTGGCCAGTAATTCCCCCGTGGGCTACAGTGCCTCGCACGCCTTGGTCTGCGCCGTGTTGTGCCACCTGATTGCCGTCGAACTCAAGCTGCCTTTGGAGGAGCGCAACAGCCTGGTGCATGCCGCCCTGACCATGAACATCGCCATGACGAAGTTGCAAGACCAACTGGCAGATCAAATCGAAAAACCCAGTGCCGAGCAACAAACCGCCATTCGTGCGCACGCCTTCAAAGGCGGCATGATGCTGGCCAATATGGGCGTGCTCGACGAAATGTGGCTCGACACCATCCGCTACCACCATGACGAAAGCACCGACATGGGCGATCTGCAATCCATAGAACCCATCAAACGCTTGTCTAGAATTTTGCGTGTGGTGGACCGGTACGCTGCCATGATCAGCCCCCGTAAATCACGTGAAGGCCGCAGCGCGACCGAGTCGGTTCGTTCCATCATCAGCAACTCAACCGAGAAAAATGACGAGGTCGGCCACGCGCTGGTGCGCGCCGTGGGCTTGTGCCCACCCGGCACCTATGTGCGCCTGGAGACTAAAGAAGTGGCCGTGGTGATGCGCCGCAGCAGCAAACCCAACATGCCGCACGTGGCGATTGTGATCAACGAAGCTGGCATGCTGATGAACCCGCCACGCCTGCACCGCACCGCCAATGGAAGCCCCGGCATCAAGTCAGCGCTGGCCGCCTCCATGGTGCGCGAACGCCTGAATCACCACTTGATTTTGCAGCTCGGCGCCTATGCGGCGGCGCACCCTTAGTCACTATATTTTTTATAGCTACTTGCGCAGATAGCACGGGGGCTAGAAGGTTATTTGACACATAACCCAGCGCTTAACCCGCGCTCACCGCCAGGGCTGTCTTGCTCACCACCCGGCGCAGCACAAAGCTGGAATGCACGCCGGTCACGCCCTCAATGCGGGTCAGTTGATTGAGTAACAAAGACTGGTAGTGATCCATGTCGCGCACCATCACTTTGAGCTGGTAATCAGCATCCTGACCGGTGATCAGCAGGCACTCCAACACCTCGGGCAACACGCTCACCTGGGTCTCAAAGTTGGCAAAGCGCTCGGGCGTGTGCTTGTCCATGGAGATGTGGATCAACGCCATCAGCGTCAGGCCGAGTTTTTTGGCGTCCAGCAACGCCCGGTAACCGACGATCAGGCCCGACTCTTCCAGCGCCCGCACCCGGCGCAGGCAAGGCGAAGGCGACAGACCAATGCGGTCGGCCAGGTCCTGGTTGTTGATGCGACCATCTTGTTGCAGCACTTCAAGAATGTGTTGGTCGTACCGATCAAGTTTCATGGTTTGCCTCAATACTTCGAACTATCGGCAGAATGTGCCAACTACATAAAAATTACAGCAATTATATTTTTAATAACGGCGATACAGAACCTATTTCGCAATCCCCTGCCGGGCACCCGGCCCTAAACTTATCCCATCTGTTACCCACGGCTACCTGCAACTCACCGACTACCACCGAGCGTTGCGCAGACCGGCCTCACAAGGGCCTGCGTTTCAAACCCTACACCCCGAATGCCAACCGCATTCGGGGATAGACTTGGTTGATGCCCACCCCCACACCCCACGAACCCCGATTGACGCGCGACTTGCGCACCCTTTTAAGCACCCAGCGCATCGCCGCCTTGGGCACGCTGGGCGCTGACGGCACACCGTTTGTGTCGATGGTGCCGTTTGCACTGGAACCAACCAGCGCCTGCGTGGTGATTCACGTCAGCGGTTTGGCGGCGCACACGCGCAATTTGCAGGATGCGCCCCAGGTGTCGCTGTTGGTGATGCAGGCCGAGGTGGCGGGCGAACCGGTGCACGCTCTGCCCCGCGTCACGCTCTTGGGCCGCGCCGAGGTTTTGGAGCGCCACAGCACCGCGTGGGCAGCGGCGCGAGCGGCTTATCTGGCGCGGTTTCCTGAAGTGGAACCAATGACGCAGTTGGGGGACTTCATGTTTGTGGCGGTCCATGTGACGGACGCTCGCCAGGTGGCCGGATTTGGTGCCGCGCGTTCGCTGGATGCCGAGACTTTGGCCAGTGTTTTGCGGCCACTGGCCTAGCCAACCGCTGTTCAAAAAGCTTTAAGTGCCTTCGACAAAGGCCACCATCATGCGGGCCATTTGCGCCCCGTCGTGGCCTAGCGCGAGGCTATCAATACTGCGGATATACAGCGCTTCGCCCAGCAAGGCCCGGCGTTTGCCCAACAAAAACGCGCTGTAATCTTCCACGAATTCGGGGTGCGGCTGCACACACAGCACGTGTTGCTCAACCACAAAAGCGGCGACCGGGCAAAACGCATTGCTGGCCAACAAGGTGGCGCCTTCGGGAAGCTCTAACACCTGATCCTGGTGGCTGGCTAGCAGGGAGATTTCAGTGCGATCCTGCGGCTGCGAGAGCGGGTGGTTATGCCATTGGTAGGTCATGCGCCCGGTGCCCCAGCCTTGTGGCGCGCGCCCTACTTTGGCACCCATGCACAAGGCAATCAACTGGTGGCCAAAACAGATGCCCAGCAGTTTTTTACGCGCTTGCAACAGCAACACGACTTGTGCCCGCAAGGCCAGCACCCAGGGCGCTTGTGAGAATGAATCGGCCCGGCTGCCGGTGAGCAGCACCGCGTCGTAGTCGTCAAACGACGCTGGGTACTGGCCCTGCATGGTGTCAAACCGGTCAAAGGACCAGTCGTGCGCGCCTGCCGCACCCAGCAGACGCTCGAACATGGCGCCATAGCTGGTGTAGGTGGGCGCCACCTTGGGGTCGATTACATCGTTGTCAAGGACGCAAATTTTCATGATGGGGGATTCAGTGCTTGGATTTGTGACCGGTCTGGTGGCTATGGCCGTGGCTGTGGCCATGTGGGTGCGCTGGAACTGGCGGAACTGGCGCTTTCTTTTGGCCCAGCCGCGACTCAGTGCCCTTGATCAGGCGGTTGATGTTCTCAGCGTGCCGGTAAATCAGTAGCAGCGACATGATGCACAGCGAAAATAAAACCACACTGTTCAAATACCAGGCCACGCCATCGCCAAACACGTAATACGCCGGTACAAACAGCGCCGACACCAGCGCCGCCAGCGAAGAAAAGCGGGAGAAATAGGCCACGATCAACCAAGTGGCAGCAGTGGCCAAGCCCAACATCCAGTTGATGCCCAGCAACACGCCCAAGGCAGTCGCAACACCTTTGCCGCCCACAAATTTAAAAAACACCGGGTAGAGATGGCCCACAAAGGCGGCCAGACCGACCATCGCCATCGTGCCTTCTTCAAGTCCATAGGGCTTGCCGAACCACTTGACCAGCAACACCGGCAATGTGGCTTTGCCAGCATCCAGCAGCAGCGTGGCAACGGCCGCGCCCTTGTTGCCGGAACGCAAGACGTTGGTGGCGCCCGGGTTTTTACTGCCAAAAGTACGTGGGTCGTTCAGGCCCATGACGCGGCTGACGATCACCGCGAACGACAAAGAGCCAATAAGGTAGCCCAGCAGCGTGGCCGCGAAGGGGAATAAAGCTTGAAGTGATTGCAAAAAAGGCTCCTGCGTTTGCCCGCGTGGGTCGGGGGCATGAAGGGGCTATTTTGCCAGCCTGTTTCAGGTTTGACGTCAGGAATTATTCAATCAGCGCGCACTGCACCGGTTTGGCACCCAGCAACTCGACGCAGACCTGCGGATCAATGCCCACCAGGTAGCCGCGCCGCCCGCCATTGATGAGGATTTTGGGCAACTCAAGAATGGCCGCCTCGATAAAAATCGGCATGGTTTTGCGCGTGCCAAAGGGCGACGTGCCGCCCACCAGATAGCCACTGTGCCGGTTCGCCACCTCCGGCAGACACGGCGCCACCGACTTGGCCCCGATCTGGCGCGCCAGGTTTTTGGTCGACACCTTGCGATTGCCATGCATCAGCACCACCAGCGGCTTGGCGTCCTGGTCTTGCATGATGAGCGTCTTGACCACGCTGAAAGGGTCCCAACCCAGCACCTCGGCACTGTGCTGGGCGCCGCCGTGTTCCAGGTACTCATAAGGGTGTTCGGTGAACGCCACCTTGTGCGCTTTGAGCAGTTGGGTGGCAGGGGTTTCGCTGACGTGATCTTTTTTGGCCATGACATGTCGGCTAGGTGATTACTGCGCCGGATCGCGCAGTTCCCAGCGAATGGCGTCAATCTGGGTCAGCAGTTCAGGCGACAAGGTAGTACCCCACACATCCAGGTTTTCATCGAGTTGCGCCACCGAGGTGACCCCGAGAATGGTACTGGCGACCTGCCATTTGGTGTAGCAAAAAGCCAGCGCCAGTTGGGTCGGCGTCAACCCATTTTCACGCGCCAGCGCGTTGTAGCGGCGCGCAGCCACCAGCGCTTCAGGACGGCCCCAGCGCTGCTTGCGGGTCGATTCGAACTTGGCCAGTCGACCTTCAGCGGGCGCGTCCGGCCCGGTCAGGCCCGAGGCATCGTACTTGCCGGTGAGCAGGCTGTAGCCCAGAGGCGAGTAAGCCAGCAGCGACACACCCAGGCGGTGCATGGTTTCGTCCAGCCCATTTTCTACCGTGCGGTTCAGCAGGCAATACGGGTTTTGAAGCGTGGCCACGCGGGGCAAGCCATATTGCTCAGACAGCCGCACAAACTCATGCACGCCATAAGGTGACTCGTTGGACAGACCCACGGCGCGCACCTTGCCAGCCTTTACCAGCGTGTGCAGGGCTTCCAGTTGCGTGTGGATCGAGGTGCAGGGTTCGTCCTTGGCCGGGTCGAAATACAGCATGCCAAAGGCAGGCACATGGCGGGTCGGCCAGTGAATCTGGTAGAGGTCAATCACCTCGGTCTTCAGGCGCTTGAGGCTACCCTCGCAAGCCGCCACGATGTCGGCTGCTGTCAGATCGGGGCTGCCGCCACGCACCCACGACATGTTGCGCGACGGCCCGGCCACCTTGGTCGCCAGCACCAGCTTTTGGCGGGCGGCCGGATTTTTTTCCAGCCAGTGCCCGATGATGATTTCAGTGGCGTTAAATGTTTCGGCCCGGGGCGGCACGGCATACATTTCAGCCGTGTCAATGAAGTTGACGCCGCGTTCCAGCGAGCGGTCCAGGATGGCGTGGGCAGTGATTTCGTCCACCTGCTCACCAAAGGTCATGGTGCCGAGGCAAATGGGGGTGACATGCAGGTCGCTGTGACCGAGTTGAATGGTTTTCATGGTCGGCAAATAGCGCAGGTAATAAGTGAGCGGCAAGTTTAGCGGTCAAGCTCAATCTCCGCCGCAGCCCCCACCACAACCCCCACCGTCAGA